>Ga0255182_1001939_pt1 | contig 9937 bp, 7 predicted proteins | sample Atl_UVDOM_RepA_8_FD_188420 | JGI IMG/M metagenome (GOLD analysis project Ga0255182, IMG submission 188420) | Freshwater microbial communities from Altamaha River, Georgia, United States - Atl_UVDOM_RepA_8d | ecosystem: Environmental > Aquatic > Freshwater > River | place: USA: Georgia | collected... | reverse complement strand
GCCGGGTCGAACAGCAGAGCCTTCATCTCCACCAGGTCGATGACCCCCCGGAAGGGATCCGACTCGCTGGGAGAACCCTCTCCCAGAGGAATCACCACAGGCACCGGGTTGCCCTGCAGACGGTCACGGATCTGGTCGAGGGTGCGTTCAAAATTCGCACCGATCCGGTCCATCTTGTTGATGTAGCAGATGCGGGGAACACCGTATTTGTTGGCCTGCCGCCAAACGGTCTCGCTCTGCGCCTCGACCCCTTCCCGGGCCGAGAACACCACCACCCCGCCATCCAGCACCCGCAGGCTGCGTTCCACCTCGGCGGTGAAATCGACGTGCCCGGGGGTGTCGATCAGGTTGATGTGCCAGTCTTTCCACCGGCAGGTGATGGCGGCCGAATAAATCGTAATGCCACGCTGCTGCTCTTCCGGGTCGAAATCGGTGACGGTCGTGCCGTCATCGACATCCCCCATCCGGTGCGAGGCACCGGCGTAGAACAGAATCCGCTCGGTCGTTGTTGTCTTGCCCGCATCAATATGGGCAATGATGCCGATATTGCGGATCCACTCCAGCTTGGCGGGCATACTCCACGACCAGGATCAGGGTTACCAGGCGAAGTGGGCGAACGCCTTGTTGGCGTCGGCCATGCGGTGCACGTTGTCGCGCTTGGTGACGGCAGCCCCTTCGCGCTTGTACGCGGCGAGCAGTTCGTCGGCGAGACGCAGGTGCATCGGGCGCCCCTTCTTCTCCCGGCAGACTTCGAGCAGCCAGCGGATCGCGAGAGCCTGCTGTCGCTTCGAATTCACCGGGGTGGGAACCTGATAGTTCGCACCACCAACACGGCGGGATCGGACTTCAATGCCCGGCTTGATGTTTTCCACCGCCTGGGTGAAGACCTCAATCGCCGGCTGGTCGGTCACCTTCTGGGCAATGACGTCCAGGGCTCCGTAGAAGACCCCTTGCGCGACGCTCTTCTTCCCGTCGTGCATCAGGCAATTGATGAACTTCGAGGCCAGCACCGAGTGGTACTTCGCATCGGGCTTGAGCTGCTTGGCACTTGCCGTGAATTTCTGAGCCATCTTCCTTCCAACCTCACACGAAACGCATCACCAATCGCATGCCACCCCCCGCTTCCACCAAGCGGGGGACCAAACCCGGATTCGCTCCAGGCGCCCAACTCCACACACCCGGCACCCCGGGCCACGGGAGTCTGCCTACTTCTTCTTCGCACCCTTGGCGGGAGCGGCACCGGCCTTCGCGACCTTCGCACCGTAACGGCTGCGGGCCTGCTTCCGGTTCGCCACACCCTGCGTGTCGAGCACACCACGGATGATCTTGTACCGCACACCGGGCAAGTCGCGAACACGACCGCCACGCACGAGCACAATCGAGTGCTCCTGCAGGTTGTGCCCCTCGCCGGGAATATAGGCGGTCACTTCCTTCTTGTTCGACAGCCGCACACGGGCCACCTTCCGCAAAGCCGAGTTCGGCTTCTTGGGGGTCACGGTCTTGACCTGCAGACAGACGCCACGCTTTTGCGGGCAGCCGTTCAGAACCGGGGTTTTCGAACGCGACCGCTGGGGAACCCGCGGCTTGCGAACCAACTGATTGATCGTGGGCATACGGAACCAGAGAAGACCTTGCGACCGGAGCCACCACCGCATCTTCCGATACGGCCCTGCAACCAGCGCGAGACACACCACTTAAACCAGACAACCAGCCCGGCAACGCCAGACTGGAACAATCAAACTCAGGAAGTCACCCCACACACCAGGCCAGAAGGCCCACACGGAAGTCTCGGCACAGCAGAGAAAATCCCGGAACCAGCCTTGAAAATGCCCGATTCCAGAGTCTCACCACCGGCAACTTCCGCACCCACCCCGGCCCGGGAATCAACCCGGGCCAAAATTTCGGGCCTGACGCAGGGAATCAGGCAATCTAACCGGCAACGCCGACAGCGTCAAGCATGGGACATCAAGATGCCTGTCTGTTCACCACAACAGCCGGCGACCGACTCATTCTTCCTTGTTGACGTACGGCAACAGACCCATGAACCGGGCCCGCAACACCGCATCCCGCACCGCCCGCTGGAACTTGGCGCAATTGCCAGTCCGCCGCCGGGCCTGCAGGTGACCATTCCGGGTGATCATCACCTTGAGGGTCTTCACGTCTTTATAGTCGACATACACCGGCCGAGGACATCCGTCCCGGGTGCAAAAGCGACACTTCAGAATCCGCTTGGCCTTCGTGGCCTTCTTCTTCATTGGGCCCTTCTGGGGCCGCTTCGGCTTGAAAACCGCCATGAAAATCAACTCTCTGCAGCGTGTGAATTTGGACTAGGAGCTGCACGAAGGCAGTTCAAACCGCCAGTGAAGCCCATTCACGACCCCCGGGGAGACATGCCGCGGGGGCGAATCGGGGAGTGTAACAGAAGCCGGCTCGCGCCGACAACCTCACGCCCACTCATTTTCCCGTCATCGGGCCGAGGCCCCAGGCCACGACAGTTTTTCTCCACCCCCTCGACTCAACCACGCCGGGTCCCCAACCAACCCAGCCACCACCCTTTTTTTCATCCAGGATCCGCCTCTTGCGCGTTCACCCCGGCAGCCAGCCCCTCGTGACAGGAGTTCACACACAAACCCTGATTTGAGCCAGCTATCGTGTTGATCCATCCAAATGCACAGCCGAGGCCAATGAGCAGCCGAGGCGGTCCCATCGGCCACCCGGGCCAACTTCGGCTTTTAGAAAAACCAGAAGTCCACTTGGCGGATCGCCTGACCTTGTTCTACTACTAAAGCTGGCTGTGCTGTCGTTGCTTTTTCTGTTTGCGTTCGTTTGGGGGATTTGATGTCTCGCTTTTCCTCGTTGATTTCAGTTGTAGCGGCCCTGCTGGCCCCAATTGCCGCCCTCGCGGCTCCTCCGGCTGACGCCGGGAATGTCCGGGTGATCATTCGCTTCAATGAAGCTCCTGGCAAGGCTCACCGCGATCTCGTCCGCGACCTGGGCGGAACAGTCCATCACTCGTTCCAGATTGTCCCTGCGATCGCCGTGACCCTTCCGGAACAGGCCCTGGCCGCCCTCTCTGCCAGCCCGGCGATTGACGAAATCGAGCCAGATGTCGAAGTCCAGGCCCATGGCGAATACGATTCGGTCTGGGGCGTGAACAAGATCGGTTGCGTTCCTGTCCATGCGGGCACCTACAGCGGGGCCACCAAACCTGTTTTGGGAGCGGGCATCAAAGTTGCCGTCTGTGACACGGGGGTCGATTACACCCACCCCGAACTCGCCAGCCGCTACAAGGGGGGCTACGACTACCAGAACAGCGATGCCGATCCCCGTGATGACAATGGCCACGGCACCCACGTCGCGGGGACCATCGCCGCTGTGAATGAGGGGTTGGGCATCATCGGCGTTGCACCGCAGGTTGACCTCTATGCCGTGAAAGTGCTGGGTTCCACCGGCAGCGGTTCCTTCAGCACCATCATCGCCGCTCTCGACTGGTGCCTCGCCAATGGCATCCAGGTCGCCAACTTCAGCCTCGGCAGTTCGACCGATCCCGGCACGACCACCAAGGCCGCGTTTGACAACGCCGCCGCCAAAGGCTTGATCATCTGCTGCTCCGCCGGCAACTCCGGTTCGGGAGCCAATACTGTCGGTTTCCCCGCCCAATATCCCTCGGTCATCGCCGTCGCCGCAACCACCAGCACTGATGGCTACGCAACCTACTCCAGCACCGGGCCCGCGGTCGATATCGCCGCCCCGGGCTCTTCGATCTACTCCTGCAAGATGGGTGGTGGCTACACCACGATGAGCGGCACCTCGATGGCCTGCCCTCATGCCACCGGTGCCTGTGCCCTGATCCTCTCGGCTGGCATCACCGACACCAACGGCAACGGTCTTCGCGATGAAGTGCAGTCCCTGCTGCAATCCACCGCCGTGGACCTCGGCACCACCGGGTTCGACAACTACTACGGCTACGGCCGGATCGCCGTGGATGCCGCCCTGACCACTCTCGCCGGCGGAACGGCTCCCACTCCCAGCCGCTTTGACCCCCCCTCGAACCTGACGGGAAGTGCCACCGGAACCACCGTCAAGCTGAACTGGACCGACAACTCCAATGTTGAAACCGGATTCGAAGTCCAGTACGGCGTGGCCAACAAGCGGGGAGTGATCTCCTGGTCGGTCTGGACGACGACGGCCGCCGACGCCACCTCGTTCACCGGCACCCTCCCCTCGGGAACCTACTCCTTCCGTGTCCGGGCCAAGACCGGTACCAGCACCGTCAGCTACACTGCTTACTCCAACACCATCCAGCTCAAGTTCTAAAGCCAGGGCGAACTGCCCCTTCAGAACCTGACGAAACGCGAAAACCGGGTGAATGTGGTTTCCACATTCACCCGGTTTTTTTTGCTGAAGACACCAGCCAGAGCAGCCCTCAGACGCCGATCACTCCCCCACCGCCCGCACCGTCGTCAGCGACTTCACCAGGTTGTGATCGCTGTAGGTCCAGACGACTCGCTTGTCGCGGGTGACTTCAAACGCATGGGCCCCCTTCCCCTCCTGACCCCGCAGAAAATTCCCGATCAGCAGGTTGCCGTTCTTGAGCCGCTGCACGCTCGACGCCCACGTGAAATTGACCTCTGGGGCATCCTGGGCTCCGAACTCCCAGGCGACCTTTCCCTCCCCAGTCACCTCAATCACCCGCTTCTGCGTGCCGCACGAGATGAGGGTGTTCCCGTTCGGCAACCGCTGGGCATCCCCCGCATTCTCCACCCCGGTGTACTCCCACACCACTTTCCCCTGCGGATCCACCTCGCGCACCGCCCCCTCCCCCTCATGTGCCGCGAGAATGTTTCCGTTGGCCAACTGATGCACATTCCGCACCTGCAGGTGATAGTTCTCGACGCTGGTCTTCAGCGGCGTCACCCGCACCACTTTGCCCTGCGGGTCGACTTCGACCGCCCGGCAAGGTCCCTGCTCGGCCACCAGCGTGTTGCCGTTCTTGAGCCGTTCGCATCCCAGAACCTGCGGGCACTCGCTCACATAGTTCCAGACCTCTTTTCCCTCGCGGGTCACCTCGCGCACTCCTGTGGGCTTGCCCCCATAGGCATACAGCACGTGGCCGTTCTCGAGAATCTGGAAGATCACCGCGATGCTGGGAGGAACATGCTCCCACAGCACCTTGCCGTCCCCCCCGATTTCCAGCAGGCGATTCGGCCCCTTGCCGTATTCGAAGAACATCAGCCGGCGTCCCGAATCGGCCCCCACCGCCCCGCGTGCCACAACACTCCCCGCCGCCAGGGCCAGCCCCGCCAACCACTCACGCCGCCGCATCGTCCGCTGCCAGTTCATGACTCCGCTCTCCGCCGATTCGAGGATGTGGCCCTTCCGGGGAGATCACACCGCCTCCCCTCGCCCCGCCGGTCGATCACGCTGAGCCCGGGCCACAGATCCCCCGGCAGCAACAGCCATCACCAACGCGCGTGACGTAGCCTACCGCACCGCCGACCCGGGTGAAATCAACCCGGAAATCATCACGTCCCCTCCCGCGCCCCGTTGCCCGAGCCCCAGCGCCCGTGCCCCGTTCCCCAGGCGCGGGAACCCGCCAAACGATGGCCCTCCGGAACAAGCCTCCCCGGACCCTACCGCATTCCAACCGACCCGTTCATACGGGACGATGTGCCGTCGATAACCCGGCGATGCCGGGCTGGGTCAGTTCGCGCAGGTTTGCGGTCACCACCGGTTGCGGGCAACTCCAGACGAGAAAGAACAACGCCTCGCGCGCCAGCCGGCCCGCCCGATGACTGGCGACAAACCCGGCCCCCTTCGTCGCGGCCAGCAAGACCTGCGTGGCCCGCAACACGAGTGAGTTGGCCCGAATCCGCAGTCGTTCGTTCACATTCCCCGGCCCACTGCACCCCTCGGGCTGGGCCGCGTGCAACAACTCGTCGCGCAAACCGTCGGCCTCGGCCTTCAGAGCCCCGACAAACTCCTGCAGTTCGGGCCGCGATACCGCCTCATCGGCCAGATCCTCGATCGCCCCCAGCGCCTGCCCAATCGCCAGGGCCGAGGTCGACAGCGAACCAGCAGTCAGGTTGGCCCCCTGCTTCAGCACCTGGGGCGTCGGCTCATGCACCAGGTCTTCGTGTGCCACCCGCACCTGCTTCAGGCGCACCGGTCCGGTCGACGATTCACTCAGGGCCAGCAGGTCGACCGCCGGGGCCACTTCGACCCCCGGCTGACCGGTCTGAACCGCCGCCAGCAACTGTTCCCCCCCCGGCAAGGTCCCGCCGGTGATGAGCCAGTCGGCCCGTGCTCCACCCGTCACCCACGGAATCTCCCCCTCCAGCTCAAACCCACCCGCGCACGGACGCGCCACGACCGCGGGGGCGGCCAGATATTGGCGGGAAGTTGTGAGATGTGAAATCCCCACCGTCGCAAACAGCTCATCGCGGGCCAATCCCGGCAACAGACGCTGCCGCAGTGCTTGATTGGGAGACGCCGCCAGCCGCTGACACGCCGCATTTCGCTGCGTCAGCACAAACGTGGTGGTCAGATCACCGCGGGCCAAATCGAGATAACCGGCCAGCATCCCCCGCTGCGAGACATCCAACCCACCCAGATCAGGAGGAATCCCCCAACGCAACAGGCCCGACGCACGCAGCCCAAGCCACGCTTCGTCGAGCCTGTTTGTCTCTGTCTCAGACACGAAACCGGTCGTACCGGGGTGACCGGCGGGGGCGATCTCCCGGTCGAAGGTCCGCAACTGCCGAAGCAGTTCGGGAGGGACGACCGGGGTTTCACCCATCACGCGGCTCACTCATCCGACAGGTTGTCTTTCACGAACTTCGACATCACGGTCCCGAGGAACCGCAAGAGGCCACTGTCGACCTTGGTGTCGAGGCGAATCTTGCCATCGACCTCGGTCAGCGAGACGGCGACCGTGTCGTCGGTCCCCTGGAACGCTTCGGTCGCCAGCTTCTGCAGGTCCATGTCTCCCATGAGGGTCTGCAGGTTTTCGAGCGGCGACTTGGTGGTGTCACGCTGGGCAGCGGGCAGGGCCGGACGCTTCGATCCCCCATCCCCTCCCGTCTTCGGCGCGGGCTTGGCAGCCGGGGCCGCCTTGGGACGTTCCGGCAGCGGATTCCGCTTGGTGTAGCTGTTCACAAACTCGGTCAGCGGGCCAATCCGCACCGACATCGACAGAGGAGCCGAGGCAGCCCCCACGGCCCCCCGGCTCTCGGTGATCGCAGCCTTCAGGCGGGGCAACACGCCATCGCCAGCCGCATACCACAGCTCATTCGCCGCGAGCCCGATGTAGATCGCGCCGTCGGCACCGATGATCTCGGCAAACTGCTTCGCCGCCCCGGGCGAGACGATCTTGTGGATCTCAACGTCATCCTGCTTTTCCGCCGACATCGCGACGGTGATCGGGCCTCCCGCATCCTGCAGCCCCTTCAGCAGGGCCGCGTACGGATCGGTCGACGCCACCTTCAGCACGCCCACGGTGTCCAGCTTGCCGCCACCCGTCGCCCACGAACGCAGCGCCCCGGTCAGTTCCCCCTGGGTCGCCACGTCCTTGATGGCCGAGAAGAGAATGCCCAGGGCACTCTTGTCGGCGGTTTTCTCGGCATCGGGCTTCGCCTTGTCGGAATCGATCAGGTGCTCAACATGCTTCTGAATGACCGAGTGCAGCTCGCCCGCGTGCTTCTTCCGCAACGGATCGAGCGGCAGATGACCGGTGAAGACCACCGCGGCATCCTTGGTCGAAATGAGGGCGTACTTCGAGGGCTCGGGCTTGACCAGCTTGGCACTCTCTTCGAGTTCGGTCCCGGGCAGAGCCGTCAGCGCCAGAGTGGCTGACGAATTCTTCTTCTCGCCATCGACCGTCAGCAGCATCTGGATCTCGCCACTCTCGGCATAGAACCGCTGCAGTTCGTCCACCAGCTGCCGCAGACCCGCTTCCCGCAGCGCGAAGGCACTCTCGGCCTCATCGGCCTTCTGCTTGACCGCCCCGAGCATCTCAGAACGGATCTTGGCGAACGCCTTGAGCCGGTTCTCGGGCTTCTGGGCCTTGCCGTCGAGGGTGACGGCCAGATCGGTCCCGGCGGGAAAATCCCACGCGACCAGCCCCTTCAGGCCACGAATCTCACTCAGCTCGGTCGCGATGTGCACGGCCTGGGCATCGCGCCCCATGTAGCCATCACGTCCGCCGAACATCAGCCGTTCGCCAGGCCCCAGCTTGAGACCGGGCAGCTTGGTCCGAATCGGCGTCGGAATCTGCCGGATGTAGGCCGGGTCGGGAGGGGGAGCGGTCTTGAGATCGAGGTCCCAGAGGTTGTCACGCAGCTTCTTGAAGTTCGGGTCACCCTTCGGATCGCCGACCACCCCCTTGGGAGGCAGCAGCACCGGTATCGACAGTGCGGGGTGCATCGCATCCCCGCCCGAAATCACCCGCACACCGACCGGCTTGTCGCGCTCGATGCCGACCAGGAACACCTCAAGGGTATCGACCAGCGTGTCGTATCCCTTTTTGTCCTGGGCCAGGTCAAACGGAACCTTCATATCCTCAAAGAGGTTTTTCAGGCTCGGCAACACCAGGGTGATCGTGGGGGCCACGGCCGGGCCGGCAGCAGTCTGCTGGGCCTGGGCCAGAACGGGCAGGCTGCACCACAGCCCCAAGGCAAGGACGATGAATCGTCTCACGTATCTCGACTCCTTCGAACAAATCTGCGTGCGCATCAGCAGGGCGTACCCTCCATCCAGCCGGGGGCATTCTAACGCGATGTCGAAAAATGGAAAAGCGGGATCCCATCCCTGTTTTCCCGGGGTCTCACCATAACCCCCCTTCACCAAACCTCCGCGCCCCACCCAGTCACCGCAGCCCCCCACAAGCCCCGCCAATCCCGGATTGCCCTCTGCGCCCCACCCCCTCCCCGCGATCCGCCAACCCCGCACCCACCAGCCGGAACACCCCGCCCAAGGCCCGCTGTTTTCAAGAACGCGGGGCCATCCGATGCGTTGTGCCAACCGTTGTGCCGTGGCGCTTGACCAATCGGCCATGCGCGAGCCCCCTCTGGCCGCGACGTTTCACACGCCAGCACTGGTTTTCTTCAGTCGCCTGAGAACGACGCTCGCGCTGTCAGCGCCTGCCGAACCAGCCGCGTCCTACTTGGCCACCACGCAGATTTCCTGCCGGTTGTGATGCAACTGCCGGGCCCGCACCTGCTTGAACCCCCACGACTGCACCCGCTTCAAATACTCGGGAATCGACTCGGCCAGCTTCCAGTCGACCAGCTTGAGGTTCATGATCACCCCCTTCAGCCGCACGCCCGGTGCCTTCACGATCGCCTCCACCGAGTCGAGCGTGTAATTCGGCGGCAGATTGATGTCGCACGTCAGCCAGTCGGCCCGCTGGAACTCCCGGCGAGGCACATCCTTCGACCGCTTCCGCACGTGCCGAAATCCCTTGTCGGCCAGCACCATCGGATCCATCTCGGCAGGATCAATTCCCGTCACCAAAAGCCCCTTCTCCAACAGCGCCTGCGACGCCCCCCCCGGTGCACTCCCCAGCTCCACCACCGTCTGGCCAGGCAACATCTTGAAGCCCGACCACAACAGCGATTCCTGCATCTTCAGGTACACCCGCGAGACCGCCGTGGAAGGCAGCTCCATCGGCAACAGCCCCCCCGGCCACGCCGAGACCGGCCGCCGGGCCCGATGACAGCCAATCCACCACTCGTCCGGCTCCACCAGCACCACATCGGCCACCAGCGGGCCGGTCTTGGGGTCGGGCGGCGGTGGGGCCACCCGGTCGGCCACAACGCGCGGTGCCTCGGGCGCACTGCGCAACAGCGTCTCCACCGCCCGCGATTCCTCCGTCAGCCCCGGTTCATAATCGCGAAACCCCGGCTCGAACTTGTCCCTCGGAAAGACATGCAAATCA
>Ga0255182_1001937_pt1 | contig 9945 bp, 9 predicted proteins | sample Atl_UVDOM_RepA_8_FD_188420 | JGI IMG/M metagenome (GOLD analysis project Ga0255182, IMG submission 188420) | Freshwater microbial communities from Altamaha River, Georgia, United States - Atl_UVDOM_RepA_8d | ecosystem: Environmental > Aquatic > Freshwater > River | place: USA: Georgia | collected... | reverse complement strand
CGTGCCCGTGGGCACGGGCTTGGCAGCCACCGGCGGGGCCACCGGTGCTGGCGTTGCGGCGGCGGGCGCCACAGGGGGCACGGCCGAGGGGGTGCCCGCTGGCGACTGCAGCGCAGCGAAGGGATCGGATGCCGACGCCGCAGGGCCCGCCACGGCACTGGCCGAGGGGGCCGCTGCGTCGACCGGCACAGGCACCGGCGCTGGCGTGACCGCCACGGGCACGGGCGCCGAACGGGCTGCTGTGGGCGGGACCGGGCTCGACGGCGCGGCCGCAGCCGGGGCCGTCGCATCGGCGCCCTGCGTCCACCACCAGCCCACGCCCGCCCCCACGGCCGCCATGGCCACGGCCAGTCCCCCCAGCCAGACGGCCGCTCCCGGCCCGCGCCGGTGGGTCTGCGTGGGCGCATCAGCCGCCGACGCCGACCGTGGCGCCGGGGCCGCTGCCGCGCGCGCCGACCGGGCCGACCTCGACGATGACGACCGCCCCGCCTTGCCCTCGGCCGCCAGGGGTGCGGCATCGGTCTGGCTGTCCAGCCAGTCACGCAGCTCCTGCGACAACGTCCGCGCCGAACGCGTGCGCTGCACCAGGTCGCGGGCCATGGCCCGCAGGGCGATGTCCGACAGCGCCGGTGGCACGTCCGGGTTCAGCTCGTGGGGCGCCGGCGGGGTGTCACCCAGCACCGCGCGCGTGATCTCGTCCAGGTCCTGGCCGGTGAAGGGCTTGCGCCCGGTCAGCAGCTCGTACAGCACCACACCCAGGGCATACACATCGGCCCGGCGGTCCACAGGTTCGTGCCGCACCTGCTCGGGCGCCATGTAATGCGGCGAGCCGCCGACCAGTTCTCCGAAACGAGACAGGCCGTCACTGGCCTGTGACTCGACCTGGCGGATGCGCGCGATGCCGAAATCGAGCACCCGGGGCTGGGTGCGACCGACCATGAAGATGTTGGCCGGCTTGATGTCGCGGTGGATGACGCCCTTGTGGTGCGCATAGGACAGCGCATCGGCCACACGCCGCACGATCAGGGCCGCCTGTGACGGCGTCGGGCGCCAGCCCACGGCCAGCAACTGCCGCAGGTCCTTGCCCCGCAACAGCTCCATGGCGATGTAGGTGCCCTGCTGGCCCGCGCCGGCGTCATACACCGTGACGATGTGCGGGTGGCTCAGGCTGCCCGCCGCCTTGGCCTCGTTGAGGAACAGCGCGTTGAACTGAGGGCGGTCCTGCTCGGGCAGGTTCACCTGCATGGTCTTGATGGCGATCAGCCGCGACAACAACGGGTCGTGCGCCGCATAGACCGTGCCCAGGCCACCTTCGCCGATGCAGTATTTCAGCGCGTACCGGCCCACGTGCCCGATGGTGGGCATCTGCTCGGGCGACAGACGCGACAGGTCACCCGGGTCGGCCTCGGGCAGGGGGCGGGTGGCCGTGACCCCATCCTGGTCGTCATGGTCCAGGATCACGGGTTCGGCATCGTCATCGTGCGGCTGGCTCAATGCCCTCTCCTGCGACGTCGGATGAACAGACCCGGCCCGCGTGTCGCGCGTCAGTTGCGGCCGGATCGGGCGGCTTTCACCTCGTCGGGCCGAAAGACCGGCGCCAGGTGATCAAGCACCCCGTTGACATACTTGTGCCCGTCGGTGCCGCCAAAGGTCTTGGCCAGCTCCACGGCTTCGTTGATGGCCACTTTATACGGCACGTCGACACAGTGCGCCAGTTCGTAGGCCCCCAGCCACAGCACGGCGTGCTCGATGGGCGAGAGCTCCTCCACGGGCCGGTCGAGGTACTTCAGCAGGGCCGCGTCCAGCGCGTCACGCTGCTCGATGCATCCATTGAAGATCGCGTCGAAGTGGCCGCGGTCGCACTTGGCAAACTCATCTTGCTCCCGCACGTGCGCTTCGACCGCCCCGCGGTCTCGCGGATTGAGTTGCCATTCGTACAGGCCTTGCAGGGCGAACTCGCGCGCGCGCCGGCGGGCCGACTTGGTGCGATCACGCACGGGGCCGCCCTTGCGGGCGCCACCGGCGGTGGGTTGGGACGTCTCGCTCACAGCAGTTGATCCAGCAGGTTGGCCATCTCGACCGCCACGCGCGCGGCGTCACGGCCTTTCTCTTCGATGCGGGCCTCGGCCTGCGCCAGGTTCTCGACCGTGAGGATGCAGTTGGCGATCGGAAGGTGGTGATCCAGGCTGACCCGGGTGACCCCCGCGCCGCTCTCGTTGGCCACCAGTTCGAAATGGTAGGTTTCGCCGCGGATGATGCAGCCCAGCGCCACCAGGGCGTCGAAGCGTTCGCTGTCGGCCATGGCCTGAAGGGCCACGGGCACTTCCAGCGCGCCCGGCACCGTGACGTGGTGGATGTGCCGGCGCGACACGCCCAGCTTCACCAGTTCGTCCGTGCACACGTCGGCCAGCCGGCCCGTCAGCGCATCATTGAATCGCGCCTGCACGATCCCGATCCTCAGATCGCGACCTTCCAGGAGCGGGGCCTGGCCCTTGTCAGCACCTTGCATGGTGTTTCTATCCTGCGTCAAAAGAACAATCAAAGAACAACAACGATGAGGGGGCCTGACTGCGTGGCCCCTTCAGCTCAGGGACCGGGGGGCAGGCTCTGCCCATCGGCCGTCAGGAAGCCAGTGACCTCCAGCCCGAAGCCGACCATGCTGGGCATGCGGCGCTGGTTGCCCAGCAGGCGCATGCGGTGCACACCCACGGCCTTGAGGATCTGTGCGCCCACACCGTAGGTGCGCAGGTCCATCGGCGCCTTGGGCGCCTCCACCGGCGCGCCTTGGGGCAGCAGCTGCTCCAGCAGGCCTTCGGGGCTGTCGCCCACATTGATCAGCACGGCCACGCCCTGGCCCGACTCGCGAATGCGCGCCAGTGCGCGGCCCAGCGGCCACGAATGCGCGCGGCTGCCCGCGTCCAGCCAGTCCATGACCGACAAAGGCTCGTGCACACGCACGAGCACCTCGTTGTCGGCCACGGCACCGCCGGCTGGCATGCCCAGCGTCAGGGCCAGGTGGATGGCGCCCGTGCGGTCACGGAACACATGCGAATCGAACTCACCTTCGGGCGTGCGCAGCACGCGCGAGCCCAGGCGCTCGATGATGGATTCGTTGCGGCTGCGGTATTCGATCAGGTCGGCAATGGTGCCGATCTTCAGGCCGTGCTGCTGCGCAAACACCTCGAGGTCGGGCAGACGGGCCATGGTGCCGTCGTCGTTCATGATCTCGCAGATCACCGACGCCGGCGTCAGGCCAGCCATGGCGGAGAGGTCACAGCCGGCTTCGGTGTGACCGGCGCGCATCAGCACACCGCCATCCTGGGCCTGCAGCGGGAAGATGTGCCCGGGCTGGACCAGGTCGGTGGCCTTGGCATGACGGGCCACGGCCGCCTGCACCGTGCGGGCGCGGTCGGCCGCCGAGATGCCGGTGGTCACGCCTTCGCGCGCTTCGATCGACACCGTGAAGGCCGTGCCGTGCTTGGTGCCATTGCGCGTGACCATGGGCGGCAGCTGCAGCTGCTCGCAGCGCTCGCGCGTGAGCGTCAGGCAGATCAAACCCCGGCCGTACTTGGCCATGAAATTGATCGTTTCGGGCGTGACGTGATCGGCAGCGACCACCAGATCGCCTTCGTTCTCGCGGTCCTCTTCATCCACCAGGATGACCATGCGGCCCGCAGCCAGTTCGGCAATCAGTTCAGGGATGGGTGAGATGGGCATCCCGCCATTGTAGGCGGCCGCCGCCGCCTTTGGGGGAAAACACCAAGCAGCCCCACCGGGCGCGGGTCAGCCGGCCAGGCTGCCGGCCACCGGCTGCACACCGGCGGCCAGCATGCGTTCCACATAGCGGGCGATCAGGTCCACCTCGAGGTTGACGCGCGCGCCGGCCTTGAGGTCGCCCAGCGCGGTGTTGTCGATGGTGTGCGGGATCAGGTTGATGCTGAACTCGGTGCTGCCGTCGGCGGCGTCCTCGACCCGGTTGACGGTCAAGCTCACCCCGTTGACCGTGATCGAGCCCTTGTACGCCAGGAATCGGGCCAGCTCGCGCGGCGCGCGGATGCGCAGGTCCCACGACTCGCCCACCGGCTCGAAACGGGCCACGTCGCCCACGCCATCGACATGGCCGGTGACCAGGTGCCCGCCCAGGCGATCGTGCGAGCGCAGCGCCTTCTCGAGGTTGACCCGGCCCAGCCCGTCGAGGCCGACCGTGCGCGCCAGGCTCTCGGCCGACACGTCGATGGTGAACCGGCTGGCGGCCACATCGAAGGAGGTGACCGTCATGCAGGCGCCGTTGTGCGCAATGCTGTCACCCAGTCCGACATCGTCGAGGTAGCCCGCAGGGGCCTGGATGGTGAGGCGGCGGCCATGCGAGGGCAGCTCGCCCAGAGGCTGGGAGTCAACGATCTGGCCCACGCCAGTGATGATGCCGGTGAACATGCGGGAATCTTTCAGGTCGAACGGGTTGGAAACCGAGTGGGCTGCGTGACGCCGCTCAGAAGGCGTCGGCGCCCGGCCGGCGTGCCAGCAGACGCAGGTCGTCGCCCACGCGGGCCACATCGTGCCACGCAAAACGCGGCGCTGCCGACAAGTCGGCCAAGGGCCTCAGATCGGCCAGGGCACGACCAGCCCCCAGCAGCGTGGGCGCCAGGTAGACCAGCAGTTCGTCGACCACGTCCGCATCGATCCAGACCCCCGTCAGCTGCGCACCGGCCTCCAGGTGCAGCTCATTGACGCCGCGGGCGGCCAGCATCGCCAGCACCGCCTGCGGGTCGGGGTGGGTGCCGCCGGCCGTCGGGGCCACCGGGCAGACGGTGAAGCCGGCCTGCGCCAGTGCGGCCTGGCGCTCGGGCGCCACGTCCGGGCACCCGATCAGCCACGCGCGTGCGGGATCATCACCCCGCAGGGCGGCATCCAGCGGCGTGCGCCAGGCGCTGTCGAGCACCACCCGCATGGGTTGCGTCGCCACCGCGCGGGCCCGCACGTCCAGGCGCGGGTTGTCGGCCAGCACGGTGCCGATACCGGTGAGCACGGCCGTGGCCCGCGCCCGCCAGTGGTGGCCATCGGCCCGGGCGGCCTCGCCGGTGATCCACTGGCTGCGCCCGTCGGGCAAGGCGGTGCGCCCATCGAGCGACGCGGCCATCTTGGCCCGCACCCAGGGTCGCCTTCTCACCATGCGAGAAAGGAACCCGATGTTCAACTCGCGCGCCCCCCGCGCCACCGGGTGCGTGGTGGGCAGCAGTTCGACATCGATGCCCGCCGCGCGCAACCGCTCCAGCCCCTGCCCGGCCACCAGCGGGTTGGGGTCGGCCAGCGCCACCACCACCCGCCCCAGCCCGGCGGCCACCAGCGCGTCGGCACACGGCGGCGTGCGGCCATGGTGGGCACAGGGCTCGAGGGTGACGAAGGCCGTGGCCCCACGCACGTCGGCGCCGCGGGCCTGGGCGTCCCGCAGGGCCATGACCTCGGCATGCGGCCCACCCGCCTGCTGCGTGTGGCCTTCGCCCAGCGTTTGCCCCTGGGGCGACACGATCACGCAACCGACCCGGGGGTTGGGTTCGGACAGGGCGATGGCGTGGTGCGCCAGATCGAGGGCGCGCTGCAGAGGGTCGGACATGATGCTGTGGGGTCGGCGCAACCGCGATGCTAACCGCTCGTCGGCTCACGGGCGCCGCTTGTCGGCAGCTCCCACCCTGCCGACACCAACCGCCCGACAATGACACCATGAGCCCCTCGCCCCGACTCCGCCCACGCCCGACACGGCCACGCACGCCCAGGTCGCCGGGCTACACCCTGATCGAAATGCTGGTGGTGATCGCCATCGTGGGGATCCTGGCCGCCATGGCTGTGCCCATGTTCGACAGCTTCATCGCCCGAACGCAGGTCAACGACCAGATTTCCACGCTGGCCTCCTCGCTGCGCCAGGCCCGCAGTGAAGCCCTCAAGCGAAACATCCAGGTCACCCTGTGCCCCAGCGACGACGCCGATTCGGAAGCCCCGACCTGCGCAGCGGCCGCCGACGGCGACATCGGCTGGGCGGCAGGCTGGATCGCCTACGCCGGGGCGGTGGTGCCCACAGGCGACGCGGATGCCGACCGTATCGTGCTGCGCCAGCCGGCCTTCGCGTCGAGCGGCGGCATCATGCCCGCCCAGGCTGGTTACACGATCACTTACTTCCCCAACGGTACCGCCTTGGGTGGCGCCGGGAGCTTCACCTTCCGCCCCAAAGGCGGCGAAGCCGACCCCGACACCCACCGCCGCATGTGCATCAGCGCCCAGGGCTCTTCCCGCTTGACCGACGACGCGAACTGCAACTGACCATGACTCCTCGCGCCCCCCTCAACCACCACCGCCGCACCCGACAGACCGGCACCAGCCTGGTCGAAGTGATGGTGTCGCTCCTCATCCTGACGGTCGGGCTGCTGTCGCTGGCCGCCTTGCACGCATCGGCCGTGCGATACGGCAAGCTCGCCGAATTCAAGACCAACGCCACCCAGCTGGCCGAAGACCTGGCCGACCGCATGCGGGCCAACGTCGTGGGTGTGCGTGCCGGCGACTACGTCTACCAGGAGGGTTGGTCTGCCGACACCGAACGCGAAGCCCTGCCCGGCCTCGTCAACTGTGTGCCCAATTGCGACGCCACCGCCGCCGCAACCGCTGTGGCCAACCGGGATCTCGTCGACTGGTTCAACCAGGCCATCCCCATGCTGCCGGGGGTCGGGCTGTTCACCCAGCAGGTGGGCGGCGCCAACTCCAGCGTGATGGATGTCTGGGTGGCCTGGCAGGAACCCGACGTCAATGCCGATGACGCCGACAACTCGCTGTACGACGCCTACACGTGCCCGGACGCCATGGGTGCGGATGACAACGTGCGCTGCATGCGCTTCCGGTTCACACTATGAAGACCACACACAATCTCCGCCACGCGGGCCGCAGCCTCATCGAGGTCATGGTCGCGATGGTGATCGGCTCGATCGTGCTGACCGGTGTGCTGCTCGTGGCCTCCGGCACCTCCAACAGCGGCCGACGGGTCGACGCCATGGGGCAGATGACCGAAAACGGTCAGGTGGCCTTGCAGATCATGGCCGACAACGTCCGCATGTCGGGGTTTTCGGTGCCCATCTATTTCGCCACCCCAGGCTACGAAAGCAAACAGTACATGACCGCGGGCGTGGTGGGCTGCGACAGCAACTTCACCAACACGTCGGGTGGTGGCGCCGCAGCCAGCCTGGCGGCCTTGAACTGCAACAACGACGAGGATGAATCATCGGCCATTGCGGTGACCTACCAGGTCGACGATTTCAACGCCATGCTGGTGGCCAGCGACGACAACCTGCGCAACGTGGCGCCGGCCGATTGCCGCGGCTTCGGGCTGGTGACCAATCCAGGCTCGACCCTGCTGGACGGCAATGAAATCAGCGCGACGCAGGAGCGCAACGAAAACGGCACCCCCGCCGAACTGAACGCCAACACGTATTTCTGGCGGGTCGAGAACCGCTACTTCATCGGCCCCGACACCGATGGCACCCCCAGCCTGCGCTGCTCGGGCAATGGCGGCACCCAACCCTTCAACAGCAGCCAGACCCTCATCCGGGGCGTCGAGCGCATGGTGATCACCTACGGCATCGCCCAAGGGGGTGTTCAGCAGGATGCCTCCGACAACGTGCTGGTGCTCACGGGCGGCACCGTCAACTACCTGACCGCCGCCGAAATGAACGCCACCTGGCCGGCTGAAGCGCCGGCGGTGCGCTGGCAGCGCGTCGTCAGCGCCCGCATCTGCCTGGAACTGCTCGGCGAGCCCGGCTCTGCCGACGCGGGCACGGCCGAAGACCCCGTCAGCTACACCGACTGCGATGGCGACACCGTCAACATCGAAGACGGGCGCATGCGCCGCGCAGTCACCCAACTGGTCAACCTGCGCAACCGCACCGCGCTGCCGCAAGGCGGCACCCTGGGCGTGGGCGACATCTGAGCGTCATGAACATGAACAAGCTCCCTCCCCGCCCGAACCGGGCATCCCAGCAGGGTGTGGTCCTGGTCGTGGCCCTGATCGTGCTGGCGGTGATTGCCATCACGGCGGGCACTGCCATCCGCCGCGTCACCTCGCAAGACCTCATCGGCAGCAACCTGCGTGCACGCAGCCAGGCCTTGCAAGCGGCCGAATCCGGCTTGCGCTACTGTGAAGCCATCGTGTCCACCTCGAACCTGCGCGGCGAACAGGTGGCCCTGTCCAACCGGATCCAGGACGCCGTGGCCACCAATTACCTGGTCAACGGTGCACGCCCACTGCGCGTCTGGGAAGACATCACCAACTGGGACGACAACGGCATCGTGATCGAGGTGCCCGCGACGTACTCCATCGACGACTCGGGCGTGGAATACAACCAGCGGCCCACCTGCATCATCGAGCGCATGGCCTTGCAAAGCCTCGCCACCGATCCCAGTTCGCCCAACCAGTTCGAAGCCTTTCTGATCACCGCGCGGGGCTTCAGTCCGGATTACGAAGCCAACAACGACGGCGTCACCACACGGGGCGCCGAAGTCTGGGTGCAAAGCTCGGTGCAGGTCACAGCCGACCTCTGATCCATCCGCCTACGACCTCGCCTCCCTCCAGGAGACCCCGATGAACAAGACCTCGATCGACCGCTGGCTGGTGTCTGCCGCCACCGCGCTCACCACCCTGGGCGTGATGCAGTCGGCTGTGGCCGGCGCCCCTTCGCAAACCCCGCTGCTAGGGCGCCAGCCCGTGGCCCCGAACCTGGTGTTCACGCTGGATGACTCGGGCTCGATGCTGAGCCCCATGATGCCCGAGTCGTACACGTCGGCCACACCCTTGACACCGGTGGGCATGCAGGTGCTAACCCCGCAGGAAACGGTTCGCGTGCCTGCCACGATCGACCCCGGCGCCTTTGCGAATAACAACAATCAATACAACTACCGCAACACCTTGGTGCCCACCCGCACGGATACCGGCACCAACATCGCCTTCACGCGCGACGACGCCAGACGCCGCTCGTCCGAATTCAACCGCATCTACTACAACCCGGCCACCCTGTACAAGCCCTGGGTGCAGGTCAATGCCGATGGATCGGTCAGTGAAATGGCCTACCCCACCACAACCAATGTGACGATCAACAACGTCACCTCGGCCGATTGGGTGGTGCCGCTCGACCCGATTGCCAGCAGCCTGACGGGGCACACCATCACGCGGGTGAACCTGTCACGCACAGGGGCACAAGCGTTCACGCACGGGGGCATGAACAACGCGGGCCAGTTTGTGGCCGTGGCGGTGCCTGACATTGCCGCAGCGGGCAACATCCAGAACTACGACGCCAACAACTTTGACGGCTGGTGTGCGGTACCGGTGGTGCTGAGCAATGGCAACTACGTTGAAGACGCTAACACACGCCCGGGCACTGACGGCAATCGTTGCCGCACGTACCGCAGCGGCGCAAATTCGACAGCCCGAACCACCTGGATCAACACCCTGCGGGACACTTACGACCCTGCGGTGTACTACACCAACGCGGGGGGTACACCCGTGCGCGTGTCGCTCAACTCGGGCGCCACCACCTACACCGTGGCCAATGGGGCCGCCCGGACCGACTGCAGCTACAACGCCACCACCAAGGTTGCCACCTGCACCAAGGCCCAGGAGTTCCGCAACTTTGCCACCTGGTTCATGTACTACCGCACCCGCCTGCTGCTGGCCAAGGCCGCGGTCGGACGGGCGTTCGCCTCGCCAGCCATCACCGACTTCCGGTTCGGTTATGGGGCGCTGAACAACCCGGCAATCACCAGCTCAGCGGTCACGTCGACCGCCGTCGATGGCGTGAACACGCGCACTCTGGTGCAGGGCGTCCGCGCCTACCCGAGCATCAAGACTTCGTTCTACACGTGGCTGTACGGCAAACGGGCCTACTCGGGCACGCCGTTGCGCCGAGCGACCGA
>Ga0255182_1001934_pt1 | contig 9950 bp, 7 predicted proteins | sample Atl_UVDOM_RepA_8_FD_188420 | JGI IMG/M metagenome (GOLD analysis project Ga0255182, IMG submission 188420) | Freshwater microbial communities from Altamaha River, Georgia, United States - Atl_UVDOM_RepA_8d | ecosystem: Environmental > Aquatic > Freshwater > River | place: USA: Georgia | collected... | reverse complement strand
CAAGGAGCCCGAGGCTGTGCTGGCCAACGCCATGGCGCGGCTGGGCAACCCCTACCCGCGCGACGACGTGCGCTACGCGCCCACCTTCGACGAGCAGGAGGCTGACTGGCGTGCGGTCGATGCCCGCAAGGTCCGTGAGTTCCACACCCGGTTCATGGGCGCATCGAACGCGGAATTTGCCGCCGTCGGGGATTTCGACCCGCAGGCTGTCAAGCAGGCCTTGAGCACGGCCCTGGCGGGCTGGACCAGCCCGCAACCCTTTGCGCGGGTGCCTACCCCGTGGGTTGACGTGCCGGCTCAGAATCTCGAGTTGCGCACGCCCGACAAACAAAATGCCACACTGGCGGTCTCGCAGAGCCTGCCGATCAACGACCGCCACCCGGATTACCCGGCGTTGATGCTGGCCAACCACCTGTTCGGCTCGTCCGGGGATTCACGCCTGTGGAACCGCATCCGCGAGCGTGATGGGCTGTCGTACAGCGTGTACAGCGCCGTGCAGTGGAATCCCATCGAGGCACATTCACGCTGGACAGTCGCGGCCCAATTTGCACCACAAAACCGCGACAAGGTGGTTCAGGCCTTCCGCGATGAATTGGCGCGGTCGCTGGCTTCGGGGTTCACGCGCACCGAATTCGAGGCCGGTCGCAAGGGCTTGCTGAATTTCAGGCAACTGGCGCGGGCACAGGACGGGCGCGTGGCGTCAACCTGGGTGAGCAATCTGTTCCTGGGTCGCACGTTCGCCGAATCGGCGCGGGTGGATGAGGCCCTCAAGGCACTGACGCTCGAGCAGGTCAACGAGGCGTGGCGCCGCCATATCCAGCCCGACCGGTTTGTGTTCGGGCTGGCGGGGGATTTCAAACCTGCGCCCTGAGCACGGCCGGCGAAAAAGCTCTTCGCGGATTGGCGGGGAGGTTTTGAAGGGCGCCTCGGTGCGTGGGCGATGGGGCGTTGGGGGATTGGTCGGTTGGGCGTTTTGTTCTTTGCGCGGTTTGACCGTTGAGCGGTTTGTCTGTTGAGCGGGGCGACCGTTGAGCGCTCTGTCGGGGCAGCGCGGGGCGCGGGGTGAAGGGGCACCCGGCCGGGCTTCAAAGTGGGTGGCCCCGTCGCAGACGGGGCTCCCCTGCGGTGCTCGCCATGGGCTGGTGCCGTGGAACTCGCTGCGCGGCTGACGCCGCTGCGCTCAAACATCCACGGCAAGTCAGTTCTTGAAGCGCGCTGGCGCGCGCCCAGCCCACGGCTGCGCTCCTCGGCACCCACAAGGCGCCCAGCCAGGTGCCCCTTCACCCCTGGTTCGCCCCGCTCGTGGCCTGCGCAGAAGGTCTGGCATGCCATCCATGGCGCGCAGGGGCAGGTTCGGGGATCAATGCCGCCTGGCGTCGTGGTGCCACGCCGCTGCCCCCGAGGCGTCATGCCCACCTCACGCAGCAGCCTGGGCATGCCACCAGCGGGGCGAAACAGGGCTGAGTCGGCCTGTGGGCGGGCGCCTTGTGGGTGCCGAGGAGCGCAGCGGCGAGGTGGGCGCGCGCCAGCGCGCTTCAAGAACTGACTGGCCCGGATTGTCTGAACGCAGCGGCCGGCGGCCGCGCAGTGAGTTGGAGGGCCCCACCTTGCCGGGAGCACCGCAGGGGAGCCCCGTCGGAGACGGGGCCGCCCACTTTGAAGCCCGACCGCAGGCCGACTCGGCCCGCGCCCCGCGCTGCCCCGACAGAGCGCTCAACGACCGATCCGCTCAACGACCGATCCGCTCAACGGTCGACCCGCTCAATAGACAAACCGCTCAACGGATAAAACGTCCAACCTACAAAACCCCTGGCGAACGAAGTCGCGCCCCCCGACCCCGCAAACCCGCGAAGAACGAAAAAAACCACGCCCCTCGGGGCGTGGTCTGCGAGGTGGTCGGCAGGGTGCCGGCCACGGCATCGGGGCTCGGGCCCCCGGCGGGATCAGATGGCGAAGTCTTCGAGCTTCTTGCCAGCGGCGACAGCGGCTTGAACCCATTTGGGCTGCAGGCCTCGGCCGGTCCAGGTTTCACCAGTGGCGTTGTTGCGGTACTTGGGAGCCACCTTGCGACCCGAGGCCGGCGAAGCCGCCTTGCCGGGCTTGCCACCCAGGTCGGCCACCGTCAGGCCATGCTCGGCCATCAGGTTCTTGATCTGGTTGATGACGCCGGCGCGCTCGGCACGGCGGGCTTCACCCAGGGCCTTTTCGAGTTCGGCGGCCTGCTTTTCGAGGGCGGCCTTCTGTGCCAGCAGATCTTGATAAGAGCTCATTGTTTCAGTCCTTGAATATCGGCGAAGTCTCGGATACAGCGGCAGGGATTTGCCGCCACAAGCAGTTGCAGGCCGGATTCTAAACACATTTGAATTTGTCGTGCAAATCGATTGAATTTGCACAACCTGCCGGACACGAAAAAGCCCGGGCTGTGCCGGGCTTTCGCGAGGTGTTTGACGTTCAGGGAATCAGCGATATCCCACCTTGTCGAGCATCTGCTGAACCCGTGCCGTGTTGGCGCCCACCACGGAAATCGGCACGACTTCGGACTTGAACGAGCCCATCGCATCCAGTGCCGGGTTATCGAGCTTCAGGCCGGGCACGGCGGCATATTCATTGTTGCCATTGGCAAAGTAAGCCTGGGCCGAATCGCTGGCGAGATACTCCAGGAACTTGATGGCCGCATCGCGGTGCGGGGCATTGCGGGCCACGGCGCCACCGGCGATATTCACGTGCGTGCCCCAGGATGACTGGTTGGGGAACACGACGCCGATACGCTCCACGGCCGAGCGATCTTCCGGCTTGGTCGAGCGCATCATGCGGGCGAGGTAATACGTGTTGGTCAGCGCAATCTGGCATTCGCCACTGGCCACGGCCTTGATCTGGTCGGTGTCGCCGCCCTTGGGGTCGCGGGCCATGTTGTCGACCACGCCCTTGAGCCAGGCCTCGGTGCGAACCGGGCCCAGGTGCTCGAGCATCGAGCCGAACAGCGACAGGTTGTAGGGGTGCGCGCCCGAACGCGTGCAGACCTTGCCCTTGTGCTTGGGGTCGGCCAGGGATTCGTAGGTGGCGACATCGTCCTTGCGCACGCTCATCTTGTTGTAGACGATCACGCGGGCGCGGGTCGAAAACCCGAACCAGGCCGAACCCTTGCCGTCGTCCTTGTCACGCAGCTGGGCCGGGATGCGCTTGTCGAGCACGGCCGATTTCACCGGCTGGAACAGGCCGTCCTGGTCGGCGCGCCACAGGCGGGCGGCATCGACCAGCAGGATCACGTCAGCTGGACTGGACGCGCCTTCGCTCTTGAGGCGGGCCAGCAGGCCGGCGTCATCGGCGTCGACGCGGTTGATGCGGATGCCGGTGGCCTTGGTGAAGTTGTCGTACAGGGCCTGGTCCGTCTGGTAGTGGCGGGCCGAGTAGAGGTTCAGCACGGCCTCTTCAGCGTGGGCGGTGATGCCAGCGGCCAGCAGGCCGAGGGCAGCGAGGGCCACACGGGCACGCTGCATCAGGGGGAATCGAGTCACGGGCATGAGAAGGCGCCTCCTTGGGCGTTCACGAACGAAGCGCCATCTTATCAAATACGAATAATTCGTATTTGATTGGGTTCAACTTTTCTTCACTGCATCGGCCACCGCCTGGCCCAGCTCGATCACCGCCAGGGCGTAGTAGCTCGACTGGTTGTAGCGGGTGATCACATAGAAGTTGCGCGTGCCGGCCACGTAACTGGGGGGCTGCTCGCCGTTGAACAGCTGCACCAGGGCCAGCGGCCCACTGTGGGCCCGTCCGGGCTCGTCCAGCTGGGCGCCCCGCTGAGCGAACTCGGCCGCGGTGAACGACGGCAGGATGTCGGGCCCCAGCAGGGTCTGGCGCTGAGCTTCGTCATCGGGTGGCGTGACCGCAAAATGCGTGGGCTGCCCAGTCACCCAGCCATGGCGCTGCAGAAAGTGCGCCACGCTGCCGATGGCGTCGGCCACGCTGTTACGCAGGTCGATGTGGCCATCCCCGTCGAAATCGACGGCAAAGCGCCGGATGGAGCTGGGCATGAACTGGGGCCAGCCGATGGCGCCGGCATACGAGCCCAGGTAGGAGGATGGATCGTCTCCCTGCTCGGCGCACAGGCGCAGGAATTGACCGAGTTCATCCTGAAAGAAGGCGCTGCGGTCGCTGCGGCCCTTCGGAAAGTCCAGGCTGAGCGTGGCCAGGGCATCCAGGATGCGGAAGTTGCCGGTCTGGCGCCCGTAGATCGTTTCCACGCCGATCACGCCCACGATGATGTCGACAGGCACGCCGTAACGCTGCTCGGCCCGGCGCAGTGTGTCTTCGTTCAGGCGCCAGAAGGCGGCGCCTGCGCGGATGCGGATGGGTTCGACGAACCGGCTGCGGTAGGCCGCCCAGTTCTTGGCCGTCGGCGATGCGGCGGGCATGATCAGCCGGGCCACCGTGTCATTCACCTGGGCCTGTGCCAGCACCGAACTGGCCCACTGCGCATCGAGCTGGTAGCGCTCGGCCAGGCGTTGCGCCAGCAACCGTGCATCGTCGCGGTGGGCGTAACTGTTGGGGGCCGGGTTGACGGGCAAGGCCAGGGTCTGAGGCGCCAGACGTTGCAGCACGGGTTCGCTGCGCACCTCGGCCACGGGCTCTGGCGGGACCTCGATGCGGGTCACGGGTGCCGGGCGCTGGGGCTCGAGCGTGCCGCAAGCGGACAGGGCGAGGGCCGTGAGGGCCGTCAGGGCCAGGGGGGCCGGCGAGCGATGAATGAGGGACATGGGCAGACGGCAGATCGACAGGCCGCTAGTGTGCCCCAGGGGACGGGCGCGATCGGGCCAGGGCCTCGATCTGCTGCACCAGGGCCCGACGCTGACGGTCTTGATCTCGTGCCGACGGTTCGGCCAGGCCGTAGCGCAGGGCGTCGAGCTTGGTCAGGGCGTGGAGCATCTCCGCATCGAGGGGGACCGTTTCCGGGGCGGCGATCCAGACCTGTCTGAGGTGCGCCGCCCAGACCGACGCCGGGGCGGGCGACGCACCGGGCGGTGGCGGCGCCACGCGGGCCAGAGCCCGGTGCACCCGCTCCAGGCTGCGCACCCAGTCGCTGGGGCGTTGGCGGTGCCGGGTCGCCCAGCCCACCACCGCCCCCCCCAGGGCGATCGTGGCCAGCGCCACGGCCAAGGTCTGACCCAGGGCCTGCCAGTCGGGTTGCGGCCAGCCCATGGATTTCAGCAGGGCCATCTGCTGGCCTTGCCCGTACTGCAGCACCCACACGTTCCATCGGTGGTCGATGGCGTCGCGGAAGGCCCGCATGCGGCGCAGCACCTCCGGGTCGAGGTCGCCCAGGGGGCCAGGCAGACCGGCGAGTGGCCGTGACACTGGCGCCTGCTCGACCCGTTCGGGGGCCACGGCCGCCGTCGGGTCCACCCGCACCCAGCCATGACCGGGCGACCAGAACTCGGCCCAGGCGTGGGCCTGGCTCTGGCGGACGATGTACTCGCCGTCCACGGGGTTCAGCTCGGCCCCCTGGTAGCCCGTCACGACCCGTGCGGGTACCCCCATGGCCCGCATCACCACCACGAAGCTGCTGGCGAAGTGCTCGCAAAAGCCCCAGCGGCTGTCCAGCCAGAACGCATCCACCAGGTGCGGGCCTTCCAGGGGCGGCGGGGCCAGCGTGTAGCCATAGCCCGCGCTGCGGATGTGTGCAAGCAGGCCCTGGGCCAGTGCGCGCGGTGCTGCTTGCTGCCAGCGGGGCTGCTGCTTCCAGGCCTTCGCCCAGGCCACGGTGCGCGGGTTGCTGTCGGCGGGCAGCTGCAGCCACCGTTGCAGATCCAGGCTCCGCTGGGGGCCGTGCTGCACCTGGGCATGCCATTGACCGACCACTTGCAGGCGCCGGGCCGCGGCGTCGCCGCGGGCCCACTGGATTCCATTCTGGCGCAGCCCGCCCCGCGTGGTACCGGCCGACAGCCGCGCCGAGGCCGTGCCCTCCAACAAGGGCAGCGACTGCAGGGTGTAGGGCTCCAGTGTCAGCGTGTAGCGCAGGGCCGGGCCGTCGAAGCGGGCCCGCTCGGGAACGGGCGGAGCGGCGGGGCGCCAGGTGCGACCATCGAAGTCATCCAATGTGGGGCCGCGAAAGTACAGAACCGCGGGGCTGGGCGGTTGCCCGTCGAAGCGCACCCGCATGGCGATGCTGCTGTCCTGTGCCACCTGGGCGAATTCGCCCAGCGCCAGTTCGTTGGACAGTCCGGTGCGGCTTTCGGCATCCGTCGGCAGCGACCACAGCGGGCCGATTCGGGGGAACAGCACGAACAGCACCAGCATCAGCGGAAGACCCCACACCATGGCGCGCACAGCTTCGCGAGCCACGTCACGCAGGGGCGGGCGCCCCACCGGGCGCTGCCCCAGGATCAGGGCCGTGATCAGGCCCCAGACCGCCACCAGCATGAGCATGGCCGTGCCGATGCCCTGGCTGTAGATGAACTGCGTGAACACGAGGAAGAAGCCCAGGTACAGGCACACCAGTGCGTCCCGGCGTGCACGCAGCTCCAGGCACTTCAGGCTGGTCAGGATCACCACCAGGGTCACCCCAGGCTGTCGGCCGATCAACGTGTGGTAGGTGAGGAAGGTCAGGCCGACGGCCGCCAACAGCAGGCTGGCCAGCCACCAGCGAGAGGGCAGCCGGCCGTCGTGCCAGGCCAGCCAACCGCGCCAGGTCAGCGCCGCGGCGGCCCCCAGGCTGCACCACCAGGGCAGCCGGGACACGTGGGGGGCCAGCACCAGCGCCAGCACACCCAGCAGCCAGATCGTGTCGCGCGCGTCCCGGGTGAGTCGGCCCCAGGCGGCCTGCCAGCGCGCCCACGGGGTCACCCAATCCGTCGGTGTCGACATCATGGTGCCGCCTCGGGAGGTGACTGCCCCCAGCCCGCCAGCGCGTCAAGGCAGCGGTGCAGATGCACCTGCCCTTTGCCGGGCTCGATCTCGCAGCCAGGCAGGCGCAGCCCGTAGGCCGGACCGTCGGTCAGCGTCTGCCGCTCGGCGTCGACCGCCCAGGTCGCCAGGCGGCTCAGGCGCGCCTCCGAGTCCAGCCCCTCGGTGCTGTCCCAGGTCAGCCATTGCGACGGAGGGGTGTGTCGTGGGCGTTCGCGCGTGACCGGTGTCTGGCCCGTGGCCAGGCGGCTGGCCGACTTGCGCCAGGCGACGTCCCGCAGCGCGTCGCCGCGTCGCCATTCTCGCAGCCCGTCGGGCACATCGGCCGATGATGTCCGGCCGACGATGCCGGCCTGCGGGCCCTCACCCGGCCCGTGCGGGCGCGGCGGCGGGGACGTTTCCAGCGCGGGCCACACCAGCACGGCCGGGGCTGCGCGCCAGTACGCCCAGGCCCGAAACAACCCCAGCGGGTAGACGGTCTCGATGCGCCAGCGCGGCAGTTCCACCCAGCCCCGTCGTGCGGCGGCCATCGGGACGGGCACGCGGGTGACTTCCCCGACCTCGATGTCGAACACCAGATCGGTGCCCAACCGCAGGGCGTGCCGCGTTGGGCGGCCTTCGACGACCCGGGCATGCACCTCGACCCAGATCGTGCCACCGGCATGCCCCGGCGGCGTCGCCCCGAGTTGCAGCTCGACGCCACGCAAGTTGGCGTGCGTGAGCCACATGGTCGACATGCCGACACCGCCCAGCAGAAACGCCAGCGCGAACGCCAGATTGAGCTGCTCGTTGATCGCGGCCACCAGCAGCACCAGCACGACCAGGCCGTAGATCCATCCACCCACGACGGGCAGGATGTAGACATTGCGCTGGGTGAGCTGCAGGGCCCGCCGTCGGGGCGATCGGTTGTCGACCCAGCGGTTCCAGCGGGCCGCCCAGGCGGACGTCTTGGGCGAATCGGCCATGTGGGGGCCCTCAGGGCACAGGTACGGCGTCCAGGATGGCGCGCGCCGGCTCCGTCGCCTGGCCACCCGAGCGACCGGCCAGCGGCACCAGGCGGTGCGCCACGGCGGGCACCCACAGGGCTTGCAGGTCTTCGGGCGACACGTGCGCGCGCCCTTGCATCAGAGCCCGGGCGCGCGCCAGCCGCAACAGGGAAATCGCGGCCCGCGGGCTCAGGCCCTGTGCACACCAGCGGCCATTGCGGCTGGCCTGCACCAGCGCCTGCAGGTAGTCCAGCAGCGCGTCGGCCACGTGGACGCCCGCCACCCGGTCCTGCCACGACCGCCAGGTGGGCAGGTCCATCACCGCCTGCAGGCTGGCGAGCTGCTGACGCCGGTCGTGACCGCGCAGGATGTCACGCTCGGCCTGGGCGTCCGGGTAGCCCAGCGAGATCCGCAGTGCAAAGCGGTCGAGCTGCGACTCGGGCAGCGGGTGGGTGCCCAACTGCTCGGCCGGGTTTTGCGTGGCGATCACGAAGAACGGGGAGGGCAGGGCGCGGGTCTCGCCGTCCATGGACACCTGACGCTCTTCCATGGCTTCGAGCAGGGCGCTTTGTGTGCGCGGCCCGGCGCGGTTGATCTCGTCGGCCAGCAGCACCTGCGCAAACACCGGTCCGGGGTGAAACACGAAGCCCTGGGCCTCGCGCTCGTAGACGCTCACCCCTAGCAGGTCGGAGGGCAGCAGGTCAGCGGTGAACTGCACCCGCGAAAAACTCAGGCCGAGGGTGCGGGCCAGGGCCTGTGCCAGCGTGGTCTTGCCCACACCCGGGATGTCCTCGATCAGCAAATGGCCGTCGGCCAGGAGGCAGATCAAGCTCAGCTCGATTTGTTCGCGTTTGCCGACAACGATCGTGCTAATCTGGTCCAAGAGTTTGTGCAGCATGCCGTCAACCATACCGCAAACCGGCCGACGGCGTGACGAGGAGACAAGGACCATGACAACGGGATACTTCACGCATCCGGCCTGTCGCCGTCACGACATGGGTGATGGTCACCCGGAATGCCCCCAGCGCCTCACGGCCATCGACGACCACCTGCGGGCCCAGGGGCTCGATGCGGTGCTCGTGCCGGGCGACGTCCCCGAAGCCGAAGTGCACCACCTCGACAAGGCCCATGACACGAACTACGTGTTGGGCATGATCGACCTGATGCGACGTCTCCGGGACAGCGGCGACCACCGCTCCACCGACCCGGACACCGTGGCCATGCCCGCTACGCTCGAGGCCGCGCTGCGGGCGGCCGGGGCGGCCGTGGCCGCCACCGACGCGGTGATCGACGGGCGCATGAGCAATGCCTTCTGTGCCGTGCGCCCGCCGGGCCACCATGCCACGCGTCACGAGAGCATGGGTTTTTGCTTTTTCAACAACGTCGCCGTGGCGGCGCGGCATGCGCTGGACGAGCGGGGCATCGAGCGGGTGGCCGTGGTCGATTTCGATGTCCACCACGGCAACGGCACCGAGGACATCCTGTGCGATGACGACCGTGTGCTCATGGTCGGGCTGTTCCAGCACCCCCTGTACCCCTACAGCGGCACGCACCCCCTGGGTCGCAACATGGTCAACGTGGCGCTGCCCCCGCGGTCCGACGGCAAAGTGGCGCGGCAGGCGGTGCTGGACAAGTGGATCCCGGCACTCGACGCGTTCCGCCCGCAGGTGATCTTCATCTCCGCCGGGTTCGACGGCCATCGCGAGGACGACATGGGCGGCCTGGGCCTGGTCGAGGCCGACTATGCCTGGATGACCGAGCAGATCGTGGCCGTGGCCCGTCGCTGGTCGCAAGGGCGGGTGGTGTCCTGCCTGGAAGGCGGCTACAACCTGTCGGCCCTGGCGCGTTCGGTGGCGGCGCACCTGCGCGTGCTGACCGGAGACCACTGACACTGAAGGTGTCCTGGCCCTGGGCCACAATAGGTCCATGACCACGACCGTGCATTCCGCCCGCCCCATCACGGCGGACGAACTCCATCAACTCTGGCTCCAGCTGCAGCAACCCACTGCCTTGCTGGAGCTGGCCGTCATCGTCGGCTGCCTGGGCCTGGCCTGGGCGGTG
>Ga0255182_1001932_pt1 | contig 9962 bp, 11 predicted proteins | sample Atl_UVDOM_RepA_8_FD_188420 | JGI IMG/M metagenome (GOLD analysis project Ga0255182, IMG submission 188420) | Freshwater microbial communities from Altamaha River, Georgia, United States - Atl_UVDOM_RepA_8d | ecosystem: Environmental > Aquatic > Freshwater > River | place: USA: Georgia | collected... | reverse complement strand
CCGATGCACATCCTCGGTTTGCAAGGCCAGCCCCGCCGCATGTATCAGTGGACCGAGGCTCGGGCTGGTGAGGGCTTCTTCAACCTTGCGTTCTGGAACCTCGTCGCCTCAGTCGGCTCGATCATCCTCACGCTTGGTGTGTTGTTCTTCCTCATCAACATTGTGGTCACTGCCCGCAGCAAGGTGCGCGCCCCGCTCGATCCGTGGAATGCCCGCAGCCTCGAATGGATGACCTCTAGCCCGCCGAAAGAACACAACTTCGACTCGATTCCACACGTGAATCACTTGGATGAGTTCTTCCACCGCAAGTACGAAGAAGACCCAACGACACACACGATGCGCGAGGTCGCAACCGCCGAGCAAGTGCTGGCCGAGCTCGAGAAGAACGCCGACGCGCACATTCACATGCCGTCACCGTCGTATTGGCCGCTCGCGCTCGCTGCAGGCATGCCCGTCGTCGCACTCGGCGTGATCTATTCGATTCCCGTTGCCATCGTTGGCGGTCTGATCATGCTCTATGCGCTCTATGGTTGGGCGCTCGAGCCAGCAACCGCCCCAGATATCGACAATGAAGCACCGTCAACGAACGGCCACAACGGTCATGCAGTCGGAGCCAGCCATGGCTGACACCGCCGTCGCCCACGAGGGGCATACGTCGAGCACGGGTATCTCCAACGTCAAGTTGGGCATGTGGCTCTTCCTCGGGTCAGAGTGCCTGCTTTTTGGTGGTCTCATCTCCACCTACATGCTGTATCGCGGTCGTGTGTCGAATGGCCCGACGCCCGAGCAGGTGTATGACATTCCATTTACGTCGGTGAGCAGTTTCGTCTTGCTCATGAGTTCTCTCACGATGGTGCTCGCCGTCTCGGCGGCAGCAAAGAAAGACGACCGTGGCACCAACCTGTGGCTCGTCGTTACCGCACTACTCGGCGCCACCTTTGTCGGCGGTCAGGTGTATGAGTTCACCGCCTTCTACAACGAAGGCCTCGGCTTCACCACGAGTCTTTTCGGTTCGAGCTTTTACACGCTGACCGGCTTTCACGGTGTGCACGTCACCGTCGGCATCATCATGTTGATGGCCCTCGTCGCCATCAACAAGCGCAGTCGCGTGCCAGGCAGTAAGGCCGAAACCGTCGAGATGATCGGTCTGTATTGGCACTTCGTCGACATCGTCTGGATCATCATCTTCACCCTCGTTTACCTGATTCCGGTCTGATCATGACGACGCACACCACCGAGCACACCGCGGCAAGCCACGGCGACAGGGCACACGGCAGCGCTGAGCACGCCGAACACGGCATGTCAACCCGCGGGTACATCAACATCGCGCTGATTCTTGCGGCCATCACCGCCCTCGAGGTTTCGACCTACTACGTCGACTTCGGTCCGCTCTTTTTGCCGGCACTGCTCATCATGATGGTGGTGAAGTTCTTCATGGTGGTGAGTTACTTCATGCACTTGAAGTTCGACAACAAGATCTTCAGTTGGATGTTCTACGCCGGACTGTTCCTCGCCGTCGGCGTGTACGTCGCGGCGTTGGGCACCTTCCACTTCTTCTTGCGGTAGACCGTCGTGCGCACGACGCTCGTGGTGCTCGCCGAGGCCGCTGACCTCACCGCCAGCCCCTGGCGTTTTCAAGCCCACCCCGAAGTGTGGGTGCTCGTTGCCTTCGTCATCGGATCATGGCTCTATGCGTTGCGCGTCATCGGTCCGCACAGCCCCGAGGTGCGGGCGGGTGCCCCGATCATCACCCGTCGGCAAACTTGGCTCTTTGTTGGCGTTGTCGCGATGCTGTGGCTGGCCAGTGACTGGCCGATTCACGACATCAGTGAGGAATACCTCTATTCGGTGCACATGTTTCAGCACATGGCGCTGTCGTACTTCTTGCCACCACTCGTCTTGTTGGCGACGCCGGTGTGGTTGTTTCGGGCGGTGATTGGTTCACAGCGCGCCGGTCGGGTGATTCGTTGGGTTGCCAAACCGGTGATTGCCGGCCTGCTCTTCAATCTGGCGGTGATGATTACCCACATCCCAGATCTCGTCAACCGCAGCGTCTCGAACCCGGTGTTGCACTACTCACTGCATGTCATGGTGGTCACCACATCTCTGCTCATGTGGACACCAATCGTCGCACCCGACCACGCGATGCGCATCGGCTATGGCGGGCGCATGGTGTATCTCTTTCTCATGTCGGTGGTGCCCACGGTGCCCGCGGCATGGCTCACATTCGCCGAAGGCGCGGTTTATAAGCACTACGACATTGCGATTCGAGTGTGGGGCTTGTCGGTCACGACCGACCAACAAATTGCGGGGGCAATCATGAAGACCGGCGGGTCAATCTTCTTGTGGTCGATCATCGTCTTTTTGTGGTTCAAGCGGTTCATGGCCGGCTATGGCGAGCGCCAGGATTATCGCCGAACGCCCGAGCCACCGCTCACGTATGAAGCGGTGACGGCTGAGTTTGACCGCGTGCCAGCGCCGGCCGAGCCACGCGAACGGTAGACCACGCACGACGGCGTAAGTTCCTATGGGCGCAGGTTGAATAGCACTAACTACTCTGTGTGGGATGAAGCTTCCACGTGCCGACATAGCGGTAATTGGTGGTAGCGGCGTATACGACCTCCCCGAGTTGGAGAATCGCGAGTGGCTCCATGTTGATTCATCTTTTGGCACCCCATCAGATGAGTTTCTGTTTGGCACTGTACGTGATGTGAGTCTGGTGTTTGTGCCTCGACACGGACGCGGTCATGTGCTCTCACCATCGGCGATCAATTATCGAGCCAATATTGATGCACTCAAGCGTGTTGGTGTGCAGGACGTGATTTCGGTAAGTGCCGTCGGATCTTTGGTCGATGACCTACCTCCGGGCACTTTCGTGCTCGTCGATCAATATGTTGATCGGACAGTATTGAGGGAAAGCACATTTTTTGGCGCCGGCTGTGTCGCCCATGTCTCAATGGCGCATCCGACTTGTAGCCAACTTTCGCAGTTACTACACCGAGCAGCACTTGACAGTTCACTTCCATGCCGTCTTGGCGGAACATATCTGGCAATGGAGGGCCCGCAGTTTTCTTCTCTAGCAGAATCAAATCTCTATCGTTCGTGGGACTGCCACGTGATTGGAATGACTAACATGCCGGAAGCCAAACTGGCACGTGAGGCTGAACTTTGTTATTCATCAATCTGCATGGTCACCGACTACGACTGCTGGCATCCCCAACATGAAAGTGTCACGGTCGCCGATGTTGTACGCGTAATGGGCGAGAACTCGAGAAATGCGCAGCGACTTCTTCTCGCAGCAATCCCACTCATTCCGCAGGCCCCAGATCGCGCTTCATGGCATGGGCGTCGAGCCCTCGAGAATGCGATTATTACCAGTGAGAGCGCACGAGATCAGAACATGATAAAGCGTCTCTCCGCGGTGGCAGGAAGAGTACTGGGTCATCATGAATAAGTCTCTTGCCGATGACGTAGTTCGTATCGTTGTTGAGCTCGACGCTCGAGGTCTCAATCGAGGGAGTACGGGCAATTGCTCAACACGTTGGCATGATGACACCTTTCTCATTACACCGTCGGGTGTCGCAGCAAGGGCGGTGACACCCGAGTCGCTCGTCCAAGTTCGCTATGACGAGACCGGTGAGCCTTCCGCTTTGCAAGTTGCCTCGACGAGATACCGTGCATCAAGTGAATGGCGTTTCCATCGTGATATTTATCGAACACGTGAAGACGTTTGCGCAATCATCCATGTTCACTCCACCTATGCAACGAGTCTCGCCTGCACAGGACGCGGAATTCCCGCCTTTCATTACATGATTGCAGTAGCTGGTGGGAATGACATTCGCTGTGCTCCCTACGCAACCTACGGAACGCAAGAGTTGTCAGAGAACGTCATCACCGCGATTGATGGTCGCATGGCATGTCTGATGGAAAACCACGGGATGCTTGCGACCGGAAAATCACTGAGTGATGCACTCGCCACGGCGATTGAAGTTGAGTCACTCGCAGAACAGTATGCGATCAGTCTGTTACTCGGTGGTACTAGAACGCTTTCTGATGAAGAGATGGCGAAAGTGCATGCTAAGTTTGCTGACTATCGCCGAATAGGCGAGTCGAGATAGCCATGAACCTGACCGAGTTTGTGCGAACGATTCCTGATTATCCCAAACCAGGAATCATGTTTCGAGATGTCACAACGCTGTTTCGTGACGCCTCTGCGTACGGATATGCAGTGAACAAACTTGCTGACCACTTCAAACACGTGAAGGTGGACGCAGTTGCAGGAATCGAAGCGAGAGGCTTTGTGATAGGCGCGTCACTTGCGACCACACTCAGTCTCGGCTTCATTCCGATTCGTAAGGCTGGAAAGCTTCCGTCGGCGACGTTCAGTCAAGAATATGACCTTGAGTATGGGAGAGATTGCGTAGAAGTTCACCAAGATGCTGTAAGCCACAGTCAACGGATACTGGTCGTCGATGATCTTCTCGCCACAGGGGGCACAGCAGATGCCACCATCGGGTTGCTGCGTCAGGCTGGCGCAATAGTCGAGCACGCCGGATTCCTCATCGACCTACCAGATCTTGGTGGGCGAAGCCGCCTGTTGAAAATGGGTGTTGAAAGCCGTGTTCTGATGACGTTCGCAGGTCATTAATGGCTGAAACTCTCCGCTGGTCAGCGGATGGATTGGAGTTGCTCGACCAGACGCTGCTCCCAAACAGGGTCAGGTACGTGCGATGTACGTCCGCAGATGAGGTGAGCAATGCCATCAAGTCGATGGTCGTACGCGGCGCACCAGCAATCGGAGTGGCTGCCGCATATGGCGTTGCATGTGAGGCCATTCGGTTGGTGGGACTTCCCGACGAAGAATTTCGACGCCAACTCTCTCACGCATGCGCAAGATTGGCCGCAAGCCGTCCGACTGCCGTCAATCTAGTTTGGGCAATCAATCACATGCGTGCAGTTATCCGTACCATGGACCATCAACCTCCGCCGGAGGTGGCGCAGCAACTTGTTATCGCCGCCCTGCATCTTCATCAGCAGGATGTCGAGACCAACCGCACCATTGGAAAGCATGGGGCTGGTCTCATACCGCGTGGAGCTCGAATACTTACCCATTGCAACGCCGGTGCCCTCGCTACTGCCGGATTTGGAACAGCCCTCGGCGTCATTCGTGCGGCCTGGATGAGCGACTCGTCTCTCTCGGTGATAGCTGATGAGACGCGACCACTGCTTCAGGGTGCCCGACTCACTGCTTGGGAGCTACTAGACGAGGGTATTCCAACAACGTTGATCACTGACAATATGAGCGGATACCTCTTCTCCAAAGGTGAGGTCGATGTCGTCATTGTTGGTGCTGATCGAGTGGCAGCCAATGGTGACGTTGCCAACAAGATCGGCACGTACATGGTCGCAGTACTTGCGGCTCGGCACGGAGTGCCGTTCTACGTTGCCTGCCCCTGCTCCACGATCGATATGAATACCCCGATGGGCGCTGACATCGTGGTTGAAGAACGAAACGCAGACGAAGTCACCGGATATGGCGACACTCGGTGGGCTGCGAGTGGGGTTTTAGTCAGAAATCCAGCATTTGATGTGACACCCGCAGCACTGGTCTCGGCAATCATCACCGAACGAGGTGTCGTGCATCGTCCGGACTCAGAGTCGATGCTCATTCATATGAGGCAAGATTGAGTGTGGTGTGCCACACCTTCAGCCGTCGAAGCGAAACAGACGAGTCGCCGCGAGTGGTGCGATGAGTGCCCACAGCACGAGCACCCACCAGGCCTGCGCATTACTGCTAGCACCCGCGGCGCCGTGCAGCACCTCGGCCAGCGCGCCAGACGGTAGGTAGCGCGCAACGCCAGCCAGCGCGTCGGGCATCTCGTCGAGTGGCACGAGAACTCCACCGAGTGCCAACAACACGAGGTATAAACCGTTCTGTGCAGCGAGGTTGACCTCGGCTTGCAGCCGCCCCGCAAGCGAGAGCCCGATGCCAGCAAAACTGAGCGTGCCAAGTGCAACGGCGGCAGCGAGTCGCCACCATGACACGTCACCTAGCGACCAACCCAAGGCAACGGCAACCGCCACGAGCAAGAGGCACTGCACGACTTCCACCACGGCAACGGCACCCGACTTGGCGGCAATCAGCCGACCACGCCCGAGTGGGGTGGCACCGAGTCGTTTCAGCACCTGATACGACCGTTCGAAGCCTGTGGCAATGCCAGTGCTCACCATTGCCGTCGACATCACCGCGAGGGTGACGACCGATGCAACGAGCCGAGTCAGGTCGACGCTTGCGGGCAGCACCTCGACCGTGCCGAAGAACACCAGCACACCAAGCGGAATCACCAGCACGAGCAGCAACTGCTCGTAGTTGCGCACCAACGTGGTGAGCTCCATGCGCATCTGCACGAGTGTGAGCCTCATCGCGTCGCCTCACGCACGACGTCTTCGAGTGGCCGACCATTCGAGCACAGCGTCACGACTCGTTCGTTGATCACCACGCGGCCATGATGCAACACCACGGCGTGGTGAGCCACGCGTTGTGCCTCGTCAAGGTCGTGCGTCGCGAGCACTACACACGCACCTTTGCCGACCAGTTCGGTAATGATGTCGCGAATGATCTCGCGGCCGTCAAGGTCGACACCGGCAGTTGGTTCGTCGAGAAAGATGATCTCCGGGTTCGAAGCCAGCGCTAGTGCGAGTGAGAAACGTTGTCGTTCTCCACCCGAGAGGTTGCGCCAAGTGGCCGTTGCGCGACTCGTGAGGCCGAGACGATCAATCAGCGCTGCGGCGTCAACCCCGCGGTCATACAGCGCGCAATAGTGCCTAATGAGCGAATCAACTCGTGCTGCCGGGGCGATGCCACCGTCTTGCAACATCACACCGATGCGTGAACGCACCTCTGTTGGCATACCGAAGGCAGATACGCCGAGTACGCGTACGTCACCGCTCGTGGCGCGGCGTAAGCCCTCGCAGGTTTCGATGGTTGAGGTCTTGCCTGCGCCGTTGCGACCAAGCAGCGCGGTGACCTCGCCGTGACGTGCCACGAAACTCACATCATTCACTGCAGATACTTCGCCGTACGTCACGCGCAACGAACGAACGTCGAGAGCGATGGTTGCAGATGTCATGCAGCACTAGCCTTACAGGTCGTGATTGATGTCCGGTTGCTGCGTACGCAACCTGACGTGGTGCGTGCAGCCCTTGCGCGCCGCGCCAAACCAGATGTGCTCGAGCAGGCCGACCATGCGTTGCGACTCGATGTGCGGCTGCGCGACATCACGACCGAGCGTGATGCTGCCCGTGCACGAGTGAACGAACTGTCGAAGCAGGTTGCCGAATTGCGGCGCGCCAAACACGACGCCGATGCGCTCATGGCCGAGAGTCGTGCCCTCGGCGATCGCGAAAAAGTGCTCGCCGATGAATATGCGCAGGTTGAGGCCGCGCTGCGCGATGTGCTGCTGCGCATACCGAATCTGCCGCATGCCGATGTGACACAAGGAACCAGCAGCGACGACAACCGTGTCGTGCGCGGGCCCGAGCAGATGCCTGCAGAGTTCGCCGCCCATCAGCGCGTGCCGCACTGGGAGACCGGCGCGGCGCTCGGCATTCTCGACAGTGAGCGCGCAGTGAAGATTTCTGGAGCGATGTTCACGATGCAGCGTGGCGCTGGAGCCGCTTTGGCGCGGGCCCTCTGCCAATATGCCCTTGATCGCAACGCTGATGCCTACGAAGAGATTCGTCCTCCGTCGCTCGTTACCACGGCCACACTGACTGCAACCGGTCAGTTGCCGAAGTTCGCCGATGAAGCCTACAGCATTGAGCGCGACGGTCTGTGGTGCATTCCCACTGCTGAAGCACCACTCACGTCATTGCACGCCGGCGAGATTCTCGATGAAGCATCGCTACCCGTGCGATACATGGCGTTTTCGCCCTGTTTTCGCCGTGAAGCAGGTGCGGCCGGTCGCGACACCCGCGGCATGTTGCGCAGCCACGAGTTTGACAAGGTCGAGATTCTCGCCGTCACCACGCCCGAGCAAGCTCCCGCGATGCTCGATGAGTTCATTCAGCGGGTGACGCGCCTGATCGCCGATCTCGGGTTGCCCTATCGCTTGCTCGAGATTTGCACTGGAGACCTTGGCCAGAGTCATCACCGCAGTTATGACGTCGAGGTGTATGCGCCCGGCTGCGACCAGTGGTTGGAAGTCAGCTCGGTGAGTTGGTTCAGCGACTATCAGGCACGACGAGGTGACATTCGCCTGCGTCGCACCGGCAAGAAAGGCACCGAGTTTGCCCACACGCTGAATGCATCTGCCCTTGCCGTGCCGCGCGTTTGGGCGGCGATCGTCGAGAACTTCAGCAATGCTGATGGCTCAGTCACGATTCCCGAGGTGTTGCACCCGTATCTCCGCGGGCTGACCGTGATTCGCCCGCCGCAGTCGCGATGAACCTGCGCGACCGCCGTGTGCAATACGAAACTGCGGGGCTGGACCGTGGTGACCTTGCCGACGACCCGATCGTGCAGTTTGGTCGCTGGTATGCCGACGCAGTGAGTGCTGCCATCGCCGAACCGAACGCCTTCACGCTGTCGACCGTCGATTACCGCGGGCGTCCGAATGCGCGTGTGGTGCTGGCGCGTGGTGCTGACGAGCGCGGCCTGGTGTTTTACACCAACTACGACGGTGCCAAGGCGCGCGAACTTGCCGGCATGCCCGTTGCGGCGGGCACCTTCGCGTGGCTCGACTTGCATCGGCAAGTGCGCGTGCGCGGTGCCATCACTCGGTTGAGTGCGAGCGAGAGCGACGACTACTTCGCCTCACGCCCACGCGACTCGCAACTAGGCGCATGGGCATCGCCGCAGTCAGAGCCGATTGCTGATCGTGCGGAACTTGAGCGTCGTGTCGCCGACGTGCGCGCTCGTTTCGCCGACGCTCTAGTGCCTCGCCCCGAGTTCTGGGGTGGCTGGTTACTCACCCCCGATGAGTGGGAGTTCTGGCAGGGAAGACCCAGTCGTCTGCACGACCGCTTTCGCTATCGCCGCGTGACGGATGCCTGGCTGATCGAGCGACTCGCGCCTTAGGCGTTCTCACTCGCGTCGCCGCTGCCTTCGCCGTCACCGCGCTCGCCGCTACCGTTCTCGCCGCCATCGCTGCGCCACGAGGTCGCCGCAGCGGCAAGTGCACCGATGAGTGCGGCGGTGTGCGGGGTCGGATGCGGACCTTCCCAATCCCACCACAAGGGGCTGGTGCCACGCACTCGCGGGGGAAGTTCCAGTTGCACACCACCGTTACGCGGTGCATTTACCGGATTCTTCGGATGCAAGCCGCGCAACTCGCGCGGCACGCGCTCGAGGTCGTCTTCCACGTGATAGGCGGGCAGAGCGGTACGCAGGTGTGGCGCAAGGTGCGAGGCCAGACGGCGGTTGGTGCCGCCGAGCAGCATCGTGGTGAACATTCCCTTGCGGCCGTAGCCGTGCACGGTGATGACGATGTCGACATGGGCGAGAAACTCCGCAAGTCGCCCCGACTGGTCGGCAGTGAAGCGGTGCGACGGCACGTGCTGGCGCATGCCGGCGGGTTGGTGCACGCCGTAATACGACGCCTGTGCTTCGCGGGCCGCTGAACGTGCAATGAGATCGGTGCGCTCTTCGAGTGCGCCACCGTGAAACGCCATGAACCCGAACGTGCTGCGCAACTCGCTTACTTCCTCCACGCCGTCGTGGCGCAGCAGATCGGCAAGATTCACGAAGTAGTCGCGCGCCGCTTGTGTCGCAGGCTCCACAGTGCTGCCAGCCCTATGGCGACAACACAGACGAGCAAGATGCGCAGTGCTCCGGCGGTTTGAAGTTGTTGTACAACCCAGGTTTGCCATGATCCGACCGTGTTCACGACGCCACCAGCGTCGAGCTGCTGGGTGATAGCGGTGTACCAATACCACGTGAGATAGATGCCCGTGAAGATGAC
>Ga0255182_1001928_pt1 | contig 9973 bp, 8 predicted proteins | sample Atl_UVDOM_RepA_8_FD_188420 | JGI IMG/M metagenome (GOLD analysis project Ga0255182, IMG submission 188420) | Freshwater microbial communities from Altamaha River, Georgia, United States - Atl_UVDOM_RepA_8d | ecosystem: Environmental > Aquatic > Freshwater > River | place: USA: Georgia | collected... | reverse complement strand
GCCCGTGTAATTTTCGGCCATCAGCTTGCGCGCGGTCGGGCTGGTCTCAAGCTGGGCAAGATCGGCATCCTGCATCCGGCATTCATAATCTGATGCCCCCGGGAAGCGGTGCATCATCGTGGTCAGGGACCAGGAAAACCGCATCGCCTGCCAGATCCGGGCCAGGGCGCGCTGGGAATAGGCGTCGATCCCGGAGGTGCGGTTCTGGCGATAGAACTCGACCAGACCTTCGTAAAGATAATGCACATCCGAGGCGGCCAGGTTCAGCCCCTTGGCCCCTGTCGGCGGCACGATATGGGCCGCGTCACCGCACAAGAACAGCCGCCCCCAGCGCATCGGCTCGGTCACGAAAGACCGCAGGGGCGCGATCGATTTCTCGATCGACGGGCCGGTGACAAGGCGGGCGGCAACATCCTGCGGCAGGCGCAGTTTCAGCTCGGCCCAGAAGGCCTCATCGCTCCAATCCTCGACCTTGTCGGTCAGCGGAACCAGGATGTAATAGCGCGAGAGCATCGGGTTGCGCATCGAGGCCAGGGCAAAGCCGCGGTCGTGGGCGGCATAGATCAGCTCATGTTCCACCGGCGGGGTGCGCGACAGAATGCCAAGCCAGCCAAAGGGATAGACCTTTTCATACTCGCGGCGGATGTCGGCGGGCATCGTCTGTCGGCTCACGCCGTGAAAGCCGTCGCAGCCCGCGACAAAGTCGCAGTCCAGCCGGTGCGACTGGCCGCCCTTGGTAAAGGTCACAAAGGGGGCGTCGCTTGTCAGATCATGCAGAGCGACGTCCTCGGCCTCGTGGATGACGGTCGCGCCGATGGCGTCCTGCGCATCGTAAAGGTCCTTGGTCACCTCGGTCTGGCCATAGACCATCACCTGCTTGCCACAGGCGCCCTTGAAGTCGACATGGAACATCCGGCCGTTCGAAGCCAGATAGCAGCCGTCATGCAACTGCCCCTCGGTGTCCATCCGCGCCCCGGCCCCCGCCGCGCGGATCAGGCCGACAGTGCCGGTTTCCAGAACCCCGGCCCGGATCCGTGACAGGACATAGTCACGGTCCTTGCGTTCCAGAACCACCGTGGCGATGCCCACCTTGTTCAACAATTGCGACAGCAAAAGCCCCGAAGGCCCGCCGCCGATGATAGCCACTTGCGTGCGCATGGTCGTCTCCTGTTTTGCCGGAAAATGCCGCAAGAACGGGAAAAGACGAATGGACGATATGCCAAAAATCTGGTATTTTCCGGCCATGTCACAGGCACTCCAACCCATCCCTTCCTGGCAGCTTTACGGCGAGCAAAGCCCGTTTCCGGACCTTTTGCACATCGAGGCGATCGTTGACCGCGCCGCCGGGCTTGACTGGCGCATCGCCCCGCATCGCCATGTGCATCTGCATCAGATCTTCCTGATCCTCTCGGGTGATGTGCGGCTCAGCATCGACGGCAAACCTCAGCACGGCACGACACCACTTCTGATGAATCTGCCGCGCGGTCATGTGCATGGCTTTGCATTTTCGGCCGGAACCGAAGGCCATGTGCTCACCCTGCCGGCCGATGATTTTCCCGAACTTTTCGGGCCGCACAGCGAAACCCGCGCCGCGCTTGGGCAGGCGTTCGTGGCCGGGGGCGCCGGGCTCGCGCCGCTGTTTCAAGATCTGGCGCGGCTGCACAGGGCGCAAGGTCCACTGCGGCGGTTGCGGCTCAGGGCGGCGGCGGTCAACCTGTGCTGTGCCGTGGCCGAATGTGCCGGTCAGGGCCCGGCGGAACCCGCAACTGCGGATGCCCGGGGCGATGGCCGGATTGCCCGCTTTGAAGCCCTGATCCGCGCCCATCTGGCCGATGGCTGGCAATTGTCCGACTATGCCGCCGCGCTGCGCATGTCCGAACGCCACCTGCGCCGCCTGTCGCTGATGGCAACCGGCCTTTCGGCCCACAGCTTTGTCGAAGCAACCCGGATGCGCGAAGCCTGCCGGCTTCTGGCCTATACGCGGATGCGCGTGCAAGAGGTGGGCTTTGCCCTCGGCTATGACGATCCGTCCTACTTCGCCCGCAGCTTTCGCCGCGCCACGGGCCTGTCAGCCAGCGACTACCGCCGCAGACTGGAAGATGACGGCATCTCGGCCAGACCGAACCGGATCTAGATCACAAGCCTCGCGGCAGGTCAAAAACCCACCCGCTTCGCCGTTCAATTCCCCAGTCGGTTGGCCTGAACCGCAAGGCCAAAGACCGACCCGATCAGCGTCAGCACATTGCGCGAGGTCAGAAGCGGGCTTTCGGTGACATAGATCAGATCGCCGGGCTGGATGCGGAATTCGCCGGCGCTGAACAGGCCATCGGCGCTGGTCAGGTCAATGGTAAAGATGGTGCGGGCATGGCGTGGGCCGCTGCCATCGGCGCGCACTGACCCCGGATCATAGCTGCGCAAAATCAAGATGCCCTTGGCATCGGCCCGCGCTTCGGCAAGGCCGCCGATGATCGACAAGGCATCCAGCGCGCTGACCCGGTCTTGCGGGAAATAATGCTGGGCCTGCGTGCCGCTGGCCCCCAGCGACAGGAAGTAATTCTCATCCGCCTCGACAAAAACCCGGTCACCGCCCTGCAGCCGGATGTTCAGCGCGGTATCCTTCATCACCAGATCCAGCGAGATGCCATAGGTGGTGTCGCCCCGCTGAACGCGCACCTGAGGGTTTATCACCGTCTGCGGCACCCCCCCCGACAGCGCAAGGATGTCCAGCACCGTCACCCCAGAATCGGTCAGCGGATATGAGCCGGGCTTGGCCACCCCGCTGACGACACTGGCCGAGCTTTGCCGCCCCTCGACGCTGCGCAACTGCACCTGGGCCGAGGGCGTGACCTTGACATAGGCGGCCTCGATTGCGGCGCGGGCCTCTTCCTGCGACTGACCGGCCACCTGCATCTGCCCGATATAGGGCAGGAAAAGCTGGCCAGTCGGGGACACGGTCATCTCGGGCATTTCTGCCACCCGCTGGTTCGGCGCGGTCAAAAGGCTGTTGTCCTCGCTGACCCAGACCGAAATGGTGATCACATCGCCGGGCCGGATCTGGTTGGGCTTGCCGCCCTGCCCCTTGGGCCAGCCATAGCTGCGGCCTTGGCTGCGCGCGGGCCAATTGGCATGGCGGCCCAGACTTTCCCGGGTGATCGGCTCAACCGCGAAATCCTGCGGCAGCGCATCATCCACAGCCGATTGCCCCGCAGCCGTCCGGCTTTGCAGCACCTCGCTTTGCAGGCCCGAGCCGCGCGGCGCGACCGAACAGCCCGCCAGCGCAACAGCCACAGCAATCAGCGGCAGGAACTTTGGTTTCAAAATCGGCATGGTGGCGCAAAACTCTCCACCGCCCGGATTCGGGCGTCCAGACTTCCTTACCGACAGTCGCGGTCCGGCGGAACCTTTTGCCCGCATCATCGGCAAAAAAAAATCTTGGGGCGGCTTTCGCGGCTGAACGATGCTTCGTGGTCAATGGACCCGCGCCCACCATGTCATGGGGCGCGCACCACTGTCTTGCAGCGTTCAAAAGATCAAACGGGAAGAAGTGGTGAGCCGGACAGGATTCGAACCTGTGACCCGCTGATTAAAAGTCAGCTGCTCTACCAACTGAGCTACCGGCCCACGACAGGGCCGCTGATTAGGGGGATGCAGCGGTGGGGTCAAGGGTAAAATGCGCAGATCTCTGGCGAATTCCTGACGGTAAGAGTATATGCCAGCCATGGACAAGATGCGCGGCCCTTCTGGCCTTGGCTTCATGAAGATGCATGGGGCGGGCAATGATTTCGTGGTGATCGACTCGCGCGGGCGCGGGGCGGTGGTCACGCCTGCCCTGGCGCGGGCGCTGGGGGACCGCAACCGCGGCGTCGGCTTTGACCAGCTGGCCGAGATCCGCGATTCGGACAGCGCCGATTTCGCGCTGGATTTCTGGAACAATGACGGCAGCCGTGCCGGGGCCTGCGGCAACGCCACGCGCTGCGTGGCCGATTACATGATGCGGCAACTGGGCAAGGATGCCATCAGCCTTGTCACCGCGCGGGGGGGCCTGTCGGCCCTGCGCCTGCCCGATGGGCGGGTGTCGGTGAACATGGGTCCGCCGCAGCTTGATTGGCAGTCGGTGCCCTTGGCGCAGGCGGTCGACACGCTGCATCTGCCCTTGGCCGGTGATCCGGTTGCCGTGGGCATGGGCAACCCGCACTGCGTGATGTTCGTCGCTGACGCCGAGGCGGTGGACCTGCCCGCCATAGGTCCCCGTTACGAACACGATCCGCTTTACCCCCAACGCACCAATGTGGAATTCGCCAGTCTGACCGCCCCCGACCGCCTTCGGATGCGGGTCTGGGAACGCGGCGCAGGCATCACGCTCGCCTGTGGGTCAGGGGCCTGCGCCACCGCCGTGGCCGCGCATCTGCGCGGGCTGACCGGGCGGCGCGTGACGCTGGATCTGGATGGCGGGGTTCTGGAGATTGACTGGCGCGACGATGGCGTCTGGATGACCGGCCCCGTGGCCCATGTCTTTGACGGCCAGCTTTCGCCCGAATTCCTGGCCGCCCATCCATGAGCCTGCCGAACTTTCGCCCCCCGGTGTTTTCCACCCTTGGCTGCCGCCTGAACGCCTATGAAACCGAGGCGATGAAGGAACTGGCCGAGGCGGCAGGGGTTGAAGGCGCGGTGGTGGTGAACACCTGCGCCGTAACGGCCGAGGCCGTGCGCAAGGCCAAACAGGAAATCCGTCGCCTTGCGCGCGAAAATCCCGGCGCGCCGGTGATCGTGACGGGCTGCGCGGCGCAGACCGAACCGGAAACCTTCGCCGCCATGCCCGAGGTGACGCGGGTCATCGGCAACCATGAAAAGATGCAGGCCGAGACATGGGCCAGCCTTCGCCCCGCCGATTTCATCGGCGAGACCGAGAAGGTCCATGTCAATGACATCATGGCCGTTCGCGAAACCGCAGGCCACCTGATCGACGGCTTTGGCCGCCACCGCGCCTATGTGCAGGTGCAAAACGGCTGCGACCATCGCTGCACCTTTTGCATCATCCCCTATGGCCGGGGCAATTCGCGGTCGGTTCCGGCGGGCGTTGTGGTGGAGCAGATTCAACGTCTGGTCGACAAAGGATTTCTGGAAGTTGTTCTGACTGGCGTTGATCTGACCTCATGGGGCGCGGATCTGCCGGGGGCCCCTCGTCTGGGCGATCTGGTGATGCGCATCCTGCGGCTGGTGCCCGACCTTGTGCGGCTGCGCATCAGCAGCATCGACTCGATTGAAGCCGATGAAAACCTGATGCTGGCGATTGCCACCGAACCCCGTCTGATGCCGCATTTGCACCTGTCGTTGCAGGCGGGCGATGACATGATCCTGAAACGGATGAAACGACGGCATCTGCGCGACGATGCGATCCGGTTCTGCGAAGAGGCCCGGCGCCTGCGGCCCGAGATTACCTTTGGCGCCGACATCATCGCGGGCTTTCCGACCGAAACCGAAGAGATGTTTGAAAACAGCCTGAAGCTGGTCACCGATTGCGACCTGACCTTCCTGCATGTCTTTCCCTTCTCGGCCCGCAAGGGCACACCCGCCGCGCGCATGCCGCGCGTGCCGGGCGACCAGATCAAATCCCGCGCGGCCCGCCTGCGCGCCGCAGGGGACGCCGCCCTTTCCCGCCATCTGACCGCCCAGATCGGCCAGACCCACCGCATCCTGACCGAAAGCCCCCGCATGGGCCGGACCGAACAGTTTGCCGAGGTGAGCTTTGCCACCGACCAGCCCGAGGGCCAGGTGGTGAGCGCGCGCATCAGTGGCCGGGCAAAGGACAGGTTGCTGGCCGGGTAAGCCTCCGGCGGGGGTATTTGGGCCAAGATGAACGGGCAGGCATCCCGGCCAAAGGTCAGGCGGGGCGCGGATTGGCGCCGGGGCAAAGGCGCGTGCTTGCCCAGGCTTGCCCCCGGCGTTGCAATTCGCCCCCCCTGCGGATATCTGAAAGCCTGAAATGACCGCAGGGCACAGGCGATGAACTGGATTTCGAACTACGTCCGACCGAAGATCAACTCGCTGTTTTCGCGCCGCGAGGTGCCGGAAAACCTGTGGACCAAGTGCCCCGAATGCGGGACCATGCTGTTTCACCGCGAGTTGGCGGGCAATCTGAACGTCTGCACCTCTTGCGATCATCACATGGCGATCAGCCCGCGCGACCGGTTCAAGAGCCTGTTCGATGGCGGGATCTTCACCGAGGTGAAGGTGCCCGAACCCCCCGCCGACCCGCTGCATTTCCGCGATCAGAAGAAATACCCCGACCGTCTGAAGGCCGCCCAGAAATCCAGCGGCGAGCGTGAGGCGATGCTGGTGGCCGAGGGCGAGATGGGCCGCACGCCGATTGTCGCGGCGGCGCAGGATTTCAGCTTCATGGCAGGCTCCATGGGGCTTTATGTCGGCAATGCCGTGCTGGCCGGGGCCGAGCGGGCGGTGAAACTGAAGCGGCCTTTCGTGCTGTTTTCCGCCGCCGGGGGCGCACGGATGCAGGAGGGCATCCTCAGCCTCATGCAGATGCCGCGCACGACCGTTGCGGTGCAGATGCTGAAAGAGGCGGGACTGCCCTATATCGTGGTGCTGACCCATCCCACCACCGGCGGGGTCACCGCGAGCTATGCCATGCTGGGCGATGTGCAGATTGCCGAACCGAACGCGCTGATCGGCTTTGCCGGGGCGCGGGTGATCGAACAGACCATCCGCGAAAAGCTGCCCGAAGGCTTCCAGCGCGCCGAATACCTTCTGGACCATGGCATGCTCGACCGGGTCACGCACAGGAAGGCCCTGCGCGAGGAGTTGGTCACCATCCTGCGGATGCTGATGGGCCTGTCACCCGCCGTGAAGGGCGACCTGCCACCGCCCGGGGATTTGACGGTTGCGGCCGACGCGACATGAGCGGCTCTGACCTGATCCTGGAACGGATGATGACCTTGCACCCCAAGGTCATCGACCTGACGATGGACCGTGTGCATCGGCTGCTGGCCAAGCTGGGCCATCCCGAACGCGCCTTGCCGCCGGTGATCCACATCGCCGGGACCAATGGCAAGGGCAGCACGCAGGCGATGATCCGCGCCGGGCTTGAGGCCAGCGGGGCAAAGGTCCACGCCTATACCTCGCCCCACCTGGCGCGGTTTCACGAGCGGATCCGGCTGGCCGGAGAGCTCATCTCGGAAACCGCATTGACGGCGCTTCTGGATGAATGTGTCGCCGCCAATGGCCCCGATGAGATTACCTTTTTCGAAATCACCACCTGCGCGGCCTTTCTGGCCTTTGCCCGCACCCCGGCGGATTACACGCTTCTGGAGGTGGGGCTTGGCGGCAGGCTGGATGCCACCAATGTGGTGGACCGGCCCGCGCTGACCGTCATCACCCCGGTGTCCTTGGACCATCAGCAGTATCTGGGCGAAACTCTGCCCGAGATTGCCGGTGAAAAGGCCGGGATCATCAAGCGCGGCGTGCCGGTGATTCTCGGCCCGCAAGATGAGGCGGGGCTTGCGATGATTGAGGCCAAGGCGGCGCGGTCGGGCGCTCCGATGCTGGCCTTTGGGCAGCATTGGCATGTGGCCGAAGAGGGCGGGCGGCTGGTGTTTCAGGATGAAAACGGCCTTCTGGACCTGCCGCTGCCCAATCTGCCGGGGCCGTTTCAGGTGCAGAACGCCGGTGCCGCGATTGCCGCCCTGCGCGCGCTTGGGCGCGACGAGGCCGCCTGTGAGGCCGCGGTGACCCGTGCCTATTGGCCTGCCCGTATGCAGCGGCTGCGGCAGGGGCCTTTGGTGGACAGTGCGCCCGAGGTCGAGCTGTGGCTCGACGGCGGGCATAACCCGGCGGGGGGCGAGGCGGTGGCGGCGACCCTTGCCCGGATGCCACGGCGCGAGACGCATCTGATCTGCGGGATGCTGAACACCAAGGACGTCAAGGGCTATATGCGCCCGCTGGCCCCGCATGTGACTAGGCTTCACGCCGTGTCGATCCCCGGCGAAAAGAACACCCTGCCCGCCGAAGAGACCCGTGATGCCGCGACCGCCGCCGGGATTGCGGCGCAGACCTCCCCATCGGTGGCCGAGGCGCTGGCCGCCATTGCCGCAAGCGCACCGCAGGCACGGGTTCTGATCTGCGGCTCGCTTTATCTGGCAGGGTCGATCCTGCGCGAAAACGGCTAGGACTGCGGGGTGTGGCGCGATTTGCGCCGCTCCACCTGCTCAAGCCGGATCTGGCGCAGCGCCTCGATCAAGAGGGCCGTCAGCAGGCCAAAGTTCAAAAAGCCATTGGCGGCCTCCATCCCGGCCAGGATACGCCAGTTCTGCGGCATCAGAAGATCGCCGAACCCAAGGGTCGTAAAGCAGACCAGCGAGAAGTAGACCGCTTCTTCCAGCGTGCCAAAGGCGCCAAGCGCCTGATAGGCCAGCGCCCAGACCCAGACCGCCGCCGTGACGACCCCCAGCACCCAAAGCGACACGCCGGCGATCATCAGCACCAGTTTTGGACGATGCGGTTCGCGCATCATGAACGGATGGCTGCGCTGAAAGGCCACCTCAAGCAGCATCGCAGCCACAGCGGCCATCAGGATATTGACCAAGAGGATCCCCGTGCCAATCGTGATTTGCGCGATCATCTCTGCCCCCTTCTGGACTTGGGGGGCTGAACCCCCTATTTCGGGGCGATCATGGCCAAGATGTCCGACCCGAACAACAAGCTGATTGCCGAAAACCGCCGGGCGCGGTTCGATTATCATATCGAATCCGATCTGGAAGCCGGGATCATGCTGTTGGGGTCCGAGGTGAAAAGCCTGCGGCAGGGCGGATCGAACATCGCCGACAGCTATGCCAGCATCGAGGGCGGCGAGCTGTGGCTGATCAACAGCTATATCGCGCCTTACCTGCAGGCCAAGACCTGGGGGCATGAGGAACGCCGCCACCGCAAGCTTCTGGTCAGCCGCAAGGAGTTGTCGCGGCTGTGGAGCGCGGTGGGCCGTGAGGGCATGACGCTGGTGCCGTTGAAGTGGTATTTCAACGACCGGGGCATGGTGAAGGTCAAGCTGGGCATCGCCAAGGGCAAGAAGGTGGCCGACAAGCGCGAAACCTCGGCCAAGCGCGACTGGGACCGGCAAAAGGCGCGGCTCCTCAAGCAGGGTGGGCGCGACTGACGGCCCTGCGCCGGGGTGGTCGGCGGCGGCGGCAGATGAATTCGATGATTTGCGCGGCGCGCGGCCGGGTTCGGGCTGCGCGACACTTGCGGGAAAGGCCCCGTCGGGTTAGGTCCGGATCATCCCTGACAGGAGACGCCGATGACCGCCTTCACCGACGATCCCAAGACGCTGGTGTCCACCGCCTGGCTGGCACAGCACCTGAAAGACCCCGATCTGCGGGTGATTGATGCCAGCTGGTATCTGCCCGACGCGGGCCGCAACGCCAAGGCCGAATACAAGGCCGCCCATATTCCCGGCGCGCGGTTTTTCGACGTCGACGAAATCACCGACAGCCGCTCGACCCTGCCCCACATGGCGCCCCCGCCCGAGAAATTCGTCAGCCGCATGCGCGCCATGGGCATCGGCGACGGGCATCAGGTGGTGGTCTATGATGGCGCGGGGCTGTTTTCGGCGGCGCGTGTCTGGTGGACCTTCCGGCTGATGGGCAAGACGGACGTGGCCGTCCTTGATGGCGGCTTCCCGAAATGGCAGGCCGAGGGCCGCGAGGTCGAGGACATGCCCCCCGTCCTGCGCGACCGTCACATCACCGTCAGCCGCCAGCACGCGCTGGTCAAGGATGTGACCCAGGTCGCCCATGCCGCCAAGCTGGGCGAGGCCGAGATCATCGACGCCCGCAGCGCGGCGCGCTTCAAGGGCGAGGCGCCCGAACCCCGCCCCGGCCTGCGCGCAGGCCATATCCCCGGCTCAAAGAATGTGCCCTATGCCACGCTTTTGAACCCCGATGGCACGATGAAACCGCTGGCCGAC
>Ga0255182_1001926_pt1 | contig 9978 bp, 12 predicted proteins | sample Atl_UVDOM_RepA_8_FD_188420 | JGI IMG/M metagenome (GOLD analysis project Ga0255182, IMG submission 188420) | Freshwater microbial communities from Altamaha River, Georgia, United States - Atl_UVDOM_RepA_8d | ecosystem: Environmental > Aquatic > Freshwater > River | place: USA: Georgia | collected... | reverse complement strand
CATTATCTTTACAAATTCCCTGACTAAATAATTCAATGATTATCTCCATAAAATCCTGTTTATTTAAAACTCCTCTAATTTGAGTTTTAGGATTTTCTAATTCATCTAATGTTGATTTAAATATAATGGGTTTTGTACCCTTTTTCTTTACCATATAAAATAGAATTTCTAAATTTTCCTTTTTAGGAATAGTTGAACACGTAGACATCCAATTATATAAATCTCTGTAATATTTTTAATATGAACTAACTATTCAAGAAAAAAAGTGTTTTTTTGGATTTTTTTATGGTGAATTAGTCGACTAAATCAATGGAAATCGTAATAGTAATCTTAATTTCGTATTGTTGGGCAAGTTCAACCCATAAATCAATATTCATTGTATCATTGTTGAAACTATCATCATTGGCGTCAGTAGGTTCATATATTGGATCAGCAAACCAATCCAATCCACGCTTTTCAAAATCTTTTCGCCAACAACTACTTACTGTGTTAATTAAACTACATCTGGGTTGGTAAGGGTTACGTAGTAACACCTCATTATATTTAGTTGAACTGGAGTATAGTATTCGCTTGTTGTCAGCCAACCATTGATAGAACATAGTCAATTTCATAGCTTGTTCATTGGGGTCTTCAATTGAAAGAATATGGTAGATGGTTCGCCAGTATTCTTCAACCAATGCCTTGTTGGTTGCATCAGAGATTACTTTAGTAAATTTAGACTGATGTTCTTTGCGATAATGTTGAAAAACATCAGTCCAAATTTTGTCTTGGATTTCGTTGGGGAGCAGGTCCAGATAATTCTTGGTGATTGCGACAGTCATTTTGAGGCTACTTGGAAACATTATATAAAAAAATTTTCTTTCAAATTTTTTTAGGGTATAGCTATGTAAATAGAATTTTAGAATATAGCATATTGTCTATAAAAAATCTACAAGATATGATAGCTGAATAAGAAAGACCCCCATATAGAAATATTGGTAAGCCTATCAAATTAAATGATTAGATATTTATCAATCTCTAATTGTTTATTTAGAAAAATGCATAGAGATTTAAAGGGCATTCCTATAATTAAGTTCTATAAGTTTACAATTCAAATCTATCTAGGATAAAAAACTTAAAACAGAAAAATTTGATTTTTAATACAACTCATATTCTAAACAACAAACCATTCTAAACACTATGTGCCAAGATATTCATCAACAAAAACAATATGTCATTTTTGTAGAGAAAGGTAGAAAAGACGATCTAGTAATCATTAATTACTTACAATATACTGGAAATGAGATAGAAATTTCTAAATTATATAAAGCTATAAGCGAAGCTGCGGAAGAAGGCTACGAACTAGGTGGTGATCTTTCTAGTTTTGAAATGAATATTGATAATCCTATCCCAGAAAATGCAGTAGACGCCCATATGAATCTGGAATTTGTATATTATGTACGTTTCCGTAAATATGATGGAAAGTTTGTTTGTCCATTTGATCCTGAAAATGAAAATGATTATGACCTATCTGCTAGGGGTTTAGATGAAATATTCTACAGTGAACAAATTGGTTGCTATTTTTCGTCATCATAATAAAGTCATAAAACTATTTATCCTTTTTTATTTAGAAAAGTAAAAAAATTGATATGTAAATGTATATTTAATTTAACAAATTAAGAATAATAAGAATGTCGGTTAAAACGTTAGTAATAGTAGAAAGTCCTGCAAAATGCCAAAAAATAGGTGGATTTCTAGGTCCTAACTATATAGTAAAGGCCAGTTTCGGACATATTCGTGGAATCTTAGATGGACTAAAGGCCATTGATTTTGCTAATGGTTATAAGATTAAATATGATATTATTGACACTAAAAAGAAACAGGTAGCTGAACTACGTAAATGGGCGAAGGAATGTGGCGATGTAATTATTGCTAGTGATGCAGATCGCGAGGGAGAAGCCATTGGTTTTCATTTGGCAATTGTTCTTGGACTTAATCCAAATAATGTAAAGCGTATTACATTCCAAGAAATCACTAAAAAGGCCATCACTGCAGCAGCTGCTAAACCTGGCAAATTAGATATGAACCTAGTCTATAGTCAGGAAGCACGTAGTGTTTTGGATTTACTTGTAGGTTATGAATTAAGTCCACTTGTTAGTCAATTTGTAGGTGGTAAACTATCTGCTGGTCGTTGTCAATCTCCAGCTGTACGACTTGTTTGGGAACGTGAACAAGATATTTCTAAACAGGATACTACTAGTAGTTTTAAAATTAATGTAGTCCTTAGTCCAGAAAACAGTTTAGGGTCAGACAAATTACAATTGGGAGCTCATTTTAAGAAATCTTATGCTGAAAAGAATCAAGTATTAGAAATTTATACTAAAATGCTAAATAATAGTCATTTTCAAATTGCAGATTTTCAAACTAAATTAGTTGAACATTCACCACCCAAGCCATACACTACTAGCACTATTCAACAGGATTGTTCTAGTGTTCTTGGAATGAATCCAAAAGAAACAATGAGTATTTTGCAAAAACTATATGAAGGTTCCAAGATTACATATATGAGAACAGATAGTGTTATATTGAGTAAAGATGCATTAACTATGTTGGAAGAGGAAATCAAGAAACGCTATGGTGATGAATATCATCAATATCGTGTCTATAAGAATAAAGGAGATAGTGCACAAGAAGCTCATGAGCCTATCCGTCCTACTCATGCTGATGAATATCCATTACAAAATAAGGATAATGAAAATTGGTCAGCACGTGAAGCACGTGTATATGAATTAATTTGGAAACGCTCTATGTCATGCCAAATGGCTAATCAACGTATTCAGCGACATACTACAACTATAGATATGTGGTGGTCAAAACCTGTGAAGAAATATGTAGAAGACCAATTAGAATGTGTAATTGATCAATTGGAATTTGATGGGTGGCGTAAATTATATAAGCGTGAGGAATTAAGTGAAAGTTCAGTTGTTCAAGATGATATTCCAGCAGAAGCTAGCTTGGAAGATATTAAGAAATTAGTAAAAGAACCACGACCAAAATTATATCATGTTTCAGCTGAATCGAAGCAGACGTATACGCGTAGTCTATGTCGTTATACAGAGGCTAGTCTTATTAAAGATTTAGAGAGTAAGGGTATTGGACGTCCGAGTACTTATGCTAATATTATGGAAACTATTATTCGTGAGCGAGGCTATGTAGATATTAAGGATTTTCCAGGTGTTGAAAAGGATGTAGAAACATTACTTTTACAACCTAATCGTGAAATTAAGGTTAAAAAATCCAAGACTACATTGGGAAAAGAGAAGAAGAAATTAACTATTAGTCCCCTGGGCGAAAATGTTATTAAATTTCTCGTTGGTCAATTTGATAACATTATGGACTATAACTTTACTAAACAAGTAGAAGATGAATTGGACCAAATCTGTGAAAAGAAGGCTACTTATGCTCAAGTAGTTCATAGAGTTTATCATTCATTTCATCCTAAAGTTGTTCAATTGAAACTTGCTAGTCCAGAGATTCGTCATGCTGTTGGTGGAAAGCAGAGTGATATTGAATTGGGTACATTTGATGATGGAGAGGGAGAGGATAGTGTAATTCTAAAAAATGGTCCATATGGGCATTATTTGCAATTCCGTGGTGAAAACTATGGTTTAAAATTTGTAGATGATGTTAGAAAGCATAAGATTGTAGAAGAACAAGATATCGAAGAGGCTGTTAATATTATTGAAGAACAACGTGAAGCCAAAAAACGCAAAGAGGAGGTCAAATTGGATACAGTAAAAGTAGGTAAATTTGAAATTAAAAAGGGTCCATATGGATTCTATTTTACATTTAATAAGAAGAACTATGGTATTGGTCAACGTGACCCAGCCACATTGACTGAACAAGATTGTCGTGATATTATGGATAATAAGAAGAAATGGTTGGAAACGAATAATGAAACAAAGAAACAGACTAGTCCCAAGTCTAATAGTCCAGAAGAAACAAAGAAACCTCGTGGACGACCACCTAAGAAATAATTATATAGATTAGAAATAAAATTATGTTTATTTTTTCTATTAAATAATAGAATCAATAAATATATTTATGGAAACTGAAGAGAAAGCAAATTTAGAAGAAATTCAAATACCAACAAAAAAGAAACGAGAACGTAGACTACATCCTATAGATATAGAAAATCTATTCAATTTATTTAAACGTGACTTATCATATAGAGCCTACAAAACACTTAGAGAAGCTGAGTATGATGGAACTGAAAATGAGATAAATCTTCTATTAGCTATATGGTTTGATGAATATCTAAATAGGGGTGGTACAATGCTAAAAATGCCATCTATTTTCTTGGGAAATACCCAAATTAAAACATAGTAGCCAATTCAATAAATGGATCACTAAATCGTTCAGATTTATAAACTATATTAGCTCTACAATAAGGACATGATTTTTTATTTTCAACCCAGTACTGTATGCAATCTTTGCAGAAAATATGACCACAGTCTAATTTAGCTATCAGCATATTTTTTTTGAATTCCTCTTTACATATTGGACATTCCATAAAATTGCAATTAGAAATTTCTTCAAGACTAATTAAATAGGATTTTTCAATAATTTTTGGTTTGGGAAGGTTTTCTATAAATTCTGAATTAGATAATATTTCTAAAGTATAATCATGTTCTCCATCCAAAATATAAAAATAATTTAAAGAAGATGTCATAATCATATTTTAATAGATTACATTTTTTTAGATATTTACAAAATTAAAATTTGATTTTAATAAATAAACGTTTTAATAATTAGATGACTTTAAAAAGAAAATGCCTACTAATAATTTTGAAACAACCGTACGAGATTTTTTAGCTAAATATCTATCGGATGACCTAGTAAATGAAATTCTAGATAAATATGTGGGTCCTCGAGGAATAGTATTGTTTCAAAGAAAGTTTAGAAAATATCTTTCATTGAAGCAATTAGGTTGGAGATGTTATCAATGTGAAGACTGTAAACACTATTTTTGGGCATCTCCTGAAGCTGATAACAACTATCATATTACCAACGCTTGTTGTGATTTAACAGTTGGATTATGTTGTTGGAAATATAAGTGTCCATGGAATTGTGTTTTTCCTTGTTCTAAATGTAGAAAACCGACTATTTCAGATTATGGTGGATGGATTGATTCAATTCAATGTAAACACTGCAATTATGAATTTACTCCTAATTTTGTTTGGTATGGTCTTAGTCCTGAACAACATTTAGACCGTTACGGCTATTAAATTTAATTACATATTAGATGTAAACAACAAGTTTTCTAATATTTTTTTTTAGGGAATCATTATTTAAAAAAATTTGAAGAAATTTCAAAATTATAGGTAAGAACAGTAAAAAAGAAAACAAATGGGTCGTTCGTGTTATTTTACATATGAAAAAGTTAGGGATAGAGCAAGTGTCGCTGACCAAGATGTAATGAGGAAGATTTCCGATTTGAAGCCAGGAGATGCTTTTGAAATCAAATTCAAAGTCTATAGGGAATATTCTGATATAGAAGACGATTACTGTCCGCTTTTGACTCGTGAACCATCAAACTATGGTTATGAAACAGTTCCATTGGATGAGAGTATAGTATATAGTGTTTTGAATTCTAATGTTGAACCAGGTTTGGAAGAAGTAAAGGGACTACGTTGTATCAATTTTACAGTGAGGAATTGTAATAGTTTTATGTTTAATACACATAGACTAATCACAGATGGTACAATCCGCGAATGTGAGGGTTTGGGTATTAATTTTGAAGTGGAAGATATAATTGTGTATTGATTCAGATAGTAGAGTAAAATAATTATTATTTTTTTTTGATTCTATTATAAATATTAAATAGTTGAAAAAAATTGATTTAAAAGTATAATCTTTTCAAATCAAAACTAAGAATTATGGATGTTACATTTAAATTGGCAACTAACTTTAAGGGAATTATAGATATAGTATCAGGTTTAGTAGATACACTAACTATGCAATATACTAATGATTCAATAAATATTCAGACAATGGATAGTAGTCATATTAGTTTATTAAATATTGTGATGCGTAGAGACCAATTTTTGGTATACGATGTAGTGGGTTCAGGACTAATATCATTTAATGTTAGTAGTTTTAAACCATTATTAAAATCTATGAAAGAAGGTGACCATTTAAGACTAAGACATAAAACTGGAAATGATGAGATAGATGCTATTTTAATTGATGGTGATAGAAAGAATAAGTATCTTATTAAACTAATGGATATTGATTCAGAAATGATTAATATGGATAATGAAATGGAGCATGATGTATTTATAATGACTGGCAAAGCAGCTATATCACGTATATTAACAGATATTAAACATGTAGAGAGTTCAGATACTACTTTTATGGTAGATGGTGAGAAAATAGTGATTGAGACTAAGAATGAAAATTGCAGTCTTAAAATTAAACCTACACCTGAAATTATGAAAGTTATGTCATCTCCAGAAGAAAAAGTTTGTGTACCATTTGCTAGTAGATATATTCAACAAATTCAGAAAATGTTGGCTATATCTAAACCACGTATTAATTTGAAATTAGATAAAGAATGTCCAATGTTAATTGAAATGATAATTAGAACAGATGACCCTAATGAAACAGCTACCATTCAAAAAACACATAGTACAATGAAATATTATTTAGCACCTAAATTAGTAGATAGTGAATAAATGTTTTTATATCCAATATTTAGACAGTTCTTTTTCTAATTTCAAAGAAAATGCTATATTGCCAGCTGCTGGAGAAAAGGTATATTCACTAAAATATAAATCATCATTTTTATCAATATAGAAATCTATTCTTACAAATTCAAATGGATCACCCAATTTTTCAGCATATTTTATCATTAAATCTAATTTTTTTGGTTTTTGTATAAAATCTAAATTATTATCGCCTATAATATTCCAATTGGTATCATAATCATTTTGTTTTCCATTATAGAGTGGACTTATACAATGACATTTACCATAGAAAACACGGCACATAAATACTACCGCATTCCCAGTTTTACCAAAATAATAATCATCTATTTTTTCTTCAATAAAAAAACGTGGTTTTAAATAACAATATTGTTTTTCACATTTGGGATTATAAAGGCGATTCCACTCTTTTAATTGCATCTTTACCACATTTAATTTATATATTTTTTCTGGTAAAATATTAATATTCCATTTAGAACCGTGGGAAGATTTTATTATATAATTAGAATTCAAATGTTCTTCCTGAACACTATTCCAATTCTCTAATTCGATAATTATTTTTGGTATTAATATTTCATCTTTTTCGATTTGTTTAGATACTATTTTTCTAGCATTTAGTTTATCTACAAATTTTGAATGATATTGATTAAGATACTTTTGATAATATTGTATCTTTTGGTAGAGCATTAAATCATTCCAATTACTTGGTCTACATTGAATTATTGTAGTAGTCATTATATATATATTATAGCTAATTTTACAGGGGGTAAAAAAATTTGAAGGGTTTTGCAAAATTGACCCTCAGACAAGTAATTAGAAACGAAAACACCGTACTAATAGGAAAGAATGTCCGCTATTGTTGAGAACAACTTCTATAAGGCTTTGGAGCAACTTATTGAGGGTCAGTTTGATCCCAAGTCTAAGCAGATGCGCGATTTTAGAGATGCCCTCATGAATTCTAATATTAGCAACCTATTCTTTAATATGCCAGGTGCCTCTGCTAAGATTGTTAAGGAAGAAACCAAGGCTGATAAGAAGAAGCGTGCTACTAAGAAGAATGATGATGGTACTCCTAAGCCTAAAAGGCCTCAGAATGCTTACATGCTGTTCCTGGCTGATAAGCGTGATGAGATTAAGCAGCTCCTTTTGGAAGAACAGCCTGAGCTAAAGGGAAAGGAACTACAGAATGCGATTACCAGGAAGGCTGGCGAGATTTGGAAGCAAGCTACCGATGAAGACAAGAAGCCTTATACCGATAAGGCAGCTGAAGCTAAGGCTAAAAAGACTGAAGAAACTAAGCCTACTATTGTGGAGGAACAATCAATGGAAGAAGACTGTTGCGGTGATGACGACCATCCTATGCCTCCTGGTTCGGATGATGAGAATGATGATGAGGAAACTACTACCAATGCCAACAGAACTTTTTTGGAAGAGCACAAGATTTGGGTGGATAATGAGACGAATTTGTGCTATGTAGACAATAACGAGGATACTGAACCAATTGGTACTTTCACCAAGGGAAAGTTGGTTCCGTTCAAGAAGAGCACCAAGTAGAATAGACTTTTGCAATAATTTTATAGTAAACCAAAAAAAACTTTTTTTTACAAAGATAGATTTACTGAATTAAATTTATACTTTAACTAAATGAACACTTTTGGCTTCATAGGTTTGCAATCCCACCAAGTATAAGTATCTGGTGAATGAGAAGGATAACAGAATTCTTCCAATAGTTCTACATTATTAATAATATGATTAATGTATGAATTAGTATAGGAACGTACTGATTTATGTAACGAGCATTTATTGCGATGGTCTGAATATTTAGTGTTAGAAGGTTTTTTATTATACTTTAGCTTGCTACTATACTTGAGTTCACCATTCGATTTATCCATCTTTTAATAGTGATTCTTTTTAAAATAAAATATAATTATTCAACTTTTATTTATAAAATAAAAAAATTGAATAATCTGTTGATTAATTCATGATAATAATACACCTAAATTAGAATATAGTTAATAATGACACCCACAACAAGGTCAATGACAAAAATCAATAGAGAATTGAATATGATAAATAATAGTAATCAAGAAGAAATCAGGAATAATGGTAGAGTATTCTATAAGTTAGTACTATTAAATAAACCAGCAAATAGTTATTTTACGAGTATCTGCCATAAAATTCCAGCAATTGCATGGCTATATATTCCTGAATCAGTACACACAAATCAGAATAGAAAACTGAAAAAAGATGGAAACGCCGATTTTGCTAAATACCGTGCTCAGAAGGCTTATGTTATCCAATTGACTAATTTAGCAGGGAATGTTTTGTCAAAAAATCAATGTGGTTATTCTTGTCTAGGAATTCCATTTATTAAATACATTCCAGGAGAATGGGTTATTCCTACAACATATGAATTTGATATTCGTCTTGTATTAGCGTCAGGTATTCATTATTTTAAAACAGTAGAAGCTTGTATTGCTTTTTTGGCTAATCCAGAACATTTAAATTATGGTCGTCGTCATTATTATAAACCATTTCTACCAGATGGTACATATAACCGTTATGACAATGATGGAGTGATGTCTAGTCAGAAAATCACTTATAATGCTGGAATAATTGTTAAAATAGATTATGAAAAAGATGATATCCCTTTATGGTTTTATAGCGATATGAATATTTCTAATTATTATAACCAAGCTCTAGAGAATAACCGTTGTGATGAAGTAGAGAGAAATGCCTTTCAAAAGTATTTAGCAGAGACAGTTATTATAAACAAGCTCTAGAGAATAAACGTTGGGATAAAGTAGAGAGAACTGCCTTTGAAAAGTATTTAGCAGAGGCACTTTAAAACCAAATATATTTTTATATTTATTATTAGATAATTCTTTCATAGCTTCCATATCATAATGAGTACAATGCTTTCTATATTCAATAATTTTTTCTATTTTATTTAATAAAAAAATTGATATATAATAGCTTGAATTGAGATAAGCTAAGTTTAATTTAGATTTTAAATATCTATTAAATAAAATATAATGAAATTACATCTTGGTTGTGGAAATAGATTTTTAGGTAAGGATTGGATGCATATTGATATATGTAATAATAAAAATATAGATTATGTTATGGATATTCGGAATTTAGGGCGATTTGAAGATGATAGTATTGATGAAATTTATGCTTGTCATGTATTTGAACATTTTAAAGTAAATGAAATTATAGATGTATTAAA
>Ga0255182_1001925_pt1 | contig 9981 bp, 4 predicted proteins | sample Atl_UVDOM_RepA_8_FD_188420 | JGI IMG/M metagenome (GOLD analysis project Ga0255182, IMG submission 188420) | Freshwater microbial communities from Altamaha River, Georgia, United States - Atl_UVDOM_RepA_8d | ecosystem: Environmental > Aquatic > Freshwater > River | place: USA: Georgia | collected... | reverse complement strand
GGGGGCAGCGGCCGCTTCGGCCCAAGGCGCCACCATACCCGCTCCGCCATAGGCACCACGCGGTGAGCCCTGGTCGTTCCAGCCCCAGCGCGCGCCCTTGAGCGAACCCGCCATGCTGCCGGCGGCAGGTGGGCGTGGTGCGATCCACTTGAGGTTCTCCTCGGGCAGTTCGTCGAAGAAGCGGCTCTTGAGGTGGTATCGCGTTTGCCCGTGCAGCATGCGCGTCTGAGAATGGCTCAGGTACAGGCGCTTGCGTGCGCGGGTGATGGCCACGTACATCAGGCGGCGCTCTTCCTCCAGCCCGGCGCGGTCGGACAGCGAGTTCTCGTGCGGGAACAAACCCTCCTCCATGCCGGTGATAAACACCGCGTCGAACTCCAGGCCCTTGGCCGCGTGCACCGTCATGAGCTGCACCGCATCCTGGCCGGCCTGGGCCTGGTTGTCGCCCGATTCGAGCGCCGCGTGCGTGAGGAAGGCCGCCAACGGGCTCAAGGTTTCGCCATCGGGGGTGATGCCGTCGATCTGCAAACCCGTGAGTTCGGGCAGCGAGGGATCGAGCCCCTGGCTGGCCGGGCTTTGGGTCAGCACCGCGCCGGTTTCGTCCACCGGCAGGGCCACCGCGTCGCGGCCAAAGCCCTCCTGGGTGACGAAGCTCTCGGCGGCGTTGACCAGTTCTTCCAGGTTCTCCACGCGGTCGGCGCCGTCGCGGTCGGCGCGGTAGTGTTCGATCAGGCCGCTGTGGTCCAGCACCAGTTCCACGATCTCACGCAGCGTCTTGCCTTCGGTGGCTTCGCGCAACACGGCCATCTTGGCAATGAAGCCGTTGAACTTGGTGCGCGCGGCGCCTTCCAGGCTGTCCACGCCCGCGTGCAGCGACACGCCCGCCGCCCGGGCCGCGTCCTGCAGCATCTCCACGCTGCGCCCGCCAATGCCACGCGGCGGGAAATTGACCACGCGCATGAAGCTGGTGTCATCGTGTGCATTTTCCAGCAGGCGCAGGTAGGCCAGCGCGTGCTTGATTTCGGCGCGCTCGAAGAAGCGCAACCCGCCGTAGACGCGGTAAGGCACGCCGGCATTGAACAGCGCGGTTTCGATCACCCGGCTCTGCGCGTTGCTGCGGTAAAGCACGGCGATTTCGGTGCGCTCATAGCCGTCGTTGCGGATGAGCTGGCGCATCTCTTCCACCAGCCATTGCGCCTCTTCGAAATCGGTCGCGGTTTCCATCACACGCACCGGCTCGCCCGGGCCCTGGCTGGTGCGCAGGTTTTTGCCCAGTCGCTCGCTGTTGTGGCTGATCAGGGCGTTGGCCGAGTCGAGGATGTTGCTGTGGCTGCGGTAGTTTTCTTCCAGCTTGATCTGGTGCTGGACGTTGAACTCGCGCACGTAGTCGCGCATGTTGCCCACCCGCGCGCCGCGAAAAGCGTAGATGCTCTGGTCGTCGTCGCCCACGGCCAGCACGGCGTTGCCACCGCTGACAAACCGGCCGTTCTCCTCGTGCCCGGCCAGTTGTTTGAGCCACGCGTACTGCAGGCGGTTGGTGTCCTGGAACTCGTCCACCAGGATGTGTCGGAAGCGCCGCTGGTAGTGTTCGCGTAGCGGGTCGTTGTCGCGCAGCAGCTCGTAGCTGCGCAACATCAGTTCACCGAAGTCCACCACCCCTTCGCGCTGGCACTGCTCTTCGTACAGCTGGTACAGCTCGACCTTCTTGCGCGTTTCGTCGTCGCGCACCACCACGTCGCGCGGGCGCTGGCCGTCTTCCTTGCAACCGGCGATGAACCACTGCAGCTGTTTGGGTGGAAAGCGGTCTTCGTCCACACCAAACTGCTTGCACAGGCGCTTGACGGCGCTGAGCTGGTCCTGCGTGTCCAGGATCTGGAAGCTCTGCGGCAGGTTGGCGGCTTTCCAGTGGGCGCGCAGCAGGCGGTTGCACAGGCCGTGGAAGGTGCCGATCCACATGCCCCGCACGTTCACCGGCAGCATGGCGCTCAGCCGGGTCATCATTTCCTTGGCGGCCTTGTTGGTGAAGGTCACGGCCAGCAAACCGCCCGGCGACACCTGCCCGGTTTGCAGCAGCCAGGCGATGCGGGTGGTGAGCACACGGGTTTTACCCGAACCGGCCCCAGCCAGGATGAGGGCGTGTTCGGCCGGCAGCGTCACCGCCTGAAGCTGCTCGGGGTTGAGGTGCTGGAGCAAGGGCGAGAGCGAGGGCGCGGCGGCGTCTTGGAACAAGGTCATGCCTCGATTTTAGGAAGCCCAGCGAGATGCTTCGTTTTGTATGACGTCCATCCGATTCGCCGTATGGCCCAGTTTCACCCGGCCCGAGTAGAATCAATCACCGGGCCCAAGTTTTTTGGCGCCCGGTTTTTTTTGCCCAAACCTTTGGCGGGCGGCAATCAAACACCGGCGGCCAAGCCAAGCGCCCTCTTCTTCACACCTCTGGAGCTTGAGAGCCATGGAAATTTTTGACTACGACAACATCCTGCTGCTGCCGCGCAAATGCCGCGTGGAGAGCCGCAGCGAATGCGACGCCTCGGTGGAATTCGGCGGCCGCCGTTTCAAGCTGCCGGTGGTGCCGGCCAACATGAAGACCGTGCTGGATGAGTCGATCAGCGAGTACCTCGCTGCCAACGGCTACTTCTACGTCATGCACCGCTTCGATCTGGACAACGTGGCCTACGCCAAGCGCATGCGCGAGAAGGGCCTGTTCGTGTCCATCAGTTCAGGCGTGAAGGCGCCGGACTACGAAGTGATTGACCGCCTGGCCACCGACGGCGTGGGCGCCGACTACATCACCATCGACATCGCGCACGGCCACGCCGAAAGCGTGCGCCTGATGATCGAGCACATCAAGAAGAAGTTGCCACAGGCCTTCGTGATCGCCGGCAACGTGGCCACGCCCGAGGCGGTGATCGACCTGGAAAACTGGGGCGCCGATGCCACCAAGGTGGGCGTGGGCCCCGGCAAGGTGTGCATCACCAAGCTCAAGACCGGTTTTGGCACCGGCGGCTGGCAGCTGTCGGCGCTCAAGTGGTGCGCGCGTGTGGCCACCAAGCCCATCATTGCCGACGGCGGTATCCGCCACCATGGCGACATCGCCAAGAGCGTGCGCTTCGGCGCCACCATGGTGATGATCGGCTCGCTGTTCGCAGGCCACGAAGAATCACCCGGTCAGACGGTCGAGGTCGATGGCAAGCTCTACAAGGAGTACTACGGCTCGGCCAGCGACTTCAACAAGGGCGAGTACAAACACGTTGAAGGCAAGCGCATCCTGGAGCCCGTCAAAGGCAAGCTGGCCGACACGCTGCGCGAAATGCGGGAAGACGTGCAGAGCTCCATCAGCTACGCCGGCGGCACCCAGCTGACCGACCTCAAGAAAGTGAACTATGTGATCCTGGGCGGCGAGAACGCCGGCGAGCACTTGTTCATGTGACCGTGGAGGGTCTGCTGCCGCGCAGTGGCCCCGCCTCGCGCTCGATCGCAGCCGCCATCGGCTTGCACAGGCCGAGCGCAAACAGAACTTCCCCGACCACAAACGCCGGCCCCACCAGCAGGCCCACCAAATCGTCGGCGAAAGCCGGCTTGCGGCCCTCCCAGTGGTGGCCCACGAACTGGAACACCCAGCCCAACACAAACGCGCCCACACCCCAGGCCAGCCAGGTGGTGGTGGGCGCAGACATCAGCAAGTGCGCGGCCCAGATCAGCCACAGGTTGACGACGCTGGTGGCCACACCCACCAGGCCCAGGCCGCGCGTGAGGTACCAGGCGGTGCTCAACAGCCACAGCAGCATGGCCGGCGTGACATACAGGCTCGCGCCCAGAGCCCACAGCGGCCGGTTGAGCAACACGCCGATGGCGAACACGATCATGGGGATGCCCACAAAGTGGGTGGCGATGTTGCGGCGATCGCGGTGGTAGTGGGCGTACTGCACCATCAGGGCGGTGCCGTCGCGGAACAGAGAAGCCATGGTTCGTCCCTTCAGGTGAGCGGTTTCAGGCCCCTCGGCGCGGACACAAGCCCGCTGCCCAGCCCCGGCGGGGCAGGGGCCACAACGGGTGTGGCCTGTGGCGTGGTGAGCTTTGCGCGCCGTTTCACATTGTCAATAGAATGGCCCGGTGACTCACAGTTCTACCACCGACACCCGCACCGTCCCACCTGGCAAACCCCAGCACATCGCCGTTCTGGGCATTGGCCTGATGGGTTTTCCGATGGCACGCCGCCTGTGCGAGGCCGGCCACACCGTGACCGCCTGGAACCGCTCGCGCGACAAGGCCGAGCGCCTGCTGCCTTTTGGTGCGCGGGTGGCCCACAACCCGGCCGAGGCAGTGCGCGGGGCCGACGTGGTGATCACCCTGCTGACCGATGGCCCCGCTGTGGGCGCGGTGTTGCTGGCACCCGACACACTGGCCGCGTACCGCGCGGGCGCGCTGGTGATCGACATGTCCTCCATCAAACCCGACGAAGCCCGCGAACACGCCCGCCAGCTGGCGGGCGTGGCCGTACGGCACATCGACGCCCCGGTGTCCGGCGGCACGGTGGGCGCCGAACAAGGCACGCTGGCCATCATGGCAGGCGGTGATGCCGACGACGTGGCCGCTGCCGCCCCGGTGCTGAGCGTGCTCGGGCGCTGCACACCGGTGGGGCCACACGGTTCGGGGCAGTTGGCCAAACTGGCCAACCAGATGATCGTGGGCATCACGATTGGCGCGGTGGCAGAGGCCTTGCTGCTGGCGGCCAAAGGCGGCGCCGACATGGCCCAGGTGCGCCAGGCGCTGATGGGCGGTTTTGCCGACAGCCGCATCATGCAGTTGCACGGCCAGCGCATGGTGGAGCGCGACTTTGCCAAACGCGCGGCCATGACGGTGCAACTCAAGGACATGCGCAACGCCATGGCCACGGCCCAGTCCATGGGGTTTGATGCCCCCATCACCGCCTTGTTCGAATCGCTGTACGCCCAGGCCGTGCAAGACGGCTTGAGCGAGCTCGACCATTCCGGCCTGTTTGTGGCGCTGGCCCAGCGCAACGGGATGGCATGAGCGGCGACACCACACGCCGGTGCAGCCTGAGGCACCTGCCGTTGCTGGTGTTTCTGGTGGGGGTGCTGCTGTCGGCCCTTCTGGTGTGGCGCGTGGAGCAACAAAGGGTCGAGGCCGAACGCACGGTGTTGCTGAGCCTGGCCACCGACCAGGCCAAGGCCATCGAAAGCCGCATCGACCGGCTGCTCTCGGCCACCTACCTCGTGGCAGCCGCGCTGCGCAAAGACAAAGGGCAGGTGATCGACTTCGATACCCTGGCGCACGAGATCCTGCCCTTCTACCCTGGCATCACGGCTTTGTCCGTTTCGCCTGGCGGTGTGGTGCGCCATGTGGTGCCGCTGGAGCCCAACCGGAGCTTGCTGGGCTTCAACCAGTTTGAAGACCCGAAGCAAAGCGTGGAAGCGCTGCGCGCCCGCGACACCGGCCAGCTGACCCTGGCCGGACCGCTGAACCTGGTGCAAGGTGGCCTGGGGGTGGTCGGCCGGCTGCCGGTGTACGTCAACAACGAGCAAGGCGTGCGCAGCTTCTGGGGTTTGGTGAACGTGGCCATCCGTTTCCCCGAGGCGCTCAACGCCACCGGTCTGGACGCCTTGCGAGAGTTGGGTTACCACCACCAGCTGTGGCGTACCCACCCGGACAGCGGCGAACGCCAGGTCATCACCGGGTCAACACCGGACGCCCTGAACGACCCGGTGGACAAGCCGCTGCGTGTGCCCAATGCGCAATGGACGCTCAGCGTGGCGCCCATCCACGGCTGGTACAGCCTGCCGCGCCTGGCCACGGGTGCGCTGGCCGGCGTGTTGCTGAGTGCGATGCTGGCCTACATGGCACGCCTGTGGATCGCGCTGACGCGGCACCGCAAGCGGCTGGAACGCACCGTGGCCGAACGCACCGCCGACATCGCCGCCACCCAGACGCAGCTGGCGGCCACGCTGGATGCGCTGCCCGACCTGCTGTTCGAGGTGGACGATGAGCTGCGGGTGCACCTGGTGCACACCCAACACCCCGAGCTGCTGATGATGCCGGCCAACGAAGTGGTGGGGCGCCAGATGGACAAGATGTTGCCGCCCGACGTGCTGGAGGTGGTGCGTGCGGCCATGCAGGAGGCACGCGACCGCGGCCGCTCCACCGGCAAACAGTACAAGCTGGCGGTGCCTCAGGCACGCGACGGAGCGTGGTTCGAGCTGTCCGTGGCGGTCAAGCCCACCCAAACCGGCGAGCCCACCCGCTACATCCTGCTCGCACGCGACATCTCCGAACGCAAACGCGCGGAACTCGCGCAGAGCAGCCTTCAGGAGCGGCTCGTGCTGGCCTTCGAGGCCTCGAACGACGCTCCGTGGGACTGGAACCCGCAGACCAATGAGCTGTACATGTCGGCGCAGTGGTGGCGCATGGTGGGCGAAGCCGATCTGGGCACCACCCGCAACGATGACCATTTCCGCCGCAACTACATCCACCCGGACGACGCACAAATAGGCGTCAAGGTGTTCCGAGACGCGGTGGCCGCGCGGCAAACCCACTACAGCTTCGAGTTTCGCCTCCAGCATCGGGACGGCCACAGCATCCCGGTGCTGGTGCGCGCCCGCATCAACTACGACGCCGAAGGTCGGCCGCTACGCGTCTCGGGCACCCACCAGGACCTCACACAGATTCGCAAGGCGCAACGCCGTGAGACGGTGCGCAGTTTCCTGCTCAACCTGCTGGCCCAGGACCTCAGCCTGCCTGAATTGCTGGAGCAAACGGTGGCGCAACTGGAAACCTCGATGCCCGGCAGCCTGTGCACCATCCTGCTGCTGGACCACGAACGCAAACACATCCAGCAAGCGTTTGGCCACAGCATGCCGGCCAGCTTCCTGCACGCCTTCAACGGCATGGCCATCGGGCCCAACGTGGGCTCGTGTGGCGCAGCGGCCCACAGCGGCCAGCCGGTGTACATCGCCGACATCGCGACCCATCCCAACTGGGCCCCGTTTCGAGACACCGCCCGCTCAGCGGGCCTGGCCTCGTGCTGGTCTCAACCCGTGTTGCTGCCCGATGGGCATGTGGCGGGCACATTCGCCGTCTACCACCGCACGGTGATGGAGCCCCATGCCGACGACGCCCAGCTGCTCGAAATGGCCGCCCGCTTTGTGGCGCTGGCCTTCGAACGCAAACAGGCCGAAGCGGAACTGCAGCTCTCGGCGGCCGTGTTCGAAAACAGCAGCGAAGGCTTCTTGATCACCGACGCCCAGCAACGCATCATCAAGGTCAACCCGGCGTTCACCCGCATCACCGGCTACAGCGAACAGGACATCCTGGGGCTGACACCCAACCACCTGGCATCAGGCCACCAGAATCGCGAGTTCTACGCCAACATGTGGCACGAACTCAACACCACCGGCCAGTGGCAAGGCGAGGTGTGGAACCGGCGCAAAGACGGGCAGGTCTACCCCGAGTGGCTGTCCATCACCCGGGTGATGGACGACGAAGGCCAGCCGCGCCACTACATCGCCATCTTCAGCGACACCAGCCAGCGCAAGGCCCACGAAGCGCAAATCCGCGCGCTGGCCCATTTCGATCCGCTGACCGGACTGGCCAACCGCACCCTGCTCAAAGACCGCGTGGACCACGACCTGAGCCAGGCCAAACGGCAACACCAGCCCCTGACGCTGATGTTCCTGGACCTGGATCACTTCAAAAACATCAACGATTCGCTGGGTCACCACATCGGCGATTTGTTGCTGGTGGAGGTGGGCCGGCGCATCAGCGCCGTGGTGCGCGAGCAGGACACCGTGGCGCGCCTGGGCGGCGACGAGTTTGTGGCCGTGTTGCCCGGCACCGGTGCACAAGAGGCCACCCACATTGCACGCCGGCTGCTCGAACGGATTTCGCAGCCCTACCAGCTGGAGCAACATGAGCTGACGATCACGCCGTCCATCGGCATGGCCTTGTACCCCGAAGACGGCGCCGACTACCAGACGCTTTACCGCTGCGCCGACACCGCCATGTACCGCGCCAAACAAGAAGGGCGCAACGGCTACAGCTTCTTCACCGCCGAGATGCAGGCCAACTCCATCCGCACGCTGCAACTCGACAACGCCTTGCGCCGTGCGCTGGAGCGCGAGCAGCTCAGCCTGCACTATCAGCCGCAGGTATCGCTGACCACGGGCAACATCGTCGGTGTGGAGGCCTTGCTGCGCTGGAACCACCCCGAATGGGGCCCGGTGTCGCCAGCCGAGTTTGTGCCCGTGGCCGAAAGCAGCGGGCAAATCATCCAGATTGGCGAGTGGGTGCTGCGCACCGCCTGCCAGCAGCTCAAGGCATGGCGCGATGCCGGCCTGCCCGACATGGTGATGGCGGTCAACCTCTCGGCCGTGCAGTTCCGCCTGCCGCGCCTGCCCGAGATGGTGATGGACTTGCTGGAAGAGGCGCAACTGCCTCCCGAGTGCCTGGAACTGGAGCTGACCGAAAGCGCAGCCATGCACGACCCCCAAGGGGCGATCGCCACCATGAACCGGCTGCACGACCGCGGCATCCTGATGTCGGTGGACGACTTTGGCACCGGCTACTCGTCCCTCAGCTACCTCAAGCGTTTCCGCGTCTACAAGCTCAAGATCGACATGTCCTTTGTGCGCGACATGTGCGCCGACCCGGAAGACGCGTCCATCGTCAACGCCATCATCAACCTCGCCCAGAGCCTGGGCCTCAAGACCATCGCCGAGGGCGTGGAAACCGAAGCCCAGATGGCCATGTTGCGCGAGCAGGGCTGCAACGAAATCCAGGGCTACCACGTGGGCCGGCCCATGGCGGCAGCACAGTTCGAAGCCTGGGTGCGCGCGCACGTGGCGCACCCAACACAGGCGTGAAAAAGCCGCCCGAAGGCGGCTGATTCACGAAGCCAAAGTCAGCAGACTTCAGCGCGGGGTGCGGCGGGCCTGCGGGCGGCCACCAAAGCCGCCATTGCCGGCCGGTGCACCGCTGCGCTCGGCGCCTCGGTGTGCACCGGGTGCGTGGTGACGCGGTGCGCCGCCACGGGGGGCGCGGTCTTCGAAACGCGGTGCAGCGCGATCAGCAAAACGGTCCTGACCACGGTCAAAACCCCGATCGTGGCCACGGTCATTGCGGTCGAAGCTGCGCTCGGCCGGGCGGGCGCCGCGCTCGAAAGGCGACGGAGCGGCACCACGCGGATCAAAACGGTTGTCCGGGCGGCCCTCGAAGCGGCCTGCCGGGCGGTTGTCGAACCGGCCTTCCGGACGGGCGCCTTCGAAACGGCCTTCAGGGCGACCGCCCTCAAAGCGGCCCTTGTCGGTGCGACCAAACGAGGCAAAACCACGGCCTTCGTTGCGGCCACCAAAACGGCTACCGCGATCGCCTCGGTCACCACCGAAACGGCCACCGCGCTCGGCGCGTGCCGGTGCGGGCGGGCGCTCCTTGGGCTCCATGCCGGGGATGACCTCGGCCTTGAAGCGCTGCTGGCTGTAGGCCTCGATGTCGCCAATGCGGCGACGGTCACGAAACTCGGCAAAGGTCACGGCGAGACCGTCACGGCCTGCGCGACCGGTGCGGCCGATGCGGTGGGTGTAGTCCTCGGCCTTCATGGGCAGGCCGAAGTTGAACACGTGGGTGATGGTGGGCACGTCGATGCCACGCGCGGCCACATCGGTGGCCACCAGGATTTGCACACGGCCGTCGCGCAGCGCCATCAGGCGGCGGTTGCGCAGGCCCTGGCTCAGGGCACCGTGCAAGGCCACGGCGTCAAAACCGGCTTGCTGCAGGTCGTTGGCCAGGCCGTCGCACTCCACCTGGGTGCTGGCGAACACGATGGCCTGGTTGATGGTGGCATCGCGCAGCCAGTGGTCGAGCAGCGCGCGCTTGTGCTGGGCGTTGTCGGCCCAGAACAGCACCTGCTTGATGTTGGCGTGTTTCTCCTGCGGGGTGTCGATCTGCACGCGCTTGACGTGTTTGCCG
>Ga0255182_1001924_pt1 | contig 9981 bp, 5 predicted proteins | sample Atl_UVDOM_RepA_8_FD_188420 | JGI IMG/M metagenome (GOLD analysis project Ga0255182, IMG submission 188420) | Freshwater microbial communities from Altamaha River, Georgia, United States - Atl_UVDOM_RepA_8d | ecosystem: Environmental > Aquatic > Freshwater > River | place: USA: Georgia | collected... | reverse complement strand
CAGCCGAAATTGACGCGGATCTGTTCCAATTGCCCGGCAGTGAGGCTCTGCTGAGGATCTTCGTCACGACTGCGCGACTCGACCAATGCACGGACGGCCGACAGCAATTCCTCCTGCTCTGGCGCGTCGGCGGCCAGCGACTGACCGAGGGTGGTCAATTCAGCCAGGGCGGCATCGTGCTTTCCCGCGTCTGACAACAGCAGGGTCCAACGCAATCCCTTGCTCAGCGAGTCCCCTCCAAACCCATCCCGGAGGGAGGGCTGAAGAATGTCCGACCGGCCAGCCAGTTGCGACACCCCCACGACGTACCGTGCCTGGAGGTCGTTGAACATTTCCGCCCCAGCCATCCGCACATCTTCCCGGGGCCCGCGCCGCTGCAGTCCGATGATGGTGCCTGCCGCCAACAGGATCACCAGCCAGGCCCAATAAGGATACGCGCGGCCCTGCTGGGTGACCGTCCCGGCAGACAACGCTCCCGCCGCGTCCCGCTCGTCGGGAAAAATTGGTTCCGCAGGCGCGGAGGGACTCTGGTTGACGGGGGTGTTCCCGATCTCCTCCCGACCGATCTCATTCAAGACAACGCTCCCGGAAGACAGGACAGTCAAACCGGATCGTATGGGAAAAGCATACTCGCGTACCAGCACGCCGGGCCGCCCCGGCCCTGTTGGCAACACAACGGGCTCTCACCCATTTCGCCGGCGGGTCCGGTGCTGGCACTCCACACAGAAAAATGTCGCTCGCTGGGCCTGGACGATTCGGCGAATTGTGCCACCACAGCGGGGACAGGCTTCTCCAGCCCGGTCGTAAACCCGATGCTGGTTCTGGTACCCCCCCGCCCTGTTGAGGGCGTTGCGATAGGTTCCATCCGAAAGTGTCGATCCCTCGTACTGGATGGCCTCCAGCAGGACCATGCGGGTTGCCTCTCCCAGCTCCAGGATTTCCCGGCGTGTCAGACCACTCGCCCGACGACGGGGATCGATTCCACACAAATGCAGGATCTCGCTCGCGTACAGGTTTCCGATTCCCGCAACTTTCGCCTGGTCGAGGAGTGCGACCTTGATCGCCCGCGAGGTCGACCGGCAGAACGCGAGCCAGTTCTCCGTCGTCATCTCCAGGGCATCCGGCCCAAGTTTTCCCGGGCCAAGTCTGCGCTCGAGTTGCTCGGGCGAGAGCAACGACACGGTTCCCAACCCGCGACGATCCCAGAACCACAGGTCACCCGAACCGGCCCCCTCACTGAGGCGCCAGACCAATCGCAGATGCTCTCGATCGGGAGGATCGGCCAGCAGCAGCAAACCGGTCATCCGGGGCTCGATGACAAACGCAAGGCTGTTTTCGAGCCGGAGGACAATCCGCTTGGCCCGCCGTTTCACCTCGACAACCCGCTGACCACGACTCTGCCCGACCTGCTGGTCCAGAGACGGTGTCATGCTCAGGGGACGACACGAATTCGGACAGGCCTCCAGGCGACGCAGAACCCGCCCTTCGACATGCGGGCGAATCCCCCGCACCATCGTCTCGACTTCAGGCAACTCGGGCACGGGACCTGACCCAGAAAGTGGCTTTAGCTGGCCTGCAGTTGCTGTTCCAGCGACTCGACCAGGTCGGCCAGAGGCCAATTGTCGAGCGCGACCCGCATCGGTGCACCCGATTCGAGGGCCGATTGAATCTTCTTCTCGGCCGAGATGACGGTGGCATGATTCCGCCCGCCAAAATAGCGGCCAATCTCGGAGTACGCAGCCCGGGTATGACGACGGGCAAGGAACATCGCCAGCATGCGTGGTTCGGAGAGTCCCCGGGTGCGCCGGTTGGACCGCAAGTCTTCGACAGTGACTCCAAAGGTTTCGCAGACCACCCGCTCGATGTCGGGCAGGCGAACCACCCGGACACAATCCCGTTCGAGCAATCCGACAACCTGTCGTGCCATCGCGGCTGAAAGCGGTCCTCCTGTCGCCCGCTGCAGATTCCGGAGATTGCAGAGAGACCCTTCGATTTCCCGCACACTCGAACACCGCGCCCGGGCAATGATCCGGGCCGCCTCGGGAGGCAACAGCATCCCCATGCCGCGGGCCTTGCGGGCGACGATCTCTTCGCGAGTCCGGGTATCGGGCAGTTCAATCCGGCAGGTGATGCCCGCCAGGAATCGGGTGACCAGTTCGGGCCTGGTCCGCGACAGCATCCGGGGATGCCGGTCTCCAGCCAGCACAAACCGATGGCCCATCGATTCAATCTGCTGGAGTGTGTGCAGGAATTCCTCCTGGACCCGCACTTTGCCATCCAGGAAATCCACGTCATCCACGAGCAACACATCGACAGTTCGGAACCGCTGTCGAAACGCCGGCAGCCCCTGGGCCCGCAGCGCACTCGTGAACTGATTGGTGAATTGCTCGGCCGTCAGCAACAGCACCTGAGGAGGCTGGGGCGAACGACGGAGCGCATCGGCGATCCCTTCGAGCAGATGGGTCTTGCCCACGCCGGTGGGGCCGAATACATACATCCCCTGACCGGGGCGTGCCTCATCGGAGATGAAATGCGTTGCCGCTGACAGGGCGATCTGGGCCCCGGAACCAGCCACGAAATCGTTCAGCCGGGAGAGTCGGCGATGCGTGGGTGGACGCTCGGAGTTTCCCTCGGTCACTCGCGGCAGGGGAATTGTCGCCGGGTTCCCCGCCACGACAATTGCTCCGTTGTTATCCCGGCTCTTCGACCGGCTGCCCGACGGCGGTTTGTCGGCGACGACTTTTCCAGTCGATGGGGCGTCCATCACAGATGCCGCCGGTTCCCGGCGGGAGGGTTCGTCAGACTGGGCGCCCACCTCGGCGGCGAGGGCCGCCGCCGGATCGACGGGGCCGGAGACCTCTTCCGACGCGGACCGTATGACTTCCTGGAACCGAACCCGGCCAGACTCACCGCGGAGTTCCTGGACGAGCTGATTCAGCGTGGAGCGATGACGTGACTGCAAGACATCCATCAGGAAGGACTGTGGGGCATGAACCAGCAGTTCGTCACCATTCCATTGGAAGAGCACCTCGTTCCGTCGCAGTGCATCGTAGTGCCGCAACCCCAGCCGATCAATCAGCCTTTGCTCAAGGACGGGGTCTGCCGCCGCGCCCCGGAGTGCCTTGCCTGGTTCATTGCCGGCAGCACTGGTGGGAGCCCTGCCAGCCCCCGTACTCGTCGCCGGGCCTGGCCGTATCGGGCCCCGCCCTGCTGTTTGTTCCACGCCATGGGTCTCGTCCGGAAATCCGGGTTGCATCGTGCCACCCCCAACCAGGCGCGCACATCGGACGACAACACGCGAATGAAAACGACGACCCCCGGTTCTGAAAGCAAACCAACAGCAAGACCGACCCGGGCACAGTCAGACTGTTTTGTCCAGTCTGTGTCGTGTACGGTCCGCCCCAACAGCATGCGCAGAACCAGCGGTCGCGATCATTCGCCTGCAGCCAGGACGTCGCGCGCGGTTTATTCAGACAGTTGTTCCAACGACAGGCGTTTCGGGCACCAGAACCCCCGCACCAGGGGATTCACCAATTCGCTGTCGCTGTCATCCACTCACTCGGTGAGGCAGAAGATACCCCGGCAAACCACGATGTCAAACCAGAATTCGCCCCCCCGGTTCAACACTCCAAAACAGCCGCATTTTCATCGGAGATTCTTACCGAAACCGGTCACTGCGCAGCCTCGCTGCAAGCCGACCTGACCGTGAATTGCTGGGGATATCCTGTGGGCTCGACGGACGCTAGAACCGACAATTCCATTACAGCCGGCCCGCCTTGCCCGGGTGGGGAAATCGTTGATGCCCCTATCTCCCGCCGACGGCCCAGGCACGACGTCAAAAGCGCGGCTGCCGGAGACGCCCCCTCCGGCAGTCCCCCATCCCTTGTGAGAAGGGAATCGATTGAACTCTCCTCAAATGCAACAAGGCCAGTGCGAAGCCCTGAGGATCGCACTGGCCTTGAAAGGCTGAGAACGGGAACGAATCAGGTGTTCCGTCGCCGATCCGAACGCCGTGTTGAATCCGGCTTTTCAGCCGCCCTCAGGATCTGGGCCCAGAGACCGGTTCCGGGGGGTTCAGAACCCCGCTCGGACTCGGGCTGGCGGCGTGGAGTGGCCGCAACCACCTCGGGCTCAACCGACACAGAGGTCGTCGCAGCGGCCGCGGCCGGCTTCGTCTTGGGAAGCAACAGCTTTTCCGTGATTCCCCAGACGCTCGACACAATGAAGTACACGCAGAGGCCGGCAGGAACGCGATAGAACATGACCAGCATGAAGATCATCATGAAGTTCATGGTCTTCTGTTGGATTTCCTGTTCTTCGTTGGCTGGTGGCGGAGTAAACAGTTTCTGCTGCACCATGAACAGGGCGTACACAATCACCGGCAGCAGATTGAAGGTCGTCCAGCCGACAAATGGAACCTTGAATGGCAATTGCGCCAGTTCATCGGGAGCCGCCAGGTTGTCGAAGTACAGGAAGGGAGCCATGCGCAGATCGACCGCATGATTCAGGGACTGGTACAGACCGATAAAGATCGGCATCTGCAGCAGGGCCGGCAGGCAGCCCATCTGGAAGGGGCGCACATTGTGCCGGCGATACAGTTCGTGCATCTCCTTCATCTGCCGGGTCGGATCTTCCTTGTACTTCTCCTTCAACGCCGCCATTTTCGGGGCGATTTCCTGCATTTTGGCCGCATTCTGCGCCTGCTTGATCGAGATGGGGACCATGATGGCCCGGACCAGCATCGTCAGGCAGACAATCGCGATGCCCCAACTGCCCGTCAGGGACTGGAACCACACCAGCAGCTTGACCAGGCGCCGGGCTGTCCAGCGGATCAGCCGTCCCAGACCCAGGAAATTGCCGTAATCGATCACCCCTTCCGAAAGGGGAGGCAGCACCTCTTCCCGCTTCGGCCCAACGAACATTTCGAGGTCATGAGACGCCTCGGCACCGGCGGTCCCGGCAGCCGCCAATTCCAGGGGAACCGATGTCAGCTCCACCGAGATTTCACTGGAGGCCGGGCTGGCCCGATTCCCCTCTCCGACCAGCGACTGACGAATCGAAGCAAAGGGAGGCTTCTCAAAGGCGTCCTTTTGAGGGCAGATCAGGGCGGCAAAATACTGGCAATCGAGGCCGATGTACTGAACCGGCTTGCGCCATTCCTCGGTCTTGCCGTCGGAAATGCTTTTGGCATCAAGCTGCTGGTGATTGACCACTCCTGGTGAGTCGAGGAACCCGGCCACAACATCACGGAATTTCGAGGTATTCTCGGCATTCTCGAGGACCAGACCGGTCGGTCCCTGAAGGACATAGTTCAGGGTCCGGGACTGTTCTCCCAGGTTGCGGAACACCAGCCGGCAATGGAGGAGATACGCCGCGGCTTCCGGGCGTTCCTGTGCAGGGTCGACTTTTGCAAGGCGGTAATGCTTCTCGATCCGGACGCCGTCGATTTCCACAGCAAAGACCGCCGATTCATGCGGTGCTTCGGCAGGCTGTACCGAAACCAGCTCCCAATTCAGCTTGCGCAGGTTGGAATCGAGTTGAGGGACTTCCAGCTCCAGACTGCGCGGCCGGATCTCTCCCGCCCCGACCACAACCAGCGGATCATGCGGCGAACGGAGGGTCACCAGCTTGGGATCGACCATGGTCACCCGCTCGACTGACGCCCCCTGGGAGTTCAACAAAACCCGTTGCCGAAAGCCCAATGCCGGATCGGAGGCCCCGAGTTCCACTTCTTTTTTCGGGTGGCTGGGAAGAGCCTGTCTGGGGCGGGCCGGAGCCGGCTCACCCGCAGCCTTTTCAGCCGCCCCACCTTCCGGACCTGCTGCCCCCTGCGCGACCTCCGCGTTGGATACCCCGCCATCACCGACGAGGGGAGCCGCCGCTCCCTGCCTGGCTTCCGGATCCTGGCGATCGCCTGGATCGGCCTGGTTTTCGGCCACATTTTGCGGCCGCTTGGGGCGTGGCGGTACCAACCTGGGCACAACCACCAGGTACCATGCTCCAATGACGAGCATTGACAACACGGTCGCCAACAACAGGCGCTTTTGTTCCATGACTTCTCAAGGCGTGAGCAAGGTATCCCGGGCCACGCGTTGACTAGCGTCCTTCGAGCAGCCGGTCCCCGAGGTAATTGTCCAACTCGGGAATCGCCAGAATCTTAGCCCGTGTCGCTTCAACATCGTAGGGCACGCGTTGAAACTCCACGCCGGCGTTGCCATCTTTCAGGATGACATAGGAAGATCGGGGATCTCCATTTCGCGGCTGGCCCACCGATCCAACGTTGATCAGCAGTTTTTCAGTACCAAATGCGTACTGGAAATCGCATTCCTCCGGGCGGAAGAATTTCAGGGATTCGGTGAAGACTCCCGGGACGTGGGTGTGGCCCTGGAAGCAGAAACGGGGGACCAATCCGAAAATCCGTTCCATTTTCCGCTGGTTGTAAATGTCATCGGGAAACACGTATTCATTCAGCGGATTTCTCGCTGAACCATGAACATACAGCAATTCGCCGTCCCGATGCGTCCGGGGAAGTTCGCCGAGGAACTCCCAGCGGCGTTCGTTTCCCTTGGGATCCCCCTTCTCCAACTGGTCACGGGTCCAGAAAATGGCCCGTTCCGCCCCCTGGTTGAATCCTTCGGGGTCGAACAGCGCTCCCTGGTCGTGATTGCCCAGCAGGGTCATCTGGCAATGCTTCATCACCAGATCAATGCATTCCCTCGGGTTCGGGCCGTAGCCGACGATGTCTCCCAGGCAGAAAATCTCGGTGATCCCTTTGCCCCGGATGTCTGCCAGCACCGACTCGAGCGCCTCGAGATTGCCATGAATGTCGCTGAGGATCGCTTTCAAGAGCGTCGTGCCTTCGTATCCGACCGAGAACCCTGCAATGCCGAGGCATTCCGCCTGCACACACAACACCACTCCCTAAGGGTATTGCAACACTTGGAGTTGGGTCAAGTATCCGGACAACAGCCGGGGGGGAAAAAGCCTGTCATTCCCGCACAGGGTCCCTGTGCAGCGAACGGGACGCCCGATATCCTCGCGATCGGTCCCGCAGAGAGCGGTCCAATCGCAGGATCGATCCGGTTCCCCCACTTCCCGGTCTGAGCTGCCATGTGTGAAAAACTTCGGCCTGTCCGACTGCTGCTTCCCTGGCTTTGCCTGGTCGCAACTTCCACCCCGGCTGCCGAACAGACCCTCAACGGACACAAATTCACACTGCCTGAGGGATTTCAGATCGAACTGGTCGCCGGGCCTCCACTGATCGACCGGCCAATCAGTGCCGACTTCGACGAACAGGGCCGGCTGTATGTGACCGAGTCGTCGGGAACCAACGACAAATCGGATGTCCAGCTCGCCAACAAGCCACACCGGGTGGTTCGGCTCGAAGACACCGATTCGGACGGCGTTTTCGATCGCCGTACCGTGTTCGCCGACCAGATGATGTTTCCCGAGGGAGCGCTGTGGTCTCGGGGCTCGCTGTACGTTTCAGCCCCTCCCAGCATCTGGAAACTGACCGACACCGACAATGACGGGGTGGCCGATCAACGCGAAGAATGGCATCGGGGAGGAACTCTCACCGGTTGTGCCAACGACCTGCACGGTCCCTTTCTGGGCCCCGACGGCTGGATTTACTGGTGCAAAGGTGCCTGGGCCGAACAGACCGTTGATCGTCCTGGCCAGACACCGTTTGTCACCCGCGCCGCCCATGTGTTCCGCAAGCGCCCCGACGGCACCGGCCAGGAAGCCGTGATGACCGGCGGGATGGACAATCCGGTCGACATCGCCTTCACGGCCGGGGGCGAACGGATCATCTCTTCCACATTTGTCCAACACCCGGGCGGAGGGCTGCGGGATGGCCTGCTGCATGTCGTTTACGGAGGGGTTTACGGCAAGGACCACGCTCCGATTGACAATGCCCCCAGGACCGGCGACCTGATGCCGATCCTGGTTCATCTGGGGGCCGCCGCTCCCTGCGGATTGACCCGCTATGACTCGGCAGGCTTTGGCGAGGATTACCGGGACAACCTGTTTGCGTCCCTGTTCAACATGCACAAGATCACCCGGCATGAACTTTCTCCGGCGGGGGGAACCTTCGCCAGCCGGACCACCGACTTCCTGGTCTCGGACAACATTGACTTCCACCCGACCGACGTGTTCGAAGATGCCGATGGCAGCCTGCTCGTCGTCGACACCGGTGGCTGGTACAAGCTGTGCTGCCCGACCTCTCAACTCTGGAAGCCCGACGTTTTGGGAGCCATTTACCGGGTTCGCCGGAGTGCTGCCGGGGCGATCGATGACCCGCGGGGCTCGCGGATTCCGTGGGATCAACTGGGGGCGGGGGCCGCCCCATTCCTGGGAGACCGCCGACCGGCGGTTCGCGCCCGGGCGACCGACGTTTTGGCCAGGGCAGGCGAAGCCGCCGTCCCGGCACTGCGAGCATTGCTCTCTGACTCCAATCCACGGGTCCGCCTGCGTGTGGTACGGGTCCTTTCTCAGATCACGCATCCCACGGCTGTGGAAGCTCTGCGAACCGCCCTGGACGACGATGACGCAACCGTCCGGCAGGGGGCGGGACACGGGCTTTCGGTCGCACGTGATCCCGGTTCGCTCGACGCCCTGTGCCGCCTGCTGGAATCACCATCCCTGGCCAATCGCCGGATCGCCGCGGAGGCGCTCGGCCGGATCCAGCAGACAGCGGCCGTGCGGCCGCTGCTCGCTGCAGCTGCCCGCCCCCCGCATGACCGGTTTGTCGAGCATTCCATCATCCACGCCCTTCTGGAGATTCAGGGCACTGCCGACTTGCAGCAGTGGCTTGCGGAAGATCCTGACCTGACCCAACACGATCCACTCGCACTCCGGGCAGCCCTGATGGCACTCGAGCAGACCCCGGGTGCCAACCTGCAGGTTGGGCCGGTGTTGAAACTGCTGCGGGCCGACAGTGAAACGGCCCGCGAAACGGCCTCCTGGATCGCGCGGCGGCATCCGGAATGGGGAGCCGAACTCGCCCAGCAATTGGGTGAGATGCTGCGGTCCGATGGAGAGCTGGGGGAAGAGCCGTCCCGGCAACGCCTGTTGAAACTGCTGCAGGGACTCGCCCACTCGCCACATATCCAGCAGATCCTGGGAGAACTCGCGGGGGGGGAAGAAACTCCAGCCGCCGGGCGTGCGGCGATCCTGCAATCCATGGCCGAATCGGGATTGAAAGAACTGCCGGAATCGTGGGCCCCGGCCCTGATTCAGTCGCTCGCTTCGGGGGATTTGGAACGGCAGCAGGCAGCGCTGCGGGTCATCCGATCCCGGCCCGCCCCCAAGGATGGCCTGCCCGACGTGTCGCGGGCTGTGCTCGCCCTGGCGCGACAGGAAGACCTTCCGACACACGTCCGACGTCAGGCCCTGGCGGCGGCTCCTGGTGGCCCCGGGGCACTCGACGACAGCATGTGGTCCGTCTTGATGTCGCCATTGACAGAGGATGCACCTGTTCCCGATCGGCTTGAAGCGATCGATGTGCTGCAGCGGGCCACGTTGACGGCTCCACAGCGTTTGCAGTTGGCCCCGCTGTTGGGGCAACTGGGCCCGCTGGAAGTGGATCGTCTGCTGGGACTCGTCCGCGAACAGTCGGACCCGGAATTGGGTCGGGCCGTCATCGCGGGCCTGACAGACTCCCCGGCACTCGCCAACCTGCGGATCGACGCCCTGAAGTCAGCACTGGCCAAATTTCCCGAAGAAATCCAGTCCGCGTCTCAGCCTCTGTTGGATCAGATCAACTCCGAAAGTGGTCGGCAAAAGGAAAAACTGGCGGCGGTCCTGGAACGCCTGAAGCCATTGGAAGGTGACGTTCGTCGGGGACAGGCGGTCTTCCACAGCAACAAGGCGGCCTGTTCAGCCTGTCACGCGATGGGTTACCTGGGGGGAACCGTCGGACCCGACCTGACTCGCATCGGCGGAGTCCGTGCCGAGCAGGATCTGCTGGAATCGATCCTG
>Ga0255182_1001923_pt1 | contig 9986 bp, 8 predicted proteins | sample Atl_UVDOM_RepA_8_FD_188420 | JGI IMG/M metagenome (GOLD analysis project Ga0255182, IMG submission 188420) | Freshwater microbial communities from Altamaha River, Georgia, United States - Atl_UVDOM_RepA_8d | ecosystem: Environmental > Aquatic > Freshwater > River | place: USA: Georgia | collected... | reverse complement strand
CGAGCGGATGACGGTGTAGCGGGCCCGGATGTCAGAGATCCGGCCTTCAAAGTTGTCCACACGCACGATGTCGCCAATGCGCACGCTGCGCTCGGCCAGGATGACAAAGCCGCTGACATAGTTGGCCGCCAGTTTCTGCAGGCCAAAACCGATGCCCACGCCGATCGCACCGCCCAGCACCGACAGCGCGGTCAGGTCGATGCCCACCGCCGACAGGGCCATCAGGACCCCGACGAACATCAGCAGCGCACGCACCGCATTGCTGACCACCATGCGCAGCGACAGGTCGCTGCCGGTGGCCGACTTGAGCAGCCGGGCCTCCAGCGCGGCCGAAATCCAGAGCGCGATGATCAGCACCGCACCGGCGGTCAACGCCCCCTCGATCAGGGTCCTCACCGACAACTCGGTCCCGCCCATCTTCCAGCGGATCTGGTCAAGTTCGTCAAGCAGGACCGGCAGGACGCCGGTCACCCACAACACCACCGCCAGCCAGGCGAGCCAGGAAATGGAGCGCTCCAGCACCCGCACAAAGGGTGCGCCGGCAAAGGCCACCTGCAGCACCTTGACCCCCAGGCGGATCAGGGCCAGCGAGATACAGACCGGCAGCACAATGTCAAACAGCGCCATCGGCTGTGACCGCGTGAGCAGGGTCCGTGCGGCAAATACCAGGCCCAGCAGCAGGGCCGGAAAGAGCACGCCGTCGTAGAGCCGCTGGCCCAGCAGAATGCTCAACTCGCTGGCAGACGCCAGGCGGCGCACGCCCCAGGTCAGCAGCCAGGCCAGGGCCATGCAGACCGCCACTGCTGCCAGCACCTGCAGCGAAGCGGGCTGGGCCAGGGCGTCGACCCAGGCCATCGGGTCGGCAATCTTGACGTCCTGGGCGCTCAATCCCGCCATGCCGGTTTCCTTTTGTCGATGAAGGCCTGCACGCCTTCCTGCGCCACCGGGTGGATCAGGTTGCAGGCCATGGTCTGGCCCGCGAGCTGGTAGGCGGCCTCCAGGCCCATTTCAGCCTGCTGGTAGAACAGCTGCTTGCCCATGGCCAGGGCTTCGCGCGGACGGGCGACGATGGCCTGCACCCGCTGCTCGACCGCCTCGGCCAGTTGCGCGGCCGGCACGGCGGCGTTGATCAGACCGCGTTGCACCGCCTCGGGGGCGTCGATGAAACCACCGGTCATCAGCATCTCCAGCGCCTGCTTGGGACTCATGTGACGCGAAAGCGGCACACTGGGCGTGGCGCAGAAGAGGCCGAGGTCAATGCCATTGACCCCAAAGTGCGCCCCTTCGGCCGCCACGGCCAGATCGCACTGGGCCACGAGCTGGCAGCCAGCGGCTGTCGCCACCCCCTGCACCTGCGCGATCACCGGCACCGGCAACTGGCGGATGGCCAGCATCATGCGCGAGCATCGGGCAAACAGGTCCTGGTAATAGGCCTGCTCGGGCCGGGCGCGCATTTCCTTGAGGTTGTGACCGGCGCAAAAGGCCTTGCCTTCGGCAGCGATCACCACGACCCGCGAAGCCTCGTCCTGGGCCACACGCTGCAGGGCTGCCATCAGCGCGGTCAGCAGGGTCTCGCCCAGGGCATTGAACTGCGCCGGGTCGTTGAGCACCAGCCGGTGCACGCCGCGCGCATCGCGCAGATGGCGCAGGACGCCATCACTCAGGGTCTGCACAGACAAGGTTTGCGCCTGTGCATCAGGGGGACGGGAAGACATGGCACATCATCCGAAAAAAGCCCGGCGCTCAGAGCTCGGCCAGCACCCGCAGGTGGGCCTCGACACTGCGCCCCAGGGCACTGAGGTTGTAGCCGCCTTCGAGGCAGCTGACGATACGGCCGCGGGCGTGCCGGCGTGCCACGTCCATCAGGCGGTGGGTGATCCAGGCATAGTCCTGCTCGACCAGGCCGAGCTGGCCCATGTCGTCCTCGCGGTGGGCGTCAAAGCCGGCGCTGATGAACAGCATCTCGGGCCGGTGCGCCTCCAGCCGCGGGATCCAGTAAGTCTCGACCAGTTCGCGCACTTCCATGCCGCGGGTGTACGCCGGCACCGGCACATTGACCAGATTGGCAGCCCCCGATTGCGAGCCGCCCTCGGGGTAGAAAGGGTGCTGGTAAAAGCTCGTCATCAGGATGCGCTCGTCGCCGGCCACGATGTCTTCGGTGCCATTGCCGTGGTGCACATCGAAGTCGACGATGGCCACCCGCTGCAGGCCGTGCCGCTCGACCGCGTACTTGGCCGCAATCGCCACGTTGTTGAAAAAGCAAAAACCCATGGCCTTGTCACGGCAGGCATGGTGGCCGGGCGGCCGCACGGCGCAAAAGGCGTTGTCCAGCTCGCCGGCCATGACGGCATCGGTGGCAGCCAGGGCGGCGCCGGCGGCACGCAGGGCGGCGTCCCAGGTGTGGAGGTTGATCGAGGTGTCCGGGTCCAGCGGTGTGTGCGCGGGACCGCCAGCATCGATATCCTCGCGCAGCCGGTCGCTCAGGCCGCGCAGGGCCGCCACATGCATGCGCCCGTGCGCCAGCTCAATCTCGGCCAGCGGCGCCGGCGCCGGTTCGCGGCGTTGCAGCGCCATGTCCAGCCCGGTGATCAGCAGGCGGTCTTCGATCGCGCCCAGACGCTGCGGGCATTCAGGATGCCCGGCGCCCATCTCGTGACGCCAGCAGTCAGGGTGCGTGTAATAGCCAGTGCCTGCCATGGTTCTGTCAAAGCCTAAAAAATCGTCAAGGTTGCAGTGATCAGCTTACCATGGGCCACCCCTCAAGCCTCCCTCAAGCTGCGCGGCCTGAAACCGGCCCTACCGCCAGCGCACGATCCCCCCCGGATCGGCCAGCGGCCACTACACTCGGCGCCCATGCGCATTCGCTTTTTGTTCCTGCCCATGCGCCGGATCGCACCGGCCCTGCTGATCGCCACCGGCCTCATGACCCTGTCGGCCGCCCAGGCCCGCAACGACAGCGCCGCCCGGCGCGCAGCGCCCGCCCTGCCCGAGACCCGCGCCAGCGGCACCTATGCCGGCCACACCCAGGCCCTGGCCTGGGGGCAGGCCCTGGCCGCACGCAGTGGCCTCGATGCGCAGCAGGTGCAGGCGGTGCTGGCCCGCGCGCACCGCCTGCCGGCAGTCGAGCAGCTGGTGCTGCCCCCACCCACGCCGCAGGCGCGCAACTGGCAAGCCTACCGGGCGCGCTTTATCGAGCCCCGTCGCCTGGCCGCTGGGCAGCGTTTCTGGGACCAGCACGCCAGCACGCTCGCGCGGGCCGAACAGGTCTACGGCGTGCCGGCCGCCCTGGTGGTGGGCATCATCGGCGTGGAAACCCTGTACGGCCAGCACACCGGTCGCTTCAGGGTGCTGGACGCCCTGAGTACACTGGCCTTCGACTTTCCGCAGGCCCATCCGCGTGCGGCAGAACGTCAACGGTTTTTTCAGGACGAGCTCGGGCATTTTCTGCAGATGACCCTGGGCCAGGGCATCGACCCGCAGTCGGTGCGCGGCAGCTTTGCCGGCGCCATGGGCCTGCCGCAGTTCATGCCGTCGAGCTGGCAGCGCTACGCGGTCGACTTTGATGGCGACGGGCGCATCGACCTGTTTGGCAGCACCAGCGACGCCATCGGCTCGGTGGCGCGCTACCTGCAGGCGCACCACTGGCAAAGCGGTCAGGCCACGCACTTCAGCGTGCAAGTGCCCTCGGACCCCACCGAACTGCAAAACCTGCTGGCCCCCGACATCCTGCCCACCTTCAGCGCCCAGGCCTTGCTCGCCCGTGGTGCCGGCCTGGATGCCCAGGCACGCCAGCACACCGGCTTGCTGGCCCTGGTCGAGTTGCGCAACGGCGATGCCCCGCCCAGCTATGTACTGGGCACCGAAAACTTCTACGCCGTGACCCGCTACAACTGGAGCAGCTACTACGCCATGGCGGTCATCGAACTGGGCCAGGCGGTGGCAGAGCGCCGGAGTAAGGTTGAACGTTGAGGCTTGATTCAGGCAAGCCCGATTGATTGGACAGTGCAGGGATTCTTCCGCAGTTTCTGTCTGGAAAAGGATAAGCCCATCATCCCTTCAATAAAAGGGGCGGACCTCCACTGGAACCTTGCAAGCCGCCAACGCCTTTCGAGCCCATACCAGGGCTTGTTCCACATTCTCCAACTCAAGCACCCAGAAGCCACCCACATACTCCGGGGCTTTCGTGTGAGATCCGGAGGTTGAGGTGACCTGCCCCTTTGCCGAGGTAGTCAATGTCACCGCATCACGTGGCGGATGAAGCCCCCCTGCAAAAACCCGAACGCCAGCAGCGTGCATCTCGTCATTTAATGCATCGATTTCGCGACGCATGGATGCATCGACAACCACTGGTTTTTGCTCATCGTCTGGATGATGTATGGCTATCCAGTACTGTGGCATACCCTCTCCTGTCAGTATTCCATTCGAATCTAACCCTCAAGCAATACAAGCCAGTCAAGCCCAACATCCGAAAAAGCTCCGCAGTATTGGCAGAGCACGCCTAGCGGCCATGCGCCTTCATCGCCTTGGCCACTTCGAGCGTGCCCTGCGCGCTGCCCGAAGCCGGCACCGTTTCACCGCTGCGGTCCTGCACCTGCGCCAGCGCCTGGGCCAGCTGTTCGGGCACCTGCGGGCCAATGCCCAGGTGAAGGCCCTGGGTCAGGGTGATGTGGGCCGCCTCGAAGCTGCCGGCCCCGGCGCAGAGGATGGCGCGTGTAGGCGCCTGTTCGCTGGCCATGACCAGCATGGCGGGCACCACCGCCTGCGGCTCCAGCGCGCGCAGCACTTCCTCGGGCATCAGGCCCTCGGTCATGCGGGTGGCGGCGGTGGGCGCCAGGCTGTTGACCCGGATGTCGTATTTCTCGCCCTCCAGGGCCAGGGTCTGCATCAGGCCCACCAGGGCCAGTTTGGCCGCGCCGTAATTCGCCTGGCCGAAATTGCCATACAGGCCGCTCGATGAGGTGGTCATCACGATGCGCCCGTAGCGCTGGGCCTGCATGATCGGCCAGACCGCCTTGCAGCAGTGCACCGCACCCATCAGGTGCACGTCGAGCACCAGGCGGAAGTCGGCCAGGTCCATCTTGGCAAAACTCTTGTCGCGCAGGATGCCGGCGTTGTTGACCAGGATGTCGACCCGGCCCCAGGCGTCCATGGCCTGCTGCACCATCTGCTGCACGGCGGCAAAGTCGGTGACCGAAGCGCCGTTGACGATCGCCTCACCGCCGGCACGGCGGATCTCGTCGACCACCGCCTGCGCGGCACTGACCGAGCCGCCTTCGCCATGCACGTCGCCGCCCAGGTCGTTGACCACCACCTTCGCACCGCGCGCAGCCAGTGCCAGTGCATGCTGCTTGCCCAGGCCGCCGCCCGCGCCCGTCACGATCGCCACACGTCCCTTGAAATCGATGCTCATGCGCCTGCCTTTCGAGTCAAAGCTGCGCCTTGGCGACGATCAACGCTGCCGCCAGGCGCTAGGATTTTGGGAACCGGCACTGTAATGCAGGGCCACCGAAGACGCTGTAGCCTCGAAGACAGACCATGGAACTCAACCTTGAAGCGGTCGACATGACCCCACTGGACGCCGCCACCCTGGTGCTGCTGCGCGACCACCCCCGGCATGGCCTGCAGGTCCTGCTGCTGCAGCGCCACAGTGCCTCGAAGGTGCTCGGCGGCGCCTATGTGTTTGCCGGCGGCAAGCTCGATGCCGCCGACCAGCAGTCCACCGCCCTGTCCCGGCTGGATGCGCCTGCGGACACCCTGCACCGGCAGCTGGGCGAACCGGCCCTCCCCGCCGCGACCGCCGCCGGGCTGTTTGTGGCCGCCATCCGCGAGGCCTGGGAAGAGTCGGGCGTGCTCTTCAGCCAGGCCGACCCGGCCACACTCGAAGCCGGCGAGCCCGGCTGGCAGCAGCTGATGGCCAGCCCCCTGCAATTGCAGTCCCGGGCCCTCACACCCTGGTGCCGCTGGATCACACCGCGCCAGCCCTCGGTGTCCAACCGGCGCTTTGACACGCGCTTTTTTGTTGCCCGCGCTCCCGAGGGCCAGCGGGCCCGGCACGACAACCACGAGACCACCGCCAGCATCTGGCTGGACCCGCGCCAGGCCCTTGAACGCTACTGGGCGCGCGAGATCGAGCTGGCACCGCCGCAGATCATGAGCCTGGTGCACCTGCACCGGCATGCCAGTGTCGAGAGCGTGTTGCTCGAAGCGCGCAGCCGCCGTCCGCCGGTGATCCTGCCCGAGCCCTTCGATGCCCAAGGCGTGCGCACCATCTGCTATCCCGGCGATGCGCGTCACAGCTGCCCGGATCCGGCCTTGCCCGGCCCGACACGGCTGCGCTTCGTGCAAGGCCGCTTCGAGCCCGATGGCGGACTGCCGGCCTTGCTGGGGGAGCGGACGCCAGACGCCTGATGTCCGCACCTGCCCCCCCAAAGAGGCCACAGGAACCCACCCTGACAGGCACTAGAATGCGCTCCTACTGATGTTACAAGACCCCAAGTCCCACCGCACCCCATGAGCGCTGCCCCCACCCCTGCCTATCTTTCGGTCGAACGCGGCATGGAATTCATCGGTGACACGCATGGCTTTCTGTCCTTGCTGCAAACCCTGCACAAGACCCTGGCCACCGACATTCCCGAAATCACGCGCCTGCTCGCCCAGAACGATGTGGCCGGCGCCAACCGCTTGCTGCACCAGCTCAAGGGCTTCACGCCGGTGTTCTGCGTCGACGCACTGGTCGAGGAGGTCATTGCGGTCGAGAAACTCAGCAAGCAGGGCCCTGCCCCCGACGTGCGCAACGCATTTGCCACCCTCTCGCCCAAGCTCGACCAGCTGCGCGACGAAGTGCGTGCGCACCTGCTGACCCACCAGTACAGCGTCGACTGAGACCCGCAACACCTTCCCAATGCAGCCTCGCGCCTACAAGGACGAGACCTCGCGGTGGAGCCATTGCGTTATCGCAGACGGATCCTGGATCGTCCTGACCGACTCGAAAGCGGCCTGCGCCTGCGGGTAAGTGCGACGCAGGTAGTGCAACCACTGTTTGAGCCGTCCGGCCCGGTGGCGCGGCGCCACCCGCAGGCCCACGGCCTGCCAGAAATGCAGCAGCAGCGGCAGCAGTGCGGCCCAAGACACCAGCGGATTGCCTGGCTCTGGCGCCAGGAAGCGGCCGTCCGCAGAACAGGCCCCATCGACCAGGGCTGCCCGGATCGCGAGCGCCAGGCCCGGATCGGCCACCAGACCGCGGCCAAGCATCAGTGAATCGCAGCCGGTCACGGCCTGGCAACGCAAGGCATCGTGCACCGACCAGATTTCACCGTTGGCCACCACCGGCAAGCGCACGGCTGCGCGGACCTCGGCCAGCCGGTCCCAGTAGGCCGGCGGCCGATACCCGTGTGCCTTGGTGCGGGCATGCACCACCAGTTCACTGGCGCCTGCCGCCTCGATGGCCAGGGCGCAGGCCTCGGCCTGGCGATCGTCCTGGTAGCCCAGGCGCATCTTGGCCGAGACCGGCAGGTGCCGGGGTACCGCCTGGCGCACGGCCGCCACGATGGCATGCACCAGTTCGGGCTCGTCGAGCAGCACCGCCCCGCCGCGGTGGCGGTTGACGGTCTTGGCCGGACACCCGAAGTTCAGGTCCACCCCCTCGGCGCCCAGCTCGGCCAGGCGTGCGGCGTTGTCGGCCAGGCAGGCCGGGTCAGAGCCCAGCAATTGCGGCCGCACCGGCACACCGGCGACGGTGCGGCTGGCGCGGCGCAGCTCGGGCACCACCCGCTCGAAGGCCCGTGGCGGCAGCAAGGTGCCGGTCACGCGGATGAATTCGGAGACGCAGCGGTCCACCCCGCCAACGCGGGTGAGCACGTCGCGCAGGGTGTGGTCAAGCAGGCCCTCCATGGGCGCCATCAGCAGTTGCATCGTGATTCCGGGCGTTATTCGGCAGCGCCAACGGCGGGCCCAAGACCGCTGATTTTCGCTGACAGACAGGCCCTCTTGCAGGCCGGCTTCCAGTCTGAGTTCGACCCATGAGGTTTGAATTGTTCCTGCGCAGGGCCTGTTGCAAGGGCGAGCCCCCCCCGCGCGCAAAAACTGTGGGAGCGCGCCCCTGCGCGCGAATGCAATCTTCACCACATCAACCCGCGCATTCGGCCGCAGGGGCGGCCTCCCACAGCGGAGTCGCTTGCCTTCTACCCCAGAGGCGGTCTGCCACAAAGGGCACCGCCTGAGGCCGCCCTGGCATCAGGGTTTATGCTCAGGCCATGCTGGACCGAATTCCTTTGACTGCCCGCCCATTACGGCAGGGCCTGCGCCGTCTGGCGCTGCTGTTGTCGGCCTTGCTGGCCACCCCGTACGCCCTGGCCGAGCGCCCGGTGCAGGACACCCTGGCCGAGCGGGTGCAGGCCTGCACCGCCTGCCACGGCGAGCAGGGCCGCGCCGGCCCCGATGGTTACTACCCGCGCCTGGCCGGCAAACCGGCCGGATACCTCTACCAGCAGCTGCTGAACTTTGCCCAGGGCCGCCGGCACTACGGCCTCATGACACGCCTGATCGACCCGCTGACCCCTGGCTACCTGAGGGAAATTGCCGAACACTTTGCGGCGCTGGACGCGCCCTATCCGGCCCCTGCGGCCGTGGCCCAAACACCGGCCCAGCAGGCGCGCGGCCGCCAGCTCGCGCTGCAGGGTGATGCCGCGCGCGGCGTGCCCGCCTGCGCCAGCTGCCACGGTCAGCGCCTGACCGGCCTGCAGCCCCATGTGGCCGGCCTGCTGGGCCTGCCCCAGGACTACCTCAATGCGCAGCTGGGCGCCTGGCAGACCGGGCAGCGCCAGGCAGCGGCCCCCGACTGCATGGCCGCGCTGGTCAAGCGCCTGGGGCCGGGCGACATTGCCGCCGTCTCGGGCTGGCTCGCCAGTCAACCCGTGCCGCTGGAGAGCCGCGCCCCGCAGCGCACCGGTCTGCCCCCGCCACCGGCGGATCTGTCGTGCGGCAGCGCGCCTGAACTGCAGGGGGCTGTCCGATGAGCGCCCGCCCCACACCACACGCGGGCAGCCCCCGTGGACCGGCCCGGCGATCCCGCCGGGGCCTGATCGCCAGCCTGCTGGCTGTGCCGGTCTTGCTGGCGGCCTTCGTCGCCTGGGACAACTGGGGCCGCCAGGCGCCGGTGCGCACAAGCCCTGCACCCGACCTGCAAGCGCCTGACCTGCTCGCGCGCGGTGCCTACCTGGCGCGTGCCGGTCATTGCGCAGCCTGCCACACCGCCCGCGGCGGTGCGCCGCTGGCCGGCGGTCGCGGCATTGACACACCGTTTGGCACGGTCTACAGCAGCAACCTCACACCCGATGCGCAGACCGGCCTGGGCGGCTGGCAGGCCGACGACTTCTGGACCGCGCTGCACCTGGGCCGCTCGCGCAACGGGCGGCTGCTCAACCCGGCCTTTCCGTACAACCACACCAGTGTGATCACCCGCGAAGACAGCGACGCGCTGTTCGCCTGGCTGCAGCAGCAGCCCCCTGTGCGTCAGGCGCAACCGGCCGACACCCTGCCCTGGCCGCTGGGCACGCAAGCGGCGCTGGCCGTCTGGCGCAGCCTGTTTTTCAGCCCGGCGCCCTTCCGTCCCGAGCCGGCGCAAAGCCCGCAATGGAACCGCGGCGCCTACCTGGTGCAGGGCCTGGGCCAGTGCGCGGCCTGCCACAGCCCGCGCAATGCCCTGGGCGCCAGTCCCGGGGTGGACGCGCTCTCGGGCGGCCTGATGCCGGGCGGCCAGTGGTACGCCATCAGCCTGGTCAACGACCGGGAAAGCGGCCTGGCCAGCAGCGCGCTGGACGAGATCGTGCGGCTGCTGCGCACCGGCCAGGGCGCCGGCGCCAGCACCGCCGGCCCGATGGGCGAAGTGGTGCAGCACGGCCTGCAACACCTGCACACCGACGATCTGCAGGCCATGGCCGTGTACCTGCAATCGCGCGCGCGGCAGACCCCGCAGCCGCCAGCCTTGC
>Ga0255182_1001921_pt1 | contig 9993 bp, 7 predicted proteins | sample Atl_UVDOM_RepA_8_FD_188420 | JGI IMG/M metagenome (GOLD analysis project Ga0255182, IMG submission 188420) | Freshwater microbial communities from Altamaha River, Georgia, United States - Atl_UVDOM_RepA_8d | ecosystem: Environmental > Aquatic > Freshwater > River | place: USA: Georgia | collected... | reverse complement strand
GTGTGAAATGCCGAGGTGAGGTTGATGGCGATGACTGCATCCCAGCGTTCAACCGGAAAATCCTCGATAGTGGCGACATGTTGGATCCCGGCGTTGTTGACCAGAATGTCCACCGAGCCAAATTGAGCGATGGCGTCTTTCATCATTTGCTCAATTTGTTCCGGTTGGGTCATGTCAGCACCAAAGTAAGCGGTCTTTACGTCGAATTGTGCTGCGGTCTGTTTCTGCAAATCTGCGATCTGCGTGGCATCGCCAAACCCGTTGAATACGATATTCGCGCCCTCCGCGGCGAGCGCCTGCGCGATACCCAGGCCGATTCCGGAGGTGGAGCCGGTCACGAGGGCGGTTTTGCCGGTGAGCTGGCGAGTTTGCATGGGCATTCCTTTTGCAATGAGATGATGAACAACGCGATTTTACGGGCAGTGCCGCTAAAATCATAAAAAGCTAACAAGGAGACCGCCCTGTGACGATGCAAGCGCAGATCAAAATGGTGCAATGCCTGTCGCCGGCCGGCTTGCACGCGATGGCTTACAAGGAATGGGGGGATCCGGGTAACCCGCGGGTGCTGGTGTGCGTGCACGGCGTTACCCGGGTGTCAGACGACTTTGATGCGCTGGCGGCTGCGATGTCGGACCAGTACCGTGTCATCTGCCCGGATGTCGTGGGGCGCGGCCGGTCCGGGTGGCTGAAAGACCCCAAGTACTACTGGGTACCGCAGTATGTGAGTGACATGGTGACTCTAATCGCGCGACTGGATGTGCCTGAGGTGGACTGGTTCGGCACTTCAATGGGCGCGCTAATCGGCATGGGTCTCGCTGCATTACCCGATACTCCGATTCGCAAGATGGTGATGAACGATGTCGGACCCACGCTTAATTTTCAGGCGCTCTCGCGCATTGGCAGTTATATCGGTGAAGACATGCGGTTTGAGAGTTTTCAGCAGGGCAGGGACTACATCCGAACCATTTCGGCGCCGTTCGGTCCGCACACGGATCAGGAGTGGGACAAACTCGCAGCAGATGTGCTTCGCCCAACTGCTGATGGCCGCTGGCGACGACACTATGATGTGTCATTGGCGTTGCCCTTCAAGGTGATGACCGAAGAAAGCGCCCAACAAGGCGAGGCAGCGTTATGGGCCGCCTATGATGCCGTGCACTGCCCGGTTTTACTGGTGCGTGGTAGTGAGTCTGATCTGCTCACGCGCGAGACAGCACAGCAGATGACGACGAGAGGCCCACACGCGGAATTAGTGGAGTTGCCCGGCATTGGGCATGCGCCCACGTTTATGCATGAAGATCAGATCGCGCTTGCGCGTCAGTTTTTTCTCGGATAGCTATGGTATTCGTTGTAACCCGCGCCGGAGATGATGAGCTGTGCACAGGCCTGCGGCCCGAGGATGCGGCACGGTTACGGGATGCGATCGAGTTTGTGCGTGAGCCCTATGTTGGCAAGCAGGTACCCACCGGCCAAGACGCGATGGACTTTTCTCGAGATGTCGTTGCGGCACTGGCTTCGCTGAAAGCGGATGCTGATACACGCATTGCAGGCATGTTGTTTGAGCTGGCAGTCGTAGCACCTGAAAAAGTTACTGCGATTGAGCCGGGCTTCGGCAGAGAAGTGGCCGACATGGTCACGAGCATTCGGCAGCTGATGCGCCTGCACGAAGGCATGTTCGCGCGCAAAGACACTGACCGTACCAAGACCAGTGCGGCGAGCCAACTGGAAGTCTTGCGCAAGATGACGCTGGCAATGTCGAGTGACATGCGAGTAGTACTTGTGCGCTTGTGCTCCCGCTTGGCAACCCTACGACACTTCGCTGAAATTAAGAGCGAGAGCGATTTCGCATTACGTTACGCACGCGAGACTTTTGATCTTTATGCACCACTCGCTAACCGGCTCGGCATCTGGCAGTTGAAATGGGAGCTTGAAGATTTATCGTTTCGCTTTTCCGAGCCTGATAACTACAAGCGCGTAGCAAAGATGCTTGAAGAGAAGCGGGTTGAGCGCGAACAGTTTGTCGAGGACGCGATTAAACGATTGCGATCCGAGCTGGCAGCGGCGGGTATCCGCGCCGAGGTCTATGGCAGGCCGAAGCACATCTACAGCATCTGGAACAAGATGCAGGGCAAGGCGATTGATTTCTCGCGCCTGCATGATGTGCGGGCGTTTCGGGTGATCGTGGAGGATGTAAAAACCTGCTACGCCGTTCTTTCGATCGTGCACGATATCTGGACGCCCATTGCGGAGGAGTTCGACGACTATATTGCTCGCCCGAAATCGAATGGCTATCAGTCACTGCACACGGTCGTGGAAGCTGATGATGGCCGCACGCTGGAGGTGCAGATTCGTACGCAGCAAATGCATCGCTTCGCAGAATTTGGTGTCGCTGCGCATTGGCGCTACAAAGAGGGCACAGGCAATGCACAGGACGATACCTATGACCAGAAAATTGCCTGGTTAAGGCAGCTGCTGAACTGGAAAAGCGAGATCACGGACACTGTGGTCGGTCAGGAAGATAGTGAGCGACAATGGGTCGAGCAGCTGAAGGCAGCTTCCATCAACGACCGTATTTACGTACTAACGCCGCAGGGGAGATTGATCGAATTGCCGATGGGCGCAACGCCGATTGATTTTGCGTATCAACTACATAGCGATGTCGGCCATCGATGCCGTGGTGCGCGCGTCAACGGAACGATGGTACCGCTCAATACCGTGTTGAAAAACGGCCAGACGGTCGAGATCATTACCGCAAAAGGTGAAGCGGTGGCGATGGGTACTGCGGGGCCTTCGCGTGACTGGCTCTCGGATGGTTATACCGCGAGCCCTCGTACGCGCTCAAAAATTCGGGCCTGGTTCAATGCCATCGAGCAGGCGCAGACATTGGCGCACGGCCGTGCTTTGCTCGACAAGACTTTGCAGCGCGAGGGAAAGACAGCGGTCAACTTAGACGATCTTGCGCATCGCCTAGGGTTTGCCAAGCTGGAGGACATGTTGCTCGCCGTCGGCAACGAGCGGTTTAGCCTGCGTGTGGTCGAGCAGGCACTGCACGGCGATGTACATGAGCGCACCGTACCCGATGACGAGAGCCAGTTGACACGAAAGAGTCGCGCCTCAAGCGTGATGCAAGGTGGCAAAGCCGGCGTGCTGATCTTAGGGACAGAAGGTCTGCTGACGCAGATGGCGAGTTGTTGCAAACCAGCGCCCCCCGATCCCATCGTCGGCTTTATCACGCGTGGCAAGGGTGTCTCGATACATCGTGCTAGTTGCAAGAACTTATCCCAGATGGTGCTGCGTGCGCCTGAGCGCATGGTGCAAAGTAGCTGGGGGGAGCTGGGCGGCGATACGGTTTACCCGGTGGATGTGTTCGTACTCGCGCAAGACCGACAAGGTCTGCTGCGCGATATCTCCGATATTTTTCTGCGTGAAAAAATCAATGTGATTGGTGTGTCCACGCGCAGCAGCAAAGGGCAGGCCTTCATGTCGTTCACGGGCGAAATATCCTCCACCGAGCAATTACGGCGCGCGATGAAGGTGATCGCCGATGTAAAGGGCGTGGCTGAGGTTAAGCGGGTTTAAGGCAGGCTCGGTTCGTTGGATGTCAAATAACTAACCATCGATGCGCGCCCCCAGGCCAAAAGGCTTTAGATAAATCACTCACCCATCGTTCATCCACTCTTGCCGGTGGCGTCAAGCGCTTGGCGACACCCGCAAAATCTTGGAGTTCTTGGCGTTGGGATGTAAAGCTGGCTATAATCTCGCTTCTTTAGGCGCGTAGCTCAGCTGGTTAGAGCACTACCTTGACATGGTAGGGGTCGTTGGTTCGAGTCCAATCGTGCCTACCAACACACAGCAGCAATTATCTGTAAGAGCGAGAAAGGCGAGACGGTTATGACACCGCGAACTAGCACCGTAGCGATATTTATGTCCTGCTAGTCCGTCTTCTTGCATAGAAAAACGCGGCTGGTCCGCGTTTTTTTTCGTCTGCGGCATGGGCCGCGACACTCTCCGAAGGAGTATCCATGGTTTCAGTCCGACTTCCCGACGGCTCGCAGCGGCAGTTCGATGCGCCCGTCACCGTAGCTGCGGTGGCCGCATCTATCGGCGCGGGCCTCGCAAAAGCAGCCCTCGCCGGCAAGGTAGATGGCAAGCTGGTTGACACCTCTTTCCTGATCGATCGCGATTCGGATTTGGCGATTGTCACCGACAAGGATGCCGATGGGCTGGAGGTGATTCGCCACTCGACCGCGCACTTGCTCGCCTATGCCGTCAAATCGCTATTTCCTGAGGCGCAGGTGACGATTGGCCCCGTGATCGACAACGGCTTTTACTACGATTTTTCATACAAGCGTCCGTTTACTCCCGAAGACCTCGAGGCGATTGAAAAAAAGATGGCCGAACTGGCGAAGAAAGACGAGCCAGTTGAGCGCAAGGTGATTCCGCGCGACGATGCGGTGGCGTATTTCAAGTCGATTGGCGAGCACTACAAGGCCGAAATCATTGCCTCGATTCCGGCAAATGAAGATGTCTCGCTGTACTCGGAAGGGCAGTTCACGGACCTGTGCCGTGGGCCACACGTGCCGTCTACCGGCAAGCTGAAAGTGTTCAAGCTGATGAAGCTGGCCGGTGCTTACTGGCGCGGCGATTCGAAGAATGAAATGCTGCAGCGGATTTACGGTACCGCCTGGACGAAAAAAGAAGATCAGGAGGCTTACCTTCACATGCTGGAGGAAGCCGAGAAGCGTGATCACCGCAAGCTCGGTCGACAGCTTGATTTATTCCACTTTCAGGATGAGGCGCCGGGGCTGATTTTCTGGCACCCCAAGGGCTGGACGATCTGGCAGCAGGTGGAGCAATACATGCGCCATGTGTATCAAGATAACGGCTATCAGGAAGTCAAAGCGCCGCAGATTCTCGATCGTTCCTTATGGGAAAAATCCGGTCACTGGGACAACTACAAAGACAATATGTTTACGACCGATTCCGAGAATCGCGCGTATGCATTGAAGCCGATGAATTGCCCGGGGCACGTACAAATTTTCCGCTCGAATATGCACTCGTACCGCGAGCTGCCGCTGCGCTATGGCGAGTTCGGACAGTGCCATCGCAATGAACCTTCGGGCTCGCTGCACGGCATGATGCGCGTGCGTGGCTTTACGCAAGATGATGGTCATATCTTTTGCACCGAGGACCAAATTCTGGATGAGTGCGTCGCTTTCACTGCACTACTTCAGCAGGTGTACCGTGATTTTGGCTTTACCGAGGTGATCTACAAGGTAGCCACGCGTCCGGAGAAGCGGGTTGGTTCGGACGAGCTGTGGGACAAGGCCGAGCGCGCGTTGATTGAATCGCTCAAGCGCTCGGGTTGCGCGTATGAGATTACGCCGGGTGAGGGCGCTTTCTACGGCCCTAAGATCGAGTACACATTGAAAGATGCCATCGGTCGGCCCTGGCAATGCGGCACGATTCAGGTGGATTTCTCGATGCCGGTCAGATTAGAAGCCGAGTACGTGGCCGAGGACAACACGCGCAAGGTGCCGGTCATGCTGCACCGGGCGATCCTGGGTTCATTGGAGCGGTTTATCGGCATGCTGATCGAGAACCATGCAGGTGCCTTGCCGCTGTGGCTGGCGCCGGTGCAGGTATCGATCTTGAATATCTCGGAAGGGCAGTCGGATTACGGCAAGGAAATCGAGCAATCCCTGAAAAAACAAGGGTTTAGAGTGCAGGCGGATTTGCGAAACGAGAAAATAACCTATAAAATACGCGAGCACTCGGTCCAGAAGCTGCCCTACATTGTGGTAGTCGGCGACAAAGAGCGAGATGCAAAAACCGTGGCCGTGCGTGCGCGAGGCAATGTCGATCTGGGCGTAATGTCCCTCGACGATTTGGTAAGCCGACTCCATCATGAGATCGCTACCAAGGCCTGACGGGACTTCCGTCGGGTCGGCTCGCAGCAGAAGCACGGCGTCTTTTTTGGACCTTTAGAAGGAAACGGCAATAGCTACTGATAAATCGCACCGTATCAACGGTGAAATTACCGCCCCCGAGGTTCGCCTCTCCGGCGTTGAGAATGAGGCGATCGGCATCGTCAGTCTGGCCGAAGCGTTTCGAATGGCCGAAGAGGCCGATGTAGATCTCGTCGAGATCGCGCCTACGGCGGTACCGCCCGTCTGTCGTCTGATGGACTACGGCAAGTTCAAATACCAGGAACAGAAGCGCCAGCATGAGGCCAAACTCAAGCAGAAAGTGATCTCGGTCAAAGAGGTCAAGTTTCGCCCGGGTACGGACGACGGCGACTACAACATCAAGCTACGTAATCTGGTGAAGTTCCTCGACGAGGGCGACAAGACGAAGATCACACTGCGTTTTCGCGGCCGAGAGATGGCCCACCAGGAAATCGGCGTGCGGATGCTGGAGCGGCTGAAGGCCGATCTCGAGCCTTATGGTCAGGTGGAGCAGTTTCCCAAGATGGAAGGCCGGCAAATGGTTATGGTGCTCGCGCCCAAGAAGAAGAAATAAGACCTCCGGGCCAAGCACGGCCGCCGCTCTTAGCCTCTTTTCTCTTGCTTGCCCTGCAGACTGGGCTGTCTGCGGCATAGCTGGCGGCCTAGCGAGAAAGTCTCTGCTGACTTGCTAAGGCGCTGATTTCCTTGATATAATTTCGGGCTCCGCGGTTTTAGGCGGGGTCATGTGATTGGCTGCTCGGTCTGTCAATCAACAATAAGCGAGAACAGGCATCCAAGAGCAGTGAAATTGCTGCCACCTGTCATCGTCCAATAATGGAGCCGTCCGAAAAGGGCGGAGTTGTCATGCCAAAAATGAAAACCAAGAGCAGCGCGAAGAAGCGTTTTCGCGTTCGCCCAGGCGGTACCGTCAAACGTGGCCAAGCATTCAAGCGCCACATCCTGACCAAGAAAACCACCAAGAACAAGCGCCAGCTACGTGGAGCGGTCGATGTTCATGACACAAACGTCAACGCGGTTCGCGCGATGATGCCGTTTGCCTGACCTAACGACCACCACAGGAGCACACTATGCCAAGAGTAAAACGTGGGGTCACGGCACGGGCCCGTCACAAGAAAGTTCTAGACGCCGCCAAGGGTTACCGCGGTCGTCGTAGCCGAGTTTATCGCGTCGCCAAGCAGGCGGTTATGCGCGCTGGGCAATATGCCTACCGCGATCGTCGCAACAAGAAGCGCGTTTTCCGCGCACTCTGGATCACCCGTATCAATGCGGCGACCCGTGAGCATGGCCTGACCTACAGCAAATTCATCAACGGTCTGAAAAAGGCGGAGATCGCTCTCGATCGTAAGGTGCTGGCTGATATGGCAGTGACCGATAAGCCGGCATTTGCCGCCATCGTGAACCAAGTCAAAGCCACTATCGCAGCCTGATAGGCCGACTTGCGTTGGCGCTACCGAACTCGGTGGCGTTCATGCGGGGCATGAGCTGACAAGCCCGTGCCCCGTTGCCATTTTCAAGCACACGCATGAGCTCATTGGAACAACTCGTCATTGCCGCAGGCGCTGATTTTGCGGCCGCGCAGGATTCTGCCGCGCTGGAAAACGCCAAGGCCAAGTATCTCGGCAAGAGCGGGCAAATCACCGAGCAGATGAAAGGCTTGGGCAAGCTCGACCCCGACGCGCGTCGCGCTCAGGGCGCGTTGATCAATGCGGCAAAGGATCAGATCGAGGCGCTGCTTACTGCACGTCGAAATGCCTTGTCGGACGCACAGATGCAAGAGCGTCTAAACGCCGAAGCAATCGATGTGACCCTGCCGGGACGTGGCCGCAGTGTCGGCGGTATTCATCCGGTGATGCGTTCATGGGAGCGTATCGAGCAGATTTTTGCGTCGATTGGTTTCGATGTCGCCGATGGTCCCGAGATCGAAACTGATTGGACCAATTTCTCTGCACTGAACAGCCCGGAAAACCATCCGGCGCGTTCGATGCAAGATACCTTTTACATCGACGGCAAGGACAGTTCCGGCAAGCCGCTGCTGCTGCGCACGCATACCAGCCCGATGCAGGTGCGCTATGCCAGGATGCATCAGCCGCCGATTAAGGTGATCGCACCGGGTCGCACCTATCGCGTCGATAGCGATGCTACGCACTCACCGATGTTTCATCAGGTTGAGGGCTTGTGGATTGATACCGATATCAGTTTCGCGGATCTTAAGGGTGTTTATCTCGGGTTCGTAAAAGCATTCTTTGAAACCGACGATCTACAAGTGCGGTTTCGCCCTTCTTATTTTCCATTCACGGAGCCGTCGGCCGAGATCGATATTGCGTTTGGTTCCGGGCCGCTGAAGGGCCGCTGGTTGGAAGTGTCTGGCGCTGGTCAGGTACACCCCACGGTATTGCGGAATATGGGCTTCGACCCTGAGCAGTTCATCGGGTTCGCCTTTGGTTCCGGTCTCGAGCGACTGACGATGCTGCGCTATGGCATTAATGACCTTCGGTTGTTCTATGAAGGTGATCTCCGCTTTCTCAAGCAATTCAATTGATTTCGGACGACGCGAGCAATGCAATTCTCTGAAAACTGGCTGCGTACTCTGGTCGACCCAAAGCTCACCTCGGATGAGTTGTCGCACCTGCTCACTATGTCCGGGCTTGAAGTAGAAGAGGTCGAGCCAGTCGTGCCACCGTTCAGTCATGTTGTGGTCGCGCAGGTAATGCAGGTTGAGCCTCACCCGGATGCCGATCGGTTGCGCGTGTGTCAGGTAGATGCCGGTACTGGTACTCTTTTGAACATCGTATGCGGTGCGCCGAATGTCCGCCCGGGGCTCAAGGTACCTTGCGCCATGATCGGTGCGAAATTGCCACCGGCAGAAGATGGCAAACCATTCGAAATTAAACTGGGTAAGCTGCGCGGTGTTGAGTCGCAGGGCATGCTCTGCTCGGCGCGCGAGCTGAAACTATCTGAAAAAAACGCCGGCCTGCTTGAGCTACCAGACGATGCACCGGTGGGCAAAAACTTCCGCGATTACTTTGAGCTGAATGATCTGAAGTTCACCATCAAGTTGACGCCGAACCGCGCGGATTGTTTGTCCGTGTTGGGTGTGGCGCGTGAGGTGTCTGCATTGACGGGCGTATCGCTATCGATGCCAGCCTTCAAGCCAGTCACGGTGAATCATAACGAGGTTGTACCTGTAAAGATTACTGCACCTGATTTGTGCGGACGGTTTTCTGGTCGCGTCATTCGTGGGTTAAACGCTAAGGCCGAAACCCCGCAGTGGATGAAGCAGCGTCTTGAGCGTAGTGGTCAACGATCCATCTCGGCACTGGTCGATATCTCGAATTATGTGATGCTCGAACTCGGTCGCCCCACCCACGTGTTCGATCTCGACAAAATTCACGGTGGCCTCGAAGTACGCTGGGGTCGCGCTGGCGAACAGCTCAAGCTATTGAACGGCAATACAGTCGGTTTGGATGATTGGATTGGTGTGATCGCCGACGACACTGGCCCGGAGGCGATGGCCGGCATCATGGGTGGCGACGCTACCGCGGTGTCGCTCGAGACGACCAACATTTATCTCGAAGCCGCGTTCTGGTGGCCGAATGCGATTCAGGGGAGAGCGCGGCGCTTTAATTTTTCTACCGATGCGGCGCATCGTTTTGAGCGTGGCGTAGATTTTGCAACTACGGTTGAACACATCGAGCGAATCACTGCGCTGATCGTCGAGATTTGCGGCGTACCCGGACAGACTAAGGTCGGGCAGGTGGATGATCAGATCACCGCACTGCCAAAACGCGAGCCGGTGACACTGCGTGTCGCACGTGCTGCAAAAATTATTGGTATCCCGCTATCGGCACAGCAGGTGGCTGATATCTTCTCGCGCTTGGGTTTGCCGTTTACTCAAGAAGGTGAGTTGTTCTCAGTCACTGCACCCAGCTACCGCTTCGATATTGAGATTGAAGAAGACCTGATCGAAGAAATCGCGCGAGTCTACGGTTTCGACAATATTCCGGCGTTACCGCCAGTATCGGCGAAT
>Ga0255182_1001920_pt1 | contig 9994 bp, 7 predicted proteins | sample Atl_UVDOM_RepA_8_FD_188420 | JGI IMG/M metagenome (GOLD analysis project Ga0255182, IMG submission 188420) | Freshwater microbial communities from Altamaha River, Georgia, United States - Atl_UVDOM_RepA_8d | ecosystem: Environmental > Aquatic > Freshwater > River | place: USA: Georgia | collected... | reverse complement strand
TTTCCGGTCTCGTTTCCCCGTCTCAGTCCCTGGCCTGAGCCTTGGCGAAAGGATCGAGGAATGCCTGGATCACTTCCCGGAAACGATCCCGATCAAACCGGCAGCAGGAATCATGACCGGCTCCGGGAAAGACTTCGCAGACCGGGGGATCGGGAAACTCGTCCGCAATCGCGGCGAGGTCGCCGGCCTGGACACGGGTGTCGCGTTCGCCCCGCAGCAGCAGCACCGGGCACGCGACCTCCCGGGCGTAATCGGTCGGATTGTGGGAGAAGGGATTGAATCCATGCTGCACTCCGCCCCACAGGCACAGCAGTTGTGAAATCGGTGTCGCGGGAATTCCGACGAGTTCGCACCGGCGGCGAATGGCGGTGGTCAGCCGGTCAAACGGGCTTTCGAGAATGGCAGCCGTGGGCTGGATTCCGCAGACGGCCATCGCGCGCAGTGCGGCAACGGAACCCATCGAGCGTCCCATGACAAACGCCGGCTGATCGTCTGCCGAGAGTGTGCGCCAGACGGCGGCCACATCGGCCGCCTCGTTGTATCCGAGCGTGGTGTGGCTGGCACTCGATCCGCCGCTCCCCCGAAAGTCGACCAGCAACGCGGTATACCCCAACTCGTGGAAAACGAGCGCATCGGGCAGCATCTTCGCTTTGCTGTCGGAATAGCCGTGCAGCAACAGTACGGTTCCCCGCGAGGACTCGGCGGGAATGCGCCAGACTTCGAGCGTGACGCCGGGTTCGACCTCGACCATGCTCGTCGAAAACGCGAGCCGGTAATCCTCTGGCGTGCGGTCATTCTCCGGACGCCCCAGCGGCGGTCCCAGCAGGGCATACTGCAGCCTTTGACCGGGACTGAGTTGCTCGACACGGGGCAGGCGGGGAGCCCCGCGCTGAAAATGCGTCAGGGCGCGGGCCTGGCAGAACAGGATGGCATTCAGGGTGACCAGAGTGGTCGCCATTCCCCAGCCCAACGAGCGCCACCACGACTTGCGGCGGGGCCGGCTGGCGGGGACAGGGCCACTCACAGACCCCATTCCTTGATCTTGCGGTAGAGGGTTCGCTCGCCGATTCCCAGCATGCGGGCCGCCTCTTCGCGATTGCCGGCGGTCAACTCGAGTGTCCGCTGGATGTAGTACTTCTCGATGTCGTCGATCGACTTGCCGACGAGCGAGTCAGCCCCGGCGACAGCGACCACCCCGCGGCTGCTGTCGAGCGCGGCGGTGTGCAGCGGGGGAATGTCATCGGGCAGGTCATCGATATCGAGCAGTCCGTCGAGGTCGACCACCAGCATCCGTTCGACGGTGTTCCGCAACTGGCGGATGTTGCCCGGCCAGTCGTAGGCGACCAGAGCCGACTGGGCCGCCTTCGAGAATCCCTGCACCTGCTTGCCGTGCCGGTTCGACATCTCCTTGAGGAAATGATCCATAAGGAGGGGCAGGTCGACTTTCCGCTCGCGCAGCGGGGGAAGCAGGATGTTGACGACGTTGAGGCGGTAGTAGAGGTCCATGCGGAAGGTGCCCGCCCTGACCATCTCCTTGAGATCGGCATTGGTTGCCGCGACCAGCCTCACATTGACGCGGATCTGTTCGTTCGCCCCGACGCGGGTGATGTGCCCGTCCTCGAGCACCCGCAACAGCTTGATCTGCGTGTTCATGGGCATTTCGCCCACTTCGTCGAGAAACAGGGTGCCCCCGTTGGCGAATTCGAACTGCCCGACGCGGCGCCGCTCGGCACCGGTGAATGACCCCTTCTCATGCCCGAAGAGTTCGCTCTCGAGGATGCTCTCCGAAAGGGCTGAGATGTTGAGCGGAACGAACGGCTTGCTCTTCCGCCGGCTGTTCTGGTGGATCGCCCGGGCGACGAGTTCCTTGCCGGTGCCGTTCTCTCCCTGGATCAGCACGGTGCTGTCGGTCGGGGCGATCTGCTGCAGCAGGGTGATCAACCGGTGCATCTGGGGGCTGTTGCCAATCACCCCCTCGAAGCCGAATTTCTCGTCGAGGCGACGGTTCAACTCGGCAGTCTGACGCATCAGGCGCAGTCTCTCGGAGGCCTTCTCAACCGCCGCCCGCAACTCGTGGATGTCGAGCGGCTTGGTGAGATAGGTGTAGGCCCCATGCTGCATCGCGGTGACCGCCGAGTTGATCGAGCCATGCCCGGTCAACAGGATCACCTCGGCATCCGGCAGTTCTTCCTTGGTTTTCCGCAGAATCGCCAGTCCATCGACGTCGGCCATCCGCAGGTCGGTAATGACCACGTCGAATGAGTCGCTCTCGATGAGCTGTGCCCCGCGCGAGCCCGAACTGGCGACGGTGCATTCGTAGCGCCCGCCCCGTTCCAGGCTCTCGGCGACTGCCTCGGCATGGGCCTCGTCGTCATCCACGATGAGAACCCGGACCGGGACCGGCGAGGGTTCCGCGACTTTGTCGGGGGCGTTCATGGGAGCGGACGACCGGGATCAGGACGATCGGACGAAGACAACTCAGCGGCAGGAGGCAGGGCGATGGTCACACGGGTCCCACGCCCGGGAGCACTGTCGACCGACACCAGCCCGCCATGGGCCTCGACAATCCGGCGGACCGTCGGCAACCCGAGCCCGGTACCGTTGGGCTTGGTCGAGAAGAAGACCTTGCGAAACAGATTCTCCAGGGTCTCCGGGCTCATCCCCTGGCCATTGTCGATGAGTTCGAGCAGCACCCGCCCCGAGACGCAACGGGTCTGCAGTTCCAGCAGACCACCCCGGGGCATCGCCTGCAGGGCATTGCGGGCAACATTGAAGAGCGCCTGCCGAAAGAGCGTTTCATCCAGCAGGACCTGCGGCAGATCAGTCCCCAGGTGGGGACTGATTTCCACTCCCGCCGCCTGGGCCTCTGGCTGATAGAACTCGATGAATTTCCGCACCTGGTCATTCACATCGACCGATGCCAGATGGATTTCACCGACCCGCACGAACCGCAGGAAGTCCTCGAGAATTGTCTCGAGGTGCTCGCATTCCCGCTGCAGTGTGTGCAGCTTGCGAAGCATCCGGCGGTCGCGCGGCGTGTCTCCCTGCGACACGTCCTCAACGAGCAACTCCAGGTTGAGGGAAATCGTCGACAGAGGGTTCCGGATCTCGTGCGCCAGTCCACCCGCCAGGGCGGCGATCTGGGCGTGCTGGCTGACCAGCCGCTCCCGTTCGTCGTCCGCCAGCAGCACCTCGGCAGACATGGCGCACTCTCCGGTGGAGAAAAGAACTCAGGTCCCGGCTTCTCCAGCCCCGGCCAATTCGGCGAGGGCGGCCTTGCGCGAGAGCTTGACGCGGTTCTGGTCATCAACTGCGATGACCTTCACCTGCACCTTGTCTCCCTCTTTGCAGATCTCGCTGACCGACTTCACAAAGCCGTCAGCCAGCTCGCTGATGTGACACAGGCCGTCTTTCCCCGGCACGATCTCAATGAAGGCCCCGAAGTCCTTCACCGAGCTGACAGTGCCGTTGTAGATCTTGCCGACCTTGATCTCCTCGGTCAGCGCCTCGACGCGGGCAACCGCGTCTTCGACACCAGCTGCGTCGAAACCGGAGATGGTCACCCATCCCGAATCGTCGACGTCGAGGGTCGTCTTGGTTTCTTCCTGGATCGCCCGGATGGTCTTGCCACCCGGACCGATCAGCAGGCCGATCTTGGAAGGATCGATCTGACGACGAACCAGCCGCGGAGCGTGCGGAGAAATCTCCTTGCGCGGCCGCTGAATCGCAGAGAGCATCGACCGCAGCAGGTTGAGGCGGGCTTCCTTCGCCTGCTCCAGCGTGCCGCGGATGATCTCTTCGTTGATCCCGCCGATCTTCAGATCGAGCTGGATCCCCGTGATTCCCTTGCCAGTCCCGGCAATCTTGAAATCCATGTCGCCGTAGTGGTCTTCATCACCGATGATGTCGGTCAGCAGGACAAATTTGTCCCCTTCCTTCACCAGGCCGATGGAGATCCCGGCCACCGGCTGACGGATGGGCACACCGGCGTCCATCAGCCCCAGGGTCGCCCCGCAGACGCTCGCCATCGAGCTGCTGCCGTTCGACTCCATGATGTCGGAAATCACGCGGATCGTGTACGGGAACTTCTCGGCGGCAGGAAGAACCCGCTCGACCGACCGTTCCGCCAACGCCCCGTGACCCAGCTCACGACGTCCCGGGCCGCGGATCGGCTTGCATTCGCCAACCGAGTACGGAGGGAAGTAGTAGTCGAGCATGAACCGCTTCGAGATCTCGGGAAACAGCCCGTCGACCTTCTGTTCGTCACGGACGGTGCCGAGCGTCACAGTCACCAGCGACTGGGTCTCCCCACGGGTGAAGAGAGCCGAGCCGTGAACGCGGGGCAGAACCCCAGCCACGCAACTCACATCCCGCAGTTCGGTGCACGACCGGCCATCGGGACGACGCCCTTCGAGCGCCAGGTCACGCACCACCCGGTAGACAACCTCGCCCATGGCGTGGTCGAACTGGGCCGGGGTGGAGCCGTCGGCAGTGGTCGCCGCTCCGTTCGGGAACAGCTTTTCCTTCCAGGCAGCCTTCACAGCCGAGACCGCAGCCGCGCGGTCCTGCTTGCCAACAACCGACTTGGCTTCCTTGACCTGGGCATACGCTTCGCGCTTCAGCAACTCCACCAGCGGATTGGCCGCAGGAGCCTGGAACGACTTGGCGGGAGTTCCCACCTTGCGGACCAGTTCGTCCTGGAGTTCGCAAATCTGCTGGATCGCCCGGTGCCCGAACATCAGGGCGTCGAGCATCTGGTCTTCGGGAAGCTGGTCGCCAAAGCCTTCGATCATGAGGATCGAATCCTTCGTGCCGGCCACTACGAGGTCGAGCGAACTCGACACCAGTTGTGCCTGGGTGGGCATCAAAACGAATTCATTGTCGATCAAACCGACGCGCACAGCCGACAGCGGCCCGGCGAAGGGAATTCCGGGAGAGACCGACAACGCGGCACTCGCCCCGATGATCGACAGGACGTCCGGATCATTCTCAACGTCACAGGCCAGCACATTCGACATGACCTGCACTTCCTGGACATAACCTTCCGGGAAAAGGGGCCGTATCGGACGGTCGGTCAACCGGGCCGTCAACACTTCCTTGAGGGTCGGCCGCCCCTCACGCTTCAGAAATCCGCCAGGGAACTTCCCCGAAGCGGCCACCCGCTCGCGATAATCGACTGTCAGCGGAAAAAAATCGATCCCGGGACGGGGAGGACCGTCCTGGGCCGCCACAAACACCACACTCTCGCCATACTGAACGACAACAGCCCCGGCGGCCTGCTTGGCCATTTCCCCCGTTGTCAGACTGAGCTTCCTTCCCCCTACTTCCCGTTCAACCGTAACTTTCACTGGGCACACCTTCTGTGAGTGGGCCGCCCCCCTCCGCTACTTGCGGAGCTGGAGACGCCCGATGATGGACAAATACTTTTCCTGGGCATGACGACGCAGATAGTCCAGCAGCCGGCGACGCCGGCTCACCAACATCAGCAATCCCCGACGGCTCGAATGGTCCTTCGGGTGCGATGTCAGATGGGTGGTCAACTCTTCAATGCGGTGCGTCAGCATCGCGATCTGGACTTCGGGAGATCCCGTGTCCGCTTCCGCGCGGCGGAAATCGCTGATGATCTCGGTCTTGCGTTCTTTCGTGATCGACATGTCTCTTTCCTGACTCGTGGTCCTTCCGGGGTCGCCGAAAACTGCTGAGAACCGAAACGTCACGCAGCAGTCACCGACAAACTGCACGACCTTTCCTGTAATGCCTGAAACCAGAACGCCCCCCGAACGCCACGTTCCGTCACGCGACTCAAAACGGTGAGCGGTCAGGAGTTGCGTCGATTCAATCAGCCCCCCCCGAAAGGTCTCGGGAACGACTTCAACCGCCCCGCCCATGATGCCCACTCCCACCGGGAGTTACGTCACCTGCCGAGGACAACCGACTGCGGCACAACGCCGTTCTGCTTCAATCTGTTCGCCAGTATGGTAACAACCCCGCCGGAAGATTCAACGCCAAAGGAGGTTGCCGTCGACTGCCCTCCGCCCATGTCCCCCCCCACCCGAACCTGCCATTTCTCCAACGTCCCGCGAACCGGCCCGCCGAAAACCAGATTCCCGGGGGAATGCACCTGTTGTTTCCCCGATGGCCTCCTCAATGTCACCAGACTGACACTTTGCCATGAGTCACCGGGCTTCCAGGCAATACAGCCAGCGCTCCCCCCGCAGGAAAAACTCCCTCCCCGCCATCGCAGCCGAGGCACTGAACCTGTCTTCCAGCCGGTTCTCCGCCACAAACTTCGGACGCTCCCCCTGCTGATAGACCACAGTCGTGCCGTCCCGGTCGGTGATGTAGATCCGCCCAGCCGCGGCCACGGGTGACGCATACACATCGGTCATCCCGGGTAGCCGGAATGCTCCCGGACGGTCCTCCCCCGTCCGCGGATCGACCCCGATCAACACCCCCTGGTAGTGGTGCAGAAAAAAGAGAGTCCCTCCCGCCAGCAATGGAGAGGGAACGTAGGGGGTTGCCCGGTTGCGCGACCAGACCACCTGCTCTCCCCCGGTGAGATCTCCCCGGGCCCCCTCCAGCCGAATGGCGAGAAATGCCTTGGTGTCGTAACTGCTGCCGGCAAACAGGAATCCATCTCCTGCGACGGGGGATGCGACCACGTTGGTCGAGAGACCGCCGCACTCCCAGATCAACTCCCCGGTCTCCGGGCGATACGCCCGGATCCGGCGGGTCCCGCTGACCACCAATTGCGGCTCTCCCCGATGGTCAATGATCACCGGAGAACCCCAGGAGGTGATCTCGTCCCGCGCGACCCGCCAGCGCTCTTCACCCGTCCCGGAATCGAGGGCCACGAGGAATGACTCCGGTTCGTGATCCCAGTTCACAAACAACAGGTCACGCCACACCGCGGGAGAACTCCCCTCGCCATGCCCGTGGACCGGATACATCTTCCCCAAATCCCGTTCCCAAACGACCGCTCCCTGCCAGTCGAGTGCGAAGATTCCCTCCGAGCCAAACGAGACGTAAAGCCTCGTGCCATCCGTCACCGGAGACTGCGAGGCGAGGCTGCCGGTGTAATGACCTCCCCCGTCATGGGGAAACGCCTCCCGCAGTACGCGCTGCCACACCACGGTTCCCGTCTCACGGTCGATGGCCAGGGCGGCGAACTGCTGTCGCCGGCTGACCGGAATATTGTCGTGTGCCCCAGGAGCCTTGGTCGAGCGGGAAGGCAACTCGTCCCCCACCGGAATCGCGGTCGTCACGAAAACCCGGTTTCCCCAGACGATCGGGCTGCCATGCCCCCGGCCCGGAAGACGAGCCTTCCAACGCAGGTTCTCCGACTCGCTCCAGGTCGTGGGGGGCTGTGACAGCGGAGCCTCGCCCGTCGCCAGGGGGCCTCGCCAGGCGGGCCACTGGTCGAGCTTCTCCAACTCCACAGCGGGAATGGCCAGCGGGGCTGGTTTCGGTGGGGCAGATTCCGTCGGGTTCCCGCCCCCTGCCGCCAGCACCAACGCCAAACCCAGTCTTCGCCCCCACCCGTTACACATCACAACACCCATTTCCCCAGGTCTCCCAGGCCGTCGCCCCAGTCGGTTTGCCACAACGCATGACAACCTGAGTTTCGCACGATTTCCCGTCGAATGCGATCTCCGGCCCGTTCGGCCAGGGGTTGAAAGCTGGCTTCAGCCGGAGAAACTGGTGTGGGATCTGGGGACACAGACAGTCCCGATCGCAGCGGCGACAGTTGCGCCAGCCATTGGATCCCGTTCCGCAGCGAATCCGCCATCAGCGATCTTTGATGTGTGTGATTTTGAGGGGTTGGGTGAGAAACTCCACTGGCTGGCATCGGGCAATAGTCCCGTTTCGACTCCCCTCGGTTTCGACGGCCGACGCACTGCGGTGGAGAATTGAATCGATCACTCCGATCGGAAACCGGGCGCCTCCATAATCTCTCCCGAATTGACATGATCCACCAGATCGATGGCGGGTTTCATCACCGTCAGGGGGAGTCAACGCAGCCTCCATCGCAGCACACAATTGTGTTTCTGTTGCATCCACTGCGATTGGACAGTGTCGGCCACACCCGACCGGGGCTGGGGCTCCGTCACACTCCGAACGATGGATTCCTGCTCTGTTTCCAGGACGGGTGACCCAATTTGAGTCCGCCGGAGCGTTGCAACTCCAGTTCGGTAACGGGGGTCAAAGATTGGTCTCCCCGTTTGTAGAACGCCAGCGGCCCGCCCTGAACACCGGGCTCCAAACGACGGCAGGAGTCTGCCCGCACGGCATTCGCCGAATCCAGCCGGCCCCGCTCCAACACCTGGTCCCGATCGCCCAAGGCACCAGAAGGAAAACGATCACCGTCCCCAATGCAGTTGTTTCAAAAGTTGAATCAGCAAACACCGGGAAACAAGAGACCCGCAACTGGCCTTACTGCGAAACTGTTCCGAATTGAAAGAATTTGATCATTTTAATTGATGTTCGGATGGCCCCAAATTGATTCCCAAACTGCTTTTGTTTTCTCGTAGTTTCGATTTGATTGAGTCAGGGACAGACATTAGCATCCGCTTAGGGTTCGCCTGAGATCCACCCATCCAAGACGCGAGGCTTGGGTGCGTGTGAACCGGGGTCCCCTCCAGTTCTGTCGAGCGTCGCACCTCTTCACGCAACTGCGACTGTGCCGATGGATCGGCTGTTTTGCCTCTCACCGTCTTTCCGCAGTGGGCCACGGGATCTCGGCGAGCGGGGTTTTCGTTGACTGATGTTCTCCCCGGTCTTTTTGCATCACCCGAGTGGAAGATGAGTACAAGTAAGCTCGCCCAGGCGGCAGACCAGCGTCCTGCCCCGCGTCCCGAGGCCCAGGAATTCGCCCGGACTGGCCGCATCAATCATCGATATTCGTCCGAAGAAAATCGTGAACGTTTTTTGCAGCAAACCGTCTTCCTGATGCTGTTTGTCGCGACCCTGATCGCTGGCACCGTTTTGCTGGTTTCCTGAAACATTCAGCGATTCCAGTCACTTTTGGTTTCTGGTTTGGGGAGTGGCGTTTTTTGCTGCTCTCGCGCCAATTCGGGCGTGATGATCCCCAGGAACAGTCGGCCGTCGGTGACCCAATGGTCACCTCCCCCATTCTTGCCTTCGAGCACGGGCTGGAACCCCTCCAGGTAAGACTGTCCCAGCAGCCGGTTGGTTCGAATCAGATCCTGCGCCAGCGTGTCACGCTCGCGGTCGATGTGGCCGTCAATCTGGTGCGTGATCTGCCCCGTTCGCCGGCTCAGTTCCACCGTCCGGTCAAAAATCGCCGCCCCGGCCCAGAGCGGCCTGCCGTTGGCATCCCGTTCGGCCGACTCCCAGAAACGGACGTGATGCCGTTGCCGGGGGTTCTTCCCCACCGGTTTCTCAAACGCCAGATCCTGTTTGCGCTTCCACAGGTAGAGGTTGCTGACCGGAGCGGTTGCGTACGGCCTCCCCAGCACACTCGCCTCGACGATCTCCAGGCTGCTCTTGAGTGACAGGTCATCGGCAGGACGCCAATGGGCGGCGACCAGGCACCTCACCACCTCCCGGCGGGTTCCCACCAGGGCGAAATTCAGGGGATCACCGGGCGTACCGTCTCCCGTGACTGTCGTGACGGGCAGCGAGGCGAGGGCGGGGTGATGTCTCGAGTAATATCGCCAGAAACCCGGGGCCACGAGGTAGGCCGTTGCCCCCCACAGCCCCAGCACCAGCAGCAGCAGTCGTCCCAGGGAGTTCCAGCGGTATCGCCGGGACGGACCCGTGACGGGGGAAACAGAAGAATCCACTGTCATGCCACACTCTCTCTTCGGGCTTGGGGGCCAAATCGCAGGGGCTGGACGCCGGCCACCCCACCGCCTGGCATCCAACTCCACCACCTGCTGGCAGCATAACATCCGCCGGGAGCCCGTGACCCGGTCCCCGCCCCCGGTTTTGGCACCGTTGCTGGCCTTGCACACTTCGCAAGCCGTCCCGC
>Ga0255182_1001917_pt1 | contig 9999 bp, 7 predicted proteins | sample Atl_UVDOM_RepA_8_FD_188420 | JGI IMG/M metagenome (GOLD analysis project Ga0255182, IMG submission 188420) | Freshwater microbial communities from Altamaha River, Georgia, United States - Atl_UVDOM_RepA_8d | ecosystem: Environmental > Aquatic > Freshwater > River | place: USA: Georgia | collected... | reverse complement strand
CCGCTGCGCGGCCGGCCTCTCCCGGAGCGGGAGAGGCGAAGAACCCATGCGCGCGGCGGCTCAACGCTGGGCGACTATCGTGCGCGCCAGCGCGAAGGCTTCCTCGTGCGCGAGGTAGATGGGCTCCGACGACTCGTACATGCGCGCGAGCAGCCCGGTGTGCACTCGGTACTTCACGTCGCCGATCGCGAGCGCGCCAAGGCCGCGGGCGAGGCCGTTCGCCGTCTGCAGCTCGACGCCATTGTCCTTTGCGCCAACCCCTTCGATGCCGCTCGGCGGCACGGCGTTCGCGTCAGCCGCGATCTTCAGGCAGCGCGCCCGCGCGATGGCCGCCCTGTCGAGCACGCGCACGCCGGCCTTCGCCGCGTTGAAGATGATTTCCGCGTCGTCGAGGATCGCGTCGAGCGCCGCGGGCGAGCCGCCGTCGACGCCGCGCATCGCGATGTCGTAACGCGAATTGCAGGCGTCGGCGCTGGCCTGCGCCTCTGCTGCGCCGCGATTACTGACGAGATGGACCTGCGCGCCGTGTTTCGCGGCAAGCAGGCCCACGCAGTTGCCGACCGGACCGGTGCCGCCAAAGACGTACACGCGGCGGCCGTCGAGCGTCGAGCCGTCGATCTTGTCGAGCCAACGCTCGGCCAGCGCGACCATCGCCGCGGCGGTCGTGATCGCGCCGCTGGGATCGGCGAGCACCGACACGGCGAACGGCGGCACCATCGCCTTGCGCGCGGCGTTCAGCATCTCGATCGCCAGGTGGAACTCGCGCCCGCCGATGAAGATGCCGGTGCGGCGCACGCCTTCGGGGCTGCGCGAGAAGATGGTGTCCTGCGTCAGCGGATGGATTTCATCCAGCGTCACGTTGCAGTACGGGATGACCGCGTCGTAGCGCGCCTCGTACGCCATGTTGATGTCGAAAGGGCTGACGTACTTGGTCGGGCTAAAGACGTGCAGCAGATACGGATCTTTCATCGTCGATATCCTTGTCGTTGGAGCGGATGAAATGGACCGGCCCGTCCGACGCCGGCGCGGCGTCCGGTTCGGCGCAGGCGCCGCTGCGGGCGCCCGAATTGTTGCCGGTCACGATCTGACACCGCAGCCCCTCTGCCTTGCGCGCGTCAATTGCAGCGGCGACCGCCGCGGCCGAGGCCGCGTCGGGCGCGAAGATGAATCCGGTGGGCCCCCACGAACTCTGGCCGATGCCGGGCAGGCCGAACTCGCGTGCGAGCGTCTCGAGCAGGGTGCCGACCCGGCGGCTCGTGTATCGCCCGCCCTGCGCCGGCGCGAAATAATCGCCGTTCGCAGCCTGCACGGTCGCCACGCTGCGCGAGAAGCCGTTGAAATCGCCCTCCGCGAGCGCGGGCAGCAGGCCGACCAGGACTTCGCGCGACAGCCGCATGGCCTCGGCCTCGGCCATGCGCGGCAGCGCGGTGAAGGCCGCGCGCTCGCGTTGGCCGGAGAGTCCCGCCATTGCATCGTCGAACAGCAGCATGCAACGCCAGTCCGCCGGGAACGCGAGGCGCGCAATGAGCGGTGGCGTCGAGGTCCGCGGGCCGCGGCCACCGTCGACGAGGAAGCCGCCGCCCTCGAAGGCACCGATGCCGATGCCGGAACGCAGGCCGCGCCCGGCGAGCGCGGCGAGTTCCCGCGCGCTGGCCGTGACGCCGAGCGCGCGCACCGCCGCGTCGGCGACGGCCAGCGCGAGTTGCGTGCCGGAACCGAGGCCGGCGTGCGCCGGCGCGCGCTGCGTGACGACGACCTCGAGGGCGCGTCCCGGCGCGTGTCGCGCGCAGATGCGCTCGAGGATCGGCAGCACGCGCGCGGGGTCCGCACCCTGCACGCGGAAATCTTCGGCCACGCGCGCGGCGGCCTCCGCGTCGATGCCGTCGATCGCGAGCCCGATGCTGCCGAAGCTGCGGCCGAGCCCACCGTTCAGATCGACGAAACCGAGATGCAGCCGGGCCGGCGCATGCACGGTGACGAAGGAATCGTGGGTGGCGTGACGCATTGACATCGGTGGCGGGTCGGCTCGCGTGCGATCAGGGGCATTCCATAGTAACCGAAGCCTCGCAGGATGCGGATCGGCGCGCGCGCCGGGTGTTCGCGCTGGGTCGCGTGTGTTAGCTTATCCAGACCCTCCACGGCTGCTGCGAGCGTGGCTGGCAAACCCGAAAGTCCAGTTCACCAGAACTTGCAGTTCGTAATGCCGTGCCTGATCAACTCGCCCAGAATCCCGAAGAAAAAACCCTGCACCGCGCGGTGACCTGTCCGTTCTGCGGACTGTTGTGCGACAAGCTCACCGTCGAAGCCTCGCGCGGTGAGCTGCGCGCCACCGGCAACGCCTGTCCGAAGGCCGAGCGCGCCTACGCGCGCACGCTGCCGGCCGCGGCGCCGGCCGTGAACGGCAAGCCGGTCGAACTCGACACCGCGCTCGCCGCGGCCGCGCGCCTGCTCAAGCGCAGCCGCCAGCCGCTGCTCGGCGGGCTCGGCACCGACGTCGACGGCACGCGCGCGGCGCTCGCCCTCGCCGAACGCTGCGGCGGCATCGTCGACCACCTCCACGGCCGCGCGCTCGCGCGCAACGTGCGCGTGCTGCAGACGCGGGGCTACGCCACGACCACGCTTGCCGAAGTCCGCAACCGCGCGGATCTCGTCGTGCTGTGCGGCGTCGACATCAACGACGACTTCCACAATTTCGCGAGCACCTGCCTGCGCCCGGCGGACGCACTGGTGCCGGAACGGCTGGCCGCGCGCCGCCTCTTCCACCTCGGGCCCGCGAAGCAGGCGCCGCGACACCCGGGACTGGGCGTGGAGCAAGTCGCCTGCGGCGCGGACGAACTGCTGGAGACGGTCAACGCCCTGCGCGCGCTGCGCGCCGGGCGGCAGGTCCGCCTGAAGGGCAAGCGCCTGCAGGCCCTCGCCGGCATCATCGCTGCGCTGGCCGCGAGCGAATACGCCGTGTTCGTCTGGGCGCCCGGCCAGCTCGGCGACGACGGCGACCTGCTGATCAGCGCCGTGTGCGACCTCGTCAACGACATCAACCGCGACAAGCGCGCCGCCGGCCTCGCGCTCGGCGGCAACGACGGCGGCCAGAGCGCGCTCGCGACCTGCGCGTGGCAGACCGGCTACCCGCTGCACGTGTCCTACGCGGGCACTGTGCTTGACTACGATCCGCTGCGCCACGACACCGCGCGCCTGCTCGCGAGCGGCGAGGTCGACGCACTGCTGTGGGTGAGCACCTTCAGGCCCGTGGCGCCGCCCGACAGCGCGCTGCCCCTCATCGTGATCGGCACGCCCGGCACGCCGGTGCGGGCGACGAACAGCGTTTTTCTGCCGGCCGGCACGCCCGGCCTTGACCACCGCGGCCAGCTCATCCGCACCGACGCCGTCGTCGCGCTGCCGCTGCCGCAGCTGCGCGACAGCGCGCTGCCCGCCGCCGCGACGCTGCTCCACGAACTCCTGACACGGCTGGGCTGACCCATGGCAGGCACCACCACTGAACTGCGCGGCGGCCGCGTGTACGACCCCACCCACGGCATCGACGGCGAGATCCGCTCCGTCTACCTGCGCGACGGCGTCATCGTCGCCGCACCGGCAGACCCGGCGGACATCCGCGAAACCTACGATCTCAGCGGCTGCGTCGTGATGGCCGGGGGCGTCGACATCCACACCCACATCGGCGGCGGCAAGGTGAACCTCGCGCGCATGATGCTGCCCGAGGACCATCGCGGCGACCTCGTCCCGCGCGGGCGCCACCCGCGGATGGGCTGCGGCCACGTCGCGCCGTCCACGCACACCGTCGGCTACCGCTATGCCGAAATGGGCTACACGGCCTGCTTCGAGCCGGCGATGCTCGCCGCGAACGCGCGCCAGGCCCACATGGAAATGGCCGACACGCCGATCGTCGACAAGGGCGCCTACGTGCTGCTCGGCAGCGACGACCTGCTGCTGCGCATGCTGGCGGGCAAGGAAGCCGGCGCGAAGGTCCGCGACTACGTCGCCTGGACCTTGCACGCCGCGCAGGCGATGGCGATCAAGGTCGTCAATCCCGGCGGTATCAATGCGTTCAAGTTCAACCAGCGCAAGCTCGACCTCGACGAGCAGAACGCCTACTACGGCGTCACGCCGCGCCAGGTGCTGCTGTCGCTGGCCGATGCGATCCGCGAACTGGGCCTGCCCCATCCGCTGCACATCCACGGCTGCAACCTCGGCGTGCCCGGCAACAAGGACACGACGCTCGCCACCATCGCGGCGCTGGACGGCCTGCCGGCGCACCTGACGCACGTGCAGTTCCACAGCTACGGCGCCGAGGGCGACCGCAAGTTCTCGTCCGGCGCGGCGGAGATCGCCGAGGCCGTCAACCGCAGCCCGAACATCTCGATGGACGTCGGTCAGATCCTCTTCGGGCAGACGGTGACCGAGTCCGGCGACAGCATGCGCCAGTACGCGGGCAGCGCCTTCGGCAGCCCGAAGAAGAGCGTGCTGATGGACATCGAGTGCGATGCCGGCTGCGGCGTCGTGCCGTTCAGGTACAAGGACAAGAACTTCGTCAACGCGCTGCAGTGGGCCATCGGCCTCGAACTCTTCCTGCTGGTGCGGGATCCCTGGCGCCTGTTCCTGACCACCGACCACCCTAACGGCGCGCCGTTCACGAGCTATCCGCACCTCATCCGGCTGCTGATGGACCGCTCCTTCCGCAACGACATGCTGAAGACGCTGAACCCCGACGCCGCGGCCGCGAGCACGCTCGCCTCGCTGGAGCGCGAGTACACGCTCTACGAAATCGCGATCATGACCCGCGCGGGCCCCGCGCGGAGCCTCGGGCTGCACAACCTCGGGCATCTTGGCGTCGGCGCGCGCGGCGATGTCGCGGTGTACGTCGATCACCCCGATCGCGAGCGAATGTTCACGACGCCGCGCTACGTGTTCAAGGCCGGCGAACTGATCGTGCGCGACGGGCGCGTGATCGCGGCGCCGACCGGGGCGACGCACGTCGTGCGCGTCGATTACGACCGCGGCATCGAGAAAACCATCGGCGACTACTTCGAACGCTACATGACGGTCAGTCCCGGCAACCTCGCGGTGGCGGACTCGGAACTGGAGGACGCCGGGCGCGGCAGCATCATCCGGCACGGGGCGCGGCGGACAGCATGAAAATCAACGGCGTTTTCATCGAAGACACCTTCGCCGAGGCCTTCCCGATGAAGGCCACGCGGCTCATCATCACCGCCTACGACAGCACCTGGGCCAACCACGCGGCGAACGCGCTGACCGGCTTCGCGACCTCGGTGATCGCCTGCGGCTGCGAGGCCGGCATCGAGCGGCAGCTGAAGCCGTCGGAAACACCGGACGGACGGCCCGGCGTGTCGGTGCTGCTGTTCGCGATGAGCAACAAGGAACTGACGAAGCAGTTGCAGAACCGCGTCGGCCAGTGCGTGCTGACCTCGCCGACGAGCGCCTGCTTTGCGGGCATAGCCGACGGCGACCCGCTGCCGCTCGGCAAGACGCTGCGCTTCTTCGGCGACGGCTACCAGATTGCGAAGAAGCTCGGGCGCAAGCGCTACTGGCGCGTGCCGGTGATGGACGGCGAGTTCCTGTGCGAGGACGTCACCCGGGTGACGAAGGCCGTCGGCGGCGGCAATTTCCTGATCCTCGCCGAGAACCAGGCACAGGCGCTGGCCGCCAGCGAGCGCGCCATCACCGCGATGCGCAAGGTGCCGGACGTCATCATGCCCTTCCCCGGCGGCGTGGTGCGCTCGGGCTCGAAGGTCGGCTCGAAGTACAAGACGCTGCCGGCCTCGACCAACCATCGCTACTGCCCGACTTTGCGCGGCGTCGTCGACTCCGCGCTGTCGGACAAGGTCGGCGCGGTGCTCGAAATCGTGATCGACGGCCTCACCTCGGCGGCCATCGACGAGGCGACCCGCGTCGGCATCCGCGCCGCCTGCACACTCGGCGCGAAGCGCGGCATTCTCGCAATCAGCGCCGGCAACTACGGCGGCAACCTCGGCCCCTTCCATTTCAAACTGCGGCAGATCCTGAAATGAGCGCCCTCTCCCTACGCCTCGCCGCGGCGCCCGACTTCGACCTCGACATGAGCGGTCTCACGCCGGATGCGCTGAAGGCGCAGCGCCTCGGCGACATCAAGCGCCTGCGCCTGCGGCAGGGCACGCGCTCGGTGCCGCTCGGCGACCTGTTCGAAATCGACGGCACGGCGGGCGGTGACGAACTCGAGATTCACGGCGCGACGCCGCGGCTGCAGCGCGTGGGCGCCGGCATGGGCGCCGGCGTGCTGCGCGTGCAGGGCCACTGCGGGCACTGGCTGGGCGCCGACCTGCGCGGCGGTACGCTGCAACTCAAGGGCAACGCCGGCGACGGGGTCGCGGCGGGCATGCGCGGCGGGCTCATCGACGTCAGCGGCAGCATCGGCGATTTCGCGGGCTCGGCGGTGCCGGGCGCGGTGTCCGGCATGAAAGGCGGCACGCTGCTCGTCGGCAGGCACGCCGGCGCGCGCGTCGGCGACCGCATGCGGCGCGGCCTCATCGTCATCGGCGGCGACGCCGGGCCCTACTGCGGCAGCCAGATGATCGCAGGCAGCATCGTCGTGCTCGGCGCGACGGGGTCCGGCATCGGCAGCGGCATGCGCCGTGGCACGATCGCGCTGCTGAGCGCGCCGGCCGACCTCGGCAGCAATTTCGTCGCCAACGGTCGCTACGACCTGGCCTTCACGCAGCTGCTGGTCCGGCACGTCGCCGGCCTCAAAAGCACGTGGCGCGCGCGGCTCGCGCGCGTCGGCGCGGTCGAGCGCTGGGTGGGCGACGCGGGCGCCGCCGGGCTTGGCGAAATCCTCGTGATGGGTTGATGCAGATGGCTGAACACAGACGCAAGGGAAGAGCGCGCGGCCGGCAGGTCGAAGACACAGCGGCAGCCGACATCACGGCACTGCTCGGCGCGATGCCGCGGCGGCGCGATCTGCTCATTGAATACCTGCATCTCATCCAGGACCGCTACGGCTGCATCCATTCCTCGCACGTCGTGGCGCTCGCGGCGGAACTGAAGCTCGCGCCGACCGAGGTCTACGAGGTCGCGACCTTCTACCACCACTTCGACGTCGTGAAGGACGACGCGCCGCGGCCGCCCCGGCTGACGGTGCGCGTCTGCGAGTCGGTCAGCTGCGAGATGTTCGGCGCCGAGAAGCTCGTCGCCACGCTGCAAGCCGAGGCAGGGGCCGAGGTGCGCATCCAGCGCGTGCCCTGCGTGGGCCGTTGCCATGCGGCGCCGGTGGCGGTGGTTGGCCAGCGGCCCGTCGAACGGGCGACGCCCGAGGCGGTGCTCGCGGCAGTCGCCCGCACCGAGACCGCGCCCGAGCCCACCGCGCACCTCGACTACGCGGCCTACCGCGCGGCCGGCGGCTACCGCCTGCTCGAAGACTGCGTCGACGGCCGGCGCACGCGCGAGGACATCGTCAAGGAACTGCAGGACTCGAAGCTGCGCGGCCTCGGCGGCGCTGGCTTCCCGGCCGGCAACAAGTGGGCAATCCTGCGCCAGCAGCCGTCGCCGCGCCTGCTCGCGGTCAACATCGACGAGGGCGAGCCCGGCACCTTCAAGGACCGCCACTACCTCGAGCGGGACCCGCACCGCTTCCTGGAAGGCATGCTGATCGCCGCCTGGGCCATCGAGGCCGCAACCTGCTACATCTACCTGCGCGACGAGTACGCGGCGATCCGCGAGACGCTGCTGAACGAGATCTCGGCGCTGCAGGCGAATGCGCCCTGCGCGCTGCCGGCCATCGAACTGCGCCGCGGCGCCGGCGCTTATATCTGCGGCGAAGAGTCCGCGATGATCGAATCGATCGAGGGCAAGCGCGGCATGCCGCGGCTGCGGCCGCCCTATGTCGCGCAGGTCGGCCTGTTCGGCCGCCCCACCCTCGAGCACAACATGGAAACCCTGTTCTGGGTGCGCGAGATCGTCGAGCGCGGCGCGGCCTGGTTCGCGTCGCACGGCCGCCGCGAGCGCCGGGGCCTGCGCTCCTTCTCGGTCAGCGGGCGCGTGGCGAAGCCCGGCGTGCACCTCGCGCCGGCCGGCATCTCGGTACGTGAACTGATCGACGAATACTGCGGCGGCATGCTGCCCGGCCACGAGTTCTACGGCTATTTCCCGGGCGGCGCTTCCGGCGGCATCCTGCCGGCGGAACTCGGCGACCTGCCGCTCGACTTCGACACCCTGCAGCCGCACGGCTGCTTCATTGGCTCGGCCGCGGTGATCGTGCTGTCGAAGCACGACAGCGCGCGCGCCGCCGCGCTGAACGCGATGCGCTTCTTCAAGCACGAGTCCTGCGGCCAGTGCACGCCCTGCCGCGTCGGCACCGACAAGGCCGTGACCCTGATGGAAGCGCCGGTGTGGGACAAACCCCTGTTGCAAGACCTCGCGCGCGCGATGGAGGACGCCTCGATCTGTGGGCTCGGCCAGGCCGCGCCCAATCCCCTCCGCTGCGCGATGCGCTATTTCCCGCAGGAGTTCGAATGAACAAGCCAATCGGCACCGTTCGCTTCGCGCTGGACGGACAGGACATCGACGCGCTGGAAGGTGAAACGATCCTGCAGGCCGCGAAGCGCGTCGGCATCGACATTCCGCACCTCTGCTACAAGGACGGCTACCGCCCCGACGGCAACTGCCGCGCCTGCGTCGTCGAGATCAAGGGCGAGCGCGTGCTGGCGCCGTCCTGCTGCCGGACGCCGACGCCGGCGATGGAGGTGCAGTCGAAGAGCGAGCGGGCGCGCCACTCGCAGCGCATGGTGCTGGAACTGCTGAAGTCGGACATGCCGAGTGGCGGCCACTCGCCGTTCACGCCGCGCTCTGAACTGGACCACTGGGCGTCCGAACTCGAGGTCGGCCCGAGCCGCTTCGCGCGGCGCGCGGAGCCGGCGAGCGACCACTCGAACCCGGCGATTGCGGTGAACCTCTCGGCCTGCATCCAGTGCACGCGCTGCGTGCGCGCCTGCCGCGAGGAGCAGGTCAATGACGTCATCGGCTATGCCTTCCGCGGCTCGCATTCGGCAATCGTCTTCGACCTCGACGACCCGATGGGCGACAGCAGCTGCGTCAGCTGCGGTGAATGCGTGCAGGCCTGCCCGACCGGCGCGCTGATGCCGGCCCAGCCCTTGGCCGACAGCGTGCCGGACCGCGCGGTGGAGTCCGCCTGCCCCTACTGCGGCGTGGGGTGCCTCCTGAAGTTCAACGTCAAGGACGAGCGCATCGTCTACGTCGACGGTCGCGACGGCCCGTCAAACCACAGCCGGCTGTGCGTGAAGGGCCGCTACGGCTTCGACTACGTGCACCACGAGGACCGGCTGACCGTGCCCCTCATCCGCCGCGACGACGCGCCGACGACACCCGCGCTGATTCCGCCCGCCGAGCGCATGCGGCACTTCCGCGTCGCGACCTGGGAGGAGGCGCTCGCGCGCGCCGGCGAAGGCCTGCGCCGCATCCGCGACCAGCACGGCCCGAACGCGCTGGCCGGCTTCGGCTCCGCGAAGGGCTCGAACGAGGAGGCCTATCTCTTCCAGAAGCTGGTGCGCACGGGTTTCGGCACCAACAACGTCGACCACTGCACGCGGCTGTGCCACGCCTCGTCCGTCGCCGCCCTGCTCGAGACCATCGGCTCGGGCGCGGTGTCGAACCAGGTCGAGGACGTCGCCGAAGCCGAGGTCATCGTCATCATCGGCGCGCGGCCCACGGTCAATCACCCGGTGGCCGCCACCTTCATGAAGAACGCGGCCAAGGACGGCAAGAAGCTCATCATGATGGACCCCTACGGGTCCGACCTGGCGCGCCACGCGACGCACTACCTGCAGTTCCGGCCGGACACCGACGTGCCGATGCTGAACGCGATGATGCACACGATCATCGAGGAAGGCCTGCAGGACCAGGCCTACATCGAGCGCAATACCGAGGGCTACGAGGACCTGAAGAAGTGCGTCGCCGACTACCCGCCGGAGAAGG
>Ga0255182_1001916_pt1 | contig 10004 bp, 4 predicted proteins | sample Atl_UVDOM_RepA_8_FD_188420 | JGI IMG/M metagenome (GOLD analysis project Ga0255182, IMG submission 188420) | Freshwater microbial communities from Altamaha River, Georgia, United States - Atl_UVDOM_RepA_8d | ecosystem: Environmental > Aquatic > Freshwater > River | place: USA: Georgia | collected... | reverse complement strand
CCCGGCACCTTTGCGATCTTCTTCCCCGAAGACGTCCACGCCCCAATGGCGGCGCCGGTGGGCACGCCGCTCGTCAAGGCGGTCTTCAAGGTCGCCGTCGACTGGCGCTGAACCCGTCCGTGGTGACAGACCTGTTGGTCTGTCAGTGACTGGTTATGTTTGTTGTCGGTGGGCTGACGTTGCCCTGTTCTGATCAAATCCGGAACAGGCATTCGATTTCGTGGTTGCAATGCGCCGGAGTTGTCCAGAGATGACAGGTTGAAAACCTATCCTACGACGTGGTGACAGACCTATTGGTCTGTCCGTCAAAGAACCGGGGAATGACCGGCACGGCTGGATGGCCGGGGCGGAATGTCGACGCCATCTCCCAAAGGGTGGATTCAGTCGCTACAAGCCTTTTCCACGACCGGTTTTTGATCCCTGCGCGTGGAGAACGCGTTCGAGGGTGGTTTCCGGATCGGGGGTGGGGCTGGCAGCGGTGCGGCGGAGGACCCGGAGGGAGAGGGGATAACGCTTGCCGCGGTCGAGCCGGTCGAAACGGGCAATGTCCTGCCACTCCTCCGGGAATTCTGTCAGCAGCTCGCGGACCTGCTGATTGTGCACAGAGTCACGCTGTTCGGGAAAGACACTTTCGTCCATCACCAGGAACTCGACCTGCAGGTCGGTCAACAACTGCTGAATCGCCCCGGCGGAATCGTATTTTGACGCATAGCCCCGGCCATCCCACGAATCGGTTGCCAGCAACTTGCTGGTGCGCAAGGCGAACAGGCCGGGGCGTTTTCCCACCGTGATCGCTTCCGCAATGAAACCGCCGTCGCCAATCTCGTCGGAACAGACCAGGCAGACGGCATGGGGGCTGGCTGAGGCGTCGAGAATCGCCCGAACTGCATGCTGAAAACCGGTCGGCGGTTTGTGGTGCAGCGTGAGACGGGCGAGCCACATGGTGAGCAAAACGCAGACGAACGCCGCTCCGGGAAGTCGGCGGCCGGATTCTCGTGACATCCAGTCGAGCAGCGTCCGGATCGCCGCGAAGGCAAGCAGGACCGCCGGAGGAATCGCCGGCACAAGGTGTCTCGCACCGAAACTCGCCGGGACCAACACGCAGACCAGCAACGAACTTATCAACTGGGCGGTCAGGCAGGCGAGCAGCGGATCGGACGAGCCCCGGTTCTGGTTCCCGCCGGGGCTCCCCTTCCGGATGAGGGCAACGACGGCAATGAACAGCAGCCCGAGACCGGCGGGGCCAAGCGAACGGGCCAGTTCGATGCCGAAGTAAGGAACCGCCCGGGCCGTGTAGTCGAGGCTGAACGAATCGTGCAGCAACCCCTGCCGTTGCAGGCGCAGGGTCAACAGGTGCCAGGGACCACACAACAGCAGCACGACGGCGACCGGCAGCCAGAAGGTCCAGGTCCGGATGCGCGGCCAGTCCCGCGTGAGCAGGATCGCCACAGGGGGGACTCCCGCCAGCAGGAACCCCGATCCCTTGGTCAACAAGGCGGCCGAGGCAAACAGGCCAAACAGCAGGCTGCTGCGGACTTCGTGGTCGCGGCGAAGGTACGCGGCGTACTGGGCGGTCGCAGCCAGGGTCAACAGCGCCATCGGGATCTCTGTCATCACCGAGGCGGTGTACCACTGGATCAATCCATTGGAGACGAGAACGATGGCCGCCGGCAGTGCCAACCAGCCCCCCGCCAACCGGCGGGCGAGCAGTGCCGTCAGCAGCGCCAGCAGGATCGACAGGAACGCCATCAGAGCCAGCGCTGAGGTCCGCGAAATGCCGGTGATGGCATACCACGCCCCCTGGACGAGGTAGAACCCTGGGGGCCAATGCCCCAGGGCCACTTTGGGATAATGGGCGTAAAAGCGATCACCAAACCGGCGCCAGTCCGACAGTCCCGCGGCAATCCAGTCATGCACGAACACACCGGTGACAAAGTGTGCCGGTTCGTCGGGGTAGCTGTTCAACTCGGCCCGGTAGGCCCCCGACGCCACCTGCAGCAACAGCACGAGAGCCGCGATCAACACCCCCGCCAACAGGGACATCGCAGAGAGGCGGTGGTGCGCCACCGATGCGTCGGCATCCGATGCCGATCCACATCCGTCAGCCACGGTCCGGGCGTCAGTCACCATGTCCGTGAGGAAACGGGGTTGGAGCTTGTAGGGTTGGCAATATCCGATCCCGCTGCGACTCAGTCAGCCCACCAGTAACGGACGATGCACCAGAGGGCCTGGAATCCATCCTTCCAGCCGATTTTCTTCCCTTCGGCATACGTCCGTCCCGAGTAGCTGATGGCGATTTCGTAGATCCGCAGCTTGCGGCGGGCCACCTTGGCAGTCACTTCGGGCTCGAATCCGAACCGGTTCTGCTGGAGTGTCGGTGCGATCTCGCGGATGACTTCCGAGCGAAAGACCTTGTAGCAGGTCTCCATGTCGGTGAGATTGAGGTTGGTGAAGCCGTTGGAGAGGGTGGTGAGGAACTTGTTCCCGAGGTAGTGCCAGTAGTACAGCACACGGTGCGGGCCGTCCCCCAGGAACCGGCTGCCAAAGACAACGTCGGCCTTGTCTTCGAGGATCGGCTGGATGAGCTTGGAGTATTCGTCCGGATCGTATTCGAGGTCGGCATCCTGCACGATGACGACGGTGCCGGTGGCCTTGAGGAAACCAGTCCGCAGGGCGGCTCCCTTTCCCCGGTTGACCTCGTGATGGGCGAGCTGGAATGAGGTGAGGGGGCTGGTGAGCCGTTCGGCCTGTTCCTGCATCACCTGCCGGGAGCGATCCCGGCTGCAGTCGTCAACCAGGATAATCTCCTTGGGGATCTGCACGCTGGCGACACGCGAGAGAATGGTCGGGAGGTTCTTCTCTTCGTTGTAAACGGGGACCACGATCGACAGCCGAAACCCCGCCGGGATCTCGTACAGCCCCAATTGCCGACAGGCGGCATCCCCCAGTACCCGACGGGCCTGAGCGACCCACTCTTTCGAATAGGGAACCGGACCTTCTGACTCGCTCACTGGCATTCCCCTGCCTGTTCGTTGCCTCCTGACATCGCAGCCCTCCTTCCACGGGACGGCGTCTCTGGCGGGAGTCTATACGCTGCCGACATTTGATGCGATGGCGCTTGCCAGCCGGCGCTGGGGCCCGGGGGGCACTGGCACCCAGGTCCGGGTTGTCGGTCGCGCCCCTGCCCTGTCCGCCGGCCCGGCAGGGATGACGCCCGGCCCGTTTGTGATCAATTCCAGGCTGCTTGACCCTCTTCCCGGCCGTGGCTATCGTCCAATTTCGCCTCTTTGGAAAGGACTCGTGCGTATGTTTCTCCCGGTGTGGAAGCGGGCTGCCTGTGCAGCCCTGGTGCTGTGCCTCTCTGCCTGGTCGCTGGTGCTGGCGGCCGAACCCGGCGATGCCGCGGTGGGCGTCTGGAAACTGAAGTTTCAAACTCCCGACAACCGTGACCGGGCGGGAACGGTGACTGTCGCCCGGGATGGCGACCGGCTCAAGGGGAATTACAAGCCGACCGACGGCGATTCGCCCAATCCCGAACTGAAGTCGGTGGATTTCGCCGACAATGTGTTGACCTTCGTCGTCGCCGCCGGCGATGCCAAGGTCACCTTCAAGGGAAAGATCGATGGCCAGGCGATGAAGGGGACGGCCACCTACGAATATCTCGGCCAGAGTGGCAACTTCGAGTTTGAGGGGCAGAGACAGGGGCCGCCGAAGTTCGACGAACCGCGTGGCGACATTCCCCACGGCAAGGTTGAGTTTGTCGAGTACATGTCGAAGGTGACCGAGGCCAAGCGGCGGTACTCGGTCTACCTTCCGCCCGGCTATTCGACTGACTCCAGGTACCCCGTGCTGTACCTGCTGCACGGATCGGGTGATGACGAGACCGGCTGGAACGTCAAGGGGGCGGCGGCGGCCATTCTCGACAACCTGCTCGCCGACAAAAAGATGGTTCCCATGGTGGTCGTGATGCCCAATGGGTTCGCGAAGAAGCCCGGGGGAGACCCGAACAACCGGTTTGACTTTGTGACATTTGGCCGGGATCTGCTTGAAGAGGTGATTCCCAGCGTTGAGTCGAAGTACTCGGTGAAAACGGGCCGGGAAGATCGGGCGATCGCCGGACTGTCGATGGGGGCCGCCCAGTCGCTGCTGGTGGGGCTGGGGAACCTCGACCGGTTTGCCTGGATTGGAGCGTTTTCGGGGGCGAATTTCTTCGGTCCGCAGGCCGATTACCTCAAGGATCCTGAAGGAGCCAGGACGAAGCTCAAGCTGCTGTGGCTGTCGTGCGGCGAGGGGGACAAGGGAATCGTCGAAAAGATGGCCGACCTGCACAAGCTGCTCGAAGAGCAGAAGGTTCCGCACGTGCATCTGATTGGTCCCGGGGCCCACACCTGGGATGTGTGGCGAAAGGACCTGTTTGCCTTTGGTCAGAAGCTGTTCAAAGAGAAGCCGGTGCTGTCGCTGAATGCCGCGACCCCGGCCGACCAACTGAAGGTGGCCAAGGGCTTCAAGGCGGAACTGCTGTATTCGGTTCCCAAGGAGACGCAGGGCTCGTGGGTCAACATGTGCGTTGATCCGAAGGGGCGACTGGTTGTGTCGGACCAGTATGGTGCGTTGTACCGGGTTGTCCCGGGGGTGGCGGGAGCTGAGACGTCGGTCGAAAAGCTCCCGTACGCGATCGGCGGGGCCCATGGCCTGCTGTATGCGTTTGACAGCCTCTATGTGATGGTCAATGAAACGGTGAAGTTTGGCGACCAGCAGCCGAAACTGGGTCTGCATCGCCTGAAGTCGACCGATGGCGGCGACACCTACGCCGCTCCCGAACTGCTGCGGGAATTTGTCGGCCAGGGAGAGCATGGCTCGCATGCCATTGTTCCGACCCCGGATGGCAAGTCGCTGTATATCGTCTGTGGCAACCAGGCGAAGATGACGCAACTCGCCGGTTCGCGAGTTCCCCAGCTTTGGGGGGAAGACCACCTGCTGCCGCGTATGCCCGATGGCAACGGCTTCATGGCGGGCGTGCTGGGCCCCGGCGGCTGCATTTACCAGACCGATCCGGAAGGAAAATCGTGGGACCTGGTCAGCACCGGGTACCGCAACCAGTTCGACGGGGCGTTCAACCGGCACGGTGATTTCTTCACCTACGATGCCGACATGGAATGGGACATGAACACCCCCTGGTATCGCCCGACGCGGGTCTGCCTCGCGGCGAGCGGTGCCGACTTCGGCTGGCGCAACGGAGCGGGCAAGTGGGCCCCCTGGTACCCCGACAGCCTGGGTTCGGTGCACGACATCGGTCCCGGTTCGCCGACAGGGGTCTGCTTCGGATACGGGGCGAAGTTCCCGGCGAAGTACCAGGAGGCGTTTTTCATCTGTGACTGGAGCTACGGCAAGATGTGGGCTGTGACCCTCACCCCGAGCGGTGCGGCCTACAAGGGAGAATCAGAAGAGTTCCTGTCGGGCTCTCCCCTGCCCTTGACTGACGTGGTGATCAACCCGAAAGACGGGGCCATGTATGTGACGGTGGGGGGCCGACGGACGCAGTCGGGGCTCTACCGCGTCACGTATGCCGGCCCGGAACCGACCACTCCGGTGGCGGCTCCCGAGGCGCTTCCCGAGCAGCATGCATTGCGGCGTTCGCTGGAAGCCTTCCACGGGAAGCAGGATCCGAAGGCGATCGAGGCTGCCTGGCCGCACCTCAATCACCCGGACCGGTACATTCGCCATGCCGCCCGGACGGCGATTGAGCACCAGGACGTGAAGCTCTGGCAGGAGAAGGCGCTGACCGAGACCGATCCCGGCCGATCGATCGCCGCCCTGCTGGCACTGACCCGTGCCGTGGGGAAAGATCCGTTCCACCATCCCCGCCAGCCGGGGGAGGCGATTCCCGGGGCGGCGCTGCAGGAACCGATCGTCGATGCCCTGGGGAAACTTCCCTGGAAGGATCTCAGCCCGGCCCACCAGGCCGAGGCGCTGCGGGTGTATTCGATCCTGTTCAATCGCCTCGGCTGGCCGACCCGGCCGGTGCGGACGGCGGTGATCCAGCGGCTCGATGGGGCATTCCCCTCGACGTCGCGGGAAGTGAACACCGAGTTGCTGAACCTGCTGGTCTACCTGGAAGCCCCGGGGATTTCGACCCGGGCGGTCGCCCTGATCGAACGGGCCCCGACCCAGGAAGAGCAGATGGAATACGTGCGGGCCCTGCGGATGCTGTCGACCGGTTGGTCGCTGGCTGAGCGGAATGAGTACTTCGCGTGGTTCCTGAAGGCAGCCAACTTCAAGGGAGGAAACAGCCTGCGGGGCTTCCTCAAGCGGATGAAGGACGATGCCGTCGCGACCCTGGTTCCGGCTGAGAAAGAGAAACTGCAGGCGGTGCTGGATGCCCAGCCGCTCGGTCCGACCCCGATTGCCGGGAAGCCGAGGTCGCTGGTGCAGAAGTGGAAGCTGGATGACCTGACCCCGACCCTGGCCGATGGGCTGAAGGGTCGCGACTTCGAACGTGGCCGGCGGCTGTTTGGCGAAGCGAACTGCTTCACCTGCCACCGGTTCGCGGGTGAAGGGGGAGCCCAGGGGCCGGACCTGACCGGTGCCGGGGGCCGTTTCAGCTCACGGGACCTGCTCGAATCGGTGATCGTTCCCAGCAAGGAGGTGAGCGACCAGTACCAGGCGATTGTCATCGAGAAGAAGGATGGCAAGATCGTCACGGGCCGGATCGTGAACTACAACAACGACACGATGATCGTCATGACCAACATGCTCGATCCGAACGGACTGACGAACGTGCGGACGGGTGAAGTCGAGGCGATCGAAAAGTCAACCACGTCGATGATGCCCGAAGGGTTGCTGGACGTGCTCGAGAAAGAAGAAGTGCTCGATCTGATGGCCTACCTGCTGTCGCGCGGCGACAAGTCGCACGCGATGTTTGCGAAGTAGTTCTTCGAGCCGGAAATCTGGGCACCGGTTCCACCGCAAGGGGTGGGACCGGTGCCTTTTTTTGTTTCCCGCGAACGCCACCGGGCAGTCTGTCAGCGGGATGCCGGAAACGGCCGGGCGTGCCAGAGGTAAACCCCTTCGTTTTCATCGCGCCAGCCACCTCCCTCGCTGATCCAATTGCCGTCGGGGGAGATGCTGAGGCAGCCGGGAACCTGCATCTGGTAATCGTCGAGCTGCAGCATCGGCAGCCCGGTTTCGAGATGCCAGAAATCGAGCGTCTGCCAGGCAGTCACCAGCGTGCGGTTGTCGGGGGTGATGAGCATCTGGCCGGTGGGGGCCGCGATCCTGGCACGCCGGACCATTCCGGGAAGCGTCCAGAGAATGGTCTCATCCCGGTCGGCCGTGACGAGCGTTTCCCCACCAGGAGAAAACATCAGCCGGCCGAGCGGCCCATCGTTGACCGACACACGCCGCTCGACACGGATGTTCTCGAGATCCCAGAGGGTGAGCATTCCTGTTTCATCGACGGCCGCGAGACGTTTTCCATCGGGTGCGACAGCCAGTTGGGCGAAGCGGCCGGTCCCCTCGGGAAGAGCGTCCCCCAGGGTACGGCTGGCGAAATCGAACAGACGCAGACCGTCGGATTGCGCCACGACCAGAGAGCGACCATCGGGGGTGAAGACCGGGTCGGCCATGATGGTCCAGCGGCCCTGCCGTTTTCCGGGGCCCTTGGGGGTCCACTCCCAGAGCGACAGGAACCTCTTCTCACGCTGGGGACCATAGCCGGTGGCGGCCAGCCAGTCGCCATGGGGCGACAGAAAAACCCGGATGCCGTTTCCGGCTCCGGGATCAAAACCTGCGAGCCGATCTCCGGTCGCGAGATTCCAGAGTGAGACATGTCCGGCCCCGCCGCCATCCGGATTGGCCATGCCTCCCAGGAGCAGTTGCTGTCCATCGGGGGTGAGGGCCGAACTGACGATCCAGTGTCCCGGTCGAATTTGGCGCAGATTTTGCCGTGTGTGAGGATCAAAGACGCGTGCCGTCTGGTAATCGACCGTCACAATCGACGGATCGTTGGCACGATGGTGGGTCTGCAGAATCGTCCAGTAATGCCCGCCCAGGTTCGACCGCTCGATGGGCTCGGCGAGGTCCCAGAGGCGGATGGTGCCATCCTGTCCCCCGGTGGCGAGATGACCGGTCGCCGGATCGAGCGCGAGAGCCGAGACCGCTCCTGTATGCCCGCGCAGCGCGGCGAGTTCCTCTCCCGTTTCGAGGTTCCAGACCCGGGCCGTTCCATCCTGGCAGGCGGCCACCACCCGCAGCGGCTCCTCTGCGATGGCGAGATCCCGAATGGGACCAGCCTGATTCCCGAGACGGCGGACCTGCAGGCCTGTCGCGGTGTCCCACACCAGAATCTCTCCCGCATTTCCTCCACTGACCACCCAGCGTGTTCCGGCGAATGCCACGCAATTGACCTGGCTGGGAACATTCGGAAATGTGCAGATGCATTCCCGGCTGGTCAGATCCCACAGCTTGAGCTCTCCGTTCTTCGCCTGGAAGTGGAGCGGGGCGCGATCATCCCCCGAGCCGGTGACCAGTTGGTCTCCCGCTGGGGACCAGGCGATCGCCAGGACACCGAGGCGGTGGCCGGTCAATTCACCGGCAATGGTCCCGGTCTGGCGATCCCAGAGTCGCACCGATCCGTCGAGGCTGCCGGACGCGAGTTGCTGTCCATCGCGAGAGAATGCCAGCGCCCCGATGTAATCGTCGTGGCCGGTCGGAATTGCAACGATTTCGCCGGTGAGCGCATTCAAGAGCCGGAGTTCTTTTCCCTGGTCGACCGCCAGCGTGAGCCCGTCAGACGAGGCTGCGATTTTTCCGATGCTGATCGGGGGCTGTTTCCCTTCGGGCGCTTCGCGCAGCAGAAGTGTGGCGGCCGGTTCGCCTTCGAGGGACCAGAGGCGAAGTTCGCCCGGTTCGGTGTTGGTGGCCACCCGGTGGGCGGAGGCGAGGCGACCGGTTTTTCCCAGGAACGCCAGTCCGCGTGTGATCGGGAACGAACCGGGCAACACCTTCAGCTCGCTGTGCGCGAGGCGATTCAGATAATGCCATTCGAAGCCGCGGAGGTCGGGCCGGTCTTTCCCGCCGGGCTCAGGAACCTGCCGGGCCAGCAACTCGCGCAGCGGCTGGATCATTCCCTGCTTCCAGTATTGCCAGCCCAGTGCCATTTCGGTGGCATACAGGCGGGCCGCCAGTGACGGGGCGGGGGCCGCATCGGCAGGAGGGGCAGAGTCGTTCGCGATCGCGGGAGGAGTGTCGGCACTCAATGCCTCGTGAACCGCACAAAGTGGGGTGATGGCCGCAGCCGCAGCAAGGGAGAACCGGCGCAGCCAGTCTTTGCCCGAACGAAATATGGTTTCGTCAACTGACTGCACAGCCCGAGATCTGCCCGCCCCAAGGGGGACTGGGGGTGTCGACCGGAATGCGAAGAGTCTTCGGAGGGGTGAACACGACGCCCTGAGATCGGGCCAGGAGACAGACATGCCGAATTCCGCCAAGCGAGAAAGCGAACCGTGAGGAGGAAGCGGTGGAACGAGATTTTTCGAGTATACCCTCGCTCGACGGGGCATGCGGTCCATCGAGGCTTGTGAGGGACAGACATCATTTGTCGTGGATCTAAAGACCGGACGGGGCGGGCAACGAGGAAAGGAGCCGGGAGCTGGTGAACTCTCGCGTCGCGTCCCCTGGATGGCAGGAACAGTGCGGGTGCACGACTGTGGATTGGTGCCCGGGAAGCGGGGGCTACTCATGTGGTCGTCCGCGGAATGCCGATCTACCCAAGGTGGTGGCAGGGTTACCTCCCCAGGAGGGGGAGGGTGCGTCTGTTCATGGAGGTGAGATGATGTCTCCCCGGAAGACAACCGCCGCGCGTCGCATGGTGGCGGGAGCACTGCTGGCAGTCGCGGCGTGCAGCGGATGCAGCAACGTCAACAACACACAGAAGGGGGCAGGCCTGGGAGCTGTGGGGGGGACAGCCCTCGGCGCCGTGGTTGGGCACCAGCTTGGTGCGACCG
>Ga0255182_1001915_pt1 | contig 10006 bp, 8 predicted proteins | sample Atl_UVDOM_RepA_8_FD_188420 | JGI IMG/M metagenome (GOLD analysis project Ga0255182, IMG submission 188420) | Freshwater microbial communities from Altamaha River, Georgia, United States - Atl_UVDOM_RepA_8d | ecosystem: Environmental > Aquatic > Freshwater > River | place: USA: Georgia | collected... | reverse complement strand
GCACAGAAAGGCTGTTGCGCGCGCGCAGGTCAAGCACCGGCTTTCGCCGCGTTGCAGCGCAATTATGTTGCGAAGCCTGCGCGGCTGTGCCTGAATAGCGGGCAGAATCTGTAGAAGGCCCGGAGCCGACGATGAGCGCCACCTCCCCCCTCCGCCCCGTGCTGCCGCCCGACATCCGCGCCCGCAAGGGCAGCGCCCCCTTGGTGGTGCTGACCGCCTATACCACCCCCATGGCCCGGCTGGTTGACCCACATTGCGACATCGCGCTGGTCGGCGATTCCCTTGGCATGGTGCTGCACGGTCTGCCCTCGACGCTTGGCGTCACGATGGAGATGATGATCCTGCACGGCCGCTCGGTGGTGCGCGGCTGCGGGAAAGCCATGGTCGTGATCGACATGCCCTTTGGCAGCTATGAAGAAAGCCCCGAGCAAGCCTATCGCAACGCCGCCCGGCTGATGGCCGAAACCGGCGCCCCTGCGGTCAAGCTTGAGGGCGGCGCGCATATGGCTGAAACCATTGCCTTTCTCACCAAACGCGGCGTGCCGGTCATGGCCCATGTCGGCCTGACCCCGCAGGCGGTGAACACCCTTGGCGGCTACAAGGTGGTCGGTCGTGACGATGAGGCCGACCGCGTGATGCAAGACGCGCTGGCGGTGCAAGAGGCAGGTGCCTTCTCGGTCGTCTTGGAAAAGGTCCCCATGGGCCTTGCGGGCCGCATCACCAAGGCGCTTGATATCCCCACCATCGGCATCGGTGCCGGGGTGGGCTGCGACGGTCAGGTGTTGGTGATCGACGACATGCTGGGCCTCTTCACCGAGTTCCGCCCGAAATTCGTCAAGCGCTATGCCGAGTTGGGCCGCACCGCCGATGAGGCCATCGCCACCTATGCCGCCGAGGTGCGCGCTCGCACCTTCCCGGCCGATGAACATTCCTTCCCCGACCAGCTGCCGGCGAAAGGCCCGAAATCGTGACCCAAGTGATCCGGACAGTGGCCGAGCTGCGCCCCCTCGTGCGCGGCTGGCGCGCCGCGGGCGAGATCGTGGGCGTGGTGCCCACCATGGGCGCCTTGCATGACGGCCACCTGTCGCTTGCCCGGCGCGGCAAGGTGGAATGCCACCGCGTCATCACCACGATCTTCGTGAACCCCAAACAGTTCACCAACCCCGAGGACCTGAAGAAATACCCGCGCACCGAAGAGGCCGATGTGGCGCTTTTGAACAGCGTCGGGGTGGATGCAGTGTTCATCCCTTCGCCCGCAGAGGTTTACCCCGACGGCTATATGACCACCGTTTCCGTCGGCGGCGTCTCTGAACCCCTAGAGGGGCGGATGCGGCCGGGGCATTTCGACGGGGTGGCCACCGTGGTGACCAAGCTGTTCGGCATGACCGAGGCGCATCGTGGTTATTTCGGGCAGAAAGACTGGCAACAGTTGCAGGTCGTCCTGCGGCTGGTGCGCGACCTGAACCTGCCTGTGACGGTTGTGGGCTGCGAAACCATCCGCGAGCCGGACGGTCTGGCGATGTCCTCGCGCAATGTGCGGCTCACCGATCAGGGCCGCGCCGTGGCCCATGTGCTTTACACCGCCATCACCGCCGCCGCCGATGACATCCGCGCCGGACAGTCCGACCGCATGGCCATTCGCGAGGCGGCCGAAAAGGTGCGCGCGGCCGGGTTTGAGCGGGTGGAATACATCGAGTTGCGCGACGCCGAAACGCTGATGCCCTCGGACGACGTGCGCCGCCCGCGCCGCATGCTGGCGGCGGCCTGGCTCGATGGCGTGCGTCTGATCGACAACATTCCCGTCTGACCCTCCTCGGGCGGCTGAAGCCTTCTCGTCGGGGCTGGATTGCGCATTGCGGCCTGCCCGGCTTTGCGCAAGGATATCCCCCATTCAAGGTGCGGCCCGCGCTGCCCGCCCCCCGTTTATTTCATTTTCCCGGCCAGACGGGGATGTATTGATGTAAAAGATCATTACATCTGCCTCTGGACCCAGTCATACGGAGAACCAGATGGCCAGTTTCGACGCCCAGATTGAGGAAAGCCAAAAGCAGATCGCCGAGGCGCAGGCCAGGATCAGCGCCGTTACCCAGGCCATGGAAGGCGCCAGATCCAAGCTGGATCAGGGCCTGTCGATCGACGTGGAAACCGCCACGCTGGACGATGTCACGCGCCACACCGACGTGATGAACGCGAATATCGCGGAACTCATCATGGGGCTTGATGATGTGACGGCAGGCTTTTCCAAGGATTTCGACGAGATGCGGTCCAAGACCGGCATGGAAAGCCTGATCGGCTTTTTCTCGCGCGCCAAGGCGGAATCCATGCGGCAAGAACGGCTGCGCACCGCCTCGATCGACGACAAGCTGCAAGATCTGATCGCCAAGTCGGATGTGATCGTCAAACTGTTGCAGGGCCAGCTGGACCTGTTGAACAGCCACAAGGCGCGGGTCGAGGCAAACCTCGGCGACACGCTGACACAGCGCGAAGGCGCGGTGGCGGCGCTGGAAACGGTGCGGGCCGAGATCGCGGCGATGGACCCCAGGATCATCGAGTTGGAAAACAGGATTTCGGTCGAACAGGACGCAGCGGCGCGGACCAAGCTGGAAACCGATCTGGCCGAACTGAACGCGCGCCACAATGCGCTGGTGCAGGACGAACAGGTGCAGCTGGCGAAATCGCAGACGCTGGAACGCTATATCGAAAAGGGCAAGACCTGGGTTGACAGCCTCACCAATCAGGCCGCGACACAGCTTGTCCTCATCAACAAGCTGCAAACAGACACCAAACAACGCGTGGTGCTTTATGATGCGCTCACCTCATCGCTGAAAACCGCCCAGCAGCAGGACGTCGCCCACCGCATCAATGAAATCGGCGTAAAGACGGATCAAGAGGCGCAGGCCGCCATGGCCGCCATCGGCACCGCCACCAATGACAAGATGGCCGACATGCTCGAGGCCCATGAAGGCAACATGGTCTTTGCCCGCCAGATCCTCGAGCAGAAGGCCAAGGCGGATGAACGCTTTGCCCGCCGCTTTGCCGCCATCGTCGAGAAACACGACAAGAACGCCTACGGGGGCTGACCTTGGCCAGGATCAAAGAGGCGCTTGTCTCGGACCATGCCCAGCTTGGCGATGGCGCGGCGGCGCTGCGCTACTTCGCCAAGTTTGCCCGCATCACCCAGCATCTGGCCCGCGTCGCAGCCGAGATCGAAACCGAAGGTAAGCTGAGCCGGACCGAGGCGCGCATCCTCGGGCGCCATGTCACGGCGCTGAATCTCACCTTCGCGGCGCTTGGCCGGAAATACCTGATGACGGGGCAGAGCGACACCGCCCCGAGGCTGACCTTTGACCGTCACGACTCGGGCTTTCCCGTAGCGCAAGAGCTGATGACCATGGCGCTCGACGCCGCCCAGATTGACAAGCATCTGGCGGGCCTGGCCTCGCAGGACGACCTCAAGGACCGCATGGTGCGCCAGATTGTCGGCGATCTGACCGTGCCGACCGCGCTGCAATTCGCCCTCAGCCAGCGACTTTACTACGAGGCGCTTGCAGCGGGCGGCCTCTTTTGGGCGCGCAATGACCCCGAAGCGCAGTTCATCGCCGATGTCGGCGCCCGGCGGCATTTCCTGATCCACTGGGCCGTCTGGGACAGCCAGACCAACCTGCCGGTGGTCTATCTGCTTGATGTGCAGGATTCCGGACGCAAGGCCCTGCCCCATGACGACAGGCGCTGGCCCTTGGTGCAACAGGGGCTGATGGCGCAGTCGGTGGGGGGGCTGAAACTCCTTACCATGGCACAAGGATTTGACAAGGATTTCGAGGCGATCCACCCCAAACGCCTGCGCCGCCTGACACTTGGCCCCATGCACAGCCAGAGCTTCACCCTGCAATCGGGACCGATCTCTGACGTGCTCAAGGCCGCCAACGCGCCCGACGGGCAGGATTGGGCGCTGGTCTGGACGGTCGAGGATCTCCGCTCCGAGCGCGAGGAAGATGTCAAGGACGGCTGGTTCTCCACCGCCAACCGCCAGATCTGGCAGCTTGACCCCGTCCACGGCATCGACACCGGCACCACAACCACCGAACGCATGGTGATCCTGCCCGAACCGGTGTTTCAGGCGCTGGTCGAGGTGAACGCGCCCGGCCTGCGCCCCTATCGCAAGTTCGTGGTGGGCAGCGGCGGGCGCATCATTCCCGCGGTGTGAGCCAGCCAGACCCCGGGGGCCAGCCCCCGGACCCCCGGGGTATTTTTTGCCAAGATGAACACCGCCCCGTTCATCTTGGCCCAAATACCCCCGCCGGAGGCGAAGGCCGGGCACAGGATACTGGTTCAAGAGGTTGAGAGATGACCACGCGCGACACGATGGAACTGAAGGAAGACGCGGTGAAGGCCCAGTACGCGGCAGCGCTTGCCTTGATCTCCGGCTTTGACCACGCGCCGCGGCTGACCCGCGCGATGACGCCGGAACGGCAGGAAGAGCGTTCGCCCGGCATCGGTGTGCGGCCGCGGTTCCGGTCTACCGTGCCGGGGATGGTCACGCGGTCCACGGCGCGGCCGGGGGGCGTCAGGCTTTATGACCGGATCGAAGGGCTGGGCGACGGGCTCTTGTCGCCGCTGCAAGCGGCAGCGCTCAATGCGCTGCGGCGGGGTTTGGCGATCTCGCTGGCCTTGGGCGAGGCTTTTGCCGCGCAATCGGGGCTTGTCGAGTTGAAGAAGGCCAATCTGGAAGGCCGCCTGCCCGAAGCCAAACGCGCCGAATTCGCCGACCTTCTGGCGGGCGAGGCATTGGCCGTGCTTTATACCTTTGCCAATGCCACGGCCTTTCTGCTCGCCCCGCATCTGGGGTCCACCACCGTTGAGATCGGCGAGGTCGAGGAAGTGCTGACCGACAACGCACCCCTCGCCCTGCAGGGTGCGCTGTGGGAGCTGGATCAGGACATCGCCCGTTTTGCCAGTGACGAGCCCCGGCTCATCGCCACCATCGCCGCCTTTGCCGAGGCGCTGATGACCAAGGTCGCGCTCCGCGCCCAGACGGCGGGGGGCCTGGCCGCCTTTACCGGCTCGGCCTGGAAGGTCGAGGCAGACGGGTTGGCGATTTCAGGCTTCAAACCGGCGCGGGCGTCGAAGGGTGGCGCGCTCACCATGCAGTTCAAGAAACCGCATGAGGTGGTGGGCAATCACATCGCGAAATACCAGTCCCTGCGGCTGGCCAAGATGCTGATGGCCTATGATTTCGACCGCAAGCTGAACCCCTTTGCGGAACTCGGTGGCTTTATCTTCACCTTCATGGGCGATGGCAAACCGGGCACCGGCAAGACCACGCTCATTCAAATGATGGCCGGTTTGTTGAATGATTACTGCAAGATAGCGGGCTATCCGTTCCGCTATCAGAACTTTTCCATCGACCAGATCGACAGCTATCAGGGCAAGTCGGGGCAGAACGCCAAGGCCTTTATCGACAATGTCATCGACCCCACGGTGATCGGGTTTGGCACGATTGACGACATCGATCAGGTCGCGGGCAAGCGCGGCGACCGGCAGTCGTCAGCCGGTCAGCAAGAGGTGACGGCGGTGTTCATGCAGGCCTTTGCCGGGGCCAATACGGTGGTGCGGGGCAATTGCACCTTTGGGATGTTCAGCAATTTCCCCGAAAACGTCGATGATGCGCTGCGCCAACGGGCCGGCGCCCGGTTTCTGGTCGACGGCCCGCAAACGCGCGAGGATTACGTTGATATCCTGTCGCTTCTTCTGGGCAAGAACCACCAGATCCCGCTGGGCGAGCATGACCTTTTCGCCGCCCAAGAGATCAAGAAGGCCGTCGCCGCCAGCTTTGAGGGCCATTCCCGCCCGCATGAGGCGGGGCTGGTGAAGGTCTGGGACAAGGTGGCGGGCGAGATTGGCCCCTTGGACACGATTGCGAAACTCGGGGCCTATCTTAAGGCGATCCAAGAGGCGGATGAGCGCTTCACCGGCCGCGCCATCAAGAACATCACCGATGCCGTGAAGGTGCGGGCGATGGATTTCGACCTGCCGGATGAATGGATGGAAAACCCCGACCTCTTTCTGTTCAAACCCTATGACGACAAGCTGGCGATGATCCGGGGCTTGATGACGCCGATCACGGTGGAGATGGTGGTGCAGGAGATCAACCGCTATGCGGACAGTGAGTTCCGCTATGCCGACAAGTCGGATGAAGTGGCGATTGAAGGGATGGTGCGGGAGTTTGGGCGGACGGAAGAGGCGAAGAAAAGATTCTTGAAAGGGAAAGGGTAATGTTCATCAAAACAGTTTTTTTCGCAACCCTTTGCTTCTGGGGTGCCGTATTTTCCCTTCTACCAGTAATTAGCATTCATGTGTCCAATAATGCGCAGTCGAACTCAACACTCAATCTTTTTATAGAATCGAACCAAGAGGCTCTCCTTTCCATAGGCACGTTGCTGCTTATCTCGCTCCTTGCGATAATTCAGGTTTACATAGGGAACCGTTCTTCGGAGGCTCGAGAACAAGCAAATCGAGCAATCCAAGGCGAACTGAAGATTGCCGAGTTCAGAGAAAAGTGGATTAGTGAGATTCGACAGGAGCTAGCAGAATACTATTTCCTCGCAAGCGAAGACAGAGAGACTCGCGACCACAGGGAGTTTGGTAAAATACTTACCAAGATAAGGGTTCGCTTGAATCTAGAGGAGCCACTTGCAAATAATTTGTATAGGACGATGCTAAAAGTAAGTGATTACTTGGACGATTTGGACCCGAGGCAAAAAGGAATCGCGCTGAGTGAATTTGGTACTGCCAGTCACGATTTTCTGCGAAACGAATGGAAGCGTTTGAAGCTTGACATCAAGAACTCAGACAGAGCAATCGGAGCCAGCTCATGAACCGCCTCATCTCCGCAGGCCTCATGTTCGGCAACCTGATCGAGGTCTCCTCCCCGGCCCTGATCGAACGCTATAACCGCGCGCTGAAACACCTCACCGGCAAGACCACCGGGCTCACCGATTTTCACATCGACCTCTCCGGCTATTCCCCCGAGATCGGCGATGAACTGGGCGATCCCGGCTATCTGAACCCCAGCGGGGCGAACCGGCAGTTCATCTTGTTGACCACCAGCCAAAAGACCGCGCCGCTTCTGAACATGAAGTTTTCCACCGCGCGCGGCATCCTCCAGCAGTTCATCGAGGCCAATGAGGCGCAGCTTTTCGCCCTCACCGCCCGCGATGCGGTCTGTGGGGAACTCCAAGGCTCGGTCTTTCAGCTCTCCACCCCGGCGCGGCTTTTGGAGATGAAGAAGATCACGGTCGAGGCCGATACCATCGGCGGCCATGTCGCCGATGCCGAAAAGCTCGCCGCCCTGATCACCCGCTTCCGGCAAGAACCCGACGGCTGGCGCGATGCGGCGCTGATCGCCGAGATGATCGCGCTTGCCCGCAAGACCGGCGATATCACGCGCGTGCCGGTGTCATTGCCCGCCATGACCTTCTCGCAGCCGAATTTCTGGACCAGCCATTTCGGCGGGGTCTATGTGTTTCAGGACCTGCCCCATCCCGGCGTCATCTCGACCCTGCCGCGCGAAAGCCTTGGGGCCATGCCGATTGCCCCGGTGATGGACATCACCCGGCGCAACCAGATTGCCGAATGGCTGGACCGCAACGGATTGGTGGAACCCATCGTGCAGGCGCGGGGGCTGGATGCGGCGGCGATCCTGCGCCAGAAGATGGATTTCATTCTGGTGGAGGCGGCGGAAACGCTGAAGATCGACATCGGCGATGCCCGCCGGACCGAGTTGCGCAAGCTGGCCTTTCGGCTGGGCGATGGGTTGCCGGACGAATTCCTTGGCCTGGCGGGCCTGTTGCGCTGGGTCGAAGGGGCGGGGCCCTGGCCGCGCATCACCTCGGAACATGCCTGCTATTTCTACACGCTGCGCGCCGCGCCGGGGAAAGACCGCGATCTGGTGAACATGCTGCTGTCGGAACTTGCGCCGATGGATGTGCGCCAGATGTTCATCACCCACAAGGAACTGTTCTACGCCCATTACGCCCGCTGGTCAGAGCGCAAGCGGCATTGGGTGGCCGATTTTCTGGAACGCGAATACAAGGTGGACGCCCAGGGCGCGCGTGAGGCGCTGTTCGGCCCCGAACCTGCCATGGATGCCCATGACCGGCCCACACCCCGCCCGTCACGCCCTGTCGGACCCTGGGGTGCTGCAGGAGGACGGCGATGATCGGATTGTTGCGCGCAGCGGTGCTGGCCTTTGTGCTTTTGACCGTGGTCTACGTCATCGTCTCGATCTATTCCCGCTCGGTCCGGCGCGAAAAGCTCGAGAAGGCATGGGACAGCGATCCCGAAAAGCTTGGGGCTGAAAGTTCCGAACGCGATGCCTATATCAGGGCCGGAATGGAAGCCTATCGCAACAGTCTGCGGCGCAAGCTGATCGTGCTGGTCTATATCATTCCCATGGCGGTTGTGCTGGCAACGGCCTATGTCGTGAACCATCAGTGAAAGGGGCTGCCATGTGGACCAAGACGAAGTGGACCTTGCGGATCCTGGCGGCGCTGTTCGTGCTGGGGTTCCTGCATTACACCCTGCCGCAGCATGACATCGTCAAGATCACCGGCACCTACAACCGGCTGACCACCATCGGCTCGTCCAACGCCTGGGCCTATGCCTCGCCCGATACCGGCACCGCCGAAAGCAGCACCACCCGCGACATCCGCTTTATCGAGACGGCCTATTCCGATGGCTCTGTCATGGTCTACCGCAACGAAGACACCGGCTGGATCTGGCCGCCCTATTTCAAATACGACAGCTCGAACCTTCAGGCCGAGGCGGGCAACCTGAAATCCGACGCGGCAAACCCGAAATGGGTGGTGGTCACCCATTACGGCTGGCGCCTGCCGATCCTGTCGATCTATCCCAACGCCGTCTCGGTGCGCGAGGCGGCAGGCCCGGATGAGCGGGTCATTCCCTATGTCTCGATCGTGGTGATCGTTTTCCTGATCTTCGCCGTGGTGATGATCCGCCGGATCTGGGCGCAGTTCTGGGAACGCACCCTGGAACCTGCGGCGGCTGGGGTTGAGGAAACCTGGGACGGGGTCGAGGCCAAGGCAACCGGCGCCATGGCCCGGTTAAAGGCCTGGATCAAGTCCTGGCGGCGCAAGGCCTGACCGCCGCCCTTCGCCGGACGACGTGCCTTTCCGGGGCCGCGCAACATCGCCGACAAGGCGCGCGGCTTAGCCGCGCAAGGTTCCGCCCGTGGCCTTGGACACCTTCTCGATGATCTTCGCCGAAACCGCTTCGATATCGGCTTCGGTCAGCGTCTTGTCGCTGGGCTGCAGCCGCACCGTCAGCGCGATGGATTTCTTGCCCGCCCCCATCTGCGCCTCGGCCTTTTCGCCGGTGAACTGGTCAAAGACCCGCACGCTTTCGATCAGCGCCTTGTCAGCGCCCTGGGCGGCGTTGACCGCCGTCAAGGCCTCAACCGTCTTGTCCACCACAAAGGCGAAATCGCGCTCGACCGCTTGCAGATCGCTGATCGCCAGCGCCGGTCGGGTGGGCGTTTTCACCTTGGGATAGGGCACATTGGCGACCAGCACGGTAAAGGCCATCGCCGGACCCTTGACGCCCATTTCCGCCAGCACGCGCGGGTGAACCTCGCCAAAGCTGGCCATGACATTCGGCCCCAGACCAATTGCGCCAGACCGGCCCGGATGGAACCATGCGGCGACCTTGCGGCTGATCTGCACCTTGGCAGGCGCCCCCAGGGCGGCCAGCACCGCCTCGACATCGGCCTTGACGTCGAACACATCCACCGGGCGGCGCGAGCCGTGCGGGTCGCGCGCGGCGGCCGCGCCCACCAGAAGGCCCGCGGCCTGCAGATGCTGCTCGCCCGGCTCGCCGCCCTGGAAGGCGGGACCAATCTCGGCCAGCGCCAGATCCATGAACCCGCGCGCCTGATTGCGCGCCGCCGCGCGCAAAAGGCCCGGCAGAAGGTCAGGGCGCAGATGCGACA
>Ga0255182_1001914_pt1 | contig 10008 bp, 10 predicted proteins | sample Atl_UVDOM_RepA_8_FD_188420 | JGI IMG/M metagenome (GOLD analysis project Ga0255182, IMG submission 188420) | Freshwater microbial communities from Altamaha River, Georgia, United States - Atl_UVDOM_RepA_8d | ecosystem: Environmental > Aquatic > Freshwater > River | place: USA: Georgia... | reverse complement strand
CACTGGCCGGCTGTGACGGCACCCGGCGTATCGGGAACAGGATTGGAGGCTTCAGTCATGGCGTCCAGGCGGAACAGGGGGGGCGCCCACAAGGGCGAGGGCATCCCGTCATTGTGCCGTGTTCCCGGCTGCCGGCTGTGAGACCTGCGTCAGGGGGATGCGGCGTTGCAGGGCGATGCGCTGTTCGACACGGGTGCGGTCCTTCACATCGCCGGCCAGCTGGCCACAGGCCGCATCGATATCGTCCCCCCGGGTTTTGCGCACGGTGGTGACGATGCCGGCATCGAGCAAGGCCTTGGCGAAGGCCTGCACACGCGCGGCGGGCGAACGCAAGAGGCCCGAGGCTGGGAAAGGATTGAACGGAATCAGGTTGAACTTGCAGCGCAGGCCCTGGCGGGCATGGCGCTGGACCAGCTCGATGAGCTGACGCGCATGCTCGGGCTGGTCGTTGACGCCGTCGAGCATGCAGTATTCAAAGGTGATGAAGTCCCGCGGGGCATGCGCCAGATAGCGCTCGCAGGCCTGCAGCAACTCGTCGATCGGGTACTTGCGATTGAGCGGCACCAGCGAGTCACGCAAGGCATCGTTGGGCGCATGCAGCGACACGGCCAGGGCCACCGGGCAATCCAGCGCCAGACGGTCGATCATGGGCACAACGCCCGAGGTGGACACCGTGACCCGGCGGCGTGACAGGCCATAGCCATGGTCGTCCAGCATGACCTTGAGCGCAGGGACCAGGGCCGAATAATTTTGCAGGGGCTCGCCCATGCCCATCATCACCACGTTGGAGATGACGCGTTCCTCGGTCTGCAGGTGTCTGCGCAGGAAATGCTCGGCAAACCACAGCTGCGCAAGGATCTCGGCCGTGCTCAGATTGCGGGAAAAGCCCTGGTGACCGGTGGAGCAGAAGCGGCAGCCCACGGCGCAACCGGCCTGGGAAGACACGCACAGCGTGCCGCGGTCGTCTTCGGGAATGAACACCGATTCGACGGCATTGCCGTCTCCCACGTCAAACAGCCACTTGATCGTGCCGTCAGCCGAGATGTGCTGGCTGATGACCGGCAAGGCGGCAACGTCGGCGGTGGTCTTGAGTTTTTCGCGCAGGGACTTGGCCAGATCGCTCATCTGGTCAAAGTCGCTGGCGCCCCGCTGGTGAATCCAGCGAAACAGCTGCGTGGCCCGGAAACGTTTTTCGCCCAGACCCTCGCAAAAAACGGCCAGACCTTCCAGATCGAATTCGAGAAGGTTGGCCGTCATCGCGGAAGCTCCTGAAAGTCGCGAACGGGGTCGCGCGCCGATCAGCGGCTGTAGACGTTCATGCCGGGGAAGAAGAACGCCACTTCCACGGCTGCAGTTTCAGGGGCGTCAGAGCCGTGCACGGCGTTGGCGTCGATGCTGTCGGCGAAGTCGGCGCGGATGGTGCCGGGTGCCGCCTTCTTGGGGTCGGTTGCGCCCATCAGGTCGCGGTTCTTGGCGATGGCGCCTTCACCTTCGAGGGCCTGGATCATGACCGGGCCGGAGACCATGAAGTCCACCAGATCCTTGAAGAAAGGACGCTCCTTGTGCACGGCATAGAACTGCTCGGCTTCACCGCGCGAGAGGTGCACCATCTTGGCGGCCACGATTTTCAGGCCGGCGGCTTCGAAACGGGCATAGATCTGGCCGATGACGTTCTTGGCCACGGCGTCGGGCTTGATGATGGAGAGGGTGCGTTCGATAGCCATGTGATTTCCTGTGAATGGAGTGTTTTGGGTCGCGTTTTTGCCATTGGGCAAAGCCGCCTATTCTAACCTGCCGGCGCAGCGTTCGCGGGCGCAAAGCCCGTCTTCAAACTTGGCAAAGGCCGGATTCAGCGGCTGCGACCGCCGCTCTTTCGCCGACCCCCGCGCCCCGGACCGCCGGGGCCCTGTTTCTGGCGGTTGAAACTGTCGGCGCCGATGTAGCCCTGGCTGGTGCGCATCGGGTCGGGCTGAGCGCCCTGCCCCGATTTGCCAGACCCGCGTGGGGTCTTGGCGCCCGCACGGGGGGCAGCCGGCACCGCCGAGCCCGGCATGCCACGCCCGCCGGTGCGGGGGCTGCGGTCGGGCCGGCCCCGGCCGCGCGGCTTGCCGGTCGCCGGTTGGGGACGCTCGGTGGCCCCTGCGGCCTTCATCAGGGCGCGGATGTCGGCTTCGTCCAGCTCGATCCAGGCGCCGCGGCGCAAGCCGTGCGGCAGCACCATGGCGCCATAACGGATGCGGATCAGGCGGCTGACCGCATGGCCCACCGCCTCCATCATGCGACGCACCTCGCGGTTGCGCCCTTCGGAAATCGTCACCCGGTACCAGCAGTTGGAGCCTTCGCCACCGCCGTCTTCGATCGAGCCGAACTGGGCCAGGCCGTCGTCGAGCATGACGCCGTCGAGCAGCTTCTGCTTTTCGTCATTGGACAAGGCACCCAGCACACGCACCGCGTATTCGCGCTCAAGCCCGAAGCGGGGGTGCATCAGGCGGTTGGCCAGCTCGCCGGAGCTGGTGAACAGCAAAAGGCCTTCGGTGTTGAGGTCCAGACGACCCACCGATTGCCATTTGCCGTGCTGCAAGCGCGGCAGCTTGCGGAACACGCTCGGGCGGTTTTGCGGATCGTCATGGCTGACGATCTCGCCGGCCGGCTTGTGATAAGCAATCACACGGGCGGGCGGGGGCTCGATGCGCACGCGAATCGGCTTGCCATTGACCTTGACCTGATCGCCGTACTGGATGCGCTGACCGATGTGGGCCGGCTCGCCATTGACCGAAATGCGTCCCTCCAGAATCAGCTGCTCCATCTCCAGACGAGAGCCCATGCCGGCCTGGGCCAGCACCTTGTGCAGCTTGGGCGCATCGGCTTGCGGCGCCAGCACGCGCTTGCCCGGCAAGGGGCCATCATGCGGGCCGCTGTCATTGAACTGGGCATCGAAATCACCGCTGAGCAAGGACTCGAACGAGACCGGCACATAGGCCTGGGACGCAGGCACGCTGGCCCCAGTAACCCTCGCCGATTCGGGCGTGGACGGGTCCAACGCGTGCGCGGCCGACGCGGACGGGACGGCTTCACCGGTGTCGGCGGCATGGTCGCCTGCGGATGGCGCACGTCGCCCCCGGCCAGGGCTGCGGGCGCGTTCGGAATCGGCCTGTAAGGGATCGGCAGCACGGGGGCGCGGCGGGCGCAGGGGACGCTTCATGGTGTGGCTTGTGGGGGATCGATGGCATCGGCCGGCGCGTCTTCAGCGGCCCCGGAGGATGGGGGTTCAACGTCCAGCAAGGCTTGCTGGAGGGACAGAAGGGGCTGGACCGGCTCGGCCTCGACCAGCAGGGAAAGGGCCCCCTGGACCTGCTGGGGATCGGTCAGCAGGGGCAGTTGTTCCAGCGAAGACAGGCCCAGGTCATCCAGGAACTGCCGGGTGGTGGCATACAGGGCCGGACGGCCCACGGTTTCACGGTGGCCGATGACTTCGACCCAGCCGCGGTCTTCGAGCTGTTTGATGACCTGGGTGTTGATCGTCACCCCCCGGATGTCCTCCATATCCCCTCTGGTCACGGGCTGGCGGTAGGCAATGATGGCCAGGGTTTCGAGCACGGCACGGCTGTAGCGCGGGGGCTTTTCGGGGTGCAGGCGATCCAGATAGGTGCGCATCTCGGGCCGGCTCTGGAATCGCCAGCCACTGGCCACAGAGACCAGTTCCAGGCCACGTCCTGTCCACTGGTTCTGCAAATCGGACAGCATCAGCCTGAGCGTGTCGCTGCCCAGGGCGTCGCCAAAAAGCAGACGCATGTCACGCAAGCTCATGGGGGCGCCGGCACACAGCAGGGCAGTTTCAAGGACACGCAGGGCTTGCGCGGTGTTCATGGTGGTTCAATCCGCAACAGGGGTCGGAAGGGTGCCCGGGGTGGGCAATGGATGCAAAGCCCGGCAAGGGCAGAAAGGCTGGCCGCTCGGGCGCGATCCGCAGGTCAATGGTCATGCCATGGAAGGCGGGGACGGCTGCGTTAACTGAGGATTGTATCGGAGGCCTGTGACCGCCAGGAGCGCCTGCAGATCGGCCGGCAGATCGGCTTGCAGGTCCACTGGCAGCCCTGTGACCGGGTGAGTAAAGGCCAGACGCCAGGCGTGCAGGGCCTGGCGGGAGAGCTCCCCCAACGGCCGCCCGCCGTACAGGGCGTCGCCCACCAGGGGGTAACCGGCATGGGCCAGATGCACACGGATCTGGTGGGTGCGGCCGGTGTGCAGGCTGCAACGCAACAGACAGGCCTGCGGCGACTGGTCAAGGCACTCGACCGTGGTGCGGGCCGGCTTGCCAGGCTGGCGGCCAAGGTCGACCACGGCCATGCGCAGGCGGTTCAAGGGGTCACGCCCGATCGCACCGGCAAAGTCCTGCGGCGCGCTCCAGCGCCAGCGGCCGGCCGCTACTGCCAGGTATTGGCGGCGTACGGTGCGCTCGGCAATCGACTGAACCAGGCGGTCCATCGCCAGGCGTGTGCGCGCGACCACCATCAGGCCGCTGGTGTCCTTGTCCAGCCGGTGGACAATGCCGGCCCGCGGCAGGTTCACCGCCTGGGCATCGAGCGCCAGCAGGCCGTTGAGCAGCGTGCCGCGCCAATGCCCGGGGGCCGGGTGCACGACCAGGCCTGCCGGCTTGTGAATGACCCGCAGGTATTCGTCTTCGTAAACCATGTCCAGCGCCATGGACTCGGGCACAAACGCCTGGGACTGCGGGGTCTCGCGCAGGCGCACTATCAGGACCTGCCCGCTGCGGACACGGGCCGAGGCCTTGGAGAGGACGTCTGCAGCGTGCAGCACGTCGCCCTGGGCAATGCGCTGCTGCAGGTAGCTGCGTGAAAACTCGGGCACCAGCAAGGCCAGCACCCGGTCCAGCCGTTCACCATGCAGGGCCGGCGGCACCTGCAGTTCCCGCTCTTCGAGCAGCGTGTCGGCTTCGCTGTCCTCGGCCAGGAAGCCCTCTTCCATGAGCGGGTCGGTCGATATAATCAAAACGCTTTTTTCCTTCCTGAGTACGCCAGATGCCAAAGACCGGATTATCGACTCTCGCCACCGGCATCGTGCTGGTGGGCAGTGTGGCCCTCACCGGGTGTTCCAGCACCCCGACCGATGTCACGGTTCAGTGGAGCCCCGAGCGTATCTACCAGGAAGCGCGCGACGAAATCAACCTGGGGGCTTGGACCAAAGCCATCGCCTACCTCGAAAAGCTCGAAGGCCGCGCGGCCGGCACGGTGCTGGCCCAGCAGGCCCAGCTCGAAAAAGCCCATGCGCAGTACCGCAACGGTGACAAGATCCAGGCGATTGCCACGCTGGACCGCTTCATGCGGCTGCACCCCACCAGCCCCGGCATGGACTACGCCATGTACCTCAAGGGCCTGGTGAACTTCAACGACAACCTGGGGCTGTTTTCCTTCGTCACGCGCCAGGACCTGTCCGAACGCGACCAGAAAGCGGCCCGCGACTCCTTCGAGGCCTTTCGCGAACTGGTGACCCGTTTTCCCGACTCGCGTTACGCCCAGGATGCCCGCCAGCGCATGACCTATATCGTCAATTCGCTGGCCGCCTACGAGGTGCATGTGGCCCGCTATTACGCCAGCCGCGGCGCCTACACGGCCGCCATCAACCGTGCACAGGCGGCCATCACGGATTTTCAGGGCGTGCCTGCGGTCGAGGAAGCCCTGGCCCTGCTGGTCCACGCCTACGACGCCCTCGGGATGACCACGCTGCGTGACGATGCGCGCCGCGTGCTCGAAAAGAACTACCCGCAATCGGCATTTCTCAAGGCCGATGCCAAGGCGGTTTTCAATCCGTCTTCCCCGTGGTGGAAGCTCTGGTGAGGGCCTGCAGCGCCCTGGCGTAGTCATCGGGCCCATCGAGCCAGCGCATGGCGGGCAGGGCCTTGCGCATGCGCTGGCCATAGCCCTTGTGGCGCAGCCGCACATCCCCGATCACCAGCAAACCCTGGTCTGACTCACTGCGGATCAGGCGCCCGGCGCCCTGCTTGAGGGCCACGATCGCCTCGGGCAAGGCATGGTCCGCAAAGGGGCTGCGGCCCTGCGCCTGCAGGCGTTCGCTGCGCGCCTGCACCAGCGGATCGCCGGGCGGCGGAAACGGCAGTTTGTCAATCACCACCAGTTCCAGTGCGCTGCCAGGCACATCAAAGCCTTCCCAGAAGCTGGCCGAGGCCACCAGTACACAGCCCCGGGCGCCGGGCGCCGTGGCGGCGCGGAACTGTTCCATCAACCTGCGCTTGGGCCACTGGCCCTGCACCAGCACCTGCAGATCGAGGTCGGGGTCGAGCCAGTCCGGCAAGGTGCGGGCAATCGTCTGCATGGCCTGCAGCGTGGTCGTCAGGACCAGCGTGCGCCCGCCCAGGACGTTCGCCCCTTGCGCGGCCAGTTGCGCCACCGCCTGGGGGTGCCCGGCCTCGGCAGGCAAGGGCAGATCGGGCGGCACATACACGGCTGCCTGGCGGGCGTAGTCAAAGGGCGACTCGACCTGCAGGATGCGCGCGGACGTCAGGCCGCAGGGCTCGGTGAACCAGCGCAGCCCCGGCTCGGCGCCCAGGGTGGCCGAGGTAAAAATCCAGCTGCGCGGTGCTGCATCGCCCCCTTCCTGCGCAGGGTGCGCGGCCTGAGCCCTTGCCGGCGGCGCTGCGGCGGCCTCGGCCAAGTCCGGGTCTGGCGCTGCGGGCACGTCAGGGCTTGAGAACCGAGGCGTCCCATGCACCAGCGCACCCAGGGTCTGGGCAATGTCCAGCGGTGACTCGATCAACCGCAGCTGCGCCGAAACTTCCAGCCAGCGGACCTGGTCCAGCGCAGGCGCGCCCTGCATGTGTTGCAGTACAGCCAGTGCCTCGCCGGCACGCTCGTGCAGCCGGACAAAATCAGGCGCCAGTTCCGTGACGGTGTCCAGGCCGCAGGAGACCGCCTGCAGGGCCTGGACCAGCTGAGCAAGGGCTGCTGCCCAGGCCTGTGGGTCGAGCCCCTGCGGTCCATCGGCCAGCCAGCGCAAACGGACACTGCCGTGGTGACGGCCGGCCGCCAGCCGCAGCACGCGCGCCCCCAACTCCAGCCCCTGGACCAGAGCGGGCCAGTCGACCAGGCCTCTGGCGAGGGTCAGGCCGGCCAGCATCATGTCCCGTGCCAGTTCGTGCAACTGGGTGCTGCTCAGCTGCCGGCCCAGAAACTGCACCCCGGTGGTGTTGAGCTGGTGGGCTTCGTCAAAGACCGTCACCCGCACCGTGGGCAGCAGTTCGGCCACGCCCGACTCGCGCACGGACAAATCCGCAAAAAACAGGTGGTGGTTGATGACCACCAGATCGGCCGCCAGGGCTTCCTTGCGCGCCAGATTGACATGGCAGGTCCGGTATTGGGGACAGGCCGACCCCAGGCAGTTCTCGCGCGTGGAAGTCACCAGTGGCAGCACGGGCGAACGCTCGTCGAGCACGGTGAGTTCAGCCAGGTCGCCTGTACGGGTGCCTTGCGCCCATTGCTCCACATGGGCCAGATCCTGTGCGGCCGTGGGCTGACGCAACACCTCGCTGTGTCGGGCCTGCTGCATGCGGTGCAGGCACAGGTAGCTGGCGCGCCCCTTGAGCAGGGCCACGCGGGCCGGCAGATTGAGCTTTTGCAGCAACCGGGGGATGTCGCGCGAGAACAGCTGGTCCTGCAAGGCTTTGGTGGCCGTGGACACCAGGGCGCGCTCACCCGAGAGCAGCACCGGCACCAGATAGGCATAGGTCTTGCCAACGCCGGTGCCCGCCTCCACCACCAGTGCGCCTCCAGTCTGCAAGGTCTCGGCCACTGCCTCGGCCATGGCCAGCTGGCCCGCTCGCCCCTGAAAACCAGGGGTCTGCTGCGCCAGCAGCCCCTGCTCCTGCAGCACCTGCTGCACCTGCGCCTGCAAGCGGCTCAAGCGGGCTCCAGCGGATCGAGCCACTGTTGCAGCCGCACCATCCGGTCACGCAAGGCCAGGCGCCGTTTCTTGAGCCGACGCAAAGCCAGCTCATCGCGCATGGGTCCGGCCATCGATTCAATCTGGTCGATCATGGCGTCCAGATCGGCATGCTCGATACGGCATTCGATCAGCTCCCGCTGCGGCGAACGCTGGCTCTCGGTGCTGCCCTCAATCACGGCCGACCTCCTGGTCCTGCAGGCGTTGTTCACGCAGTTGCAGACGGATCTCGCGCTCGCGCTGGCGCAGGGCCAGCAGTTGCGCCTGCAGTGGCTCGCGCTGCTGCCGGGTCTCGTGTCGGACCGCCGCGAGGCAGTCGTTGACGGCAAAACGCTGCCAGCAGGCGGTCGATCGCTGCTCGGCCACGGCGTCCAGCTGGTTCAGTGCACGTTCAATACCGGCCTGCTCACGCAGCACGGCCTCCAGGGCAGGCGACGAAGCCACGACCGGGACTGCCGGCAGCAGGGACAACAGGCCGGTCAACATGAAGGCTGTTGGCCGCCTCATGTCAGATGTGTGTCCACCAGACGGTGCTCAAGCGCCAGGAATTCGGCCGACTGCATTTCATTGAGGCGCGAGACGGTACGCGGGAACTCGTGCGACATCGGACCTTCGGTGTAGAGCTGCTCGGGCGGCACCTCGGCCGACATGACCAGTTTGACCCGGCGGTCGTAGAGCACATCGACCAGCCAGGTAAAGCGCCTCGCCTCCGAAGCCAGCCGCACCGGCATACGAGGCACATTGGAGAGCAGCACGGTGTGGAACTGGGTGGCGATTTCGAGGTAATCGTTCTGCGAGCGCGGGCCGCCGCACAAGGTTCGGAAATCGAACCAGACCACACCACCTGCACGGCGGTTGGCGCGGATCTGGCGCGCCTCTATCTGCAGCACCGGGTCTTCGTCCGGGCCGCTGGCCAGCTGGCCGAAAGCCCGGTCCATCTCGCCTTCTGTCTCCGGCGTGATCGGCGTCTTGTAGAGATCCAGCATCTCCAGCGTGCGCCGGCGGTAGTCGGTGCCGTTGTCCACGTTGAGCACCTCCATGCGGGCATTGAGCAGGTCGATCGCCGGCAGGATGCGGTCGCGGTGCAGGCCGTCGGGGTACAGGCCGTCGGGCTTGAAGTTGGAGGTGGTGACAAAACCCACGCCGTTGTCGAACAGCGCCACCAGCAGGCGGTGCAGGATCATGGCGTCGGTGATGTCGGCGACGTGGAATTCGTCAAAGCAGATCAGGCGGTAGCGCTGGGCCATCTTCTTGCCCAGCACATCCAGCGGGTTCACGGTGCCTTGCATGGCAGCCAGCTCGCGGTGCACCTCGCGCATGAACTCGTGAAAGTGCAGCCGGGTCTTGCGTTGGATCGGCACCGCTTCGTAGAAGCAGTCCATCAGGAAGCTCTTGCCGCGCCCCACCCCGCCAAACATATAGACGCCCTTGGGGATCTCGGGTTTGCTGAACAGTTTTTTGATGGGGTTGGAGCGCTTGGTCTTGAAGGCTGACCACTCCTGCGCGCAGCGCTCGAGCGCCTCGATGGCGCGCAGCTGGGCCGGATCGCTCTGGTAGCCCCGCTTTTTCAGCTCTTCTTCGTAAACAGCACGAACGGACATGGGTGGATCTCTGGCATCAAAAAACCCGGGGCGTGCCCGGGTTTGTGGCTGCTGAAACTGTACCCGAAACAGCCTGCGGCTGCAGGCGCTTCGGGCGGCAGCCTCATCAGAAGTTCAGCGTGCGCTTGTCGACCGCCAGCGCGGCTTCCTTGGTCGCCTCGGACAGCGAGGGATGCGCGTGGCAGATGCGGGCAATGTCTTCGGCGCTGGCGCGGAATTCCATGGCCACCACGGCTTCGGAGATCAGCTCTGAAGCCATCGGGCCCACGATGTGCACGCCCAGGATCTCGTCGGTCTTGGCGTCCGCCAGGAACTTCACCATGCCCGTGGTGTCGCCCAGCGCACGCGCGCGGCCGTTGGCCAGGAAGGGGAAGGTGCCGGCCTTGTACGCCACGCCATCGGCCTTGAGCTGTTGCTCGGTGCGGCCGACCCA
>Ga0255182_1001913_pt1 | contig 10012 bp, 8 predicted proteins | sample Atl_UVDOM_RepA_8_FD_188420 | JGI IMG/M metagenome (GOLD analysis project Ga0255182, IMG submission 188420) | Freshwater microbial communities from Altamaha River, Georgia, United States - Atl_UVDOM_RepA_8d | ecosystem: Environmental > Aquatic > Freshwater > River | place: USA: Georgia | collected... | reverse complement strand
ATGGCGGTGGAGTGTGGTCTGGACGTGTTCATGCCCCTGGGTTTCATCGAGCTGGACACGGCCCTGCGCACCGGATTCGATGTGGTGTCGGCTGCGGCCATGGTGCAGGTGGCCGTGCTGCACCCTCGCAAACTGGCGACCTGGCCCCTGTGGTCATCGCTGGGCTGGCTGGCCGCCGTCGTGCTGGTGCTGCTGCAACCCTGGGCCGGTCACTGGCAGTGGTGGGGCTTCCAGGCGGGCTGCGCCGCCCTCGTGCTGGGGGCCCTGGTGCTGATGAGCGTGTCGTACCGGGTGTCGCCCCACCCGCTGACCTTGCTGCTGCGGCGCTTCACGCTGATCACGCTGGGGTGCTGGGTGGTGCTGTGCGCGTCGATCGGACTGTCGGATGCGCGCCCCGACCTGCAGCTGAGCGTGGCGACCTTCGGTGTCATGGTGTGGCACGTGTTCTTTGCGTCGCAGCTGCTGCTGTCGCCGTACCTGTCGAGAACGCGTCCCATCCTGCAGGAGTTCTCGCTGCTGGCCGCGTCGTCCACCGTGGCGGCCTCGCTGGACCTGCTGTTCGTTGCCGTGTTCTCGCTGGGGCAGTTCTCGTCGATGACGCTGTCGCTGTTCCTGTCCTTCGGGCTGTACCTGAGCATCCGGCGCTGGGTCATGCACCACGTGCTCAGCCGCGACGCCCTGACGACCGAGGGGCTGTTCGAGCGGCTCTACCGCATCGCGCGCGAACTCGAACGCCAGCCCGAACGCCTGCACGACCTGATGTCGGGGCTGATGCGCGAGCTGTTCGACCCGCTGCACATGCGGCTGGCCAGCTCCGACCAGCCCCACTGCCAGTTGCGGGGCAATGGCGGCGTCCTGCTGGTGCCCATCCCCCGGCTGACGGGTGCGGATTCGACGACGGCACAGGCCTTCGTGCTGCGCCATGCCGACAAGGGGCGGCGGCTGTTCACCAGCGAGGACGCCCGCCTGGCCGATCGCATCGTCGAGCAGTTGCACCGGGTGCTCACCTACGACCGCGCCGTGGAGCAGGGGCGCAGCGAAGAGCGCCTTCGGTTGGCGCAGGACCTGCACGACGACATCGGCGCGCGGCTGCTGACGCTGATGTACCAGGCACCCAACCCCGAGATCGAGGAGTACATCCGCCACACCCTGCAGGATCTCAAGACGCTCACGCGGGGCCTGTCGGTACAGCGCCACACCCTGGTCGACGCGGCCAGCGAATGGAAGCGCGACCTCAGTCACCGGCTCAATGCGGCACGCTGCGAGCTCGACTGGGCCATGACCTGCGACCACGATGTGGCCCTGAGCGTGGTGCAGTGGTCGGCCTTGACCCGCATCTTGCGCGAACTGGTGAACAACACGATCAGCCACGCCCGCGCCTCAAAGGTGGAGATCCACCTGGCGCTGGCCGACGACCGCCTGACCCTGACCGTGAGCGACAACGGCCTGGGCCGCGAGCCGGAAACCTGGTCGCACGGCCTGGGCCTGGGCGGCGTGCGCAAGCGCGTCAAACAACTCGGTGGCGTCGTCGCCTGGCGGGAAGCATCGCCGAGGGGCATCAGCTGCCAGGTGGTGGTCGACCAGTTCTCGGGAGCGGCCTTGCCCTGAGGCCCGCGTTCAGACGTCCCACTGGGGCGTGTTGCGCAGGACCTCCTCAAGCGTGGTCACGCCCTCGGCCACCTTCATCACGCCCCCCAGCCGCAGGGGACGCAAGCCTTCCTGGACGGCCTGCTGGCGCAGACGTGCCATGTTCACATCCGGATGCAGGGTCTGACGCACGCCCTCGGACACCGGCAGCAGTTCGTACAGGCCGACGCGCCCCTTGAAACCGGTCATCCGGCACTCCAGGCACCCCACCGGCTTGTAAGCCCGCGGCGTGCCATTGAGCCGCCAGGGCTTGATCACGTCGCCCAGGATCTCGCCCGTGACGGTCGGATCGGGCTGCTTGCAGGCCGGACACAGGGTGCGCACCAGGCGCTGGGCCAGCACCCCGATCACGGTGGCACTGATGAGGTAGGGCGGCACGCCGATGTCGGTCAGCCGGGTGATGGCCGAGGCCGCGTCGTTGGTGTGCAGCGTGGAGAACACCAGGTGCCCGGTCAGGGCCGACTGGATGGCCATGTCGGCCGTCTCGCGGTCGCGGATCTCGCCCACCATGATGATGTCCGGGTCCTGGCGCATCAGCGCCCGCACCCCTTCGGCAAAGCCCAGATCGAGGGCGGGCTGCACCTGCGTCTGGTTGAACGAGGGCTCGATCATTTCGATGGGGTCCTCGATGGTGCAGACATTGACCTCTTCGGTGGCCAGGCGCTTGAGCGTCGAGTACAGCGTGGTCGTCTTGCCCGAGCCGGTCGGGCCGGTGACCAGGATGATGCCGTGCGCACGCGAGGTGAGCGATTCCCACAAGGGCAGCTCGTTGACACCGAAGCCCAGCGCATCGAAGGACTTGAGCGTGGTGTCCGGGTCGAAGATGCGCATCACGAGCTTCTCGCCGAAGGCCGTTGGCATGGTCGACAGGCGCATCTCGACCTCCTCGCCCGAGGGGTTGCGCGTCTTGATGCGACCGTCCAGCGGGCGGCGCTTTTCGACCACGTCCATGCGTCCGAGCAGCTTGATGCGGGCCGTCATGGCCTGCATCACCGACAGGGGCACCTGGTAGACCACGTGCATGACGCCGTCGATGCGAAATCGGATGGCGCCCATGTCACGACGCGGTTCCAGGTGGATGTCGGAGGCGCGCTGATCGAAGGCGTACTGCCACAGCCAGTCGACGACCTGGATGATGCCCTGGTCATTGGCGTCGAGCTGGCGGGTGGTCTTGCCCAGTTCGACCAACTGCTCGAAGTTGTGGACCACACTGTCGCCGGTCTTGCGGTTGGCGTCCCGCACCGATCGCGCCAGGGTGTAGAACTCGGTGCGATAGCGTTGCAGCTCCAGCGGGCTGGCCACCACCAGCCGGATGGTCTTGCGGGTGTGGGCCAGGATCTCGTCCACCCAGGCCACATCCAGGGGCTCGCAGGTGGCAATCGTGACATCACTGAGGCCCACCTGGATGGGCAGGGCTCGTCGCCGCTCGGCGTAGGTGATGGACATCACGTCGGCCACGCGGGCCACATCGACCTTGAGAGGGTCGATGCGCACATAGGGCAGGCCCACGCGCTGCGCCAGCCATTCGGTCAGGGGTTCGAGCTCCAGGGCCGTGCCCGTGTCCTGACGAATCAGGCCCAGCCCGGCCAGGCGCACCAGCGGGTGCTGGGCACTGCTGCCCGCCGCAAAGCGCTGCGCGATACGCTCGGCGTCCTTGAGGGCCAGCACGCCGTCCTCGGTCAGCCAGGCGAGCAGCAACCTCCAGTCCAGCGGCCCCTGGTGGGACTGGTTGGGTCGCGGCCCCGTGGCAGGCGCGACGGCAGGGGCCACAGGGCGGGACGACGAAGACGCAGCACTCATGCAGAACTCCGGGCGGATGCGCGTCGGGCAGCCGGACGAGGCTGGAAGGCCGACAGCAATTGCACCCATTTTCGCGCAGGCAGCTCGTAGCGCGCTTGTAAAGTTTCGGCCCGGGCGGCCAGTGCCTCGCGTGCCGGCAGATCGAAGCCCTTCCACGCCAGCACGATGGTGTTGCCGTCGCGGGTGGGTTTGAGCATGGCCGTGCGATCGGCACCGAACGCCGCCGCGATGCGCGAGGCACTGCGCTCGAAGCTGGCGTCGCGCCCGAACAGATTGACGCTCATCACGCCCCGGTCGTCCAGCACCCGCCAGCAGGCCCGGTAGAACGCTTCGTCGTCCAGCACCGGGCTGGCGGCCTCGTGGTCATACAAGTCAACGCACAGGGCATCCCAGGCGCCCACCTGGTCATCCTGGGTGACGAACCGACCCGCATCGGCCTCGATCACCTGGAGGCGATCGTCGTTGGCAGGCAGGTGGAACCAGTGGCGACATGCCGTGATCACCTTGGGATTGATCTCGACCACCGTGGTTGATGCGCGCAGCACCGCATGGCAGAACTTGGTGATGGCACCGGCCCCCAGGCCCAGCTGCAAGGTGCGCAGGCCGGACAACGCCCCCGCGTCCTCGTCGCGCAGCAGCATCCACGCCATCATGCGCTGCACATACTCCAGCTCGATCTTCAGGGGCTTGCGGATGCGCATCGAACCCTGGATCCAGGGCGTTTCGAGATGAAGGTGGCGCACGCCAGCCTGTTCGGAAATGGTGGCGTCGGGGAGGGGTGGGCGTTTCTTCACGGGCCGCAGTGTGTCACAAAGGCCGCTCCGCCCTGCGTTACCCTGGCCACATGAATGCCGCACCGCCCGCCGCCCCACCGCGCCTGACCGGCCTGCCCCCCGTGATCGGCCCGCAGACGCGTTGCCTGGTGTTGGGCAGCTTCCCGTCGGAAGCGTCGCTGCGGGCCGGGCAATACTATGCTCACCCCCGCAACCACTTCTGGCCCTTGCTGTCGGCCCTCTGGGGCCTGAGCGGCAGCGAATCGCTGCAGCACCGACCGTATGCCGAGCGCATCGAACAGGTGCTGGCTCATGGCTGGGGCATCTGGGACGTCTATGACAGCTGCCAGCGCCAAGGCAGCCTTGACAGTGCCATCGAACAGGCGCGGCTCAATCCGCTCGAGCACCTGCGCACCTGGGCACCTGCCTTGCAGGTGATCGCGCACAATGGTGGCGAATCGGCCCGGCACATGCGCATCACCCGGCCATTGGGCCTGCCGGTGGTGCGCCTGCCTTCGACCAGCCCGGCCAACGCGTCATGGAGCTTCGAGCGCAAGGTTGAGGCTTGGCGTGACACCCTGCAGCCCTGGCTGCAAACCGACGGTCAGCGGGCCGCGCCCGAAGCCGGCACGGGCTGATCGCGCTGGTCGCCACCCACCCCGGCCCACTCGCCGCGGGACGCGGGCACATCGTCGTCGGCCAGCAGCAGGGTGATGGTGAAGGTGCTACCTTGCCCCGGCATGCTGTCAACGCGAATGTGGCCGCCCATCGACTGGAGCAGGCGCCGCGCGATCACCAGACCCAGGCCCGCCCCCTCGACGCCGGAGTGTTCGGCACCCAGGCGATTGAACGGCTCGAACAGGCCCTGCTGCTGGGTGGGGCTGAGACCGATGCCCGTGTCCACGACCGCAACCGACAGCGTGCCGGCATCCGACGGCTGCAACTCGACGGTCACCTGCCCACCGTCCCGGTTGTACTTGACCGCATTGGACAGCAGGTTGATGAGGATCTGTCGCAAGCGCTTGCCATCGGCCAGCACCCGACGCGGGTCCTGCAGCAGGCGCTCGTCCGCTCGTACCGTGATGCCGCGAGCCTGGGCCTGTGGCGCGATCATGGGCAGGCAATCGGCCACGCAGGCGCCCAGGGGCACGGCATCGATTTCCAGGGACTCGTCGCCCGCTTCGATGCGTGACAGGTCCAGCACCTCGTTGATCAAGTCCAGCAGATGTCGGCCGGCCTTCAGGATGTGCGCCACGTGCTCCCGGTGTGCATCGGGCAGACTGGACCGGCTGCCGTAGAGCATCAACTGTGCAAACCCGTTGATGGCGTTGAGCGGCGTGCGCAGTTCATGGCTCATGCGCGACAGGAACTCGCTCTTGGCGCGGTCGGCCTGCTGAGCCGCCTCCTGGGCCCGCCTGGCGCGTTCGGCCTCGATGCGCTCAGTGATGTCGCGTGACAGCACGATGAACCGGGTGTCGTCACCTTGTTGCGGGCCCTTGCGGGCCACGGACAACTCGAACCACCGGGTGCCGCCCGATACCGGCAGCGGCAATTGCACGCCGACGGAGACCCCCTGCTCCTGCGCCTCGCGCAAGGCGCTCATCACCCGATCGGCCGGATGGCTGGCCATCACGTCCCGCAGCGATCGGCCGATGAGGACCGCCGGGCGGTCCAACAGCAGCTCTGGCCGGCGGGAGTGGACGGCATGGTAGCGGCCCTGGAGGTCCATCTCGATCAACAGGTCCGGCACGGCGTCCAGAGTGGCTCGCAACTGGTCCTGTGCTCGGTCCAGCGCCCGATAGGGGCGCTCGATCACTTCCACGAACACGGCTCGGTACAGGAACAGGTACGAGATGATCTTGTAGACATGGCCAAGGATGTTGTAGACGTCGCTCACGCGCGCGTACAAGGTAAAGAAGCACTCGCTCATGGCCATGGCGAGCACGGCGCCCAGCAGTGCGGGTCGGTCATAAGTGCGCGACCCGGCCGCCCCCCGCCACAGCACGATGGCCGTGAACAGATTCAAGCCGACAATCACATATTCGGTGCCCACCTTGAGGGGCGTGAGTCCCCCCTCGTCGAACGTCCGCGGCAACCAGTGCGGCTTCAAAAGGATCACCCAGTGAACCAGCACCACCACCGACAGGACGCCGCCCAGCCAAAGCCACCGTTCGCCCCGCGACCCCGCCTGCAACGGTGGCACACAGGCCGCCCCCAGAAGCGCCAGGGCGGCCAGCAAGCGCGCCGCCAGCCAGAAGTCGATGGCCTTTTCGACCCCGCTGGGCGAGACATAGACCGGCATGCCCTTGTAGGACAAGGCGTGGGACAGATCGAGCAGGCCCACTCCCAGAAATGCACAGGCCAGCACCAGGGTGCCTCGGGGCAGGACCCTTCCGTGAGCATTCCAGCCCGCAGCGAACACCAGCATCGCGATGGTCACGGCCAGCACTTCAAGGATGGCATGGATGGGCACATAGTGCACCTCCGGGATCACCCCGCCGTGCAGTGGCAGCACCCAGGCCATGACCAGCCCGGACGCCATCAAGCCGAGTATCCACGCCGATGAGCGCCAGAACGTCTTCTGATTGACGGGATCCATTGGTTCGGTTCCTCGCGGTCGCTGACGATCCTCCCGGAACCTCCCCGCCCGCAACCTGGGCGGAAGGCCGGTTGATTCTGTCACACGCCGGCGCTCGGACGTGTCGCCCGGTCTGCGGATAAGCCCTGCAATTTCGGCAAGGCCGACAGTGCGTTGCGCGACGTCTGTTCGCGCAAGGTGTCCAGGTCGACGCCCCTCAGATCGGCCAGCACCTGGGCCACCCGAGGCAGCTCGCAAGGTTCGTTGCGCGAGGTCGCACCTCGGGATCGCTCGTCGGCCGTGCGATACAGCCAATGGGGCGGGATGTCGGGCGCATCGGTTTCCAGCACGATGGCGTCGTCAGGCAGGCATGCGGCCAGCCGCCGGATCTGGTGGGCGCGATCGAACGTCAGGGCCCCGCCGAAGCCCAGGCGAAAGCCCAGATCCAGAAACGCGTGCGCCTGCTGCTCGCTGCCATTGAAGGCATGTGCAATGCCGCCAGGCACCGCCCGCCCACGGGACCGGCAGGCCCGAAGGTGCTTGAGCAGCACGTCGGCGCTGCGGCGCACATGCAGGATCACGGGCCAGCGGCCGGCCGCTGCCACGTCGAGCTGGGCCGCATACAGGGCCTCCTGCCGCGCCTGGCCCTCGGCTGTCTTCAGCGCCGGCACGAACAGGTCGATGCCGATCTCGCCCACGGCCACCAGACGCGGGTCATTGGCCCCGGCCGCCAGGGCGGCCTGCAACTGCTCAGGGGCCCGGTCCCCGACCTGATCGATGTACAACGGGTGGGTGCCCAGGGCATAGGCCCCATCGCACGCGCAGGCCACCTCCCGCACAGCGCCGAACAGCGAAGGCATGACGGCGGGGATCACCATGAGACCCACCCCCGCCGACCGCGCCCGCGCGATCACCTGCGCCCGATCGGGATCGAACTCGGCCGCATCCAGGTGACAGTGGGTGTCGATCCACCCTGTCGGCTCACCACGGTGCGGCGCGCTCATGGGCTCAGGCTGCCACCAGGCGCCCTTCGTGCAGGCGCCAACGGTGTTCACAGCGGGCGGCCAGCTCAGGGTCGTGGGTGACCATCACCAGCGCCGTGCCTTGTTCCCGGGCCACATCCTGCATCAGCTCGAACACGGTGTTGGCCGTCAACCGGTCGAGATTGCCGGTGGGCTCGTCGGCCAGCACGCAGGACGGGCGCGTCACCAGCGCACGCGCCACCGCCACGCGCTGCCGCTCGCCCCCCGACAGCTCGGCTGGCCGGTGCTCGGCCCGAGGTCCCAGACCGACCTGCGCCAACACGCGAGCGGCTTGAGCACGTGCCGCGCCCAGCCCCATGCGCCGGATCAGCAGGGGCATGGCCACGTTGTCCAGCGCCGAGAACTCGGGCAGCAGGTGGTGGAACTGGTAGATGAAACCCAGGTGCTGGTTGCGCCAGCGCCCTTGCGCCGCCGGGCTCATCGTGGTCCAGTCCTGGCCATGCAGACAAGCCATCCCTTCGGTGGCCCGCTCCAGCCCACCCAGGATGTGCAGCAGCGTGCTCTTGCCTGAGCCGGACGCACCGATGATGGCCACCGACGTGCCGGCCCGGACCGTCAGGTCGACGCCGGCCAGGACCGTGAGGTCGATCGGGCCCTCATGGAAACGCCGCACCACGCCGTGCGCCTGCAGGATCACGTCGCCCACGCTCGCTCCCATGTCAGATCCCCAGCAGCCAGGCAATGACCTGCTTGGCCACGAAGCCCAGCAGTCCGAAGCCCAACACGACGAACAGCACGAAGGTGCCGAACTTGCCGGCCTTGGACTGGCGCGCAAGCTGCAGGATGATGAACATCATGTACAGCATGAAACCGCCGACACCGACGGTCAGCCCGAACTGGGCGATCTGCTCTTCGTTCCAACCAAACATCGGACTTCAACTTTCGCGCACCACCAGGTCGCGGTAGGCATGCCAGCTGGCGTGCCCCAGCACCGGCAACACGGGAATCAACAGGAACATCATCGAGCCAAAGCCCAGCAGGGTCAGCGACATCAGGATCGCGGCCCAGAGGCTGCTGAGCACCGGGTTGGTGGCCACGGCGCGCAGGCTGGTGGCCACGGCCTGCATCACGCTCACCTGGGGCCGGTCCATCAGCAAGGGGATGGTGACGAGCGTGGACGCGAACACCGGCGCGGCCAGCAGGCCGCCCAGCAGCAGCCAGGCCTCGAACAGCCCCGCGTGCGGGCTGAGCACCACGATGCGGACGAAGTCCTCCGGGGTGTTCACCGGGGCGTCGGACCACACGTGGATCAGGGCGGCCGAGGTCAACACCCACAAGGTGCCCTGAACGGTGAGCAAGACGCCAAAACCCACCAGGCGGCGATCGAGCGAGCGCCAGACCGCCCACACCGTGTCCCAACCGGGCCGCTCGCCGCGAGCGATCGAGCGGCTGACGGCGTACAGGCCCGTCGAGATCACGGGCGCCACGAGCAGGAACCCCGAGAACGCCCCGGCCAGGGCCCAGAAGCGCGTCCAGCCCACCCACAGCAACACGCCACCGAAAGCGGCCACCACCACGCCGTGCGTCAGCCCGATCAGGGGCGCCGCCGCAAAATCGGCCCAGCCGCGCCCCAGCCAGCGCAGGGAGCGCAAGGAATGGATGCGACGGACATGCAGGGGTTCATTCATACCGAAGGGCCTCCGCGGGTTGGACCCGGCTGGCGCGCCAGCTGGGGTAGAGCGTGGCGACGAGCGCCAGCATCAGGGACACGACCGCCACCGGGATGATGTCGCCGGCCTGCGGATCGCTGGGCATGGATGTGATCAGGTAGATGCTGCCCGGCAGGAAACGCACGCCCAGCAGGTGCTCGATGAACGGCACGATCACGTCGATATTGAACGCCACCAGCAGGCCCAGCCCCAGACCGGCGAGGGTGCCCAGAACGCCCGACAGGGCCCCCTGGACCATGAAGATGCCCATGATCGACGCCGGGCTGGCGCCCAGCGTGCGCAAGATGGCGATGTCGGCCCGCTTGTCCGTCACGGTCATCACCAGGGTCGACACCAGATTGAAGGCGGCCACGGCCACGATCAGGGTCAGGATGATGAACATCATGCGCTTCTCGATCTGGACCGCATCGAACCATGTCGCGTTGGTGCGGGTCCAATCGCGCACGATGACATGGGAGCCCAGCGACGTGGCCAGGTCGTTGGCCACGCGCCGCGCCGCCT
>Ga0255182_1001912_pt1 | contig 10014 bp, 10 predicted proteins | sample Atl_UVDOM_RepA_8_FD_188420 | JGI IMG/M metagenome (GOLD analysis project Ga0255182, IMG submission 188420) | Freshwater microbial communities from Altamaha River, Georgia, United States - Atl_UVDOM_RepA_8d | ecosystem: Environmental > Aquatic > Freshwater > River | place: USA: Georgia... | reverse complement strand
GGCATGTTGACACGATGCAGTTCACCTTTCGCAACCCTGAGCGCTCGACGACGCCGACGTTGTCGGTGCCAGGGGCGCGCAGCATCATCGTTGCGGCTCGGTCGTATTACGCGAGAGAAGTGGATGGTGCGGGTGATGCTCACGGCTCGGGCAAAACGAGCGATGCGGTGCCGGCACGAATCGCTCGTTATGCGTGGCGCGACCATTACGAGCCATTACGCGATGCATTGCGAGTGGCGGCACAGCGGTTGAAGCGCGACGGCCATCGAGCGACCGTGTTCGCCGACGACAACTCGATCGTTGACCGCGAGGTTGCCTATCGCGCGGGCCTCGGCTGGTATGGCAAGAATGCGAACTTGTTGCTCGAAGGCCTCGGTAGTTGGTTCGTGCTCGGTTGCCTGGTGACGACGGCAGAACTCACAACCACCGAACGCGAGGTGGCTGATGGCTGTGGTTCGTGCCGGCGATGTATCGATGCCTGCCCGACCGCGGCCATCGTCGAGCCAGGTGTTGTTGATGCGCGCCGCTGCTTGGCGTGGCTGTTGCAGAAGCCGGGCACGTTCGACCCGCAGTATCGCGCCACCCTCGGCACACGTATCTATGGTTGCGACGACTGCCAAGTAGCTTGCCCGCCGACCATGCGTCGCGCTCTCGACCGCACGGTGGGCGATGAGCGCACCACGGTTGATGCCATCGAGTTGCTTACAGCCAGCGACGCGCGCGTGTTGGAGCTGGTGGGCGAGTGGTACGTGGCCGATCGCAACCCACGTTGGGTGCGGCGAAACGCGCTGCTCGTGCTCGGAAACTCTGGAGTGCGCAACGACGATGTGGTGACGGTGCTCGCGCGATATCTGCACGGCGACGACGAGCTCTTACGCGAACACGCGCAATGGGCGGCACAACGCCTTGGGCTCAGTGTCAGTGTGGCGAGCGAGTGCGTGCCATGAGCAGGCGGCAGCAATCGTGAAACATCTGCTCGTGACGAACGACTTTCCGCCGAAGGTTGGCGGCATCCAGAACATGCTGTGGGAACTGTGGCGACGACTTGACCCAACATCGTTTGCCGTGCTCACGAGCCCGTATGCCGGTGCCGACGTATTCGATGCTCAACAGCCATTTCGTGTCGACCGAATTCGCGAGCCGGTGCTCTTGCCACACCCGATGATGGTGCGGCGCATCGAACATCTGGCGCGCGAGATCGGCGCACAACACGTGGTGCTCGACCCTGCATTGCCACTTGGCTTGGTCGGTCGCTCGCTTTCGATGCCGTACAGCGTGATGGTGCACGGGGCTGAAATCACCGTGCCGGGGCGACTGCCGGGCTCGCGGCAAGCCCTCTCGCACGTATTGCGTGGCGCAGAGAAGGTGTATGCGTCGGGAAGCTATCCCGCTGCCGAGGCACAGCGTGCAGCCGGGCGTGATTTGGCAATCGTGCAGATTCCGCCTGGCGTCGACACACAGCGATTCCGACCACTCGACGATGAAGCTCGGCGCGCGGCGCGCGAGAAGTTTGGCGTCGCTACCCACGCGCCACTCGTAGTGGGGGTGAGTCGACTCGTGCCGCGCAAGGGGTTTGACGTGGCAATTCGCGCGGTGGCACAGGTGGCGAAGCAAGCCAAGCGCGCGGGTAACCACCAGCTCGCCGATATCACAATGTTGATCGGTGGCACCGGTCGCGACCACGACCGACTGCGCCGTCTCATCGACGAGACGAAGGCGCCCGTGCGATTGCTCGGTCGGGTGAGCGACGCCGACCTGCCGCTTTTGTATGGGTGTGCCGATGCGTTCATGATGTTGTGTCGAAACCGCTGGGGAGGGCTCGAACAAGAAGGATTCGGCATTGTTTTTGCAGAAGCGGCGGCGTGTGCGGTGCCACAGATCGCCGGAGACAGTGGCGGGGCCGCCGAGGCCGTGGTTGACGGTGTAACAGGCCACGTGATTCGCACGCCCGATGACGTCGACGCCGTTGCCCAGCGCCTCGAACACCTGCTGTCTGACCCTGCGGCACATCGTGCGATGGCGATGGCATCGCGGGCGCGCGCCGTGGCCGAGTTCGACTACTCGGTGCTCGTCGCTCGGCTGCGGGCGGCGCTTGCCGCCTGATGTACGTGCGGGCGGGCCTAGCGGTCTGATTTCGTTACGGGCGGGCAACTAGTCTCATCGTCGTGCTTGATCAGGCAACAGAAACCGAGCTGATCGCCGCGAGCCCGCAGCGCTGCTTCGACGTCGCCGTCGACTTTGAGCGGTATCCAGAGTGGACTCACGACGTAAAAGAAGCCAATGTGCTTGAGCGCGATGCGCACGGTCGCGCTACCAAGGTGGAATACCGGGCGAGCGCACTCGGACGCAGCACGCACTACACCTTGTCTTATGACTATTCGCAGGCCCCTGAGCGTTTGTCGTGGTCGCTCGCCGAGGGCGACATTATGCGCGTGATCGATGGCTCTTACGATTTCGCGCCCGACGGTGCGGGAACACGAGTCACCTACTCGCTGCAGATTGAGCTGATTGTGCCGCTGCCGGGCTTTGTGAAACGTCGCGCTGAAGTGCGAATCTTGCACACCCTGAAAGAATTGAAGACTCGCGCTGAGTCGTGACCCGACGAGTCGCGCGGCGACAGATGTGAAGATATGACTTACATCGCTGGCATCGACGTTGGTGGCACTAAGTGTCTCGGTGTGGTGCTCGATGCGCAACGTGAGGCGACGAGCGAACACGACGTCATTCGACAAGTGCGAAACCCCACACCATCAGCCGACAAACTCGTCGATGCGCTCGAAGTGTTGGCACGTGAACTTGGTGACGTGGAGTCGATCGGTGTTGGCATTCCTGGGCTCATCACGCTCGACGGCGTGATGCGGGCGTCACCGAACATCCCTGGATCAGTTGATGTGGCGGTTGGTCCCGAGTTGTCGCAACGTCTCGGCCGGCATGTCTATGTCGACAATGACGGCAACTTGGCGGCACTCGCCGAATGGCGATTTGGTGCCGCGCGCGGTGCCAAGAACATGTGGATGGTCACGCTCGGTACCGGTATCGGCGGCGGCAACGTGGTGAACGGTGTCGTGCAGCGCGGTGTGAATGGTTTCGCCGGCGAGATTGGCCACATTGTCGTGAACCCTGACGGGCCGCGTTGCACGTGTGGGCGAAAGGGCTGTTGGGAGGTCTACGCCTCGGGGCGTGGCCTGCGCATGCTGGCTGCAGGCGAGGCGGGCGAGAGCGTGATTGCAAGGGCACGCAACGGTGACGCTGACGCCGTAACAGTGCTCGAAGCGTGGGCGCGCTGGGTGGCGATTGGGCTCTCGAATATCACCAACGTGAGCGACCCCGACGTCATCGTGATCGGTGGCGGAGTTTCGGAGGCTGCCGACGTTGTGATGCCCATCGTGCAACGGTGGTTCGTCGAGACGTTGTATTCGCCTGAGCAACGCCAACACCCCGCGTTGCGGGTGGCACAACTCGGGGAGCACGCAGGCGCCATTGGTGCCGCGCTCTTGCCGCGCTTTGCGTCAGCGTAGACCTACCTCGGCGCATTAAAACGGCGCAGTGGGCACTTAGGCTTGTCGCGTGGATTTTCGGCGCATCAGCAACCTGCCGCCGTACGTCTTCACCATCATCAACAATCTGAAAATCACCGCACGCCGCGACGGCGACGACGTGATCGACCTCGGGTTCGGCAACCCTGATATTCCATCCCCGCAGATTGCCGTAGAGAAACTTGCTGAGGCTGCCCACAACCCGAAGAACCATCGTTACTCGCTGTCGCGCGGCCTGCCCAAGCTGCGCGAAGCAGTGGCCTCGATGTACGAGCGAAAGTTCGGCGTGACCCTCGACCCCGAATTGCAGATCACCAACACCATCGGCTCGAAGGAAGGCTTCAGCCATCTGATGTGGGTGCTGCTCGAATCGGGCGATGCGGCGATCGTGCCGAGCCCGAGTTATCCGATCCACATCTTTGGTCCGCTCTTTGCCGGAGCAGATCTGCGGCAGATTCCGATGCGCAGCCAGCGACGGTTGTTGTCGGCCACCGATGTCGACGTCGAATATCAAGACGAGTTCTTCGCGTCGTTGCACAAGGCGTGGGAAGTCGGTTGGCCCAAGCCGCGGGTGTTGGTGATCTCGTTTCCGCACAACCCGACCGGTGCGACGGTTGACCTGGCCTTCATGCAGCGAGTCGTCGATTTCTGTCGCGAGCGCGAGATGATTGTCGTACACGACTTCGCGTATGCCGACATGGGTTTCAACGGTTACGAACCGCCGTCGATTCTGCGAGCCAAAGGGGCGATGGACTGCGCTGTCGAGCTCTATTCGATGACCAAAGGCTTCTCGATGGCCGGCTGGCGGTGCGCATTCTTGGTGGGCAACACCCAGGTGGTGCAGGCGCTCGTGAAGTTGAAGTCGTATCTCGACTACGGCTCGTTTCAGCCGATTCAGATCGCGGCGACGGTCACCTTGAACGAGGCCCACGACTTCCCGACCGAAGTGTGCAACACCTACCAATCACGCCGTGACGCATTGATCGAGGGCCTCGACCGAATTGGGTGGAGCATTCCATCACCTCGTGGTTCGATGTTCGTGTGGGCGCCGATTCCCGAGCCGTATCGCGAGATGAACTCGGTCGAGTTCTGTTCACACCTGGTGAACGAATGCAACGTGGCACTCTCGCCGGGCTCGGGCTTCGGCCCTGGTGGCGAAGGCTTCGTGCGCTTTGCGTTGATCGAGAACGAGCAGCGCATTCACCAAGCGGTGCGCAACCTCGACCACGGTTTGCCGAAGCTCTAGCGCGGCCCGCATCGCTGCACTGGTCAGCGGGCGTGCGGCGGGCGGGTGACTTGACAACCAGCGTCAGGGGTCTATGGTGCGGTCTCATGCATCGCTGTGGCTCGTGCGTCCGCTTGGGCCTTGCGTCGCACACTAAGGGGCATGGAGACATCACCACCACGACCACCGCACGACCAACTCAACGAGGGAAGCTTCGCGATGAGCGTTGACGCGCCGCCTATGTCATCGCTGCCTGACGGTTGGAGCGACCTTGCGCGACGAGTTGATGTGATTGCAGTTGAAAAGCGAGTTGACCTGCGCATACAAGCTCTGGAAGTGCGGTTTGACGACCGCTTCGTCGCCGCGGAGAAGCGAGCCGACGATCGATTCATGAGTCTCGAGAAGCGTCTTGACGAGCGCTTTCTCGACGTCGATCGACAATTCCTGGGTGTTCATCAACGATTTCAGCTTGTCGAACAGCGATTCAATGCTCTCGCTCACGAGATTGGAGAGCTGCGTGCGGAATTGAAGCACGAAATCGGCGACATTCGTGAAGATCTGCGAGAGCTTCGCAGCCTTCGCACGACGATTGTTGTGACTGCACTCTCGTTGTTCGTCGGGCTCGCCGGTCTCGGATTCGGTTTCGTGCAGATCGCGCTGCGCGCTTAACTCGGCACCCAGGCACGCGAGCGCTCGACCGCCCGCAACCACTGAGCGTGGGCGGCATCGCGTGTGGCGGCGTCGGCTGATGGCGTGAAGCTTCGCTCGAGTGCCCAGCGCGATGCGATGTCGTCGGTCGAGCCCCAGACCCCCTCAGCGAGGCCGGCGAGGTAGGCCGCGCCGATTGCGGTGGTCTCGAGTTCGGTCGGGCGCAACACGTCGACGCCAAGTTGGTCGGCCTGCATCTGCAGCATGAGGTTCATCACTGCAGCCCCACCATCGACGCGAAGATCGCGAATCGCCACACCCGACGCACGAGTCATTGCATCGACAACGTCGCGAGTTTGCATCACCATGCTCTCCACCGTGGCGCGCGCAAAGTGTGCGCGCGTCGTGCCGCGGGTGATGCCGAAAATGGCGCCGCGGGCATACGGGTCCCACCACGGGCTACCGAGCCCGGCGAACGCCGGCACGAGCACGACGCCGCCAGCATCAGGCACGCTTTCGGCAAGCGGACCAACCTCACTCGATGCATCGATGATGTTGAGGCCGTCGCGCAACCACTGCACGGCTGCACCGGTCACAAAAATCGCACCTTCGAGGGCGTACACCGCCGGTTGCGAGCCGAGTTGCCACGCCACTGTGGTGAGCATGCCCGAAGTCGGCGCCGGACACGACGTGCCGACATTGAGCAAGACAAAACTGCCGGTGCCGTAGGTGTTCTTGGCGCTGCCTGGCGTGAAGCATGCTTGACCAAAGAGTGCAGCCTGCTGATCACCTGCCACGCCACTCACCGGCACACCAGCGGGAATCGCACCGTCGGCAGTCGTCACGCCGATGCGACCGCTCGAAGCACAGACTTCAGGCAGCTGACGTTGGTCGACGCCGAACATCGCGCAGGTGTCGTGGCTCCAGCGCAGCGTGCGAATGTCAAAGAGCATCGTGCGCGATGCATTGGTCACGTCGGTGGCGAACGCGGCACCACCTGTGAGGCGATGCACGAGAAACGCGTCGATCGTGGCGAATGCGAGGTTCTTCGCACGAGCCACCTCGGTGTTGTGTAAAAGCCACTCGACCTTCGAACCCGAGAAATAGGGGTCGAGCACGAGCCCTGTTGTTGAGCGAACGAGGTCGAGGTGCGGTGCTAGTTCGTCGCAACGACCCGCGGTGCGGCGGTCTTGCCACACTATTGCCCGATGCAGGGGAGTCCCGGTCACGCGGTCAATTGCCACCACGGTTTCGCGTTGGTTGGTGATACCGATGGCGGCAATCGGTTCACTGAGTTGTGCGCACACCGACTGCAGCGTGGCGCGCACGGCCTGCCAGATTTCTTCCGCATCGTGTTCGACCCAACCGGGTTGTGGATAGTGCTGCGTGAACTCGCGATAGTCGGCGATTGACGCACGGCCGTCGGCAAACACCGCTCGTGTGCGCACACCAGTGGTGCCAGCATCAATCGCGAGCACGACGCCCGAGGTGGCCATGGCGCGAGATTAGTTGAGCGACTCGCAGGGCAACTCGACGACGAAGCGCGCGCCTGTCTCGCCGTCGCGACGCGCTTCAACCCAGACGCGTCCGCCGTGTAGCCGCACGTGTTCGCGCACGAGAGCAAGCCCGAGCCCTGCACCTTCGCCCGCGCCGCGTTTGCTCGCACCCGCGCCGCGTGAGAAGCGCTCGAAAATGCGAGGAGCATCGGTGGTCGAGACGCCTTCTCCGCGGTCTTCCACGGCAATCCACACGTGCGATGCAGAGTCTTCGGCGGGGCAGACCTGCACGGTTGCTGCACCACCACCGTGCGACCTCGCGTTGTCGATGAGGTTGGCCACGACCCGCGCGAGTCGCCGACGGTCGCCGCTCAGGGTGAGGGCACTACAGCGTTCGTCAATCTGCAACGGAGTGCGTGGCATGCTGCTCGCGAGCACCGACTGCTGCACGAGCTCGGCGACACGCAGCACATCGCGGTTGAGTCGCACGGCTCCAGCGTCATACCGCGAGATCTCGAGCAGGTCTTCAACTAGCCCGCTGAATCGCGCAACATCGGCGACCAAGAGATCGAGTGCGGCCTGACTTCGCTCAGAGAGTTCGTCGCGTCGCGATGACATCACTTCGACTGAAGCAGCAAGTGTCATGAGGGGTGAGCGCAGTTCGTGGCTCACATCGCTAGTGAATCGTGCATCGCGTTCGACACGGTCTTGTAGGCGGGCCACCATGTCGTTGAACGATTCGGTGAGCGCATTGAGATCTGGGTCGTCAGTTGGCTCGAGTCGGGTATCGAGCCGGCCTTCGGCAATTGCGCGTGCGGCGTCAGCGGCGCCAGCGAGCGGTCGCACCACACGCTCACTTGCCAGAATGCCGAGCAGCAAGCCGACGAGCAGCGTGATCGCGGCAGCAGCGACAAGAGCGATGCGCAAACTGTCGAGTGTTTCGGCAATTACTTGGTTGCTGATGCCGAGTTCGCCCTCGCGCTCGCGCAGGTTTGAACGAGTGAGAGTGTAAGTAAGAAACGTGAGTACACCCGAAAGAATCAGCGCACCGATACCGAAAGTGAGAAGAATTCGTGTGCGCAAACCCATGCGCCGCGGGCGGTGTCGCCGCACGAAACCACGGGCCCGCTTGGCAAGCGAGAGATCGTCAGGGCGTACGGGACTGGTCACGATGCAAGTGCGCTCGTCACGCCTGCAATCGGTAGCCGAGACCGCGCACCGTCACCACATGGCGCGGTTCGGCGGGGTCGCGTTCCACCTTCATGCGCAGTCGACGCACGTGCACGTCGACGAGTCGGCCGTCACCGAAGTAGTCGTAGTCCCACACGCGTTTCAAGAGCGTCTCGCGGCTGAACACGCCACTCGGGTTCTCGGCGAGCACACACAACAGTCGAAACTCGGTCTTGGTGAGCGGCACCTCTTCGCCGGCAAGCGTGACCCGACCCTCTTCAGGAATGATCACGAGATCGCCGAACACCAAGTTTTGGTGCTGGTGATCGACGGTCTTGATGCGCCGTAAGAGTGCCCGAATTCGTGCCGAAAGTTCTTTCGGTGCAAACGGCTTGGTGAGATAGTCGTCGGCTCCGGCTTCGAGACCAGCGACCACGTCGTGTGTGTCGCTGCGCGCCGTCACCATCACGATCGGCACACTGCTTGCCGAGCGAATCTTGCGACACAATTCAAAACCGTCGATGCCGGGCAGCATGATGTCGATCAGTACCACGTCAGCGGGTGTCGTGTCGAACTTCTCGGCGGCGACTTCGCCGCTGGCAGCCTCATCAACGACCCAACCTTCCTCCTCGAGAGCAAGGCGCACCGACGTGCGAATACGTTCGTCGTCTTCCACCGTGAGAATGCGCGTAGACACCGAGCACCAAGGTAGTGCTAGCCGTGCGGGTGCTTGCGCTGAGCGGCAATCAAGAGTGCCGAGAGCGCATCAAAGACCCCGGAGGCAGCGATCAACGTTTCCTCGGGCCGCAGCGGCCCGCCTGCGAAGTCGCCGGCTCGGGCTCCTGCTTCGCGGGCGATGACTTCGGCGGCCGCGATGTCCCACGCGTGAAGGTTTTCTTCGAAGTAGGCATCGAGACGACCGCACGCGACGAAACAAATGTCAACCGCAGCCGCCCCCATGCGTCGCACATCGCGAATCTGGTGGATGAATTCGGTGACTCGTCGCGACTGCACCGTGCGGTGTGCGGGCGTGTAACTAAAGCCGGTGGCGACGAGTGCTTTGCTCACGTCGGTGGCCGACGAACAATGAATACTGCGACCGTTGAGTGTGGCACCGCCGCCACGTTCGGCGAGAAACATTTCGTCGAGGTCGGGCAGATACACCGCGCCGAGCAGGCCGCCGTCTGCGTCGCGTGCACCGATTGACACGCACCAGGTCGGCAGGCCATACATGAAACTGGTCGTGCCATCAATCGGGTCGACGAGCCACTCGATGCCCGACGTGCCGCGATGGCTGCCACCTTCTTCGCCGACGATGCTGTCGTCGGGTCGTGCAGCGCGCAAACCAGTGACAATCATTGCCTCGGCTTCGCGGTCGAACTTGGTGACCATGTCGGTGTCGGTGAGTTTGGTGCCGACGACCTGCATACCTTGAGCGCGACCAGTGCGTGCATGCTGACCGGCGCTGCGTGCAAGTTTGGCAGCAAGCGCGATGAGCGACGGCATTAGCGAGTCGAGTCGGTGTTGTCTGGGCTGTTGCGTTCACGCCATTCACCAACGGCTCGCAGACCGAGCACCGCCACCACGCTCATGCCGAGTGCGAAGCCGACCGAACCGAGCAACATGCCGAGACCAGTCGGCACGACACAATTGCCGGTGCACTGCACGTCGACCAGTGCATAACCGATGGTGCCACCGGCGAGGCCAGAGACCAACACCGACGAGAACGCCACCACGCGCGCGGCGCGCGAGGGCAAAGCCGACAGCGGACGTTCGTTCATGACCCCAACACCGTATTACTAGCGTTGCGCGCATGGCGGCACTTGCCGACAACGCTGCCGTTCGGCGCATTCTGCACGTCGATATGAACGCGTTCTTCGTGGCCTGCGAACTGTTGCGCCGTCCTGAACTCGTTGGTCGCCCCGTCGTGGTGGGGGGT
>Ga0255182_1001910_pt1 | contig 10025 bp, 8 predicted proteins | sample Atl_UVDOM_RepA_8_FD_188420 | JGI IMG/M metagenome (GOLD analysis project Ga0255182, IMG submission 188420) | Freshwater microbial communities from Altamaha River, Georgia, United States - Atl_UVDOM_RepA_8d | ecosystem: Environmental > Aquatic > Freshwater > River | place: USA: Georgia | collected... | reverse complement strand
CCACCGAGAGTTCGACACCGCGCTGCTTGAGCGCTTCCATGATGATGCAGCCGATGAAGCCCGCGCCCATCTGCAGCACCTTGGCGCCCGGCTTGGCCAACGCGGCAATCGCGCGCGCGTCTTCGAGCGTCCAGCAGGTGTGCACGCCGGGCAGATCCAGCCCCGGAATCGGCGGGCGTACCGGGTGCGAGCCGGTGGCGATCAGCAGCTTGTCAAACGCCAGCGTCTGGCCGTTGTCGAGCACGACCTTGCGCGCCTGGGCATCGACCTGGCTGGCCCGCGCCTGCACGATGTCGATGCGCAGGTCGGCAAAGTGGCTGGCGCCCTTGCGCAGCCAGGTGCCCTTTTCCTCGATGTTGCCGATCAGCAGGTAAGGGATGGCCATGCGCGAATACGGCGCTTCGCGCTCGTCACCGACCACGGTGATGCGGTCTTGCGGGCAATGCTTGCGCAGGGTTTCGGCAGCGATGATGCCGGCCGGGCCGGCGCCGAGGATGAGGTGGTGCATGAACGCTCCTTGCATGAAAAATGACTTCGCCGCTTTGCGGCCTCCATGACGGCGCTGCGCGGCATGACGCTGTCATGCGGCAAGCCGAGTCATCGAAGCCGCGCAGCGGCGAGGTCATCCCGCCATCGCCAAGCGATGGCGGGGGGTCATCGGATCACAGCCCCAGACGCTGCTTGGTCGCCGAGGTCGGACGGCCTTCGCTGTCCCAGCCACGCACCTCGTAGTACTTGGGCAACATCTCGGGCAGCTTGCTGACCACGCCCTTGCCAGGGCCGGTCTTGGCGGCTTCGGTCAGCAGGCGCTTGGGCAGGCTGTCGTCGGCCTTGGTGAAGCCGGCGGCGTTGTTGAACTCGCGCTCCATGTTCCAGATGCGCTCGCCGATGTGGTTGAGGTGTTCCATGGTGAACTCCTCGCCACAGGCGGCCTGCACCTGCGGAGCCACGTCGGCCAGCGTCCAGGCGAAGCTGGTGAAGATGCAGACACCGGCCGAGTCAAAGGCGGCGGTGGCGTCCTGGAAAGCCTTGACGAGTTCGGGCTTGCCGTTGGACTCGGTGGGCTCGGTCTTGACCGGAATGCCCAGCACTTCGGACGCGATGGTGTAGCCGCGCAGGTGGCAGGCACCGCGGTTCGACGTCGCGTAGGCCAGGCCGATGCCCTGCACCACACGGCCGTCGTAGGCCGGGAATTCCTGGCCCTTGACGCTCATCGACAGGTCGGGGTGGCCGTACTTGGCGGTCAGTCGCTTGGAGCCCAGGCCGATTTCCTTGCCAAAGCCGATGCCCTTGGCGGTCATGTCGGCCAGTTCGCACAGGGCCTTGGCCGAGCCGAATGGTGCTTCGGTGCCGATCTGCTCCTTGGTCAGCACGCCCATTTCATAGAGTTCCATCACCGCGCCGATGGTGGCGCCGAAGCTGATCGGATCAAAGCCTTCCTCGTTGCAGATCAGGTTGGCGTACTGCAGGGCTTCCAGGTCGTTCACGCCATTGGCCGCGCCCAGCGCCCAGGCGGCTTCGTATTCGAGGCCACCCGAGGCGCCCCAGTACTCGGGCTTGTTCTGCACCGAGAAGTGGGTCTCGTCCATCTTGCTGATGCGGCCGCAGGCGATGGTGCAGCCAAAGCAGGCCTGGTTGGTCACCAACTGGGCCTTGCCATCGGTCTTGCGCGGCGTGGCCATGGCTTCGGCCGAGATGTCCTTGGCGCCTTCGAACTGCACGTCGCGATGGTTGCGGGTGGGCAGCGCACCGATTTCGTTGATCACGTTCATCAGCACCTGGGTGCCGTAGGTCGGCAGACCCTGGCCGGTGACGGCGTTGTCGGCCAGCACCTTCTTGGCGGTCTTGGCGGCGGCCATGAAGGCCTTGGGGTCGCGGATGTTGCCCACGCCCTTGGTACCGCGCACGGCAATGGCTTTGAGGTTCTTGCTGCCCATGACGGCACCCACGCCCGAGCGGCCAGCCGCGCGGTGCAGGTCGTTGACCACGGCGGCGTACAGCACGCCGTTCTCGCCCGCCTTGCCGATGCTGGAGATGCGCAGCAGCGGGTCCTGGTGGGCCTTTTTGAGCATGTCTTCGGTCTGCCAGACGCTCTTGCCCCAGAGGTGGTCGGCGTCACGCAGCTCGGCCACGTCGTCGCACACATACAGGTAGACGGGTTTGGCCGACTTGCCTTCGAAAATGACCATGTCCCAGCCGGCCATCTTGAGCTCGGCGCCCCAGTAGCCGCCCGAGTTGGAGCAGGCAATCGCCCCGGTGAGCGGGCCCTTGGTGATGACGGTGTAGCGGCCACCGGTGGAAGCCATGGTACCGGTCAGCGGGCCGGTGGCCCAGATGATTTTGTTCTCAGCCGAGAGCGGGTCGACCTTGGGATCGATTTCGCTGACCAGGTATTTGGTACCCAGACCGCGTGAACCCAGATAGGCGCGTGCCCAGTCCATGTTCAGCGGTTCGGATGTGACGGTGCCAGCCGTGAGGTTGACGCGGAGGATTTTTCCAGCCCAGGACATGTGTATTCTCCTTCGGGTTCAATAAGTACGGATCAGGCCGCAGACGGCTGGTTGCCCAGCTTGTCAGCCCATTGGCGCATCTTGTCCAGACCCGTCCAGTTGGCGTCGATGAAGGTGATGGCACCGGTCGGGCAGGCGTCGGCACAGGCCGGGTCGCCCCCGCACAGGTCGCACTTCTGGACCTTGCCGGTTTCCTGCACGTAATTGATGGTGCCAAAGGGGCAGGCGATGGTGCAGACCTTGCAGCCCACGCAGGTGGATTCGTTGACGACCTTGGCGCCGGTGGCCTTGTCCACCGTGATCGCCTCGACCGGGCAGGCGTGCAGGCACCAGGCTTCGTCACACTGGGTGCAGGTGTAGGGCACCTTCTTGCCGGTGTGGTGGAAGTCGAACACCTTGATGCGAGACTTGGCGGTGGCGTAGGTGCCGTAGTTCTCGAAGGAACAGGCCATTTCGCACTGCTGGCAGCCGGTGCACTTGTCCGGATTGATGTGCAACACCTTTTGCATGAGGGTCTCCTGTGGGTCGGCACGGGCTAGGCGTGCCCGCGCTTATGAATGACAATGCATAGCCATTCTGCACACAGGGGCATCCCGGCTGGCAAGGGATTACCCTGAAACTGTCACGCCGGATTCAAATATTCTCAGCTTGAGACACATGATGCCCACCGACCGCATGCAAGCCATCCAGCAGGCCCGACAGGCCCTTCTTCAGGAAGGCAGCCTGCAACCCGCACCGCAGCTGGCGCCCTGGCTGCAACGCGGCTGGCAGCGCTGCCAGGCCTGGGGGCTGGCCCCGGATCAGCGGGTCGGCTTTGACGCGGTGAGCAGCGCCCGCATGCGCCAGGTGCAGGAAGAAAGCTGGCCGCTGGTGCAAGCGGCCCGACCGGTGCTGGCCGAGCTGGTGCGTGCGATGGGCAACATCGGCTACTTCGCCATCCTGACCAATGCCGAGGGGATTGTGATCGACGTGCATGGCCCGGTGGACCGCAGCGACCGCCGCGCCGACGTGATCGCCCGCGTGGGTGTGGACTTGTCCGAGCGCGCCGTGGGCACCACCGCCATCAGCGCTGCCCTGACCGAGCTGCAGCCGGTCTGGCTGCACCGCGGCGAGCATTTCTTTGTCGACACCAGCGTCTACAGCTGCGCCGGCGCACCGGTTTTCGGGCCGGACGGACTCTGTGCCGGCATGCTGGACCTGACCGGTGTCGAGGTGACCGAGCGCCCGGCTCTCAAGCACCTGGTGCGCCGCTCGGCACGCAGCATCGAAAACAGCTGGCTGCTGACCGCGCCCCACGCGCTGACCCTGCGCCTGAACTGGCCCGGCAACCAGCCCGGCGACGACAGCGACGGCCTGCTGACGCTGGACGCCGACGGTCAGATTACCGGCGCCAACCCCACGGCACGGCAGATGCTGGCGCTCGATGTGGGCCCAAGCAGCGCCCACGCCAGCGACGTGTTCGCCATGCCCTGGGAACACCTGTTCGATGCCGCGCAGCGCGAGCAGGGCCTGTACGAGGTGCCGCTGTGGTCCGGCCTGCGCCTGCAGACCCAGGCGCACCGCGCCGGCCAGCCCACTTCAGGGGCTTCGGCCCCACGCAGCAGCGGCAAGGCCCTGCGCGATGTGGAAACCGAGCTGATCCGTCAGGCCGTGGTCCAGGCGCGCGGCAATGTGGCCGAGGCCGCAAGGGCCCTGGGCATCAGCCGGGCGACGGTGTACCGCAAGCTCGGCGGTGGCAAGACGGGCCGATGACTGGATGACCTCGCTTCGCTTTGATGACGGCGCTGCGCGCCAATGACTGAAAACGGAGACCTCATCCCGTCATGAAGCGCGAAGCGCGAGTCATCGATGCGAAGCGAGGTCATCCAGTCATCAGCGGGGAGCGTTCGGGAAGAACAGTTGCTCGCCGCCAATCTTGTAGTCGGCAATCGCCGCCTGACCGGCTGGAGAGGTCACCCAATCCACAAACTTCTGCGCCTCGGCCTGCTTGACCTGCGGGTGCTTGGGCGGGTTGACCACCATCACGCCGTACTGGTTGAACAGGCGTTTGTCACCCTCCACCAGAATGGCCAGGTCGGCGCGGTTCCTGAAGTTGAGCCAGGTGCCGCGGTCGGCCAGCACGTAAGCCCCCTGCGAAGCGGCAATGTTCAGCGCCGGGCCCATGCCGCATCCGCATTCGCGGTAGCCGCTGCCCTTGGCGCTCTCAAGATTGGCCATTTTCCAGAAACGCAGTTCGGCCGCGTGCGTGCCGCTCTTGTCGCCGCGCGACACGAAAGGCGCGTTGGCGCCGGCCAGCTTGCCCAGCGCGGCCACGATGTCCTTGCCACGGGTGCCCGCCGGGTCGGCCTTGGGGCCGATCAGCACGAAGTCGTTGTACATGACCTCCTGCCGCTTGAGGCCAAAGCCTTCGGCCACGAATTTCTCTTCAGCCGCCTTGTCATGCACAAAGACCACGTCGGCATCGCCGCGGCGGGCCATGTCCAGCGCCTGGCCGGTGCCCAGCGCCACCACTTTCACGTCAATGCCGCTGGCCTTCCTGAAAGCCGGCAGCAGGTGGCCAAACAGTCCCGACTGCTCGGTCGAAGTGGTGGACGAGACCACGATCGAGGGGCTTTGCGCCCAGGCCAGCGGGCTGGCCAGCAAGGTGCACAACACGATCCGGCACAGGTTTTTGAAGCGTGGGGTCATGGGGTTTCGCCTTGCACAAAGGCATGGGCCTCGGGGCTGGCGCGGGCCAGCACCTCGGCCTTGAAAAAATCCTCGACAGGCAGATCGGCCAGCACCCGGCCGCCCTGCAGGTAGAGCACGCGGCTGGCGATGCGCTTGACCTGCCCCAGGTTGTGGCTGGCCCAGATGAGCGTCAGCGGCCGGTCCTGGCCTTGCGCAAATTCGACGATCAGGGCTTCGACTTCGCGTTTGGCGTTCGGATCCAGGCTGGCGGTCGGCTCGTCAAGCAGCAGGAGGTCAGGCTGGCGTGCCCAGGCGCGGGCCAGCGCCAGGCGCTGTTGTTGTCCGCCCGAGAGCTCGCGCCCGCTGCGCTGCGCCAGTGCCTGCAGGCCCACGCGCGCCAGCGCCTGCTGCGCACGCTCGCGCGCTGCCGACCAGGACAGGCCCAGTGAACGGTCCAGCCACAGACCGAGCGTCACATTGGTGAGGGCTGTGGCGCGCAGCTGGTGCGGGCGCTGGAACAGCATGGCCTGGCGGTGCGACGGGGCGCGCTCGATCTGCCCGGCCACCGGCGTCAGCAGACCGTGCACGGTGCGCAGCAGCGTACTCTTGCCAGAGCCGTTGGCGCCGACCAGGGCTACGCGCTCGCCGGCCTGTACGGTCAAATCGACCCCCTCGAGTGCGAGCACCGCGCCCAGCCGGACCGACACCCCGCGCAATTGCAGCAGCGGTGTCATCACAAGCCTCCCGCCAACGCGGCATCCTGGGCCGGCCGGGCTCGCGCACGCCAGCGTATCAGCGCCATCAACAGGTTCAGCAATGCCACGACGAGGAGCAGCACCAGCCCCAGCCCAAGCGCCAGCGGCAGGTCCCCCTTGCTGGTCTCCAGCGCGATCGCCGTGGTCATGACGCGGGTAAAGCCGTCGATGTTGCCGCCCACGATCATCACCGCGCCCACCTCGGCGATGGCGCGGCCAAAGGCTGTCACAAAAATCGTCATCAGGGCCAGCCGCTCGTCCCAGGCCAGGATCAGGCTGCGCAGCCAGGGGCCGGCGCCCAGCGAGGCCCACTGCTCGCCGTGCTGGCGCTCCACATCTTCGACCACCTGGCGGGTGAGCGCGGTCACCACCGGCAGCACCAGAATCACCTGCGCCACCACCATGGCCTTGAAGCTGAACAGCCATCCCAGAAAGCCCAGCGGACCGCTGCGCGAGAGCAGGAGATACACCACCAGCCCCACCACCACCGAAGGCAGGGCCAGCAGGGTATTGAGCAACACCAGCACCGCCCCGCGTCCTGCAAAGCGGCTCACGGCCAGGCCAGCGCCCAGCAGCACGCCCAGCGCGTAGCCGATCAGGCAGGCCGTGGCGCTGACGGCCAGGGACCGGCCGACAATGACCCAGAGCTGAGGATCGAGGGAAATGAGCAGATGCAGCGCCGTGGCGACGCTGTCGGAGAAGGTGTTCATACAGCGGGGCCGATGGTAGTGCCCACAGGCGCCCCCGGGCATCAGGGATGTCCGTTATGAAACGGCGTGCATAGGCCCGCTTTGAGGCACACTCGCAGCGTGCCCAAGATCCAACTGTCCTACGAATGGTTGCCCGATGGCCTGCAGCGCGGCGGCACGCCCTCGCCTTTGCACCACCCCTTGATGGACCTGCTGCAGGCGGTGCGTGACAGCGGCTCGATCTCGAAGGCGGCCAAGGGCCTGGAACTGTCCTACCGGCATGTGTGGGGCGAACTCAGGCGCTGGGAGCAGCAACTGGCCCAGCCACTCATCGTCTGGGAAAAAGGTCAGGCCGCCCGCCTGACCGAATTCGCCGACAAGCTGCTGTGGGCCGAACGCCAGGCGCAGGCGCGGCTGGCGCCGCAGATCAGCGCCCTGCAGGCCGAACTGGAAAAAACCTTTGCCCTGGCCTTCGACCCGGGCCGCCATGTGCTGACCTTGTACGCCAGCCACGACGACGCGCTGGTGCGCCTGCGCGAACACGCGGCCACGCAGGGCCTGCACCTGGACATCCGCTTTTGCGGCAGTGTGGACGCCATCCGCGCGCTCAACGAGGGGCGCTGCACCGTGGCCGGGTTTCATGCACCGGAACAGCCACCGGCTGATTCGCTGGTGGCCCGCACCTATGCCCCCCTGCTGCAGACCGGCCGCCACAAGCTCATCAGCTTTGGCCTGCGCCAGCAGGGGCTGATGGTGGCGCGGGGCAACCCGCTGCGCATCCGGGGTTGGGACGATTTGCTGCGCCCCGACGTGCGCATGCGCAACCGCAGCCTGGGCACCGGCACACGTCTGCTGCTCGACCAATGGCTGCAGGCCGCGGGCCACACCGGCGCGTCCATCAACGGTTACGAACACGAAGAAGCCTCGCATGCGGCCGTGGCGGCGGGCATCGCGGCCGGGCAGGCCGACACCGGACTGGGCATCGCCTCGGCCGCCGCCGCCCAGGGCCTGGGCTTTGTGCCTTTACTGCTGGAGCGCTACTGGCTGGTGTGCCTGCGCGAAGCGCTGGAAGGTGAGCCGGTGCAGGCCTTGCGCCAAATCCTGACGTCCCCGGCCTGGGGCGAGAGCCTGCAGGCACTGGCCGGTTATGCGCAGCCCGATGATGCAGGGCAGGTGCAGTCGCTGCGCCATAGCCTGCCCTGGTGGTCGCTTCCCGGCGCCCGTCCCTGAAAAAAAATCACAAGACCTGCAGCGGGGTTCACGGTGCGCAGCCCGGCGGGAACAGGGTCGACCCGTAAAATCGCCCGACTTTCATTCCGGAGAAGCCCTCATGACTGCTCTGCTCCAATGGTCCCGCTGGATTGACGCGCTCAACCGCGCCATCGGGAAAATCACCCTCTGGCTGGTCCTGATCACCACCCTGATCAGCGCCGGCAATGCCATCGTCCGCAAGGCCTTTGATGCCAGCTCCAACGCCTTGCTCGAAATCCAGTGGTACCTGTTTGCAGCCGTTTTTCTGCTCGGGGCGGGCTATGCCCTGCTCAACAACGCCCATGTACGCATCGACTTCATCGCCTCGCGTCTGAGTGCCCGGACCCGCAACTGGATCGATGTCGGCGGCATCGTGCTGGCCCTCATCCCGTTTTGCCTGCTGAGCATTTACCTGTCCTGGCCGATGTTCATGATGGCCTATGCGTCGGGCGAGATGTCCTCCAACGCCGGCGGCCTGATCCGCTGGCCGGTCTACCTGCTGATACCGACGGGCTTTGCCCTGCTGCTGCTGCAGGCCCTGTCCGAACTGGTCAAACGCCTGGCCTTCCTGCAGGGCGCAGGTCCGGACCCCCTGGCCCACCACGAGGGACACGCCGAACCGTCGGCCAAGTCCGATGACGCTGCAACAGCCCCCGGAGAACGTTGATGGAAGCCTCCTTTCTGGCACAGAACTTTGTACCCCTGATGTTCGCAGGGCTGCTGGCCCTGCTGCTGACCGGCTTTCCGGTCGCCTTCGCCCTGGCCGCCTGCGGTCTGGGTTTTGGCTTCATCGGCATGGAAATCGGCCTCTTCCCGGCCACCATGTTCCAGGCCCTGCCCTTGCGCATCTTCGGCATCATCCAGAACGACACCCTGCTGGCGATTCCCTTTTTCACCTTCATGGGGATCATCCTGGAACGCTCGGGCATGGCCGAGGACCTGCTGGAAACCGTGGGGCAGGTCTTCGGTCCGGTGCGCGGAGGGCTGGCGATTGCGGTGATTCTGGTGGGCGCGCTGCTGGCCGCCACCACTGGCGTGGTCGCTGCCGCCGTGATCTCGATGGGCCTGATCTCCCTGCCCATCATGCTGCGCTATGGCTACAGCCGCACAATTGCCACGGGGGCCATCACCGCCTCGGGCACGCTGGCGCAGGCCATCCCGCCCTCGCTGGTGCTGATCGTGCTGGCCGACCAGCTCGGCCGTTCGGTGGGCGACATGTATGCCGGCGCCCTGGTGCCGGGCCTGATGCTGGTGGGTCTGTACATCCTGTTCATCGTGCTGGTGGCCGTGTTCATGCCCAAACTGGTGCCTGCCCTGCCGGCCGAAGCCCGCATCTACCGTGAACCCAACGGCAACTCCGGCCACAAATCCCTGATCGTGCTGCTGCTGATCGCGGCCGGCGCAGGCCTGGCCTGGGCCCAGGTGCACGATCCGCTGCTGCGCAGCTGGCTCGATCGCTCCATGCCCGCCCCCCGGGACGAGGTGGTGATCCTGTCGATGACCGTGGCCTCGCTGGTGGCCCTGAGCCTGTCGGTGCTCAACCACATCACGCGCCTGGGCCTGCTCTCGCGCCTGGCCGAACAGGTCACCTTTGTGCTGATGCCGCCCCTGATCCTGATCTTCCTGGTGCTGGGCACGATCTTTCTGGGCGTGGCCACCCCCACCGAAGGGGGCGCCATGGGCGCCGTCGGCGCCCTGATCATGGCGGCCTTCAAACGCAAGCTCGACCTGGGCCTGACCCGTCAGGCCCTGGAGAGCACCGCGCGCCTGTCGACCTTCGTGATGTTCATCCTGATCGGCTCGACCGTGTTCAGTTTCACCTTCAACGCTGCCGATGGCCACATCTGGGTCGAACACCTGTTTGACAACATCCCGGGCGGCGCGCTGGGCTTCCTGATCGTGGTGAACCTGCTGATCTTCGTGCTGGGCATGTTCATCGATTTCTTCGAGATCGCCTTCATCGTGATCCCGCTGCTGGCACCGGTGGCCGAAAAGATCCTGCCCGAACTCGTGCCCGGCATGACCGGCGACCAGGCCCTGATCTGGTTCGGCGTGATGGCGGCCATGAACATGCAGACCTCCTTCCTCACGCCGCCCTTTGGCTTTGCACTGTTCTACCTGCGCAGCGTGGCCGCCCGCAACGACTACAA
>Ga0255182_1001909_pt1 | contig 10026 bp, 7 predicted proteins | sample Atl_UVDOM_RepA_8_FD_188420 | JGI IMG/M metagenome (GOLD analysis project Ga0255182, IMG submission 188420) | Freshwater microbial communities from Altamaha River, Georgia, United States - Atl_UVDOM_RepA_8d | ecosystem: Environmental > Aquatic > Freshwater > River | place: USA: Georgia | collected... | reverse complement strand
CAAGGCCCTGGACGACGCCGCCTTGGCGCAAGCCGTCACCCCCTTCGTGCAACGGCTGGGACACACGCCCGACGAACGCCTTATTGCCCTGTGCGCGCTCTACAAAGACCGCTGCGACACCCTGGTTGCCTTGGCCGACTGGATTTCCCGCCACCACACCGCCGTGCCGGCAAGCGCGCAAGAGCGTGAGCAACACCTCACGGATGCGATTCGCCCGGCGGTGGCCGATTTCGCCTTGGCCTTGCGCGACATTCCCTGGGAAGCCAGTGCCATCTCGGCGGCCATGAAGGCCACCCTGAGCCAACACGGCCTCAAAATGCCCCAATTGGCCATGCCCGTGCGGGTGCTGGTCATGGGCACGGCCCAAACGCCCTCGGTGGACCAAGTCCTAGCGCTGCAGCGTCGCGAGGCGGTTCTGGAGCGGCTGCAAAAAGCCTAAAAAATGCGCTATACTCTCATCTCTCGACACCCAACGGGGGTATAGCTCAGCTGGGAGAGCGCTTGCATGGCATGCAAGAGGTCAGCGGTTCGATCCCGCTTACCTCCACCACAGTGTCGAACGTCCAGGTTTTGACCCTATCGTCTAGAGGCCTAGGACATCACCCTTTCACGGTGAGTACCGGGGTTCGAATCCCCGTAGGGTCGCCAAGTTGGCCGCACTTGGCAGGTTGCATGCGCAGCCTGCGAACGAGGCACCACGCGGAGTGGTAGTTCAGTTGGTTAGAATACCGGCCTGTCACGCCGGGGGTCGCGGGTTCGAGCCCCGTCCACTCCGCCATTTATTCCAAAAGCCGTTGAGTCATCAACGGCTTTTTTCTTGGCTCGTGCTCACCTCCCGATGGCTCGTCTGGACAAAATGACGAGCCGCTGGTTTGCCAGTGCGCTGTAGCGGCGCCAATCACACTTGGACAAAACCACCCCCGGACATGATTTCCGTCACAATGACGGCCATGCAAATCAAATACCTCCACACCATGGTTCGGGTCTCCGACCTCGACCAATCCTTGGCGTTTTATCGCGATGCCCTCGGCCTGCAAGTTCTGCGCACCAAAGAGGTTCCCGAGGGGCGTTTCACCCTGGTCTTTTTATCGGCGCCGGGCGACGAGCACGCCCAGGTGGAACTCACCTACAACTGGGACGAGAAAGACTACACGGGGGGCCGCAACTTCGGCCACTTGGCTTACGAAGTGGCGGACATTTACGCCGCCTGTGAGCGCTTGCAAGCGCATGGGGTCACGATTGCTCGCCCGCCTCGCGATGGGCGCATGGCCTTTGTGCGCTCACCCGACGGCATCTCCATTGAGCTGCTCCAACAAGGCGCCGCACTGGCGCCGGCTGCGCCTTGGAAAGACATGCCCAACGTGGGCAGCTGGTGAGCGTCGCATGAGCGCGTATTTACTGTTACCGGGGCTCATGTGTGACGCAGCCGTTTGGGCGCCGCTCGAGCCGCATTGGCCAGAGGGCGCCTCATGCACCGTGGTCGACTACGGCGAGGCCGATAGCCTCGCCGAGATGGCACGCCGCGCCCTCGCGCAGGCGCCACCGGGGCCGCTGCATGTGGCGGGTCACTCCATGGGCGGGCGTGTGGCGCTCGAACTCTGCCGGCAAGCGCCGCAGCGGGTCGCGAGCCTGGCCTTGCTCAACACGGGCTACCTTCCCTTGGCCGAGGGGGAGGCGGGGCAAAAGGAGCTCGCCACCCGAGCGCGTTTTCTGCAACTCGCCCGCAGCCAAGGCGTGCGCGCCATGGCACAGGACTGGGTGCAGGGCATGGTCGCCCCACAACGGCTCGCGCAAACCGAGTTCATCGAGGCGATCGTGGCGATGATCGCGCGCCAGTCAGAGGCCATTTTTGCGGCGCAAATTCACGCGCTCATTCATCGACCCGACGCCACGGATGTGTTGCGGGGATTGACCATGCCGGTATCAGTGATTGCGGCCGCACAGGACAGCTGGGCCACCGTGGCGCAACACGAGGCCATGGTCGCACTCACGCCGCATGCCAGACTGCATGTCTTAGCCTGCGGCCACATGGCCCCCATGGAAGATCCCGCGCCCACGGCGCAAGCCATCCTCAGTCCTGGGTCGTGATGCGCACGCGCCGGTTTTCGGCTGCCTGCGGTTTGTCGGGCATGAGCAGTTCGCCAAAACCTTTGCCCTCCGCGCTCAAGCGCTCGCGCTCAATGCCTTTGTCCATCAGGTAGGCCTGCACGGTTTCCGCGCGGCGGCGACTCAGCTGCAGGTTGTAGGCCTCGCTGCCTTTGGCATCGGTATGGCCCTCGACGCGAAAGCGCAGCGTGCTCAGGCGCTCGTTGCGCATGGCGCTCGCCAAATTGTCGAGCAGCGGTTTACTCGCGTCTTGCAGGCGCGCGGAATCAAAGTCAAATTGAATCACCAAATCAATGCTGCGCGGTGCCACCGGTTGCGGGGCGATGTTGCGCAAGCTTCGGGTTCTCGCCGGCGGGGGCGCGAGTTGCTCGACCAATTCATCCACCGTGGCCGATTTCATGGGTGCAGCGGGCGCATCGGCCCAAGCGACGTTTGCGCTGGCGAGGACGACACAAAGTGTGAGTGTGTGAATGTTCATGGCACTTCCTTGATCGAGAGCAACGCCGCTCCGAACTGATCGCTCTGGCTCGGGTCGGCCGATTGGGTCAGAAAACGCACCAAGGCGGCACGTCCTTTGAAATCATTGAGCGCAAAGGTGAAGGGGTTCTGGGCGTCGGGCTCCGCCATCACCAAACGATCGACCGCACGCGGCGTTTGCGTCACCAAAACCAGCAATTGGTCGGTGCCCGCAGGCCCTGCTGCACGCAACTGCCAGCTCGGACGCGGCAAACTCAAGGTTTGGCCGGCCTTGATGCGGTGGTCACGGTCCAAGCCATTCGGAAAGAGGACATAGAAGCTCTTCGCGTCGCTGCCAAGCATCACAAAATAAACGTAACCGTCGTGGCTAGAGCGCACGCTCAAGCGCAAATCGTCCTTGCCAATGCGCAAGCTCGACGAGGCTAATTGCACCTTCACCTCGCGGCGCGGATTGCGCTGGCTGTAGACGTCTTGCAGCGAGGCCAAGGAAGCCACGGCGGGTTCGACCACCGGGGCGGGCGCTGGCGGTGCCACGGCCGCTGTGGGGCGCTGCGGCGCGGGCGAGGGGACGGACACGGGTGTGGCGGGGGTGGCCGCAGCAACGGTTGCTGCGGCTCCGGTAGCCGCAGCGCCTGTTCCCGTGGCGGGCGGTTGGTTCGCGGTCGCAACTGGGGCTGGCGCGGGCGCGGGTGGCGCAGCCGGGGGCGTTGCGGCCATCACCGGGGCTGCCGCAGGCGTCGCAGTTTGGGCAGTGGAGGCTGCAGGGGGTGGGGGCGGTGGTTTGACAGCCGCTGGCGCCGGGACCACGGCTGCCACAGCGTTGGCCACACCGGTCGCGGGGCTGCTGGAGGGGGGGCGCGTGTCCGCGCTGGCCGTGCTGGGCGCCGTCGCCAAAGCGGGGGTAGGCGCCGGCGGGGGGGTGGAAGCCACCGCAGGCGCGGGGGCCGCTACGGGTGCGGCCACCGCGGTGGGCGGTCTCTGCACCGGAATGATGTTGCGGTTACCCGAAACAGAAATATGGTGCGGCTTGAGGTCTGCCACGCCTTGCAAGCGCTGGTCCACGAATGCTTGCGCGCAAGTCTGCACTTCATCCATCGTCACCGAGCCCGAGCCATTGAGGTCTTTGGCTTGGCCTAGCAAACAATCCCGAATGCCTTGGGTGGCCAAGCCGCCTTTGCCGGGCTCATCGAAGCTCACCTCGTCCGGGCGTGAGGAGGTGATTTGCACCAGGTTTTCTTGAATCGCCCCGAGCCGCGTGCTCTCACCGAGCAAGCCGCGGGTGCGCATATTGGTGGGGACTGAGCAAGCCGAAGACTGGGCGTCTGACTTCAAAAAGAACTTGGGCTGCAAGAGGTTGGCCGTCACACTGCGCGTGCGGTTGGCGCCTCCCGCAATGCCACTCACGCCACCGGAGTGACACGCGTCAAAGAAGGTGATCACTTTGTCCGCGCGTTGGTTCAAGCCTTGCAAGGCTTGGGCAAACTCGCGGTGCGTGATGGTTTGCCCGTCATAGGTCAATAAACCCTCCACGCAGCCTTGGGCGCTTTGGTCAAAGTAGCGTGTGCCATGTCCAGAGAAATACACCAACGCTCGTGCGCCCTCGGGTGCCTGGGCATTGAGGCGCTCTAGCGCCGCCAGAATGCCGGCTTTGGTGGCTTGTGCGTCGCGCAAAGAAACGATCTGACTCGCTTCAATTCCCATTCCCTGCGCAATACGTTCTGCACTGCTCATGTCGTAGGGCACGCCAGTGAGAGGTGGGGCCCCCACGCTCGGGAGGTATTGTGAGAGCCCAATGAGCAATGCTTGGCGTGGTTGGCTTTGGGCAAGGGCCCCCGCGTTCAGGGTGAGGCCCACAGCCAGTGCGGCGGATAACAACAGCGTGCGTAAGCGCATCCAAACTACTCCTTAGGATCGCCGGGGAAGGGGGGGACGGTTAGTCGCCGCCCCCAATAATGGATTTCAAGCCGGTGTAAGCCGCCATCAAACCGGAAGCAACCGGTGCGGCGGCAGCCCCAAATTTCTGCAACTTCTCCGTGAGCTCATCGATCTTGATCTTTTTGCCCTCGCGCAATTTGCGCAGCCGCAGGGCTTGCAACTGCACCATCCGCCGGGTGTGCACCACAGCTGAACCCAGCCATTGACCGGTCACCCACGCCAAGCCAATCGACAAGGTGTATTCCAGTGTTTCGCGCCAGTCGCGCAAGTTCTCTGGCAACCATGCCACTTGGTCAAGAATGGCCGTGATCCCAAGCATGCCTGCCACCGCAATCACCGCCAGGGCCAAACCACTGAGCACATTGGAGAAGAGGGTGACGGTGCCATGACGATTCACCCACCAAGCGGCCAGCAGGGGCAGGGCGATGCTCACCAGGCGCAACCAGACCACCGATGCGTCATAGACGAAGAGCAATATCCAATGCCCGAACAACAGCAGCACCAGCACCACCACCGCGAGCACGCCCAGTTGCGGCCAGTGCGGGGTGCGCTCGATCGGTTCGAGCACCAGGATCTCAGCATCGGCCTCAGCCGCTGCGCGCGCCGGTGCGTCCTCCAGTTGCGCTTCGAGTTTTTTGACGCGAAGCTCAAGTGAGGCGACATCCCGCATGAGGCTGCGAAACCCCGCAAAGTCGCGGCCGCAAGCCGCGCAGGCCACGGCCTGCTCCGGCACGCCGCTTTGGCAAAAGGGGCAGCGCAGCGCCAGGGGCGGAGCAGCCATTACTTGGCCGTGAGCGAAATCGTCTGAGAAGTTTGGCGGCCCTCGCTGTCGGCCACGCTCACCTTGAATGTGTGCTGACCTTGCGGGACGGTGACCTGGCTCAGGTCAATTGCATCGCCTTTGAGGCCCGCCGTGACCCGGTTGGTGAGGTCGACTGCGGGGTCTTTGAGGTATTCCACGCGCAGCGTGTGCGGGTCAATCTTGGCGCCACCGCGGGCTTCGAGGGCAATTTTCAGGTTAAAGGAGTTCGCGCTCACCTCTTGGGGTGTCAGCAGCTTGATGGCCGGCCCGCGCGTGATGGCGCGGGTCGTCGCGGGCTTGGCATCCGGGAGTTTGGCTTCGTTGGGGGTGATCAAAACCGTCTGAGCGCTTGCCAACAAAGGCAGCATCAGACAAGCCAAGGTGGCACGGTGTGCGAAGGTAAGGCGCATCGAGGTACTCCAGTTGTTGTAATTCCTATAACGATCATCATACGTGAGCGGTTGACCCTACGGTTTATCGCTGGTTTTCTCCGACTAAAGCATAGGGTGCCCAAAAAGCAGGATGGGCGTAGGCGGGTTCGGCCATGACCGAGAGCATGGCTGCACGAAGGCTCTCCGACTTGCTCGCATCCGGATGACTTTTGTAGTGCGCCAGCGTGCGCGAAGTGAGTTCTTTAGCACTTTCAGACTCAACAGCCCAGTGCGTCACCAGCAAGCTGCGCCCACCCGCATAAAAGAAGCCGCGCGCCAAACCGCTCAAACTCGTCTCGCCTCGGCCATCGCCCGCCGCGGTGTTGCAGGCGCTCAGAATCACCCAGTCGGCATTGAGTTTGAGGCTCAGCACATCCTCCAAGGTGAGCAAGGGGGCCAGCCCGTTGCGCGACTCCTCGCCGGTGGCGGACAACGCCAAGGCCGGTTGCTCCAGCAGGGGCAAGTCGCCGGCGACCAAGCCATGCGTGGCAAAGGCAATGACCGCTTTGCGCGCCAAGAGGCCCGAGCGGTTGGTCTGCAAGACATGGCTGCGTGTGGCGGCCGCGCCCAGAATCAAATCGCGTTGCGGGTCCGCACCCAGGGTGCGCGCCAGGCTCAGCAATTCATCCCGTGTCTCCGGCAGTGGGGGAATTTGGTGATAGAGGGCCGCGCTGTCGGGAACGTTGGATTCCAAATCGGCCAGCGCCTGCCCGGAACTTAAATTTCGATTGGCGGGGCCAGTGGGCTTGGCGGAGGCTTTAGGGTCGAAAACCGGATCGCCCCAGGCGATCAGGGCTTCCGTGGGCCGTTGCTGACGCTTGAGTTGACGCAACTGCAACCAAGCGCCCACGCTGGGAATTTGGCTCAGGCTCGCTTGTTGCAACAACCACCGGGGAGCGGCGGGCCCCGGGGCGCTGGTTTGGAGCACAGCGAGGGGCAATTGCGCCATGGCACCCGATGCCGCCACCAGCCACTGGGCACGATCGGCCATGAAGGGAGCCAAAGGTTCGAGCAATTGACGGTAGAGCGCGTGCGCCGTTGCGCCATCGAAGGGCAGGGGTTTGGCCTGGGTGCTCAGGCTCTCGAACGAGCGGCGCAAGGTGTTGACCATGCGCTGCAGCGTGGCTTGATCCACGTTGGCACGGTGAAAACGCGCCACGGGCTGGCGGTTCTCTTGCTTGATCGCCCACACGTTCACGCCCCGCGCGTCTGGCATGAGGACCACCAATAACTCGTTGGCGCCAAGGCCCGCGCCAATTTCAGTCAGGCTCGGCGGCATCGGCCGCACCAGTTTTTCATAGCCCGGGAAACCTTGGCGAATCTTGCCTTGCAACTCCTGGCGCTGCAATTCCAGCTCGGCAATGCGACGGCGCATTTGATCGGCCACCCCGGGGAGGGGCGATTGCGCCGCGCCCGCCTCGCCACCCAGGTAGTCGCGCAGGCCGCGAATCTCCTGGCGCATGTCCTGCTCCTTGCGCACGAGTTCTGCCAATCCCGGCGTATCCGCCGCGGCCCTCACCGCGGCATCCGAGAGGGCCTCTTGAGTCGCGCTGCCACGCAGCCAATCCGCCAGACCGACCGCCTCCAACACCGCGGGCCCGCCTTGCTGGGCCAACGCCTCAATGTAGGTGGAGAGGATCAAGCGGCGCACCTCCGCGCGAATGCCATAGGCTTCGAGGTAGTCCGCGTTGCGCGGGTGAACGAGGCCTTGCACCGATTCACCCAACAAAGCCAACGCCTTGGCTTTGGCTTCGTCCTGGCCCGACTGCCAAAGCGCCACGCCCAGCAAGCCTTGGGCTTGAACGACAAAGAAATGGCCCTCGCCAAAGGTCTTGCGGTTGGCCTGCACCACCCACTCAAACTGCTCAGCGGCCTCGGCGTGGCGGCCATTGCCTAAGTAGATATACCCGCGATCAAATCGAAACCGGGTGCGATTGGAGAGGTTTTTCTGCTCCGCCATGCGCGCATCCATCCGCTGGAATTCCCCCAGCGCATCGGCCCACTTGCCTTGCGCGGCGAGGGCCAGGGCCAAATCGCGCTTGCGCTCGGCGAGACGAAAACTCACGCGCTCCTGCAATTGGTCTTCTAAAACGGCGATGGATTTGCGCGCCAACAGTTCTGACTGGCGGTACTCCCCCTGCGCAAAACGCAAGTTGGCGCCCGTGATGTACACCCCCGAGTGGTACGCTGCAGGCAAGGATTCCTCCTTGGCCAAGCGGATGTAGTCACGCAAGGCCTGCTCCGCCAACGCCAATCGTCCCGCCGCGCGCAAGGATTGGGTGCGACGGGCCAGGGCGTTGCCCAGGTCGCCCAGCAGCACCAGACGGACCAGGGGCGAGTCTCGTCCTACCCAAGTCTCCAGCGCTTTGCGCGCGTAGAGCTCCGATTCCTGCGCCGCGGCGATGGCATCGTTCCAGCGCCCCTCGCGCTGGGCAATGATGGAGCTCACATGGCGCTCAAAGCGCAGGGCGCGCCAAAGCGCGCGTTGTCCTGCCGGCGGGGGATTGCGGGATTGCTCACTCGCCACCTCATCCCGGACCACTTTGAGCCAGGCCTGGGCCGCGGCATGGCGCCAACGTTGGGATTCATCGTTGGCCAGATGGGCCGCATAAAAGGGTTTGTTGGCCCGCCCAGCAAGCTCACGCGCTTTGAGGTGCATGGCGATGGCCTCGTCAAACTCGCCACGACCCGCCAAATTGAGTGCCAGATCGCTGTAGAGGCCGGGCGAGGGCAAGACTTCCAAGGCTTCCCGCAAGACCGACTCTTCCGCTTGCGCGGCCCCCAGCTGTTTGGCCGCATGGCGCTTGGCCAAGATTTGTTGCTCTAAGGTGGTTTTGAGGGCGTCCTTGGCCAAGGGCTCCGCCAGAATTTGGCGCAACTCAAGGGCTTTTTGCGCGCTCACGCCGCGAAAGGCGTCTTCCGGGTCCTCCCCCTCGGCTTGCGCCCAAACGCCCCCCGCGCTCAGGAGCGCGGCAAGGGCCAAGAGCCAACCTGCGGCATTGCTTGCCAAAATCCGTACTGCTGGTGTCATGTTTCGAGCTTAACCGCTTCGCGCCCAGCGGGCTAAGGCCTGCATACAATCCCGAGCATGCAAGTCGCCTCTAGCATCTTCAAAGCCTACGACATTCGGGGCACCGTTCCCCGCACCCTCACGCCCGCCTTCGCGCACGGGCTCGGACGGGCCTTTGGTAGCCATGCGCTGGCTCAGGGGGAGCGCACCGTGGCGGTGGGGCGAGACGGCCGCTTGAGCGGGCCGGAGTTGGCCGAGGCCCTGATTCAGGGCTTGGTGGAGACTGGCGTGACGGTGCTCGACATCGGCTTGGCCACCACGCCCATGCTCTACTACGCGGCCCACACCCTCTGCCGCAGTGGCATTCAAGTCACAGGCAGCCATAACCCGCGCGATGACAACGGCTTCAAGATGGTCGTGGCCGGACGCGCCATTTACGGCGAAGAAATCCAATCCTTGCGCGAGCGCATGGCGCAAGACCACTACACCCTCGCGCCCGGCGGGCTCTGCCGCCGTGTCTCCATCCTCCCAGATTACCAAGCGCGCATCGTGGGGGATATTCGGCTGCAGCGGCCCCTGCGCATCGTGGTCGATTGTGGCAATGGCGTGGCCGGTGCGAGCGCCCCGGACATTCTGCGCGCCATTGGGTGCGAGGTGACTGAACTCTTTAGCGAAGTCGACGGCCGCTTCCCCAATCACCACCCCGACCCCAGCAAGCCCGAGAACTTGCGCGACCTCATCGCGGCCATTAAGGCCACGGGCGCCGAGCTCGGTTTGGCTTTCGACGGCGACGGCGATCGCTTGGGCATCGTCACCCCAAGCGGCGAAACCATTTACCCCGATCGCCAAATGATGCTCTTCGCCCAAGATGTGCTCAGCCGCGTTCCCGGTGGCGCCATCATCTTCGACGTGAAGTGCTCGCAACGCCTCGCCCCCGCCATCCGCGCGGCCGGTGGCGAGCCCGTCATGCACAAAACGGGCCACTCCCTCATCAAAGCCCGCATGAAGGAGCTCGACGCCCCGCTCGGGGGCGAGATGAGTGGCCACATCTTTTTCAAGGAACGCTGGTTTGGTTTTGACGACGGCACCTACGCCGGTTGTCGTCTCCTCGAAATCCTGAGTCGCCACCCCAATGCTGCCGCCGTTTTAGAAGCCCTGCCCACGAGCCATTCCACCCCTGAGCTCAATGTGCCCTGCGAGGAAGGCGAGCCCCACCGCGTGAGCGCCGCGTTGCAAGCCCTGGTGCAAACCCAGGCCTTGCCGGC
>Ga0255182_1001908_pt1 | contig 10028 bp, 9 predicted proteins | sample Atl_UVDOM_RepA_8_FD_188420 | JGI IMG/M metagenome (GOLD analysis project Ga0255182, IMG submission 188420) | Freshwater microbial communities from Altamaha River, Georgia, United States - Atl_UVDOM_RepA_8d | ecosystem: Environmental > Aquatic > Freshwater > River | place: USA: Georgia | collected... | reverse complement strand
CTGATCCTGGGCATGATCATCAAGGCCCTGGGCAAAAACCCGCGCGAAGCCGCTTACGTGGCCTTTGCCGGCGGCGGCCCGGCCAACGCCGCCATTCTGGGTAACCAGGTGGTCGCCGGCATTTCGGGCTATTCCGAGTTTGAAGAGCAGATCAAGGCCGGCAAGATGATCCCGCTGGCCGTCTCGGGCAAGGGCCGCATCCCGGGCGTGAACGTGCCGACCCTGACCGAACTGGGCGTGAACGTGACCGAGTCGAACTGGCGTGGCGTCTTTGCCGCCCCCGGCATCAGCGACGCCCAGCGCAACGGCCTGATCGACTTTGTCACCCGCGTGCGCGCCTCGCAGGCCTGGCAGCAGGAATTGACCACCCGCAAGTGGACCGATGCCTTCATGACCGAGCGTCCCTTCGAGCGCGACCTGGCCAAGGACATTGCCGACAAGGAAGTGCTGATGAAGGAACTGGGCCTGGCATGAAGCCGGTCCACCTCGCCCTGGTGCTGGCCATCGTCTGCGCGGTGGCCGGCTGGCAGGCCGCCGTCATCCCCGAGTCCCTCATGCAGATGACGGTGGGCCCCACCCTGGTACCGGCGGTGGTGGTGGCCGGTCTGTCGGTGCTGGTGCTGCTCTACGGCCTGAGCGCCCTGCGCGGTCGCGAGGTCGACGAAAGCCACGCTCCTGACCAGTCGCCCCTGCCTGGCGCCAGCACCCGCCTGCTCAGCCTGCTGGGTGGCGGTCTGGCCTTCATGCTGCTGGTGCTGCCACTGGGCTTTGTGGTGCCGGCTACGCTGTGCGGCATGGGCGTGGCCCGGGCTTTTGACGCCCCGCTGGGCCTCAAGTCGGCCCTGATTTGCGGCGCCATTGCCAGCCTCTTCTGGTACGTGTTTGCCCAGGTGCTGGGCGTCGGGCTCGGCCCCGCCCTGCCCTGGCTGTTCTGAACCGCAGCGCCTCGCTGCGGCTCCCCTTTTTTCCGGAGAATTCCCGATGTCCTCGCTTGACGCCCTGCTGGCGGGCTTTGGCAATGCCCTGCAACCGGCGACCCTGATGTGGGGCTTTGTCGGCTGCTTTGTCGGCACCCTGGTGGGCGTGCTGCCCGGCATCGGCCCGGCCCTGACGATTGCCCTGCTGCTGCCGCTGACCTACCACGTCCCGGCCACCAGCATGTTCGTCATGTTTGCCGGCATCTATTACGGCGCGGCCTATGGCGGCTCGACCACCTCCATCCTCATCAAGACGCCGGGCGAAGCCTCGTCGATGATGACGGCGCTGGAAGGCAACAAGATGGCCCGCCGCGGCCGCGCCGGCCAGGCCCTGGCCACGGCGGCCATCGGCAGTTTTGTGGCCGGCACCATCGGCACGCTGGCACTGACCTTTTTCGCACCCATGGTGGTCGAAGCCGCCCTGGCCTTTGGCCCGGCCGAATACTTCAGCCTGATGGTGCTGTCGCTGGTGGCCGTCTCGGCCGTGCTCGGCAACTCCATGCTGCGCGGCCTGCTGGCCCTCGGCCTGGGCCTGCTGCTGGGCCTGGTGGGCGTGGACCTGCAGACCGGCCAGGCGCGCTTTACCTTTGGCAATGCCCAGCTGCTCGACGGCATCGAGGTCACCGTGGCCGCCGTCGGCCTGTTCGCCGTTGGCGAGGCGCTGTACCTGGCCTGGCAAGGTCGCGAGTCCAAGGGCAGTGAAGTCATGAAGCTCTCGGGCAGCCTCTGGATGAGCCGCCAGGACTGGGCCCGTTCGTGGAAAGCCTGGTTCCGCGGCGCCTTCTATGGCTTTCCGATCGGGGCCATGCCCGCAGGGGGCGCAGAACTGCCCACCCTGCTGTCCTACTACACCGAGAAAAAACTCAGCAAACACCCCGAGGAATTCGGCCACGGCGCCATCGAAGGCGTGGCCGGCCCCGAAGCCGCCAACAACGCGGCCGCAGCCGGCGTGCTCATGCCACTGCTCACGCTGGGCATCCCGACCTCGGCAACGGCCGCCATCATGCTCTCGGCCTTCGAAGGCTACGGCATCCAGACCGGCCCGCAGCTGTTCAGCGCCCAAGGCAGCCTGGTCTGGACACTGATCGCCAGCCTCTACATCGGCAACGTGATCCTGCTGGTGCTCAACCTGCCACTGGTGGGCCTGTGGGTCAAGCTGCTCAAGATCCCGCCGCCCTGGCTGTACGCCGGCATCATCGTCATCTCCACTGCAGGGGTGTATGGCGCCGGCAACTCGGTGTTCAACGTCGGCCTGCTCTTCGTGTTTGGCCTGATCGGCTATGCCATGCGGCGTTTCGACTTCCCGGTCGCCCCGCTGATCGTCGGCCTGATCCTCGCCCCCATGGCCGAGCAGTCCATGCGCCAGGCCCTGACCATCAGCATGGGCGACTGGAGCACCTTCATCACCCGGCCGCTCTCGGCCAGCCTGCTGGGCATTTCGGCGCTGCTGCTGGTGGTGCCGGTGCTGTGGCGGCGGTGGAAGTCACAGCGGGGTTGAGACGGGTCAAGCCATCAAGGCCCTGCGCTGCGCCTGCACCACCTTGTGCAAGCGCTGGCGCGTGATTTGCCGGATTTCAAAGGGTTCGATCCAGTCCTGCCAGCCCTCGACAACGGCCAGCATCTCGTCGAGTCGGTTCATCGCCCATGGCAGGTCCAGCCCGCCCTCCGAGGCCAGTCGGGTCAGATGCTGGCGCAAAGGTCGCAGGCCTTCTCCGCAAATGTCCATATGGTGTTCTCCGCCCGGCCCATGACTGAAGGTCAGATCATAGGCAGGGGCCAGTTGCCATTGCCGCTGCGCATTCATGCGGTAGGCCAGATTTTTGGCGTGGTCGTCCCGGTTGTGAAACAGCACATTGAAGACCACCCGTTCATACGCCTTGCGGACCTCCCGCTCGTCCCGGGTCATCATGCGGGTGGCGCGCAGAAACGTGACATAGTCCACGGACGAGGGCACTCTGAAATCCACATGCAGGACGCCCGCCAGCGAATGCACGGGCACCCGCAGTCCATTGGACACGTCAAAGCGCTCGATCCCGAAAGCCGCCCGCTTGGGCCCCAGATCAAAAACACGGGTCCCCGGTACTTCCAGGCCACAAACACGCGCCAACTGCGCATAGAAGGCTTCGATGGCACACACTTCCTTGTGTTCTCCCAAGGCCTGGAACTTGACCAGCCAGGGTGCACCCTGGGCCATCGGCTGCGTGCTCATCTGCGCAGTCAGGGGGTTGTAGTACACCAGCACTTTCGGGCGTGCCCCCTGGGGCGATCCCCCCAGCATGGCCAGCGTCTGCAGAGTATGGGTGTCCTGGCCCTGCAAGACCCGTTCAGCCTGCTCCGCCAACGCCGCCAGATCGATGGCAGCCTCGCCCATCGGGTCTTGTGATGCAGGCTCGTACGTGAGAGCACCGAGCCCGCGGGCGCCAATGAAACTCAGGCGGTCCAGCGGTGAGCATTGCTCCGGCCGCAAACCCTGCTGACGAAACAGCCTGTCCATCAACAGCAAGCCCCAGCCGTCGGGCAGGGAGTCGGCAAACAACCCCGGCAAACGCCACTGGTGAACCGGAAAGCGCCCCATGGCCGGTGTTTGCAAGGGCAGGTGTCTGGGCGACAGGGACAGTCCTTCGGCCAGTGCCCGTGGGGAATATTCGAACAACAGCTCACGTCCGTCATCGGCCAGGGTGCCCAGCCACCAGCGCTCGCCCCAGCCCTCATAAAACACCCGGACTTTTTTCATGGCGAAGCCTGCGTCCTGACTCTGGTCCGAGTCACCCGCTGACGTGGCTTTTCCTGCTGCCGCTCCATGTCGGCAATGGAGCGCACGACCGGCTTGAAGAGCGGCTGCAATTGCGCCTCCTGTCCCAGACACTGGACCATGCGGATCCAGGTGGTCAGGCTGGCCTTGCCGGTGTTTTCAAAGGTGTTGAGCGTGCTGCGCGAGATGCCGATCCGCTGCGCCATGTCGGCCTGTGCGATGTTCTGCATCACACGAAGCTGTTTGAGCCGCTGTGCAAGCACGGCGGCGATTTCTTCAGCTGTTGAAAAATTGAAGTCCAGATAATCAGACATTATGGCCAATTTTAAGCCATAACGTCTGATTTTTCAGACCTTGAATTCCACTGACGCTTTCCAGGTTCACACCACCGCGTGACAAGCGATCCGGATGCCCTTGAAGTCGCGCAACGCCGGGCGCTCGCGCTTGCAGACCTCGGTCGCCTGCGGGCAGCGCGGGTGGAAGCTGCAGCCACTCGGCGGGTTGAGCGGGTTGGGCACCTCGCCCTGCACCGGCGTGCGGGCGCGGCCGGTGTCGTGCATCTTGGGGATGGCGTCCAGCAGCATGCGGGTGTAAGGGTGCTGCGGATTGGCAAACAGCGTGTGCTTGTCGGCCAGCTCCACCAGGCGCCCGAGGTACATCACGCCGACCTGGTCGCTCACATGGCGCACCACCGCGAGGTTGTGGCTGATGAACAGGTAGGTCAGGCCGCGCTCGCGCTGCAGCTCCTTCATGATGTTGAGCACCTGGGCCTGCACGCTCACGTCCAGCGCCGAGGTCGGCTCGTCGCAGACCAGGAACTCGGGCGCGGTGGCCAGGGCGCGCGCGATCGAGATGCGCTGGCGCTGGCCGCCCGAGAACTGGTGCGGGTACTTGACCATGTCCTGCGCCGCCAGACCGACCGACTGCAGCAGCTCGGCCACGCGGGCCTTGAGCGCAGCCGCATCGGTCACCAGGCCGTGCTCCTTGAGCGGCTCGCCGATGATGGCCTCGACCGTCCAGCGCGGGTTCAGGCTGGCGTACGGGTCCTGGAAGATCATCTGGATGCGCTGGCGGATCTGGCGCGACTCGGACGACTGGTAGGCTGCATGCGCGTCCTGACCGTCAAAGGTCAGGCCGCCGCGGGTGGGTTCATAAAGGCCGACCAGCAGTCGGGCCACGGTGCTCTTGCCGCAGCCGGACTCGCCCACCAGGGCCAGGGTCTTGCCTTTTTCGATCTCGAAGCTCACGCCGTCAACCGCGTGCAGCAGCTGGCGCGGCTTGCGCTCGATCACGCGGTTGAGCCAGGGCGCCGAGACGTCAAAGGTCTTGGCCAGGTCGTGGGCCACGACCAGCGGCATGCGGGGGCTGGTGTTCGCGCTCATGCAGCCTCCTTCGCGTGCAGCCAGCACGCGGCGCGGGTGGCGCCGGCACTCATCAGCTCGGGGCGCTCGTGCAGGCAGCGCTCATGCACTTTGGGGCAACGCGGATTGAAGGCGCAGCCCTGGGGAATGGCGTTCAGGCGCGGCATGGCGCCGTCGATCTGGTTGAGACGCTCGCGGTCGGTGTCCATGTCGGGGATCGAGGCCATCAGGCCCGCGGTGTAGGGGTGGGCCGGGTGGTTGATGACCTCGTGCACCGGCCCGATTTCGGCGATGCGGCCGGCGTACATCACGGCCACGCGATCGCAGGTCTCGGCGATCACGCCCATGTCGTGGGTGATCAGCATCACGGCTGCGCCGCGCTCCTTGCAGATGCGCTTGAGCAGGCTGATGATCTGCGCCTGGATCGACACGTCGAGCGCGGTAGTCGGCTCGTCGGCCACGATCAGCTGCGGCTCGGCGGCCAGCGCCAGCGCGATCACCACCCGCTGGCGCATGCCGCCCGAGAACTGGTGCGGGTAATGATCGATGCGCTGCTCGGCGGCTGGAATGCCGGTGTCCACCAGCAGCTGGATGGCGCGCTGGCGCGCCTCGGCCGCGCTGACTGGCAGGTGGGCCAGGATGGTTTCGGTCAGCTGCCGCCCCACCGAATACAGCGGGTTGAGCGAGGTCAGCGGGTCCTGGAAGATGGCGCCGATCTTGCGGCCGCGGATGTGCCGCATCTGGTCGGCCGTGAGGTGGTCGATGCGCTGGCCCTGCAGCAGGATCTGGCCGCTGGCCACACGGCCCGGGGGTTCGAGCAGGCCGATGATGGACGCGCCGGTCAGCGACTTGCCCGCGCCGGACTCGCCGACCACACCGAGGATTTCACCGGGCGCAATCTCGAACGAAATATCGTCGAGGGCGCGCAGGGTGCCATGGCGGTTCGGAAACTCCACCACCAGGTTCTGGACTTGCAAAAGACTCATGGTTGTATCTTGGTCCCGCGTCAGATCAGCGCAGGCGGGGGTTGAGCGCATCGCGCAGCCAGTCGCCGAGCAGGTTGACCGACAGGGCGATCAGCACCAGCATCAGGCCCGGGAAGATGGTGATCCACCATTCACCCGAGAACAGGTAGTCGTTGCCGACGCGAATTAGCGTCCCCAGCGAGGGCGAGGTCGGCGGCACGCCCACGCCCAGAAAGGACAGCGTGGCTTCGGTGATGATGGCGGTCGCCACCTGGATGGTGGCCAGCACCAGCACCGGCCCCATCACATTGGGCAGCACATGGCGCACCATGATGCGCAGCGGCGCCACGCCGGTTACGCGGGCGGCCTGCACGTATTCCTTGTTGCGCTCGACCAGGGTCGAGCCGCGCACCGTACGCGCATACTGCACCCAGCCCGTCAGCGAGATCGAGATGATCAGCACGCCAAAGGCGAGCGACTCGTGCGCATTGGGAAACAGGGCCCGGCCCACGCCGGCGATCAGCAGCGCCACCAGAATGGCCGGGAAGGACAGCATCACGTCGCACAGGCGCATGAGCAGCGTGTCGATCCAGCCACCCCGAAAACCCGCCAGCAGGCCCAGGCCTACGCCCACCAGCACCGACAGGATCACCGAGGCCACGCCCACCACCAGCGAAATGCGGGCGCCGTAGATCAGGGCCGAGAGGATGTCCCGGCCCTGGTCATCGCTGCCCAGCAGGTACTTGGTGGAGCCCCCCTCCAGCCACGCCGGTGGCAGCCGGGCATCGCTGAGCTCCAGTTGCGCCAGGTCAAATGGGTTGGTGGTTGACACCCAGGGCGCGAACAGGGCACAGAAGATGCAGACGAACGCGATCAGGGCGGCGACGATGGCCGTGGGGGACTGGCGAAAGCTGTAGCCAACATCGCTGCCCCACCAACGCTTGAGCACTGCGGTCATGGTTTATTTGATCGTGATCGACTTGAAGGGCATGTAGTTGTCGCCACGCTGGACCAGCGTGACTTTCTTGCTCGTGCCCCAGGCCAGGGCCTGCTGGTGCAGCGGCAGGTGACCGATGTCGGCCATGTGGATCTGCGAGGCCTCGCGGATCATGGCGTTGCGCTTGGCCTGGTCGGTCTCGCCCTGGATCTTGAGCGTCAGCTCGTCAAGCTTGGGGTTGCAGTAGGCCCCCAGGTTGAACTGGCCAGCCCCCTTGTCGTCCACGCAGCGCGTCAGGGCATTGAGGGCGTTGTGCGCGTCGTAGGTGCTGGGCGTCCAGCCCAGCAGGTAGAAGCTGGTGTCGCGGCGCAGGATTTTCGGGAAGTAAGTGCCCTTGGTCTCGGCCTTGAGGTTGATCTTCACACCCACACGCGCCAGGTTGGCCGCCACCGCTTCGCAGATCTGGCCGTCGTTCACATAACGGTCATTGGGGCAGTTCATGTCCACGGTAAAGCCGTTGGGGTAACCGGCTTCGGCCAGGAGTTTTTTCGAGGCTTCCTGATCAAAAGGCAGGCGCTTGTTGAGGTCGTCGGCAAAGCCGTTGATCCCCGGGCCGAACATCATGGCCGTGGGGTTGGACGCACCGCGCATGACCGTGCGCTTGATGCCTTCGATGTCGATGGCCTGGTAGAAGGCCTGGCGCACGCGCTTGTCCTTGAAGGGGTTCTTGCCCTTCACGTTCGAATACAGCAGCTCGTCACGCTTTTGGTCCATGCCCAGGAAGATGGTGCGCAGCTCGGGGGCGACCAGGGCCCGGGTGTTGGGGCTGCTGTTGACGCGCGGCACGTCCTGCACCGGCACCGGCTCCATGATGTCGACCTCACCCGAGAGCAAAGCGGCCACACGGGTGGCATCGTTGCCGATCACGCTGAAGATCACCTCGTCGACATTGCCATCGATCTTGCCCCAGTAGTTGCCGTTGCGCACGAAGGTGGTGCGCACATTGGGCTGACGCTCGCGCAGGCGGTACGGACCCGTGCCGTTGGCGCGGAAAGAGGCGGCGTTTTCGATGCCCTTGCGTCGGTCCACCGGCTTGGTGGCCTGGTTGTCCTCGCACCATTTCTTGCTCATGATGTAGACGGTCGAGAGCACGTTGGGCAGGATGGGGAAGGGACTCTTGGTCTCGATCTCGACCACATGGCTGCCGACCTTGCGCACTTCCTTGATCTCGTTGGTGTTGCTGCGCATGTCCGAACCTTCGCCGGCAGCGCGGTTGATCGAGAACACGACGTCATCAGCCGTGAAGGGGGTGCCATCATGGAAGCTCACGCCCTTGCGCAGCTCGAAGCGCCAGACGGTGGGCGAGGTCTGCTTCCAGCTGGTGGCCAGCGCGGGCTCGAACTTCAGGTCCTTGCTGACCCCCACCAGGGCTTCGTAGACGTTGTTGGTCACGCTCAGCTGCAGCGATTCGTTGAGCGAGTGCGGGTCCATCGACAGGGCATCCCCCTGGTTGGCAATGCGCACCGTGGCGGCATGGGCCGACAGGCCCAGGGTGGCGGCCATCAGGCCGAACAGCAGTGTGGTCTTGAATGTCATGGTGCTCGCTCCTCTTGGTGATCGTAAAAAGGGTCAGATGGGCAGGGCCTGCTCGACGAGGCTGGCGTGCAAGGCCGCGCCCAGGGGCAGGATGTCGTCGTTGAAGTCGTAGCGGCTGTTGTGCAGCGGGTGCGGGCCCGGGCCGTGCGGCGCGCCCTGGCCGATGCGGATGTAGGCGCCGGGTTTGGCCTGCAGCATGAAGGAAAAGTCTTCGCCACCCATGCTGGGCAGCATGTTGCGCCAGACCCGGTCTTCACCGACCAGGCTGGCGGCCACATCGGCGGCAAATTCGGCTTCGGGCACCGTGTTGACGGTGGCCGGATAGCCGCGCTCGAAGATCACTTCGGCGTGGGCACCAAAGCCCTGGGCGATGCCTGAACACAGCTGCTGCAGGCGGTCTTCGATCGACTGCTGGATGGCCTCGCTGTAGGTGCGCACCGTGCCCACCAGCCGCACTTCGCCCGGGATCACGCTCATGGCACCCACATGGCCGCCCTGCATGGCGCAGATGCTGACCACCGCCTGGTCAAAGGCCGACACATTGCGCGCCACGATGCTCTGCACCGCGGTGATGATGTGACCGGCCACCAGCACCGGGTCGATGGCCTGGTGCGGGCGGGCGCCGTGGCCGCCCTTGCCGTGGATGACGATTTCGATGCGGTCGGCGGCGGCCTGCATGGGGCCCGGGGTGACGCCGATCACGCCCAGCGGGGTTTCCGGGGAGTTGTGCTGCGCAAACACCTTGGCGCACGGAAAGCGCTCGAACAGCCCGTCTTCCATCATGGCGCGGGCACCGGCATAGCCTTCTTCGCCGGGCTGGAAGATCAGCACGGCGGTGCCGTCAAAGCGACGGGTCTCGGCCAGGTAGCGCGCCGCGCCGATCAGCATGGCGGTGTGGCCGTCGTGACCGCAACCGTGCATCAGGCCGGGCGTACCGGACTTCCAGGTGCATTCGTTGAATTCCTGCAGCGGCAGCGCGTCCATGTCGGCACGCAGGCCGATCATGGGGCCGGGGTTGCTCGCGCAGCGGCCCTGGCCATGCACCAGGCCCACCACGCCGGTCTTGCCCAGGCCGGTGTGGAGGCTGTCCACGCGACACAGTTTGAGGGCCTCCTGCACACGGGCCGAGGTGTAGACCTCTTCAAAGCCGAGTTCGGGGTGCGCGTGCAGGTCACGACGAAAGGCGGTGAGTTCCGGATGGAACTCGGCAATGCGGGCGAACACGCGGCCTCTGGCCAGGGCGGCTTGCAGCGGCGCGTTCATCTCAGTGGCCTCCCGCCTTGCCGATGCGCAGACGCGGGTCAACCGCAAAGTACAGCAGGTCCACCACCAGGTTGATCACCACGAAGATCAGCGCGATCAGGCACAGGTAGGCGGCCATGACCGGAATGTCGGCAAAGGTCACGGCCTGGATGAACAGCAGGCCCATGCCCGGCCACT
>Ga0255182_1001907_pt1 | contig 10047 bp, 4 predicted proteins | sample Atl_UVDOM_RepA_8_FD_188420 | JGI IMG/M metagenome (GOLD analysis project Ga0255182, IMG submission 188420) | Freshwater microbial communities from Altamaha River, Georgia, United States - Atl_UVDOM_RepA_8d | ecosystem: Environmental > Aquatic > Freshwater > River | place: USA: Georgia | collected... | reverse complement strand
GACCTCCATGCAGACCTCCACCAAGGCCGCCCTGTCCGCCCACGCACAGCCCGGCCCGCTCGATCCGCTCGACACGTTCGCGCGTCGCCACCTCGGGCCGACGCCCGCCGAGGAGCGCGACATGCTCGCGGCGCTGGGCTGCTCGTCCATGGAGCAGCTGATCGACTCGGCGATCCCCGCCGGCATCCGCTTCGGCCGCGGGCTCGAGATCGCCGACCCGACCAACGCGCATGCGTTCCCGGTCCGCGGCGAGTCCGAGACGCTCGCCGCGCTGCAGCGGCTCTCCGAGCGCAACCAGGTGTGGCGCAGCTACATCGGGATGGGCTACCACGACACCATCACGCCGGCGGTGATCCTGCGCAACATCCTCGAGAACCCGGGCTGGTACACGGCCTACACGCCGTACCAGGCGGAGATCGCGCAGGGCCGGCTCGAGGCGCTCCTCAACTGGCAGACGATGATCTGCGAACTCACCGCGATGCCGGTCGCGAACGCGTCGCTGCTCGACGAGGGCACCGCGGCGGCCGAGGCGATGAGCCTGTGCTTCGCGGCATCCGGGCAGCAGAAGAAGCGCTTCTTCGTGGCCGAGGACTGCCACCCGCAGACCATCGCGGTGGTGGAGACCCGGGCATCGGGCCTGGGCATCGAGCTGGTGATCGGCAAGGCGAACGCCCCCGCGGTGTCGGACGGCACGTTCTGCGGCGCGCTGGTGCAGTACCCCTGCACGAGCGGCCGGGTTCATGACCACCGTGCGTTCGCGGAGGCGGTGCACGCCGCCGGTGCGCTGCTCGTCGTCGCCGCGGACCCGCTCGCCCTCTGCCTGCTCACGCCTCCCGGCGAGTGGGGCGCGGACGTGGTGGTGGGCAGCGCGCAGCGGTTCGGCGTGCCGATGGGCTTCGGCGGTCCGCACGCGGCGTACTTCGCCACGCGCAACGAGCACGTGCGCAAGATGCCCGGGCGCCTGATCGGCGTGAGCCGCGATTCGTCCGGCGCACCCGCGCTTCGGATGGCGATCCAGACGCGCGAGCAGCACATCAAGCGCGAGCGCGCCACCAGCAACATCTGCACGGCGCAGGTGCTGCTGGCGGTGATCGCGGGCATGTACGGCACCTGGCACGGCCCCGAGGGCCTCAAGGCGATCGCGACGCGGGTGCACCGGTCGACCAACGCCCTGGCTGCGGCCCTGAAGGCGCTGGGCCACGATTGCGGCACGACGCCCTGGTTCGACACGCTGCGCGTGAAGCTCGGCGGCGGGGCGACGCAGCACGCCGTGCTGGCCGCGGCCGCGGCAAAGAAGATCAACCTGCGCTCGTACGCCGACGGCACCGTTGGCGTCTCGCTCGACGAGACGGTCACTCCCGCCGACCTGCAGGACCTCTGCGAGGCGTTCGCCACCGGCACCGGCAAGCCCGCGCCGAAGGTTGCGGACCTGGCGGGTGCCGCGGGGGCGCATCACCTGGGCGCGATGGCGCGCACGGGCACGTTCATGCAGCAGCCGGTGTTCGCGCAGTTCCACGGCGAGCACGAGATGCTCCGGTACCTGTGGCGCCTGCAGGGCAAGGACCTGAGCTTGGTGCACAGCATGATCCCGCTCGGGTCATGCACCATGAAGCTGAACGCGACCAGCGAGATGATCCCGGTCACGTGGCCCGGCTTCGGCAAGATCCATCCGTTCGCGCCGGCCGAGCAGTGGAGGGGATACGCCGAGCTCTTCTCGACGCTCGAGCAGTGGCTCTGCGAGGTCACCGGGTTTGCGGCCGTGAGCCTGCAGCCGAACGCCGGATCTCAGGGCGAGTACGCGGGCCTCATGGTGATCCGTGCGTACCACCGCCATCGCGGCGAGCCCAACCGGACCGTGTGCCTGATCCCCGACAGCGCGCACGGCACCAACCCGGCGAGCGCGGTGATCGCGGGCATGACGGTGGTCCCCGTCGACAGCGACGCCGAGGGCAACGTGGACCTCGCCGACCTGCGCAAGAAGGCCGAGCTCCACTCCAAGGACCTGGCGGCCGTGATGGTGACCTACCCGAGCACGCACGGCGTGTTCGAGGACCGCATCCGCGAGCTCTGCGACATCGTGCACCAGCACGGCGGGCAGGTCTACATGGACGGCGCCAACATGAACGCGCAGGTGGGGCTGACGCGGCCGGGCGACATCGGCGCGGACGTGTGCCACCTGAACCTGCACAAGACGTTCTGCATCCCGCACGGCGGCGGCGGCCCGGGCATGGGGCCGATCGGCGTCGGGGCGCATCTGGCGGATTTCCTCCCGGGTCACCCGGTGCTCCGGCCGGCCACGGCCGGCAAGCACGCGATCGGGCCGATCAGCGCGGCGCCGTACGGCAGCTCGAGCATCCTGACGATCAGCTGGATGTACATCGCGATGATGGGCGGCGACGGACTGCGGCGCGCCACCGAGGTGGCGATCCTGAACGCCAACTACATGGCCAAGCGCCTGGAGGGGCACTACCCGATCGTCTTCACGAACGGCAACGGCCGCTGCGCGCACGAGTTCATCGTTGACCTGCGTCCGTTCGACCAGTCGGCGGGCATCAAGCCCGACGACGTGGCGAAGCGCCTGATGGACTTCGGGTTCCACGCGCCGACCATGAGCTGGCCGCTGCCGGGGTCGCTGATGATCGAGCCCACCGAGAGCGAGAGCAAGGCCGAGTGCGACCGGCTGTGCGATGCGCTGATCGCGATCCGCGAGGAGATCCGGAAGATCGAGTCCGGCGCGTGGACCAAGGAGAACAACCCGCTCAAGCATGCGCCGCACACGGCGGCGTCGGTGACGGCCACGCAGTGGGATCGGCCGTACACGCGCGAGGAGGCGGCGTATCCGGCACCGTGGCTGCGGGCGTGGAAGTACTGGCCGCCGGTGGGGCGCGTCGACAACCCGTACGGCGATCGCAACCTGGTGTGCACCTGCGACAGCGTGCGGGCATACGTTTCGTGAGCGTCTTCCCCCTCCCCATCTTCGAGCGCGACGAGGATCCCGCGCATCGTGACGCGCTCAGCGATGCGGAGGCCTACGCCCGCCTCAAGGCCCCGACGTCCATCGTCGTGAAGTTCGGGTCCATGCGCCTCATCGGCGAGTACCCCTACGACGGCGACGCCAAGCCGGGGTGCGGCAGCAAGCTGGTGGCCAAGACGCACCGCGGCACCGAGCTCGCCGAGATGCTCACCACCACCTGCCCGAACTCGGGCTGCTCCAAGAGCATCAGCCGTCGCGAGATGCTCGAGTACGTCGAGAACTCCGGCGGCAAGGACTATCCGTTCCACACCAACGGCCGCATCCTCCGCGTGGCGACGGTGGAGGACCTGAACGACTGGAGCGCCACCCGCGAGCGGTTCGCGCGCACCGAGCTGCTGGCCGTCCGCGAGCGCGCCCGGTCCATGGGATTCACGATGAAGATCGTGGAGGTGGAACCCACCTTCGGCGGCGAGCACGTCACCGTGCACTACCTGAGCGAGGAACGCGTGGACTTCCGCGAGCTGGTGCCGGCGCTCGCGCGGCATTTCGGCGCCCGGGTGGAGATGCACCAGATCGGCGCCCGTGACGAGGCCCGGCTCACCGCCGATTACGAGAAGTGCGGACAGCACTGCTGCTGCAAGAACTTCCTGAAGGTGCTCAAGCCCGTGAGCATGCGCAGCGCCAAGACGCAGAAGGCGTCGCTCGATCCCCTGAAGATCAGCGGCCGCTGCGGCCGCCTCATGTGCTGCCTGCGCTACGAGGACGAGACCTACGAGGAGCTCAAGAAGCGCCTGCCGCGCAACAAGAGTCGCGTCGGGACGAGCGAAGGCCCGGGAATCGTGGTCGATTCCAAGATCCTGGTGCAGCTGGTCCTCGTGCGCCTCGAGCACAACGGGCAGGAGATCGCGGTGCCGGTGGAGGAACTGCTTCCGCCGGACGCATGCCCGCAGCCGCCCGCGCAGCCCGACGCGTTCCGCGGCATGGATCGCCGCGCCGTCGAGCGCAAGCTCCGTGAACGATCGAGCCCTGCCCCCGCCGCGCCCCCTGCGGCAGGCGCGCCCGCATCGCCCGGCGCGCCCGCCGCACCGTCGTCCCCCCCGGCGGATGCCGCATCCGCCGCACCCGATGCCCCCGCTCCCGGAGCGGGCAAGCGCAAGCGCCGCCGTCGCCGTCGCGGCGGCGGCAAGGGCCACGGCGCCGAAGGCGCAGGCGCGCCATCGCCCGACGCGCCGCCATCGGCCTGACCGCACCCACCATCCCGATACGATCCGGGCATGTCGTCCACCGCGAAGCCGCAGAAGGCCGAGACCGACGTCATCGGCACGCTGATGTCACTGACCGTGGCCTTCACGCTGGCGATGGCGTTCCGCAGCTTCGTGCTCGAGGGCTTCGTCATCCCGACCGGCTCGATGGGCCCGACGCTCATGGGTGCGCACGTCCGCCTCCGCAGCCCGGCCACCGGCTTCGAGTACCCGGCGGACAGCTCCACCGCCATCGGCATGCTGGTCCACGGCGACCAGCGGCAGATGCCGATCTACGACCCCATGATCTCGCTGCGCGACCCGATCGGCATGGCGCCGCCGGTGGCGCTGGCGTCGCAGACCCGCGCCGGCGACCGCGTCCTGGTGCTCAAGCCGCTGTACTTGGTCAGCGACCCGAAGCGCTGGGACGTAGTGGTCTTCAAGAACCCCTCGGACCCCGTCGGCGCATCGCAGAACTTCATCAAGCGGATGGTCGGCCTGCCCAACGAGACGCTGGTGCTGCTGGATGGCGACGTCTTCACGGGCCCGCCGGACGCTGCCCCGGCCGAGTTGCGCGTCGCCCGCAAGCCCGAGCACGTGCAGCGCGCCGTCTGGCAACCCGTGCACGATTCCGACTGGCAGCCCGTGGTTCCCGCCGAGGCGCTCGACAGCGCCCTGCGCACCGCGTGGGACGGCGGTCCATGGCGCTCGGAATCCGGCGGGTGGACGCTGTCCCCCTCGCGGAAGTGGTCGCACGGCGCGGGCAGCGCCGCGCTCCGCTGGGACGTCCAGGACTGGCCGATCGATGACCTGAACACCTACAACCTCCTGCGCCATTCGTTCGACGCCTCGCGCCGGTGGCCGAAGGGGATCGGCGATCCCGGAGCGCGCCAGGAGTACGCCTTCGCGACCAGCGACCTTCGCCTGGCCACCGCGATCGAGTGCGCCAAGCTGCGCGAGTTCCGCACCACGTTCTCGCTGCGCGCCCGCAGCCGCATCTTCGAGTTCACGGTGGCGGGGCAGGGCCTCGTGAGCTGCGCGATCACCGACGCGGACTCGGGGCAGCCGCTCGGATCCTCCGAATCCTCGTTCACCCCGCGCACCGACGGGTTCATGGCGCTCGAGTGCTGGCACGTCGACCAGCAGCTCTGGGTCTTCGTCGACGGGCGCGCGGTGCTGCAGCTCCCCTACGAGTTCGAATCGCTCGACCAGCGGCTCCTGTGCAGCCACGTCGGCCGCACGGTGGAGCAGTACCAGCGCCGGCCCGCGGAGACGCGCGCCCCCACGCCGCCGCAGCTCGCTTGGTCGTTCGAGAGCGCCGCGCCGTTCACGCTGCATCGCGTCCGGGTGGACCGAGACCTCTACTACCGCCCGGTGCTGCACGACGCCACCAACCAGTTCCCATCGAACGGGGAGTACCTCAGCGGCCCGGGTCTTGGCTGCGATTACGCGAATCCCGCGCGCCTGGGTCCCACCGACTACATGATGCTCGGCGACAATTCCGGCGCCAGCCGCGACAGCCGGATGTGGGGTCGCGCCCACCCGCTGACCCTCCGCACGTTCGGCGACGCCCAGCCCGGCATCGTGCCCGAGTCGATGATCGTCGGCAAGGCGTTCAGCGTCTACTTCCCGGCGCCGATCTCGATGTCGCCGGGAGGCACCGCGTTCATCCCGGACTTCGGGCGCGTGCGGTTCATTCGCTGACCGGCGGCCGCGCGCCCGCCGCGCGCACCGCCTCGATCCCGGCCATGTAGTCGGCGACCGCCGCGGCCATGCGCTGCCCGCCATCGACGAACTGCACGCCGCGGACGGGGTCCCAGCGCCGCAGCCGCGCACGAACGTCCTCGACCGGCAGGTCGCGTTCGAACGGGTCGTCCCTGGCATCCTCGCCGCGGGATCGCTCGTGCGCGGCCCGCACCGCCGCCATGCCTTCGGCCGGGAAGAGGTCGGTGACGGCGACCAGCGTGCCCGGTTCGTCGTCGACGTGCGCGTCCTCGGCATCCTGCGCGCACCACGCGGCCAACGCGAATACCGCGCTCGGCCCGCGCGACCGCAGCACCTGCACCAGCGGCTCGAGCATCCGTGCCGCGCCGGCGTCACTGCCCGCGTCGCCCGCCGACCCGCCGGCGCGCCCGCCCGCGACGCCCCCGGCCCCCCCACGGCCGGACTCGCGTGCCCTGGCTTCCTCGCGCTCCCGTGGCGATTGCCGCAGCCATGGCATCCGTGACCGCAGGACGCGCGCCGCCTCGCGGTCGACCGCCCGGCGGAAGCCGAACGGATCGTCGGTGGGCATGGTCGCCATCGCGCGCTGCAACTCGTCCACCGAGTCCTTGGGCAGCGCTCCCTCGCCGGCCGCCTCGGTCACGGCGGCGGCGGTCTCGCGCCAGATCGCCTGCGCCGCGCTGGCGCGCGCAAACGACGGCTGCGTGGAGAGCAGCGCCGCCACCCGGAACCCCACCACCGCGGCCGGCACCACCCGTTGCGGATCGTGCGACGCCCGCACGCGGACCAGCGCCTCGGTCAGCGCCATGCGCACCGCTCCGCGCACGCCGCCGAGAAGCCGCACGTCGAGCGACGGAAAATCGCTGCGGTTGCGCAGCACGGTGAAGTCGCAGGTGCTGCACCGGATCGCCTCGCCGAGGGGCTTGAACACGCCATCGTCCGCGCGCTTGAGCACGTCGGCGGCACGATCGCGGCGCGCGCCGTCGAGCGCCGCCGGCGCAACGCGGAGCATCTCCACCGACTCCTGGTCCTCGCGGAGCAGGCTGCGCGCGCCCGCGCTGGCTCGCGCAAGCAGCAGGGCCGCGTTCAGCACCTCCTCGCGCGCCATCGTGCCCGCGGCGATCGCCTCGAGCCTGCCCAGGAGGATCGCCAGCTCCTGCGCGCTTCGCAGCTTGCTCTCGTAGACGTTGCCCAAGGACGGCATCAACGCCTTGGCCAGCGTCCCGAGCCGGCCGGACTCCGCCATGCGCTCGATCCGGGCGATCTCGGCGCGGGCCGCCTGCGGGTCGGGATTCGCGAACGCCGCGGAAGCGCGCTCGAACGTTCCCTTGAGCGCGGCCACCTGCTCGCGCGCGGCCTCGGGGGTGAGTGCGCGCAGGGCCTGCGCCTCGCGAGTATCCGTGCCGGCCAGCGAGTCGGCCGCGAGTCCGAGCTGCTGCGCGGCGTTGGGGCCGCGCATGGCCTCGTCCATCATCGACCACTCGCCCATGACGGCGTCGGCGTACCGGAACGGATCCTCGCCCTTCAACGGGCGAAGCGCCTCGAGCAGCGCCTTCGCCTCGTCCTGACCGACGGCGCCCGAGTCGATCACCAGGTGGGCCGTCTCGGTGAACAACCTGCCGCCGATCGCCGATCCCGTCAGCGAGCTGACCGTGACGTGGTCGCTCCCCAGTTGCGGGCCCATCAATCCCATCGACATCATCGACTGCAGCGCCTCGTCCTTGCGGCCGGCGTCCAATTGCGCGAGGATCGCCAGGCGCTGCAGCCGCGCCGCCCCTCGCATGTGCCCCAGGTGCGGAAGGAGCATCGCGAAGCCTTCGCCGCGTTCGAGCCCCCAGTCGACCGTCCGCGCGCGCGCACCCGCATCAAGACGCGCCCGTGCCGCCTCGGTGACGGTCATCAGCCGCTCGAGCCGACCGCGCTGGTCGGGTTCGATCGGATAGGACAGGTTGTCCATGAAGTCCACGTCGTCGGCGGAGAGGATCGGCTGCCCGGTGCCCCAGCCCAGCATGGCGAACGCGTCGCGGTACATCGCCGCACCGTTTGCGCCGGCGGGCGATTGAGCGCTCGTGGCCGCTCCGCCGTCCGCGGGCGGCCCGTCTGCCGCGACGCGCGTCTCCGCTCCACCCACGCCCAGGAAAAGCGCTCCCGACAGCACCGCAAGCCGCGCGATGGATCGACCCATGATCATGGCCGGAGGCTATCCGCGTGGTACGGTTCCTCGGCTCCATGAACCACCACCACACTCGCCGATTTCATGGGCTGGACCTGCTGCGTGGGTCGATGATGCTGCTCGGCGTGGTGCTGCACTGCGCGCTCACCTACATGGACGGCCCGGCGGACGGCGGGTGGCCGCTGCGCGACCCCGACCGATCGGGGTGGGCAGGGCTGGTCGTTCTGTCGATCCACGTGTTCCGGATGCCCGCGTTCTTCGTGCTGGCGGGCTTCTTCGGTGCGCTGGCGGTGGGCCGGCGCGGGCTGTGGCCGTGGGTGCGCGATCGCTTCGCGCGGATCGCGGTACCGATGGTGGCGTGGTGGATCGTGCTCTTCCCGGCCACCAAGTTCGCATTTGCCTACGCGGTGGGGCGCATGCCCGGAGAGGAAGCGCAGCGTTCGCTCGCCACGATCTTCCGCAGCGCGGTGCTCGAGCATCCGTGGGCCGATGCCGGTCCGATCCACCTCTGGTTCCTCCTGTACCTCTGCTACTACTGCGCGATCGCCGCGACGTGCATGCTGGCGATGCGCGCCATCCCGCGTCGTTGGCGCACGGCATCGGTCGACGCCTTCGCGGCGTGCCTTCGCGGGTGGCGGCGCGTGGCGACGATCGCCGTCCTCACGGTCGTCACGGTGCTTCCCATGGTGCCGATGCATGCCCCCGGCGTCGCGACGCCCGATTCGTTCCGCGTGCATCCTGGGGTCCTGCTCTGCTACGGCATCTACTTCGCGGTGGGCTGGATGATCGGCCTGCGGCCTCAGGTGCTTGACGGGCTGCAGCCACGGGCATGGTGGCGCCTGGGCGCGGGGCTTGCGGCCATGGGTGCCGCCGTGGTGCTGTCGATCGCGTGGTTCGTGGCGCGAGGCGAGGGTCGACCGGCGGATGACCCGGCCATGATGGTGCTGCACGCGATCACGCAGGTGACGGTGGCGCTGGCCGCGTGGCTGCTGATCCTGGGCGGCATGGCCGTTGCCGAGCGCCACTGGCGGACCCCGAAGCCGTGGGTGCGCGCGCTGGTGGATTCCTCGTATTGGGTGTACTTGGTGCACCTGCCGGTGTGCATCGCCATCACCGGCGTGCTGATCCCGTGGAGCGCGCCGGGCACCATCAAGATGATCGCTTCGGTCGCGGTATCTGCGCTCCTGTTGGCTGCGGGTTATCGCGCGACGCGCGCGGTGCTGCCGAAGGGCCAGTGACGCGGGCAGGATGCCGTGCCTCAATCCTCGGGCAGCCACCGCGCCATGGTGCCGCGCGGCGCGAACCACACCCAGTCGATGCGCGGAATCTCGCCGGGCCAGTTCGCGCTGGTCCGATCGTCCCGGCGCAGGGCCAGGGTGGTGGCGCGCGTGCCGCCATAGCCGGGGTCGCCCGTCGCGCGGGGGTCGCCGCCGTCGTCGCGGCCGTCCTCGCCGATGGACCACATGCGGAAGCCGTCGGCATCCGTGGCCATGCGGATGGGCGTGCCCGTCCACGGGTCCAGCGGCACGGCAGGCAGGTACTTCGGCACCAGGTCCTCGGCACGCGCCGGCCATGCACCGGTGTCGGCACGGAACCGCAGGGTCGCGCACGTGGCGACCACGGCGTCTCGCCACGACCGGTCCACTGCATACGACCGCGCCGCCTGTCCGAACGAGGGCATCAGCATTCGCGGAAGCAGCAGCCCCACCGGGTCGGCCGCCAACTCCTCGTGAAAATCGCGATCGGCCGCCGTGATCTTCGCGTGGTCGCGCAGCGGAAGCGAGCTGGCATCCTCGAACCGTGCGGCCATTCGCTCGAAGAACGCGCGCGTCGACTTGCGGTCCGCGACGATGAGCGCCGCGGCAGGGCCCGAGAGCGTCGCCGCGACAAGGGACGCGGTCGGCACCCCGCCGTCTCCGAGGGCACCGCCGTTGGTC
>Ga0255182_1001906_pt1 | contig 10061 bp, 8 predicted proteins | sample Atl_UVDOM_RepA_8_FD_188420 | JGI IMG/M metagenome (GOLD analysis project Ga0255182, IMG submission 188420) | Freshwater microbial communities from Altamaha River, Georgia, United States - Atl_UVDOM_RepA_8d | ecosystem: Environmental > Aquatic > Freshwater > River | place: USA: Georgia | collected... | reverse complement strand
CTTTGGCCGCATCCAGGTGGCGAGCCTTCCGGGGACCCTCTGGGGCCCTGCGCTGGTTGTCACGCTGGCGTGCGGCGTGCTCGGTGGCTTGTTTGCCAGGTTGCTGACGGTCTCACTCACCGGGGTGGGCGTTGATCGGTTCAGCCGTTGGCGTCGAGCAGCCCCCATTCGGTTTGCGGCAACGTGCGGGCTGGCTGTGGCCGTCATCGGCGTGGCCAGCGGCGGGGCCACATTCGGCAGCGGCTACCAGACCACCATGGACCTGCTGCAAGGTCATGACGACACGACGCTGCTGTACGTCCCACTGCGCATGTTAGCCACCTGGTTGTCGGCCTGGAGCGGCGTGCCGGGCGGCGTGTTTGCTCCGGCACTGGCGATCGGCGCCGGCATCGGCAATGACGTTGCGTCCTGGCTGGGGCCGGAGCAGGTCACCCCCCTGATCGCGCTGGGCATGGCCGGCTTCCTCGCGGCGGTCACTCGCGCGCCGATCACATCCTTCATCATCGTGATGGAGATGATCGAGGGGCACTCGCTGGTCTTGAGCCTGATGGCCTGCGCAATGGCGTCCAGTGGCATCGCGCGCCTGATCAGCCCATCGATGTACGAGGCCCTCGCCGTGCACCAACGCCAACGGCTCGAAAAACCATGATCGGCAGACAACCGGAGATGGAACCACACATCACATTTGCACAAATGTAAAATGACCGCCCGCCGTTTCGGGCGTGCAACTGCAGGAGAAGATCAAGGTGCGAGTCGGTCTGATTGGATACGGAAAGGCCGGACAGGCCGTCGCCCAGGTGCTGGCCCAGGATGCCAGGGTGGAGCTGAAATGGATCGCGCGTCAAAGCGTGCCGGCCATCGACACCACGGCCCCGCCGCCTCCGGCCCCGGTGCTGCCACTGGTCACCTTGCTGGACGATGCCACACGGCCACGCGACATGGACGTCGACGCCATCGTCGATTTCTCCAGTGCAGCCAGCATTCACCAGTACGCACCGTGGGTGACGCGACATCGCCTGACGGTGGTCAGCGCCATTTCAGCCTATGGAGGGCCTGAAATGGCCAAGGCTCGGGAGTTGGGGCGAGTGAGCCGCGTGATGTGCTCGCCCAACATCACCTTGGGCATCAACTTCCTGATCATGGCGGCCCGGTTGCTGCGGAGCATGGCCCCGTTTGCGGATGTCGAAATCCTCGAGCAACATTTCAGGGACAAGCCCGAGGTCTCAGGCACCGCGCGCAAGATCGCCGAGCAACTCGAATTGAACGACGAGCACATCACGTCCCTGAGGCTGGGCGGCATCATCGGTCACCATGAGGTGATCTTCGGGTTCCCGTACCAGACTGTGCGCATCGTGCACGACAGCATCCGTCGCGAAGCATTCGGCACAGGAGCCGTGTTCGCACTGGAATCACTGCAACAGTTGCCAGCTGGCCTTTACACCTTCGAAGACTTGCTGCTGGCGCATGCGCGCAAGACCCTCGCACTGGAGCCACAGCCCCCTGCCTTCGCTTGAGCTCAGCGGCGCTTGCGCGGCCGCATCCCGAGTGCGTCGAGCTGCTTTTCCCGACGTTCGACCTTGCGGGCTTCCATCTTTTCGACGGCCTTGCGCTGGGTCCACCCGGTCATGTCAGCCCAGAACCACCAGAGGATGGCCGCACCGAACGGTGCGAGCAGGGCCCACCAGTGTTCCTTCCAGGTCCAGACGCCCACGGGGCCGAACCCGGTCACGTTCATGACCAGCATGATCACCCCGATGACGACAAACCACATACCCCATTCTCCTGTGCAAGCTTGATGCACTTCAATTCAGACATCCCGTGTCAACCGCTTCGTACGGGATTCACGTTATAACGATACCCATTGTCAGCCCCAAACGAAAGTCGAAAGGACCCCTAACATGAAGCTGATCAAGCCCCTGGCCCTGGTTGTGGCCGCCCTGACGGTGTCGGCCCCGGCCTTCGCCAGCCTGGACCTGGCCCAGAAGAAGGCCTGCATGGGCTGCCACGCCGTCGACAAGAAGGTGGTGGGCCCGTCGTACAAGGACGTGGCCAAGAAGTACGCCACCGACAAGACGGCCGAAGCCAAGCTGGTGCAGAAGGTCCTCAAGGGCGGCGGCGGCGTCTGGGGCACGATGGCCATGCCCGCCAACCCCCAGGTGACCGAGGCCGAGGCCAAGCAACTGGTCAAGTGGGTGCTGAGCCAGAAGTGATCCCGCTCGGGCCGGCTCGCACAGCGATCAAGCCGTTGCCCGCACAAAGAAAGGCCCCGCTCACCGAGCGGGGCCTTTTCACATCATGCGCTCGGTGTCGGGTCAGTCACCCGCGTAGATGTCCACGTCCTTGGTCTCGCGGACGAACAGCAGACCGATCACAAAGGTGATCATGGCCACGATGATCGGGTACCACAGACCGTTGTAGATGTTGCCCGTCTGCGCCACGATCGCAAAGGCCGTGGTGGGCAGCAGGCCGCCGAACCAGCCGTTGCCGATGTGGTAAGGCAGGCTCATCGAGGTGTAGCGGATGCGCGTCGGGAACATTTCCACCAGCATGGCGGCGATCGGACCGTAGACCATGGTCACGTAGATCACCAGCAGGGTCAGGATGGCGATGATCATCGGCTTGTTGACCTTGGCCGGGTCGGCCTTGGCCGGGTAGCCAGCTTCCTTGAGGGCCCCCGTCACGGCCTTCTTGAACTGGCCATCGACGATCTTGGCCGCAGCGGCCTTGGGGTCCTTGTCGAAAGCGGCCAGGTTGGCCGACGCTTCCTTCAGGGCCTTCTCGGCGTCCTTGAGCTTGTCGGCGGGAGCGCCTTCGGCCTTCAGGGCGTCGAGCTTGGCCGTCGCACCGTCCTTGGCCTTGACGGCCGCTTCCTTGGCTGCGGGCACGTCGGCGTCCGTCAGCTTGGTCGGCGAGTAGCTGGTGATCACGGTGTCACCCACCTTGACCACAGCCGTCGCCCCCGCCGGGCCCGACACGTTCTCGTAGTTCACCGAGTTGGCCGCCAGCAGCTGCTTGGCGATGTCGCACGAGGACGTGAACTTGGCCGTGCCCGTCGGGTTGAACTGGAACGAACATTCCGACTGGTCGGCCACCAGGGTCACCGGCGCCGAGGCCTGGGCCTTGGCCAGATCGGGGTTGGCCGCGTTGGTCAGGGCCTTGAACAGCGGGAAGTACGTCAGCGCAGCGATCAGGCAGCCGGCCAGGATGATGGGCTTGCGGCCAATCTTGTCCGACAGCGAGCCGAACACCACGAAGAACGGGGTGGCGATCAGCAGGGAGATGGCCACCAGGATGTTGGCCGTGGCACCGTCAACCTTGAGCGCTTGCGTCAGGAAGAACAGGGCGTAGAACTGGCCCGTGTACCAGACGACGGCCTGACCCGCGACCAGACCGACCAGGGCCAGGATCACGATCTTCAGGTTGCGCCATTGGCCGAACGACTCGGACAACGGGGCCTTGGAGGTCTTGCCCTCGGCCTTCATCTTCTGGAAGGCAGGCGACTCGTTCATGCTCATGCGGATCCACACGCTGATGGCCAGCAGCAGCACCGACACGATGAACGGCACACGCCAGCCCCAGTCGGCAAAGGCTTCTTCACCGATCAGGGTGCGGGTGCCCAGGATCACCAGCAGCGACAGGAACAGACCCAGCGTGGCCGTGGTCTGGATCCAGGCCGTGTAGGCGCCGCGCTTGCCGTGCGGTGCGTGCTCGGCCACGTACGTGGCGGCCCCCCCGTACTCGCCACCGAGCGCCAGACCCTGCAGCAGGCGCAGGATGATCAGGATCACCGGCGCGGCCACGCCGATGGCCGCGTAGTTGGGCAGGATGCCCACGATGAAGGTCGACACGCCCATCAGCAGGATGGTCACCAGGAAGGTGTACTTGCGGCCGATCATGTCGCCCAGGCGACCGAAGACCAGCGCGCCGAAGGGCCGGACGATGAAACCTGCGGCAAAGGCCAGCAGGGCGAAGATGAACGCGGATGTGGGGTCCAGGCCCGCGAAGAACTGCTTGGCGATGATGGCCGCCAGCGAACCGTACAGGTAAAAGTCGTACCACTCGAACACCGTGCCGAGGCTGGAGGCGAAGATGACCTTCTTCTCCTCCGCCGTCATCGGCGTGTTGGTTGCTGCTGCATTTGCCATGGGTGAGCTCCTCGTCGTTGCGAAAGGAAGGCTTTTGACCTTCATACCCCCCAATCTAGGGGGGTTGTGAGCACTTGTTAATGAGGGTGTTTGCGGATAAGGGCACGTTTTGTGCACAAGTCACCCCTGGGGCTTACCCGCCCCCACGTCATCAGGTGCTCTCGGGAACTGAGAACCGGACCCCGCCCGGGGCCCGGCAGCTGCGAAGAAAACGTCAGATCAGTTGGCCTGCGCCAGCTGGTCGAGGATCGCCGGGTTCTCCAGCGTGCTGGTGTCCTGCGTCACCGCGTCCCCTTTTGCAATGACACGCAACAGGCGTCGCATGATCTTGCCGGAGCGGGTCTTGGGCAGGTTGTCGCCAAAGCGGATGTCCTTGGGCTTGGCGATCGGTCCGATCTCGTGGGCCACGTGGTTGCGCAGCTCGTTGGCAATTTGCCGAGCTTCGTCGCCCGAGGGGCGCGGCCGTTTGAGGACCACGAAGGCGCAGATGGCCTCGCCGGTGAGGTCGTCGGGCCGCCCCACCACCGCCGCCTCGGCCACGAGGGGGTGCGACACCAGCGCGGATTCGATTTCCATGGTGCCCATGCGGTGCCCCGACACGTTGAGCACGTCGTCGATGCGGCCGGTGATGGTGAAGTAGCCGGTTTCGGCGTCACGGATGGCACCGTCGCCCGCGAGGTAGTACTGCCCGCCGAAGTCGGCCGGGTAGTAGCTCTTCTTGAAGCGTTCCGGGTCGCCCCAGATGGTGCGGATCATCGAGGGCCAGGGCTTGCGAACCACCAGCACACCGCCCTGCCCCCACGGCACTTCCTTGCCGGTTTCGTCCACGACCGCGGCATCGATGCCCGGGAACGGCAGGGTGCACGACCCCGGCGTGAGCGCATGGGCACCCGGCAGCGGCGTGATCATGTGGCCGCCGGTCTCGGTCTGCCAGAACGTGTCGACGATGGGGCAGCGACCGTGGCCGATTTCGCGGTGGTACCACTCCCAGGCGGCGGGGTTGATGGGCTCGCCCACGGTGCCCAGCAGGCGCAGGCTGGAGAGGTCGAACTTGCGCGGGTGCACCTCGGCGTTGGTCTCGGCGGCCTTGATCAGGGCCCGGATGGCCGTGGGTGCCGTATAGAAGATCGTGACCTTGTGGGTCTCGATCATGCGCCAGAATCGGGCCGCGTCGGGGTAGGTGGGCACGCCTTCGAAGACGATCTGCGTGCCACCGGTGGCCAGCGGCCCGTAGGCGACATAGGTGTGACCGGTCACCCAGCCGATGTCGGCCGTGCACCAGAAGACGTCATCGGGCTTGAGATCGAAGGTCCAGCGCGTGGTCAGTGCTGCATGCAGCAGATAGCCCCCCGTGCTGTGCTGCACGCCCTTGGGCTTGCCGGTGGAGCCAGACGTGTACAGCAGGAACAGGGGGTGCTCGGCACCGACCCATTCAGGCTCGCACGTGGTCGGCTGGCCGGCGGTCACGTCGTGCAGCCAGAGGTCACGCCCGGCATCGAAGGCCACCTTGCCACCGGTACGGCGGTACACGATGACCTTGCGTACGCTGTCGCAGCCGCCCAGCGCCAGGGCCTCGTCCACGATGGCCTTGAGCGGCAGGCTCTTGCCGCCCCGCTGTTGTTCGTCGGCGGTGACCACCAGCACGGCGCCGGCGTCCTCGATGCGGTCGCGCAGGCTCTGGGCCGAAAAGCCCCCGAACACCACCGAGTGGGTGGCGCCGATGCGCGCACAGGCCTGCATGGCCACCACACCCTCGACCGACATGGGCAGGTAGATGACGACGCGGTCGCCCTTTTGAACACCCTGCGCCTTGAGCGCATGGGCCATCTGACAGACGCGGTCGAGCAGCTGGCGGTAGGTGACCTGGTTGACGGTGCCGTCGTCGGCCTCGAAGATGATGGCGACCTTGTCGCCAAGCCCGGCTTCGACATGGCGATCCAGGCAGTTGTACGACGCGTTCAGGGTGCCGTCGTCGAACCAGCGGTAGAACGGCGCGTTGCTGTCGTCGAGGGTGCGGGTGAAGGGGGTTTTCCAGGCCAGCAGGTCACGGGCGTGACGGGCCCAGAAGCCCTGGTGGTCGGCCTGCGCCTCGGCGCAGAGCTGGTCGTAGGCGGCACGGCTGCCAATGGTGGCCTTCTGTGCGAACGCCTCGGGAACCGGGTAGAGAGCGGTTGTCTTGGGGGTGTCGTTGTGGGCGAGTCCGGTCATGGGCAACTCCTTTTTATGGGGCGCTTGTGGCGCGCATGCTTGCTGTAGGCAGAACCCCGGGTGGTACCCTGCGGCCCTGCCTGCCCTCAACTTTGCGGGGGTCGATAGAATTTGGCCCTAGTAGTATCCCTGTTCCAATCTGACACATGCCCACCCCCCATGCCAAGCTCGGCCTGCTGCCGACCGTGATTTTTTCCAGCCGCTGGCTGCAGATGCCGCTCTACATCGGCCTCATCCTGGCGCAAGGCGTGTACGTGTTCCACTTCTGGGTGGAACTGGTGCACCTGATCGAGGCCGCCCTGGGCGATCCCGCCGCCCTGCAAGCCATCTTCCAGGCCACCGGGCAGAAGACCGCCAGCGCCCCCACCCACCTCACCGAAACCACCATCATGCTGGTGGTGCTGGGCCTGATCGACGTGGTCATGATCTCGAACCTGCTGATCATGGTGATCGTGGGGGGCTACGAGACCTTCGTGTCGCGCATGAACCTCGACGGGCACCCGGACCAGCCGGAGTGGCTGGACCACGTGAATGCATCGGTGCTGAAAGTGAAATTGGCCACGGCCATCATCGGCATCTCATCGATCCACCTGTTGAAAACCTTCATCAATGCCGAAAACTATTCGGACAAGGTGCTGATCGCCCAGACCGTGATCCACATCGCGTTCCTGGCGTCGGCCATGGCCATTGCCTACACCGATCGTTTGTTGCACCATGCTGACAGTGCGCCACCGGCCCCCCGGTGACCGCGTCTGACGCCTCCCGCTCTCGCCGTCTGACCCCATGCCCCGCTCGGCCCCCCGCACCTTCACCCAGACGCTCAAACCCCGCACCCGGGTGATCGGGCGACGCCTGCGCCGCCAGGTGCCCAGCAAGGACACGATCCTGGCCCAGCCCTGGTTGCGGCCGGTGCGCCCCTACCTGTCGGACGACCGGCTGTGGGCGCTCGAGCGTCACAGCGTGGCCAAGGGGGTGGCCATGGGCCTGTTCATGGGCCTGCTGCTGCCGGTGGCGCAGTTCCTGTTTGCAGTGGTGGGTGCCACGGTGATCCGCGGCCATGTGGCCATCAGCGCGGCCTGCACCCTGGTGACCAACCCGCTGACGGTGCCGCCGATCTACTGGGCAGCGTATGAAATCGGTGACTGGCTGGTGCCGGGCCCCTTCACACTGGATCTGGCCCCCGCCCAGGCGATCGGCTGGCTGGGCACCGCAGCCACTTGGCTGGTCACCCATGGCATGCCCTTGATGACCGGCTTGTTCGTGCTGGCGGTGGCCGCGTCCGTGCTGGGCTTTGTGGCCGTGCACATGCTCTGGAAACGCCGCTGACCGGTCGAGCCGCCCACCCGCGGTCGGCCCGGACCTTGGCACAATGGCGGTTTGTTCGAACCGCTATCTTCCCCTTCCCCAACGCCCCACGAAGGCCCCTGACATGACGACCATTCGATACGACGACCTCGTTGAAAGCGTCGCAGCTGCGCTGCAGTACATCAGCTACTACCACCCGGCCGACTACATCGCCCACCTGGCGCGCGCCTACGAGCGCGAGGAATCGCCCGCCGCCAAGGACGCGATCGCCCAGATCCTGACCAACTCGCGCATGTGCGCCGAGGGCCACCGCCCCATCTGCCAGGACACCGGCATCGTCAACGTGTTCCTCAAGGTCGGCATGAGCGTGCGATGGGAAGGCTTCGGCGCCCGCAGCGTGCAGGACGCCATCGACGAGGGCGTGCGCCAGGGCTACAACAACCCGGACAACAAGCTGCGGGCCTCGGTGCTGTCCGACCCGATCTTCGAGCGCAAGAACACCAAGGACAACACCCCGGCCGTGGTCTTCATGGAGCTGGTGCCCGGTGACACGCTGGACGTGACGGTGGCCGCCAAGGGCGGCGGCTCCGAGAACAAGTCCAAGGTGTACATGCTCAACCCGAGCGACAACATCGTCGACTGGGTCCTCAAGACCGTGCCGACCATGGGTGCCGGCTGGTGCCCGCCTGGCATGCTGGGCATCGGCGTGGGCGGCACGGCCGAGAAGGCCGCCTTGCTGGCCAAAGAGTCGCTGATGGACGACATCGACATGTACGAGCTGCTGCAACGCGGCCCCAGCAACAAGCTGGAAGAGCTGCGCATCGAGCTGTACGAGAAGGTCAACGCCCTGGGCATCGGCGCGCAGGGCCTGGGCGGCCTGACCACCGTGCTGGACGTCAAGATCAAGACCTACCCGACGCACGCGGCGTCCAAGCCGATCGCCATGATCCCGAACTGCGCGGCCACCCGCCACGCCCACTTCGTGATGGACGGCTCGGGCCCGGTCTACCTCGACCCGCCCAGCCTGGACCTGTGGCCAGATGTGCACTGGGCGCCGGACTACAACAAGTCCAAACGCGTGGACCTGAACACCTTGACCAAGGCCGAGGTGGCCAGCTGGAAGCCGGGCGACACGCTGCTGCTCAACGGCAAGATGCTGACCGGCCGTGACGCCGCGCACAAGCGCATCCAGGACATGCTGGCCAAGGGTGAGAAGCTGCCGGTGGATTTCACCAACCGCGTCATCTACTACGTGGGCCCGGTGGACCCGGTGCGCGACGAGGTGGTCGGCCCGGCCGGCCCCACCACGGCCACCCGCATGGACAAGTTCACCGACATGATGCTGGAAAAGACTGGCCTGATCAGCATGGTCGGCAAGGCCGAGCGCGGCCCGGCGGCCATCGAAGCCATCAAGAAGCACAAGTCGGCCTACTTGATGGCCGTGGGTGGTTCGGCCTACCTGGTGTCCAAGGCCATCAAGGCCGCCAAGGTGGTGGGCTTTGAAGACCTGGGCATGGAAGCCATCTATGAGTTTGACGTGGTCGACATGCCGGTGACCGTGGCGGTCGACGCCGGCGGTACCAGCGCCCACATCGAAGGGCCCAAGGTGTGGCAGGCCAAGATCGGGAAGATCCCCGTGAGTGTGGGTTGAACGCTAGGATACGAGGCGATAAACCCCGATCCGGAAGGCCCCGCTGACCACGGTCGCGGGGCCTTCGGTCTGTCTGGTGCCGCCGCATGAAGAACCCGCATTTCAACCCCGCCAAGAAACACCACCGCCCTGACGGGTTCCAGAACACCTACCTGTCGTTCCGGGGCAAGAAGTGGCACGAGATCCTGCGCTGGCGCTGGCAGGCGTGGCGTGCGGGCCATCCACGCCCGATGCGTGACCCGCTGCCTGTGGTCGCGCCGGATCTGGGCTTCATCCACGGCAATGCCCAGGCCGGCCTGGCCATGCAACCGGCCGCCACCTGGATCGGCCACATCACCGTGCTGATGCAGATCGGTGGGCTCAACTGGCTGACCGACCCGGTGTTTTCCGAGCGCTGCTTCCCGGTGCAGTGGGCTGGCCCGAAGCGGCAGACACCGCCAGGGCTGCGCCTGGACCAGCTGCCGCGGATCGACGTGATCCTGCTGTCGCACAACCATTACGACCACCTCGACGAAGGCTCCATGCGGGCGCTGGCCCGTCAGGCGGGCGGCCCGCCGCTGGTGATCTGCCCCCTGGCCCACCGCCACTGGCTGAGCCGCTGGGGCTTCACCCAGGTGGTGGAACTAGACTGGTGGGATCGGCATGTGATCGAAGCCACGAGCCGGTCGCATCGCGTGCCGGTGGTGCTGACCCCCGCCCAGCACTGGTCGGCGCGCACCGCCACCGACGCGCTGCGCAGCCTGTGGGGCGGG
>Ga0255182_1001905_pt1 | contig 10080 bp, 10 predicted proteins | sample Atl_UVDOM_RepA_8_FD_188420 | JGI IMG/M metagenome (GOLD analysis project Ga0255182, IMG submission 188420) | Freshwater microbial communities from Altamaha River, Georgia, United States - Atl_UVDOM_RepA_8d | ecosystem: Environmental > Aquatic > Freshwater > River | place: USA: Georgia... | reverse complement strand
TGACCTGGCAGCAGAGCCATTTGCCACTGAAGGCTCTTCGTCAGCCCGGCGCTGAGCCAGAATCTGCCTCGGGAGATGATCCCTCCATCCCGCTGGCATCATCCGACCACTCATCCGGGGGAATGCGCTGTTGGACCCCGGCGAGTTTCTGCTCCAACTGATCCTGTCCCGAGATCACCTCGACCCCCTGTTCGAGGGCCCAGACCGGGACTCCGGCGATTCGCTCGGCCTGGATCTTCACCAGGTCCTTCTGCGTCGTGACCACCAGTGCCGGCCGGAATTCGCGGATCCAGCCTTCAAGTCGGGCCATCTCATCGCGGCCGTACGACTGGTGATCGGCCCACGCCGAGAACGCGACGACGCGGGCCCCCGTCCCTGCCAGCGAGGCTTCGAACGCCCCCGGGTTGCCGATGCCACAGAAGGCCGCGACCGGCTGGTCACGCAGCCGACCGAGCGACTCCCGGCGTCCCTGGGCAGAGATCAGTCCCCGCAGGGGAAACGCGACCTGGGCCAGATCGGCATCCGGATGCAGGGCCTGCAATTCGGCCAGCAACTCGTTCAACCGGGTTGGATCGGCCTGGTCCACACGGGTCACGACAAGCTGCTGGGCCCGCCGCAGTGCGCGTCGCGGTTCCCGCAGCAGGCCCCGCGGCAGGAGGTGTCCGTATCCAAAGGGATTCAGGGCGTCGATCAGCACGATGTCGAGATCGCGGGCCAGACGACGGTGCTGGAATCCATCATCCAACAACACCAGTTGGCTGGCAAGCTCTTCGCGGGCCACCTGGGCCGAGCGCACGCGGTCGGGATTCTGCAGATGCGGGACGTCGGGGCACAATTGCTCCAGCACGAGGGCCTCGTCGTTGGGAGTGCCCGGCTCGGCCCCATAACCCCGACTCACGAGGCAGACACGCACCCCGCGTGTGCGAAACCATTGGGCGATCCAGGCGGCAAACGGGGTCTTGCCTGTTCCCCCCGTGGTGATGTTGCCGATGCTGATGACGGGAATGCCCGTCTGATGGACCGGCAGCCATCGCAGGTCGCAGGCGAGATTGCGGGCCATGATCCCGAGTGCATACGCTCCCGAGGCCAATGTCAGCCCGGCACGGACCAGATGAGCCGACACCCCCTGTCGCCCCCCCGAAATCACCTCCAGAAATTCCCGTTCGGTCATTTCGCGAGCACCTCGCGGGCGGCGAAGACCAACACTCCCGAGACCAGAACACCCCCCGCCAGCAACAGCGCCTCTTGGCTCGAGGTCCCCAAAACGAACAGCCAGCCCACCAGGGCCATCAGGCTCGGCAGGGGATACAGCCACATGCGGAACGGCATTTCGCTGGCTGACAGCCTGCGACGCAGCAGGTGCAGTCCCACGATCTGACCGATGAACTGCACGACAATCCGGACTGTGACGGCGGCATCAATCACCTGCTGGAGGGGCCAATAGCAGAAAATCGCGGTCAGCACCCCGAGACAGATCAGGGCCATCCAGGGGTAATGATGTTGGGGATGAACCTGGGCAAATGGCGCGAAGAAATCCCGATTGCGGGCGGCCGCGTACAACACCCGCGAATAACCCAACTGGATCGCAAACAGACAGGCGGCCACCGTCCAGAGGATCAGCACGGTGAATGCCACCGCCACCGACCGTCCATAGAGGGTCTCCATGAACTCTGCGGCGATGTTCGGTGAGACCATGGCCTGTTGCCAGGGAACAACGCCGATGATCACGGTGTTCATGCAGAGATAGATCAGGGCGACCAGGACGATCGAGATGACAACCGCCCGCGGAATGGTCTTTCCCGGATCGACCACCTCGTCGCCGAGATGACAGACGTTGTAATAGCCCAGGTAGTCATAAATCGCGATCAGCATGGCTCCCCCCAGCCCCACGAAGAAGCCGCGGTTCAGATCAAAGGCATTGGGGGGAAAGGTGATCAGTTCGGGACGAAAGTTGGCCAGGCCGGCGACGATGACGACCGAAACTGTCACGATGGTTCCCGCCGCCAGGATCACTCCCAGCGAACCGAGAAAACCGATCGGCCGGCACAGGATGGCGGTGACCACGAGGGCGGCGAGGGCGGGCAGCGTGGCCGGCCCGCCGGGAATGCTCCATTCGGCCATCCCCGGCCAGATGTATTTGAGGTAGTCGAGCGCGCCGATGTATCCCGACGCCATCTCCAGCGTTCCGGAGACGGCAAACTGCCACACGAAGAGAAAGGGAATCAGCCGCCCCCAGCGGGTTCCCCCGTAGATCTTCGAAAGGAAGTGGTAAGAACCGCCACTCCCTGGCAGGGCGGCCCCCAGCTCGCTCCAGACCAGTCCGTCACACAGCACGAGGACGGCGGCGATGATCCAGCCCACAAGGGCCTGCGGCCCCTGCATCTTCGCAATGAAAAAGGGAATGGTGATGAACGGACCAATCCCCACCATGTTCGCGACATTGAGGGCTGTGGCCTGCCACAACCCCAGTGTGCGGGGCAAGGACGGTGACGAACTTTCAGACATGCAGCCACCAGAGCCTGCGGGAGAAAGGGGCCATCGGTCTCAATTCACAAGACGGCCCGACAGCCCGCAGGATAACAGCGGACCGTCCCCTGCGCCACCCCGAAGATGCAACCCCACATCACCCGGCCACACGACTGGTGAGTTGTCCCGACAACGACTGCAGGGCACGCTCGCCGACGTTTAGAACAGCGGTGCCCGGCCCAGGTTGCGCCGCACAACCGCCCATTGCCCGGCGTGCATCATCACGTGCGAACCCTGCAGGCTGAACAGATCGCCCCGGTTCTTGCAGTACGCCTGGAACTTCTCGGGAGCGGGCTGGTCGAGGTCGGCATCCGACTGCGTCTTCAACAGGGCAATCGTTCCCTGCCGCTGCGCCTGGTAGTGCTGCAGGTACTCGGCCTTCGAGTAGAACGCACTGGCCGAATCGATGCGGGAGGTTGGCGTGGTGTGCTTCTCGGCAAACCCGGCCGGCAGCGCTGGCATCGACCCGGGTTTCAGCAGTTCCATCATGGCGTGTTCATTGGCGATCAGGTGCCCCAACTGCCAAGCAATGTGGTTGCAGCCCGGACTCGGGCGAACCAGCAGATCGCGATCATCGAGGTCTGCCAGGTACAGCGTGCAGATCATGGTCGCCAGATCGAGATTCAACTGGATCGCATCACGGGAATTCATCAGTCAGCCGTCTTGTTCGGGTCGAATGGTGGGGGTGTCAGGGAAGCTTCGGAGGGGCGAATTCTAAAGTGAATTTCACGGGCAAATCAATGATGAGTGCCGGCACACTGTAGACGAAGGTGTCCGTGGTCCAGGGCTTCGGCAAACCGCCAAACCGGTAGCTCATGCCGATCGCTCCATCTGCATGAAATGTCGGTTCCGAGATCGCCTCGCGCGGCACCCGCTGCCCATCGGCCCCCTCCAGCCACGCATCGTTGTGCAGCAGCCAGGCGCGGTGCGATTCGAACTCGGCTCCCCCCCGGTTGTAGGCAACCGCGATCTTGATTGTCGCCGCCTGCGTGTCGTCGGTCTCGTCCCGCAACTGCACTTCTTCCAGAGTCACCAGCACCCCGCCCCTGCGTCGTCGCGGACGTTCGGCCGAACCGATCTTCACCATGTGATTGAGATCGCGAAAGGTGGCGGGAAGATTGAGCGGTGCGACTGTCGCGTGCATCTCGCCACGCCACTGCCAGCGACCGTCAGGAGTTGGCAGCGGTGGAACCACATCGCACTGCAGATGGGCGTGACCACCAGCCGGTGGCAGCTCAAACTTTCCCTCGGGCGAGAAGGGAGCAAACGCGGTCGCTGGTGCTTTCTCCGACGGGCCGACCTGCTGGTCGGCGTTGGTCCAGCGGAACAGCAGATGCCGCAACCGCGGCTCACTGGTTACCAGCGCCCGCAATCGCAACAGGGGAGGCTGACCTTCCCGCAGTTTCCAGGTGGCCGAGTCGAGAATCACCCGGTGCGGCCCCGCATAAGCCACCTGCAGCGGAGCGGTCGCCGCGGGATCGACCGGCTTGAGCCGCAGGGCCACCTGCTCGGCATCATGCTGCCACTGCAGACCCGCCAGCGCAACCCAGGCGTCGAACTCAGGCCAGAAGTCACCCCCGGCACGGTCGCACGCCACTTCGCGTGCCTGTTCATCCTCCGGCAGAGAATCGACCAGGATGCGATTGCCGGTCTGTCGGGTGATCTCCTCCGCCCAGCCAGCCACCGACCTCCGTCCTTTCAGGGTGAGTTGCCCGGGTCGGGTCGTTTCCTCCGCCAGATCACGCTCGAGTTGCTCGCGGACCCTTCCCAGCGTTTCGCGCACCCCTTCCCCTGCGACTTCTTCTTCAGCCGGGAACCAGGCGAGCGCAGGGGGGCCCAGCGACAGCAGCAAACGCTCGGCCCGCTCGCGAACCTCCCGGCGGGGGGCTCGCAGTTCCTTGATGAGCCGCGAGACTTCGCCGCGCACCTGGTCGGCCGATAGCGGAGGGGCGGTGCGAACGACGCCTGCGGATCCGAGCACGACAGCGGCCGCCAGCAATGCCGCACACGCCGGCCGGCGTCGGTCTTGGCGACGGAGAATTCGATCGGATGGCGGCACGTGACTCGGCATGGCTCACACCTCGCAGGAACCTGGCCCACCCCGGTGGATTCTCGTGGATCGTGCCGGCGACAACCACCGTGCCTGCCTCACCGACCGATCAGCCACAGGAGGACCGGTTTCCCCCGCGTCGGCCAACAGGAAGCCAGCGACAGTCGTACGGCCACGAAGGGAAGCCGGAACGGACTCTCAATGTCTGCCGACGAGTAAACGCTGGATTCCGACCTGTGAACACGGTTCTCTGGTGCAGGTCTCTTCGGCCGTCACTCAGGCCGGACTTCTGTCCAGGTGTGCTGGGCGGCCCCCAGCAGCACACACGATTCATCACCGGCGAGCAGCTTGACCGCTTCGCGTTCATGGTCGAGCGGGGCCATCGAGAGTTCGTCGATGAGGTCGCCCGGCATTTGGCTGAGAAAAAAGACCCGGGCCCAGTCGGCGGCACTGGCGATCTGCATCGCCGCGAGCATGTCTTCGGTCCCCAGCTTGCGGATCTGCGAGAGTGCTTCGCGGGCCGAATGATGACGCCGCAACAGGTCGAGCGCCGGTCCCGGCTCCTGGTTGAGATCCGACAGCACGACCAATCGGCCCCCGCGGGCGACGATCCGCTGGGCTGAGGCCAGGGCGGTTCCAATATGGTCCCAGGTGGTTCCTCCTTCTGGAGCATCCACACCAACCACGACGAGGTCGACCCGTTCGGGAACCGGCACGCGCCAGTATTCGTTCAACAGCTGCCGGCCGCGGCGAAAGACCGACTCGCTGGCCCCCGCGAAGACATCGGCGGCTCCTCCCCCGGCACCAGGGACGACCTGGACGGCAAACAGGGTCCCGAGCAGCCAAGCCACCTCATCGACAGTCTGTCGCTGGGGACGGATATCGTCGGGATCGAGTTCGCGATGCCCCTCGCCGCGGGAGCTGGCAATCGTCTCGGCGTTTGAGAGTCCTGGATAGAACGCACTGTGTGTTCCCCGACAGCCCAGCAGGGGATCGAAGGCGACAGCACCGACGGCGATGGTCACATCGGCGTCGATCAGTTCGCGGGCGAGATAAATGCGTTCGCCGCGGGCGGTTGTGGCGAGATAAGCCTGGGCCTTGGAATCGGCCGGATCATGAATCCGCCACTGGACACGGTCGCGGTCGGCCGGGGGAAGCAGTCGGCGCGGGTCAGCCAGGGTCGTCCCTGTGGGGGGGGGAGGCTGCAGGACGAGGAGGTTGTCGGCCGCGACTCCCCGCTGCGACAGGACTTCCCAGATTCCCGCGATCAATTCGGGCAGACAGGGGGTCTCGCGATCGACCGCCAACACGACGCGATCATCAGGCAGACACGCCTGTTCCAGCGGGGGAAAATCCAGGGGAGCCGTCAATTGCCGCTTGAGACGGGTCCGCAGATCGGTGCGGGACACCGGCCCCCGGTGGACGACAAACCGACGCTGCGGATCGACCTGCACCTGCAGCCGCCCGGCCGTTCCGTAACTCAACTCAACCTGCATTCCTGCTCCCACCCCCGGGGAAAGGCCCGGGACCGTTCTCTCCTCACCGATGTATGGTAGGATGCCGCCAGTCACCATGAACAGCCCCAGCCCCGCCATCGACACGGCTTTGGAAGACGACCAGTTGATGGTCCGTCTGCAGGAGGGTGATCGGCTGGCATTTCCCGCCCTGGTGAAGAAGTACCAGCAGGCCCTGCTGAATTTCTTTTTTGCGAACACCCGCGACCGTCAATTGGCCGAGGATCTGACCCAGGACACGCTGCTGAAGCTGTATGATCAGGCCTGGGACTACCTTCCCTCGCGGCGTTTTCGGGGTTGGATGTTCCGTGTGGCCCGCAACCTGCTCATCGATTCGGTCCGCCGTCGCACGAATGATGCGCTGGTGAAGGCGGTGCAGGGCCCCCCCGACGAGAGTTCGCTGCTCGACAGCCTCACCTCACAGAGTGACGATTCGCCTGTTCAGAATGCCGACCGGAGCGAACTTGCCCGGGCGGTGGATGAACTGCTGCCAACGCTTCCCGAGGATCAGAGACTGACGTTCACCCTGCATCACTTTGCGGGGCTGAGTCTGGCTGAAGTCGCGGAGATTCTCGAAGCGAGTCTGGCGACGACGAAAAGCCGGCTGAGGCTGGCCCGGGAAAAACTTCGGGAAGAATTGGAAGCCCGGGGGTTTCAGGCGTGAACCACCGGGGGGGATTTTGCGTTGTTTGTCTTTGGGACAGACCAGATTGTGTCAGGAGTCGAAGGTCATGAACTACTACAGCCGCCTCAGCGACATCGTCAGCAACCGGATTGAAGACCTGCTGTCGGAAACATCCGATCAGGCGCAGGCGATCACCGGCATCATTGACGAAATCCGCGAGGGGCTCACGGGGGCCCAGCGCAGTGTGAAAGCTGCGAAGAATTCGGTCGACCGCCTGATGGGAGAACTGTCGGAACGGCAGGGTGAGGCCGAAGTGTTGAACACCAGGGCCCGCCAGTTGCTGCAGCAGCACGACGAAGCGGGCGCACGTCAGACACTGTTGCGCCGCCGCGAATGCCTCGACCTCGCTGCCGGGATTGAACAGCAATTGATCGCCGCCCGTTCGACCCACGAACATTTGCAGACAATCCATCGGGCGGTCGAAGCCCGGCTCGCTGAAGCTGTCCGCATCGATGAGAAACTGCGCCGGGGTGTGGTCCCCATCCCCCAACCTGCGACAACCACGAAGATGCATTCCGTGGTTGCCGCCCCTCCAGACAACTCGCGGATGAAACTGGTCGAAGACGACCTGCTGGCCCTGCGCCGCGAACTGGGGCACGCCTGAATCTTCCAGGTTGTCCCTCCCCTGCCCCCAGTTGCCGCAGAACACCGCACCACGGCAGTGGACTGCAGCCTCTCCTGACAATTCTCCCTTCGTCATCCCACTGGCATGCCCGCAGAGCCGACGCCCGAGCATCTCGAACGCCTGGAATCGCTGCTCATGCACCTGCAGCATGACTGCGAGACGCTCAATGCGGTCGTCCTGGAACAGCAGCGACAGCTGACGCGACTGCAACAGATGCTGTCGCGCGTCGACGACCGGCTCAACCGCCTGGCTCTCGACGAGGAACAGCGAGATCCGCAGGCCGAGCGCCCGCCGCATTATTGATCGGCGCCGATCTGCCAATTCTCGCTGACTCGCCACACCGGCAATGCCGGGCGGCGGGTGTTGTTTGCATTTTTATCCCGGCAAAGTTGGCTTTTGATCGCGGCTGACCGTGTTTCCCGGGCAATTTCCCCGGAAAAACGCGTTGGGGCAACGCCGCTGGATCGCTTCGCCCCGACTGCCCGCCCCCCGCGATGGTGAAAACATCAGGACGGGCCCACACATGAACGCACGAAATCGGCACAAAGATCCATCCAGACCGACCCGGAAGTGAAGCAACCGGTTTGCGAAATTTCTGTGAAACCGCGTCGCGGTTCTGATCCGGAATCGAGCGCCACCCGTTGTCACGGGGGAAGAGTGCTCCGCGAAGTGAGCCAAACGATCCGTTTTTTCTTCGAGAGAATGCGACCGATGGAAAACCCTTCTGAAGCCTTGTTTGACGATTCCGATCGCGATCCCCAGGAACAAAACCCTGGTCCAGCGGAGACATCTTCGACTTCTGGAGCGAACGAACCTCCGGAAACACCTTTTTCAATAACCCGCCTTCCCCCGCGGGGACGGGTCTTGGCAGTTCTGGCGGGACTGCTGGTTTTTGGATTGGGAATGCTCAGCACCACCTATCACGCCTTTGTCATCGACGTTCCAGCCGGACACATGGCTGTGCTGCTCCGCAAGACCGGCACCGATCTCATCAACAAAGACGAACTGGCCCCCGGCCCCGGGTCGAAGGGAATTCAACCCGAGGTCCTGCACGAAGGGCGATACTTCTTCCAATACAACCCCTATGACTGGTCGTGGGAGGTGTTGCCGCAGGTGGTGATTCCCAACGGCAAGCTGGGAGTGCTCGTGCGGCTGGCGGGAGACGACCTGCCGCCGGGCGAACTGCTGGCCCGGGCCGAGAACCAGAAGGGAATCGTCCCGGGTGTGCTGCAGCCCGGGCGACACGATGTGAACCCCTACCTGTACCGTGTCGAACAACACGACCCGGTGGTGGTCCCGGCCGGTTTCAAGGGAGTGCGTACGAATCTCGCGGGCCCGATTCCCGAGGCGACCGATTACTGGGAGAATCCCCAGGACCCCCGGCACAGGCTGCTGCTGGTCAAACCGGGATTTCGCGGCGTGGAACGTGACACTCTCGACCCGGGGACCTACTTCCTCAATCCCTACGAAGTGGCGGTCAGCCTGGTCGACTGCCGCAACCAGCGTTTCAATCTGGGTGAGACGCGGGAACTGAGTTTTCCATCGAAAGACGGGTTCTGGGTCAGCCTCGACAGCATTGTCGAATTCCGGGTGCGGCCCGACATGGCCGCCCAGGTCTTCGTGCTCTACAACGAGCCGGTCAATGGCGGGCAGATTGACGAAGAGGTGATGCGCAAGGTCATCCTTCCCGCGGCCCGCAGTTTCTGTCGGTTGCAGGGCTCCAACAACTCGGGCCGTGATTTCATCCAGGGGCGTACCCAGTTCCAGGACAATTACCAGACAACGATGAAAGAGGCGTGTGACCCGCTCGGAATCGAGGTGATCCAGGCGCTGATCACCAAGATCAATCCTCCCCGGCAGATTGCCGAACCGGTTCAGGAGCGTGAAATCGCCAAGCAGAAGGCCGAGCAGTACACGCAGCAGATCCTGCAGCAGAAGTCGGAAGTCAAGCTGGCGGTCGAGAAAGAACTGGTCCGCCAGAAGCAGGCCCTGGTGACCGCCGAGCAGTCGGTGGTCCGCGAGACGACCCAGTCGAAACGGGAACAGCAGGTGGCGGTGACGAAGGCCGAAGAAAAGCTCTCGGTCGCCCGACTGCACCTCGAGGCGGCCCAGGACGAAGCCGAGGCGATCCGGGCCCGGGGGAACGGGGCCGCCCAGGTCACACGCCTGAAGAACGAAGCTGAGGCGGCGGGATGGAAGCAGTCGGTCGCCGCGTACGATGGCGATGGCCAGCAATTCGCCCAGTATGTCCTCTACCAGAAACTGGCCGGGGCCTATCAGCAACTGATGATCAACACCGCCGACAGCCCGCTGATGAAAGTCTTTGACGGCTTCACCCCCCGTCCGCAACCCCACACCCGCCTGCCAGCCAGCGAAGTTGCCGGCCAAAAATGACAGCGTGAAGGGCCCGGACACCACCGGTCCCGGCATCGCCTCCGAACCAACCTCTGTATTCCTGAACCCAAACTGGAGATGACAATGAATCGATGGCAAATCAGCGGCTTCCGTCCGCTGATCACGCTGGGGCTCCTCGCGTTGATCGGCTGGCAGTTCGTCGAATGGTCGATCAACCGGGTCTCTGTCCCGCCGGGCAAGAGCCTGCTCTTGCGGTACAAGGGACCGCTGCTGCTGGGGCGCGGGCAGTCTCCCCGACCTGGCTATCTCGCCCGACGCGACCCGC
>Ga0255182_1001904_pt1 | contig 10099 bp, 10 predicted proteins | sample Atl_UVDOM_RepA_8_FD_188420 | JGI IMG/M metagenome (GOLD analysis project Ga0255182, IMG submission 188420) | Freshwater microbial communities from Altamaha River, Georgia, United States - Atl_UVDOM_RepA_8d | ecosystem: Environmental > Aquatic > Freshwater > River | place: USA: Georgia... | reverse complement strand
TGTCGTTGGCAAAGAGACAACACAGATATTTCACGATCCAGAAGACGCACAGATAATTGCTGAAAAGTTATCGAAAGAAATCAATCGTGAAATTGCAATTGAACAATTGTTTACACCAATCAACACTGCTTCTTATGGCCAGTCAGTAAAAAACAAATATCTCGAAGGTGAGAATGAAAATGAAATCATTCTTCTGAGTGGCGAGTTCATTTACGTTCACAAGGACGGGACACGGATCCCCGGTACTCCTGACTACCTCAGCGATCAGGAATGCAAGCGGAGAGATTACTGCATTCCTTGCGGTCGCACGCGATATCACGGATATCAAGAATTTTCAGGCGAGTTTGCAAAGTAAGGACGCTCAGCTTGAGCAAATGTTCAAGGGTTCTGAGGCTTCGCAGATATTAGTGTCCAAGTCTGGAGGTATCGTCGATGTCAACGACGCCGCCTTGTCATTGTTTAAATATACAAGAGAGGAGTTACTCGAGCTCAACGTCGATGAGCTAGTGCCAGTGTCTTACAGAGGGCACCATGCGCAATTGAGGGAAAGCTATTTTGCAGCCGGTTGCCCAAGAAGGAAGGCCTCCGCAAGCGAACTTGAGGCTTGCGATAAGAACGGCCAGGTTTTCCCCATACAGTTAGGCTTGGCACATATTACCGGAGAACAGCAGGATCTGGTTTTAGCTACGATCATTGACTTGAGCGATATCAAAGCAGGCGACCGCGCCCGGACACAGTTTCTCTCGAACATCAGCCATGATTTGCGCACTCCGCTGAGCGTTGTGATTGGCAGTGCGCAGATGCTGGAGAGTGCACCACTCGAGGGTGCAGACCGCATCCGCCTCAAGCGTCTCCAGCAGGCCAGCAATGTGCTCTTCAATCTGGTCAATGACGTGCTTGACTGGTCGAAGATCGAAGCCGGCGAGATTGATCTTGAGCATGAGCCTGTCAACCTCGCGGACACTTTTGAGACCATTATGACGGTGATGGGAGAGGTTGCTGAAGAGAAAGGCATTGCGCTTGCCTGTGATAGGGCAGCAGATCTGCCCGAGTATGTGATCGGCGATGCTGCACGTATCCAACAGATCCTGTTCAACCTTGTGAGCAACGCGATCAAGTTCACCGATGAAGGCGAAGTGAGGATAGGCGCTAGCAAGGTGTCACCTCATGAAGCTGACAATGTGCGCCTGATGATTGAGGTTAGAGATACTGGTGTTGGGATATCATCCGAAGACCAGGAACTCCTGTTCCAGCGCTTCAGCCAGGTGGACAAGAGCTCCACGCGCCGTTTCCAGGGCACTGGGCTCGGCCTGTCGATTGTCAAGCAGCTCGCAGAGTTGATGGGCGGGGGCGTGGGGGTTGAGAGCAAGCCTGGTGTTGGCAGTACATTCTGGGTTGAGGTGGAGCTTGATCGTCTTGATAAGGTGCCTATTGAGCAAGTGGCTGTAGCCAAGCAGCAGGAAAAACGGTTGGCTGGCAAGCACGTCCTTCTGGTTGATGACAGCGACCTTGTGGTTGAGCTTGCTGAACTGATGCTCGAGACTGCCGGGGCAAATATCAGCACATGTACAAATGGACAGGAAGCGCTCGACTGGCTGGCTCAAAATCCAGGCAAGGCGGATATCGTCCTGATGGACGTGCAAATGCCAATCATGGACGGCATCACTGCCGTCACCATTATGCGCAGCGACCCGGTACTCAGGACGATACCGGTCATCGCCATGACCGCAGGGGCCACCAAAACCAAAATCGATGAACTGCTCGATGCAGGCATGACCGACTACATGACCAAACCATTTACGCAGGAACAGCTGGAAAACATATTAGTAAGCCAATTGGGTTCAGAACCTTTTTAAATCGCTCGGACCAACGGCTGTGCTGAGGAAGTGTTGCCAAGATACGAGTTGTAGTGGTGGGCCTGCAGCTTTTCTGATAAGCATAGGAGCAATATTGGCTGCCGCGATCTGAGTGGAAAAGGCAGCCTGGCGGTGGATTGCGGAGGCGCACAGGTGCGTGTTTTCAACCAAGGCTGAAAACAAGAAAGCGATGCTGTCTGCATGCTGGCACGACATCGACCCTGCTGCTGGCCTCTTTGCAGCGACAGGCTATGTCGCACAGTTCAGGCCCGAAGTCGAAGGTGCTTTCGCCTATTCCGGCGAATGTCGTGCTGGAGTTTGACGCACATCAAAGACTCTAGCTGTGGCTTAGCGCATTCAGTTACTACGACCCCGAGGAAACTGCTATCTCCTGCAGTTCCTCGACTAAGCCTTGAGCCTATTCCCCCCAGTTTAGCGCTCAAGGCTTTTTTCGATACGGTACAGCCCGCAGCGAAGCGCATCAACGCTATGCCGATCGTCTACGACGGATATTGCGAACAATGGGCGAGCCGGATGCCAGATTCGATCCGCCGGCAGGCATCTGCGACCGTGCCGCCTTGCGCTAGAACGATCTCCGCCTCACGCAGCTTGCCGATAATCTCCTCCGGCTTGTGTTTCCTCACCATTCCATTCCTCCTTCCTGGCCATTTCTAAAATAGAAAATGGGCCACTCAGAAGGGGGCAGATCAGTGTCGCTCAAAATGTATCCAGTCGCCAATCGCTGGAAGCGCCGGCAAAGATACAAGTGCATCCTCAAAATATGGGTTTTGGGTATCCATGATGTGTATCAAAACTTGAACAGACATGCCGATTCCAATCGCAACGCAAAATAGCACTTACTCTGGTTTGTTACCTAGAGTGTTACCTAGCGTCCCGTTGTTTAGTTTTAATTGTCGGTAAGTTATTGATTTATGGTGAGCCCTGCTGGATTCGAACCAGCGACCTACTGATTAAAAGTCAGTTGCTCTACCGACTGAGCTAAGGGCCCATCGCGGCGCGGACAGTCCGGCGCACTCAGGAGCGCTCCCCCTAATGTGCTGCTTGGCGGCGGTCAAGCGGCTTGGGGCGGTTCAGGCGATGAAAAAGTTGGTGCAAAGTCTGGTTGTTGATCGGATCGCGCCAATGCCCGGCGATTTCGACTGCTGGGCCAAGCACGAACGCCCGTTCCCGAAATGAAATATGCGGAATGGCCAAAGGCGGGATTGCCGATTCCCATATCCCGCCAGACCACAGGATGATGTCGAGGTCGAGCGGCCGGGCCCGCCAACGCTGTCCCAATCGGTCACGTCCAAAATGCTGTTCGATCATGAGCAGGCGTTGCAACAGCTCGTCTGGTTCAAGTGCGGTTGCGATTATCGCCGCTGCATTGGCATATTTGCGGTGCGACGGGCCTATTGGCAGGGAATCGATGATCCGTGACTGTGCGAAGACATCGATATCTTCCATTTCCAGCGCTTCAATAGCCTGCTCAAGGATCGATCGCGGTCTTCCCGCCAGCGCGTGCGACTGGTTTGATCCCAGTGCAATCAGGTAGAGATGCTGGCTCAGAGGTCTTCCACCAATCTTCCGTATAGTTGCGGTCGGCGATCGCGGAAGAAACCCATGCTGGCACGATGCAGGCGTGCCTGATCAAGGTCGAAACTGGCAACCAACGTTCCAGTTTCGCTGTCATCCAGGTCGCAGACGATATCGCCCCATTCATTGGCGATGAAACTGGTGCCATAGAAATTTTGGGCAGGGCCGCCATGGTCATCTTCGCTGCCGACGCGGTTCGCCGCGATAACAGGCATGCAGTTTGACACCGCATGGCCGACCATCGCCCGTCGCCACATATGACGGGTGTCAAGCGTGTCGTCCTGCGGCTCTGCACCTATTGCCGTTGGATAAAACAGCATCTCGGCGCCCTTCAGGGCCATGGCGCGCGCGCATTCCGGATACCATTGATCCCAGCAGATGCCGACGCCTATGCGCGTGCCGAAAACGTCCCACACCTTGAAACCGCTGTTGCCCGGGCGAAAATAATATTTCTCCTGATAGCCTGGGCCATCGGGAATGTGGCTTTTGCGATAGGTGCCAAGGATTTCACCCTCGGCATTGATCATCGCCAGCGTGTTATAGAAATGCGATCCTTCGCGTTCGAAAAAGCTGGTCGGTATCGCGACTTTTAGTTTCTTCGCCAGCTTTGCCATTGCCTTCACCGAGGGATGCTCAAGCGTGGGGTGGGCAAGCGCGAAATGCGCTTCTTCCTGCGTCTTGCAGAAATAGGGGCCGGAAAACAGCTCAGGCGGAAGGATGATTTGCGCGCCATCATTCGCCGCCGCTTCAATCAATTCGGAAACAGCTTCGATATTCTCCGTCTCGCTGCCGCGGAGCGGCAATTGAAGTGCGGCGACGGTGATGGCGCGCGTGGTCATGCGTATTATGGCCGTTTCTTGAAGAGCAACGTCATGCGATCACTCTCGCCAATAGCCTCATACTTGGCTTTGTCGACCTCTTTCAGGCGCAACGCAGGCGGCAAAGTCCAGACACCATCGGGATAGTCTGCGGTGTCTTTCGGATTGGCGTTGATCTCGCTTTTGGCGACCAATTCGAAGCCGTTCACTTCCATGAACTTGATGACGTCGGCTTCGCGCAGATAGCCTTTGCTGCCGTCGGCATAGCTATAAGGCGCATCGGCTTTTGCACGGTGCTGTTCGATGCCTAGCAGGCCATCATCCTTCAGTAAGTCACGCAGACGCTTGATTTCCTGATCCGCCATGTTCCAGCGCATCAGATTGTGCATCATGCGCATCACGATAATGCGGTCAAAGGTGCCTTTTGAACCTTCTGGAGCTGCGTCAAGGGTGAACCCGCGATAATCGCTGGCTGGGCGTCCGGTTACTTTCGCCACATCGTCTGCGAATGAGGCTGCACCTGCCTTCACGCGTTCGCGTGTGGCGTCGTCGGCGAAAACGGTGGTGCTGAAATAGATGCCGTTGAACTTGCCCGGCTCCATATAGCGACCCAAGATACGCGAAATCCATTCGCCTCCGGGGGCATATTCACCGACGACATTATCGGGATGAATGCGGAAAAACTGGAAGGTTTCGGCAGGATGGCGATACTTGTCGCGCTTGCTGTCTTCGGCGCGCGACGGATCGGCAAGTATCTTGGCCATTTTTTCGTTATGCTGTTTGTGCAGCGCTTCATGCGCTGCATCGTGATGGCCATGATGTTGTGCGAAAGCAGGCATCGACGCAGCAGCAACGGCGAGCGAGAGAAAAAGCTTCATTTTCATCGGGGGGCTCTCCTGTTTTTATACTGAACGCCTTATGCGCCAGCTTTGTTTACAAGGGAATACAGTCAATTTGGTACTTGTTGGCTGGAGCAGTGGAAGCTGCCGCCGCCGGTAAGCACCGCATCGGCCAGAATGCCGACGATTTTGCGGCCCGGGAACAAGGGTTCCAGAGCTGCGAGCGCCTCGTCATCATAGCGAGATTCATAGATTGGAACCACAACGGCAGCGTTGCCGATGTAGAAGTTCATATAGCTCGCGGGGACAGCTTCCCCATCCTGCTCAAAGCGGCCGACCGAGGGTAGGGTGGTTACCCGGCAACCAAATTCTTCTGCCCGGGCCCGCGCATCGGCATAAACTCCGGCATTGGGATCGTCTGCATCCCGTGCCTCCAGGATTACCAGATGGCCAGGCCCGACAAAGCGGGCGAGGTTGTCGACATGTCCATCGGTATGGTCGTTGGCAAGCCCATCGCCCAGCCACAACAGCCGTTCCACGCCGAGATCGCGGGCGAGGCGTTGCTCTATCGCGCTGCGGTCAAGGGCAGGGTTGCGATTGGGGTTGAGCAGGCAATCAACCGTCGTCACCGCAAGCCCTTCGCCATCGACATCGATTGAACCGCCTTCCAGCACCCAGTCGCAGTCGGAGACAGCAAAGCCGCTGGCTTCGGCAAGCTCACGCCCGATCGTCTGGTCGCCCTCATAATCAAAGCGGTTGCCCCATCCGTTGAAGCCGAAATTGCGGGCAATGCGGGCAGGGCCAGTGCCGACGATGATGCATCCGGTATCGCGCAGCCAGACATCCCCGATCAGCCGGTCTTCGACGACGACCGCCGCTTCGCAAAGATCGCGGGCGCGTGCTGCCGCCTCTGCGCCTTTGGCAATCAAGTGGACGGTTTCGCCCTGTCCACCATCATGAACGGCATTGGCGAATGCAGCAATCTGCTCCTGAGCTTTGGCCAAGGGTTCACCCCAAGCCTGCGCATCGGAGGGAAAGCCGATCCAGACGCGTTCGTGCGGTGCCCATTCGGGCAGCATTCGAATTGCCATGACCGGTTTACTTTGCAGCCCGGCTCTTGTCGCGAATGGCTCGGAACTCGTCACCCTCGACCCAGTTCGGCCAAGCCGTGGTCATCGCAAGCATCCGGCCAACGCGGTAATAGAGACGCAAGTCAGCCATGACGCCTGACCAGTCCCAGCTTTGGTCAAATTCATCACCGGGCGCGTGATAGCGGTTCTCTTCATAATCCTTGGCGGCCTTTTCAGCTGCTTCCTTGCCGCCATTCACCAGATCGTCCCCGCCTTCGAAATAGACCATCGGTACGCCCAGCTTGGCAAAGCTGAAATGGTCAGAACGATAATAGAAGCCCTTTTCCGGAGTTGGCTCACGATCGGGGGTGCGGCCCTCAACCTTTGCGGCTGCGTTCAAATAGCTGTCGAGGTCAGACTTGCCCATTCCGATCACGGTGAGGTTCTTGGCCGGGCCAGTCATTGAAAAGGCATCCATGTTCACACCGCCAACGGTCTTGGCGAGTGGGTAGATCGGGTTTTCGGCGTAATATTTTGAACCAAGCAAGCCGGATTCCTCTGCGGTTACCGCAAGAAAAACGATGCTGCGATCGGGTGCGCCGGCTTTCTTGTGCGCCTCGGCAAGTGCGACAAGGGCTGCCGTGCCAGTGGCGTTGTCGACTGCGCCATTGCATATGTCGTCGCCGTCAACCGGTGTGCAGCGGCCCAGATGGTCCCAATGCGCGGTATAGAGGACATATTCGTCTGGCCGCTTGGCGCCTTTCAAAACGCTTACGATGTTGCGGCTATTCTTCTTCGAGATTGCATTTTCAAAGCTCACACCCGCTTTGAGGTTGAGCGGCAATGCCTTGAAGCCTTTCTTCTTTGCCGCGGCCATCGCCTTTGCAAGGTCCTGTCCGCCAGCAGCCATGATCTGCGTAGCAACGTCTTTCTGCACCCAGCCATTGGCTTTTGTCTGGTCAGCACCGCCATTTTTCGATTGGGCAAGGAATTGTGGGCCGGTCCAGCTCGAGTTTACCACATTCCAGCCATAGGCTGCGGGTTTGGTATCGTGGACGATGAGTGCAGCTGCTGCGCCCTGGCGGGCCGCCTCCTCAAACTTGTAGGTCCAGCGGCCATAATAGGTCATCGCCTTGCCGCCGAAGGGGCCCTCCAGACCCGGGGTGTCGAAATCGGGATCGTTGACGAGGATGAGAACGGTTTTGCCCTTCACATCCACGCCGGCATAATCGTTCCAGCCCTTTTCAGGGGCGTTGATACCATAGCCGACAAACACGACATCGCTATCCTTGATGTCTATCTTGACTTGCTCCTGATAGGTGCCGGCGACAAACTGGTCGCCATAGGCAAAGCTCATGGCTTTGCCATCCTTGCCAGTGATGGTCAGCGGAGTGAAATTCTTCGCAGCGATTTCAACGAGGGGGACGTCCTGTGTCCAGCCGCCGTCTTTTGTGCTGGAGGGGTTGCCCGGTTCAAGGCCAGCCGCCTTGAATTTTTCGATCATCAGCGCGACGGTTTTCTCTTCGCCTGCCGATCCCGGCGCACGTCCTTCATATTCGTCGGAAGACAAAATGCGCGTGACATCTTTCATCGTTGCTTCCGAAAGGTCGGGCACGCTGACTTCGGGCATTTCAGCCACATCGGCTCCGTCGATTTTCTTGCAGCCCGAAAGGGCGAGCGCAGTAACAAGGGCAAGCGTCAACAGGCGCATGATATTCTCCAATATTGATTGACCGCGCTTCTGCCAGACAGCGCGCGGCGGCTCAAACGAAAAAGGGCGGCTCCCTATTCAGGAACCGCCCCCAATTTCATGCGCTATGGCGCTCAGAACTTCAGGCCGATACCGACGCCAGCAACATTGGCATCGGTGCCGTCGTAAAAGTAACGACGATATTCAACCTTGCCATAGACTTTGTCGGTGAAGCTGTGCTGATAGCCAGCACCAGCATTGAATTCATCGCCATCGGCGACGTCATAGGCTGCGGCAACATAGAGCTTGCCCTTTTCGCCAACTTTGGCGCCCAGGCGGCCGCCGACATTGACGAGGTCCGCGCCTTCGAAGTCGGTGTCGTACGAAACTTCAGGGCCGGCAAATACGGTTTCGCCAAGATCAAAGTCATATCCGGCAGCAACACCGCCGATAAAGTCTTCGGCACCGCCACCCCATGCAATACCCGCACGGCCTTCGACGCGGCCTTCACCGGCAGCCATGGCCGGGGTTGCGATAACGGCAGCAGCTGCTGCGGCGAGAACGATAAGCTTTTTCATTTTTTATGTCCATGATTTAAGGGAGATAAACCACCTGAGTGGCTGCTCCTGATCTAGGAAGGCAAAGCTTGCTCGCAAATGAATGTTATGCGGAATTGTAATTAATAGACCAAAATATGTTGTAATATTACCACAGAATCGACGCTCCATTCGACGAACGACCATCGACGGGAGACAAAAAAAGAGCGGCCGAAGCCGCTCTTTCGAACATTTGCGATGGACCGCTGATTAACGCGAATAGAATTCGACGACCAGATTGGGCTCCATCTTCACCGGATAAGGCACTTCGTCCAGCGTCGGGACGCGGGTGAAGGTAACCTTGTCGTTGCCATCGGTGCTGACATAATCAGGGATGTCGCGCTCGGGCAGGCTCTGAGCTTCGATAACGAGCGCCATTTCCTTAGCCTTGTTGCCGAGGCTGACGACGTCACCGGGCTGGATCAGGCGGCTGGCGATGTTGCACTTCACGCCGTTGACGCGGATGTGGCCGTGGCTGACGATCTGACGGGCAGCGAAGATGGTCGGTGCAAACTTGGCGCGATAAACGACCATGTCGAGACGACGCTCGAGCAGACCAATCAGGTTCTGCGAGGTATCGCCCTTCATGCGGTCAGCTTCCTGGTAGGCGCGCTTGAACTGCTTCTCGGTGATGTCGCCGTAATAGCCCTTCAGCTTCTGCTTTGCGCGGAGCTGCAGACCATAGTCGGAAAGCTTGCCCTTGCGGCGCTGGCCGTGCTGACCCGGGCCATATTCGCGGCGGTTTACCGGCGATTTCGGACGGCCCCAGATGTTTTCGCCAAGACGACGGTCAATTTTATACTTCGAATTCTGACGCTTCGACATGTGTCAAAGTCCTTTCAATTTGCTGTCATTTTTGGTCCCGGAACCGCACCAAACCGCCAATTTGCGGTTTGCGGCCACTGCTTCACCGGGGTGCAGGGCCAATTGCGAAGGCGGGCCTATGGCGGGGAGTGTGGATAAAGTCAAGTATCGGCTCGACAGAATGGCGCCGTAATCCTAATGGCGCGGGGCATGACACTAAAAAATTCTCCCAATGCTGTAAAAGATCCGGCTGATTGCGCCGATATGGCAGAAGTCCGCGCCGGTGTGGATGATGTTGACGCACAGATTGTCCAACTGCTTGCCCGGCGTTTTGGCTATATGGATGCCGCTGCCCGCATCAAAAAGGATCGCGACACGGTGCGCGATGAATTTCGCAAAGCGCAGGTCATTGCAAATGCACGCAAGGCAGCGCTTGACCTTCGGATCCCGCAGGACGTCGTTTCTGATATGTGGGAAACGCTGGTCGAAGGCTCGATTGCTTACGAGTTTGCTCGATGGGACGCTCTGCGCGGTTGATTAGCGTTTGCGTTCCTTGAACGCGCTCAACACGCCGCGAAGCGTACGAATTTCAAGGCTGTTCCAACCCGGCTTGGTCAAAAGGTTGCGCAAAGTGAGCTTCGTGGCCCCGGTGCGTTCCGGCGGGAAGAAATAGTCACGCTCCTCCAACAGGCCGAAAAGCTGCCCAATCATTCCATCAAGTTCCTCCTGCGGGGCGGGCGGATCAAGTTCAACTTTGGGCGGGCTCTCAAGGCTCTGGTGCTTTGACCATTCATAAGCGCAGAGGATGACCGCCTGCGCAAGGTTGAGTG
>Ga0255182_1001901_pt1 | contig 10109 bp, 7 predicted proteins | sample Atl_UVDOM_RepA_8_FD_188420 | JGI IMG/M metagenome (GOLD analysis project Ga0255182, IMG submission 188420) | Freshwater microbial communities from Altamaha River, Georgia, United States - Atl_UVDOM_RepA_8d | ecosystem: Environmental > Aquatic > Freshwater > River | place: USA: Georgia | collected... | reverse complement strand
TCTGATGCGCTTGTTGGTGTTCCACGAGTGGCGCGGCTGCACCGGGGTCTTGGGGTCGCGCACCATGCCGTAGTGCTCCATGTAGTTCACGATCTCGAGCAGCGACTTGCCCCACAGCGCGCAGACCACGAAGAAGCCGGCCGCGGCCCAGCCGCCCATCGCGTAGGCCGCCACCACCAGCAGCACGCTCATCAGGTGGCCGCGGATCACGGCGTTGTGCACCGAGAACAGGCTCTGGCCGGCACGCTGCAGGCGCTTGGCCTCGATGGCCCAGGCGCTCACATTGCCCTTGATCGTCGACGCGACGATGTGCACGTAGACGTTGCGGCCGCGCGGTGCGGTGGCCGGGTCATCGATGGTCGACACGTAGCGGTGGTGGCCGTAGACGTGTTCGATCGAGAAGATGGTGTCGAAGCTGAAGGCCAGCAGCCAGCGACCGATGAACATGGACACCGGGTCCCAGGTGCGGTGGGTCAGTTCGTGGGCCGGGATGGTGCCCACCATGCCGATCATCAGGCCGGTGACGATGGCGGCCGACACGAGGTGGCCCCAGTGCGTGGCGTCGCGGGCGGCCAGGGCGTCGAAGCCGGTGAGCTGCTGCACCAGCGCGCCGTAGCCCAGTGGGTCGCCCGCGCAGACCAGCCACACCGCGGTGAACACGATCAGGGCCAGCAGCGGCAGGGCCAGCCACAGCTGGAAGGTGAGGATGCCGGGGTGCTTGAACGTCGGCGTGGACGTGTCGTCGCCGCAGATGGCGTCGCCGACCAGGTAGACGGCGAGCACGCCGATCAGGCCGGCGGTGATCCAGCCGCCGCCCATCAGCATCATGACCACGGACACGAGCCCGATGGCGTGGAACAGAAAGTACTTGAGGTAGTGAAACAGCATCATGGTGGGTCGTCCTCGGTCCTTGTGGTGTGGGTGATCAGGCCGCCGCCGGCACGTCGTGCAGCGTGGTGAATCGGTCGGCGTGGATGTGGTCGCGGGCCAGGCCGGCGTCGCGCAGGCGGGCTTCGGCCGCGTCGATCATGGGCGGCGGGCCGCACAGGTAGGCCTGGGTGTCCGGGGCCAGCTGGGCCGGCAGCTGCGCGGTCACCCAGCCGCGGGCGCCATCCCAGCCTGAACCAGCCGGCTCGTCGGACAGCACCGGTGTGAACGTGAAGGCCGAGGGCCACTGGCGCGCCAGGTCCTGCAGGGTGTCGAGCGCGTACAGATCGGCCTGGGTGCGGGCGCCGAACAGCAGGGTGACGGGGCGGGCCACGCCCTGGGCCCGCGCGTCCTGCAACAGCGCCAGGATGGGCGCCAGGCCGCTGCCGCCGGCCACCATCAGCAGCGGGCCGGTGCCGGGGCGCAGCCAGAAGTCGCCCAGGGGGCCGTCCACAGTGGCGGTCTGCCCCACCAGGTTCTGCTCGTTGACCGCGGTGGAAAACACACCGCCGTCCACCCGCCGCACGAAGAAGCTGACCTGGGCGTCGGGTTGCGCCGGGCTGGCGAACGAATAGCTGCGCTCCACGCCGAGCAGGCCGGCCACACCGATCTGCGCGAACTGGCCGGCCTTGTAGGGCAAGGCCTCGTCCAGTTGCACCCGCAGGCGCACGATGTCGTGGGTGAGGCGGTCCTGGGCGATCACGCGGCCGTTCACGCGGCGCCGGGCGCCCTGGCGCGCGAGGTCGACCCGCACGCGCACATCGGTCTTGGGCACGGCCTGACAGGCCAGGATGCAGCCGCGGTCGAGGTCCTCGTCCGACAGGATGTAGGCCGTCTGCGTCAGCTCCTTGACCTGGCCTTCGACCAGCTGGCACTTGCACGACGCGCAGCCGCCGACGCGGCAGCTGTGCGGGAAGTCGATGCCCTGGCGCAATGCGGCCTGCAGCAGCGTCTCTTTGGGGTTGACGGTGATGGCCGTGTCGTTGATAACGGCCGTGACCGGCTTGGGCTTGGCGAAGAACGAAAACATCGGGGGACTCCTCGGGCTCTTGAGGCGGGATCGTAAAAATCCGGCCCGATCCCGGGGAGGGCGCGCATTGACACCCAGGGGTCATTTATTGACAATGCGCCCGCTGCCCCGAGGCCCGTGATGTCCGACGTGAACTTTGTCCTGCCCGCCCAGTACGTGACGCAGGTGGCCGATCAGGTCACCCGCATGGGCGTGCGCCTGCCCGACTGGTTCCTGGCCCTGCAGCGGCCCAATGCGCAAGGCGAGCTCGAAGTGCAGTCGCTGAGCTTCGAGCAGTTCAAGCGCCTGGTGCGCGAGGCCCTGGCGCTGACGGGCGAGCCGGCCTTCGGCTTGCTGGTGGGCGACCGCCTGCTGGTCAACAGCCACGGCATCCTGGGCTATGCGGCGGTGCACAGCGCCACGCTGCGCCAGGGGCTGGAGCTGTTCGAGCGCTACTTCCTGGTGCGCACCTCGCTGCTGACGGCCACGGTGCGCCTCGAAGGCGACCGGGCGCGGCTGGAGTTTCGCGAGGCGCTGCCGCTGGACGACATCCGCCAGCCGGTGGTCGAGACCGTGGTGCTGACGATCAAGAAGGTGATCGACTACGTGACGCAGAACGGGGGCTATGTGCGGCGTGCCGTGTTCGCGCACGATGCCCCGGGCCATGCCGACCTGGCGCGCGAGCTGTTCGGCTGCGAGGTGGTTTATGGCGCGGCGTGGTCGGGGCTGGAGATGGCGCAGGCCGACCTGGACCGGCCGCTGCAGTCGGGCAACCCCGAAGCGTTTGCCGAGGGCCTGCGCCTGTGCCAGCAGGAGCTGGGCAAGCTGCGGCGTCAGCAGACCTGGGCGGCCCAGGTGCGCCGCGTGCTGCTGGAGAGCCAGTCGGGTTTTCCGTCGCTGCAGCTCACCGCCCGGCTGCTCAACCTGACGCCGCGCACCCTGCACCGCCGCCTGACCGACGAAGGCACGTCGTTTCGCGATATCGTGGAAGACTTGCGCCACACGCTGGCGGTGGAACACCTCAAGGCCGGTCGCCTGACGATCCAGGAGATCGCCTTCACGCTGGGCTATGACGACGCGGCGAACTTCCGGCGCGCCTTCAAGCGCTGGGAGGGCGTGGCCCCGTCGGAGTACCGCCCCGCTTGATGCGGCGCAAGGCCCTCGAAGGCCGATGGCCGGACGATGTCCGCCCGAACCTGACCACGACGAACGAACCCGGAGGAGGTTCCATGACCACGCCCACGCCCGAGCTGCGCCAGCAGATCGACGCCCTGACCGATGCGCAGGCCGTGCGGCTGGTGCAGCGCCTGGCCACCACCCTGCGCAGCCAGCCCCCGGCCCCGGCCGAGCTCACGGCCCGGCTTCAGCAGGCCCGCCACGAACTGCCCGAGGCCGATGCCGCCCCTGGCGCCCCCCCGCAGGCCCCGACCCCCGGCGACCTGGCCCGGCGCCTGCTGCGGTGGGTGCTGCACGACCCGTGGGTGGCCACCCTGTTGCTGGCCGAGCTGGACGCTGTGCGCACCTCGGCCGGCGCCGAAGCCGAAGCCGAACCCACCGAGGCCGCCCCCGAGCTGGCCACGGCCGATGTGCTGACCTTGTTCGACACCGTGCGCACACCCGCGCCCGCAACGGCCGGCGCCCCCGTCATCAAGACCCGTGGCCTGCCCATGGCCAACGGCGGTGGCGTCGAGCGGGCCGTGGCCGCTGCGCCCGAGCGGCAGTCGCTGTTGCAGGACGTGCTGGCCCATGCCGGCTTGCAGCCGGGTCGGGGCACGGTGGATGTGGAATACCCCGTGTGGTTCGCCACCACGCGCCAGCCGCTGGATGCCGCCCACCAGGAACGGGGCTACGGCCCCGAGCGCGACCCGGCCGGCACCGTGCACCACGGTGTCTGCAAGGTGTTCGTGCCGCGCTCGCACACCGTGGGTTCGCTGGGCTCGTCGTGGTGGAAGCGGCTGCTCACCTTCACCGACGACCGCCTGGTGCTGCGCACCATCACCGAGCAGGCCGAGTCGGCGTATTGGGCGGGGCTGGCGGCGCAGCTGGCGTCGGTCGAGGCCGATGAGCGCGATGCCGTGGTGCTGATCCACGGCTACAACGTGACCTTCGAAGAAGCGGCGCTGCGCGCGGCCCAGCTGGGTTTCGACCTGCAGGTGCGCGGGGCCATGGCGTTCTACAGTTGGGCGTCGCGCGGTGACACCGAGAAGTACACCATGGACGAAGCCACGGTCGACCTGGACGAGCAGCCGCTGGCCGACTTCCTGTGCGACCTGGTGCAGCGCAGCGGGGCCCGCCGGGTGCACCTGATCGCCCACAGCATGGGCAACCGGGCCCTGATCCGTGCGGTGGACCGCATCGCCCGCGATGCCCAGCGCCGCAGCGGGGTGCGCTTCGGGCAGATCATCCTGGCCGCGCCCGACATCGACGCCCGCCTGTTCGCCCAGCTGTGCCAGGCCTACACGCAGATGGCCGAGCGCACCACGCTGTACGCGTCGCCGCGCGACCGCGCGCTGGGCGCGTCGGAATGGCTGCACGGCTATGCGCGGGCCGGCCTGCTGCCCCCGGTGCAGATCGAGTCCGGCATCGACACCGTCAACGTGTCGAGCACCGACCTGACCGTGCTGGGCCACGGCTATGTGGCCGAAGCCCGCAGCGTGGTGGCCGACATCCATGCCCTGATCCGCGGCAACGTGCCGCCGGCCGAACGCTTCGGCCTGCAGCACGTCAGCGACGACCGGGGCCGCGGCTACTGGATGATCGCCAGCTGAGCGAGGCCCGCGGCGTGCACCGGCCGCACCCGGTTCACAGCGGGTGCGCGCAGATCACGAAGTCCGGGTCTTCGGCAAAGGGCTTGACCGTGAACCCCAGGCTGCGCATCAGGCGCAGCATGCTGTCGTTGTTGGCCAGCACCAGGCCCTCGATCTCGCTGAGGCCCCGCTCGCGCGCCACGTCCATGATGCATTCCATCAGGCGTGCGCCCAGGCCCCGGCCGCTGAAGTCGTCGGCCACCACCAGCGAGAACTCGCAGGTGCTGTGATCGGGGTTGGTGATGTAGCGCGACACGCCCACGATGCGCTCGTGCTCCACGGTGTCGCCGTCGGGCGTGAGGCGCCGTTCGCGGAACACGGCGGCCATGGCCATTTCGCGGTCGTAGTCGATCAGGGTGAACTTGGCCAGCATGGCCGGCGGCAGCTCCTTCATCGACGACACGAAACGGAAGTAGCGGCTTTCGGGCGACAGGCCCTGCACCAGTTCCTGCAGCATCTGAGCGTCGTTGGGGTGGATGGGGCGCAGCGTGACCTCGCCGCCGCCGCGCAGGGGCAGCACCTGCTCCAGCCGCGCCGGGTAGGGCATGATGGGCAGGTGGCTGTGGTCGCCCACCCGCTCGCTGAACGCCGGCGGGCCGTTGTCGACCAGCACGCGGGCATCGACGGCCACGGCACCGTGCTCGTCGATGATGATGGGGTTGATGTCGATCTCGCGCAGCTGCGGCAGCTCGCACACCATCTCCGACACGCGCAGCAGCACCTGTTCCAGCGCATCGAAGGCCACGGCCGGGGCCCCGCGCCATTCGCCCAGGGTGTCGGCCACGCGCGAGCGCTCGATCAGGCGCTGGGCCAGGTACTGGTTGAGCGGCGGCAGCTCCATGGCGCGGTCGTTGATCAGCTCGATCATGGTGCCGCCGGCCCCGAAGGTGATCACCGGGCCGAAGGGGTCTTCGGTGACCACGCCCACGCAGATCTCGCGGCCCTGGCGGGCCCGGGCCATCTGCTGCACGGTCACGCCGTTGATGCGGGCCTGAGGCTGCAGGCGGCGCACCCGCTCCATCAGCGCGTGCCAGGCGTCGCGCACCGCGGTGCCGTTGCCGATGTCCAGGGCCACGCCCTGCACGTCGGACTTGTGCGGGATGTCGGGTGAATCGATCTTGAGCGCCACCGGAAAGCCCAGCTGGGTGGCGATCATCATGGCTTCGTGCGCGCTGCGCGCCAGGATGGTCTCGGTCACCGGGATGTGGAAGGCCGACAGCAGGCTCTTGGATTCCATCTCGGTGAGCACCTTGCGGCGCTCGGCCAGCACGCTTTCGATGATCAGGCGCGCGCCCTCGATGTCGGGCTTGGCCAGCGCCGACAGCGGCGGCGGGGTTTGCTGCAGCAGCTGCTGGTTCTGGTAGAACGAGCTGAGGTTGCCGAAGGCGCCCACAGCCGCTTCGGGCGTGCGGAACGTGGGCAGGTGGGCGTCGTTGAGCACCTGCCGCGCCGGGCCCACGGTGGCGTCGCCCATCCAGCAGGTCAGCAGGGGTTTGGACAGGCCGCGCCGCGACTGCGCCACCGCCTGGGCCACGGCCACCGGGTCGCCACCGACCTTGGGCGAGCAGATCACCAGCAGGCCGTCGATGGCGGTGTCGTGGTTGGCCGCGTCGATGGCGGCGGCGTAGTGTTCGGCGCTCGCCGCTTCCGACAGGTCGATGAGGTCGCTCAGCGAGGCCAGCGGGGGCAGCTGAGGGCGCAGTCGCTCGGCGGTGGCGGGCGACAGGCAACCGAGCTGCAGCTGGATCTCGTTGACCCAGTCGGCCGCGAGCACGCCCGGCCCGCCGCCATTGGTGATGATGGCCAGGCGCTTGCCCACCGGGCGGTAGCGCGAGGCCAGGCACTTGGCCGCCGAGAACAGCTCGACGAAGGACTTGACCCGCACCGCCCCTGCCCGGCGCAGGGCGGCCCCGAAGACATCGTCGGCGCCCACGATGGCCGCGCTGTGCGTGACCGCCGCCGTGTGCCCGGCGGGCTGGCGTCCGGCCTTGAGCACGATCACGGGCTTGGCCGTGGCGGCCGAGCGCAGCGCGCTCATGAAGCGTCGGGCGTCGGTGATGCCTTCCATGTAGACCAGGATGCTCTGCGTCTGCGGGTCGTTGGCCAGGAAGTCCAGGGCTTCGGCCAGGCCGACGCTGGTGTGCGGCCCCACGGCGATCACCGATGAGAAGCCCACGCCGTTGCGGGCCGCCCAGTCCAGCATCGCGGCCGTCAGCGAGCCCGATTGCGACACCAGGGCCAGCGGCCCCGGGGCCGCCAGGGCACCCAGGGCGCTGGCGTTCAAGCCCAGCGCGGGGCGCTGGAAGCCCTGGCCATTGGGCCCCAGCAGGTAGAGCCCCTCACGGCGGGCGATCTTGTGCAGCACGCGGGCTTCATCGGCCGCGATGCCCGCCGACAGCACCAGGGCGGCCTTGCAGGCCATGCGCGCGGCCAGTTCGAGGGCTGCGGCCACGTCGTCAGGGGGCAGTGCGATCAGGGCCAGATCGGCCTTGACCTGCGCCAGATCGGCCAGGGTGCCGCTGGTCTGGGTGTGCACGAACTGCAGCGTGCCCTGAAAGCGCTGGGCCTTGAGCGCCGCTTCGAGGGCCTGGGCCAGTGGGGATCGGGGTGTGCTGCCGTCGGTGGGGCCGGCAAAGACGACGATCGAACGGGGCGCGAACAGCGGGGTGAGGTAGTGCTGGTCCATGCTGGCACTGGACCACAAGCGCCCGGCCTTGTCACGCCCACCCTGCCGCCGCCTGGGGCTGGCGTGACGCACGTCAAGGGGAAATCCGGTCGGGCGTGACGTCCTGCATAATTGACAATACGCATTGTCAATAAATGGAGACTGCTGCCATGTCGCTGTTCTACACCTTCAACAAGCTGGGTCTGCTGGGCCTGTACGCCATCGTGGCGGCCACCTTCGTGACCACCGTGCCCCTGCTGGATGCGCAGCAGATCTACTGGCTGCGGGTGCTGGTGGCGGTGCTGCTGGGCGCCCACGCCCTGGAGGTGCTGCTGTTTCGCCGCCAGGTGGCGCTGTACCGGGGCTCGTTTGCCGTGAGCGCCGGGCTCACGTTGCTGTTCGGTTTCCTGCACTGGAAGCCGCTGGTCGACGCCCAGCGCCGCGGGTGACAATGGGGCCCATGAGCACCGACCGCCTGCAGGACCTGGCCCGGCGCGTCCAGCAGTTTGCGGACGAGCGCGAGTGGGGTCCTTTCCACTCGCCCAAGAATCTGGCGTCGGCGCTGGTCGTCGAGGCCGGTGAACTGCTGGAGCACTTCCAGTGGATGAACGAGGCCGACAGCCGCCAGCTCGACCCCGAACGCCGGCAGGCGGTCGCGCACGAGATGGCCGACGTGATGCTGTACCTGGTGCAGCTGGGCAATGCCCTGGGCATCGACGTGATCGACGCGGCCCGGGCCAAGATGGTGATCAACGCCGAGCGCTACCCGGTCGAGACGTCGCGGGGCCACAGCCGCAAGGCCTGAGGGCGCTCAACGCACCAGACGCACCCCCACGGCCGCGATGCGTTCGACGTCGTCGTAACCGGGCTGCTCCAGCTCTTCGCCGAACACGTCCGGGTCGATCTCTTCGGCGCGCAGCTCGCTGACCCCGTGCAGGCGGGCCAGCGCGGCGACGCCCTCGACGATGGCGTCACGGCCGTCCACGATGGCGCTGCCCGTGTACAGGATCAGGGCCTGACCGGGCCGGGCGCGTTCGAGCCATTCGCGTGCGATGCGCAACGACAGCCCTTCGCCGTGCGTGCCTCCACCGTCGCGGTAGGACCGTTGGCCGGCGTCCTTCATGTAGGGCGGGTTGGCCACGCACAGGTCGGGCAGTTCGGGCAGGGCGGCGAAGAGGTCGCTGACCAGCGTGCGGGCTTCGATGCCGGCCAGCCGTGCGTTGACGCGGGCCAGGGCCAGCGCCCGCTCATTGATGTCGGTGAGCAGCACCTCGCGCCGGGGCCGCAGGTGGGCCAGCCACAGCCCGCCGGCGCCCGAGCCGGCACCGATGTCGACCACCGTGTCGGCGCCGGTGTCCCAGCGGCTCAACAGGCTGCAGAAGCGGTAGGTGTCCGGGCCGAAGAACACGCTGTCGGCCGCCGCGGTGGGGTAGGCCGAATGCGCCAGCAGCAGCTCCCCCAGGTTGGAAAAGCGCAGCCGGGCACGCCAGAGCGGGCCGTCGGTGTCGAGCTGATCGGCGTCGCGCAAGCAGGCCTGTTGCTGCAGCGACAGCACACCGGGCTCGAAGGGCCGGCTCCAGCCGAAGACATCGCGCAGGTCGCGGGCCGGGTGCGGCGCGCGCTGCAGCACCCGCTGGTGGGTGGCCGGGGTGGGCGTGATGAAGCGGTAGCCTTCGCGTTGCAGGCTGCGGCCCAGTTCGAGCAGGGCGGTGTCGGGAGGCATCGGGGTCATGCGGCCATCGGGGGGTGAGAAGGGACGGGAGCCGGTGCGTCGGCGTGCCCACCGGCGGCCAGCGCGGCGCGCCGGTCGGCCAGGTGGGCGGCCAGGGTCTCGACGTGACCCGGGCCCATCATGCCCATGTGGTCGCCGTCGATGTCGAGGGTGTCCCAGCGGCCCTGCACGCGGCCGGCAAAGCCATGTCCGGGGGCCACGGAGCGGAAGGCGTCTTCACCGCGGGAGCGGTAGAGCACCATGTCGCCGGGGTAAGGCTTCAGCGCCTGCTCGAACGCCGCCAGGGCCTGGGCATACGCCACCATCTTGCGCTGGTGCGCCTGCTGGCGAAAGCGGGCATCAGGGTCGGGGGCCCCGCGTTCGCGTCGGGCCTGCCACAGCCGCTGGCCGCGCGCCACCAGCACCGACCAGCCACCGCGGCGCAGCGCATGCCACTGGCGGCGGCACCAGGCGGCCCAGCCGGCACCGCCCGTGCCGGGCCCCAGGGCACCGGGCAGGGTCGTGTCGATGACGACCAGCAGGTCGACCGGCCGTCCAGCGGCCCACAGCCGACGCGACACCTCGTAGGCGATGGCGCCGCCGATCGAGAAACCGCCCACCAGCAGGGAGCCCTGGCCGTCGTCATGGGCCTGCAGCACCTCGAGGTACGCCTGGGCCATGTCCACGATGGGCGGCAGGGGCGTGCCGTCACGCAGGAAGGCCTCTTCCAGGGGCAGCAGGACGGCATACACCGGGCCGCCCGGCGGCAGCGCCTGGGCCAGGGCGTCGTAGAGCAGCACGCCGCCGAGCAGCCACAGGGGCGGGCCCTCACCGTCGCGCAGCTTGACGACCATGGGGCGTGCACCCGTGCTGCCGTCGCGGATGCGCTCGGCCAGTTGCGCCACGATCGGTGCGTCGAACAGATCGCCGAGCGACAGCTCGACGCCCAGGGCGGCCTCGAGGTCGGTGATCAGGCCCATGGCAGTGAGC
>Ga0255182_1001898_pt1 | contig 10114 bp, 10 predicted proteins | sample Atl_UVDOM_RepA_8_FD_188420 | JGI IMG/M metagenome (GOLD analysis project Ga0255182, IMG submission 188420) | Freshwater microbial communities from Altamaha River, Georgia, United States - Atl_UVDOM_RepA_8d | ecosystem: Environmental > Aquatic > Freshwater > River | place: USA: Georgia... | reverse complement strand
CTGCACCACCTGCATCGAGGCGTTTCGCGTGCTGACCGTGCTGCTCAAGCCGGTCCTGCCCCAGCTGGCCGCGCAGGTCGAGGCTTTCCTGAACATCGGCCCCATGACCTTTGCCAACGCCAGCCAGCCCCTGGGCGCTGGCCATGCCATTGGCGAATACAAGCACCTGATGCAGCGGGTCGACCCGAAGATGCTGGAGGCGCTGTTTGAACCGCCGGCCGAGAAATTGGGTTCTGACCCCGATTCTTCTGATGTGACCACTATCCCCGGCGGAGAGGCCATCGCTCCCGTGATCACCATCGACGACTTCGCCAAGATCGACCTGCGCATCGCCCGGATCGTGAACTGCGAAGCCGTCGAAGGCTCGACCAAGCTGCTGCGCCTGACGCTGGACGTGGGTGAAGGCCGCATGCGCAATGTGTTCTCGGGCATCGCCAGCATGTACAAGCCCGAAGACCTGGTGGGCAAGCTCACCGTGATGGTGGCCAACCTGGCGCCGCGCAAGATGAAGTTCGGCGTGTCCGAAGGCATGGTGCTGGCCGCCAGCCATGCCGATGAAAAAGCCGAACCCGGCATCTACGTGCTGCACCCCTGGCCGGGCGCCCAGCCGGGCATGCGCATCCACTGAGGCATGGGCAGCGAAGGCGCCGTGCTGGCCACGCTCAATGAAAAAACGGGTCGCCTTGACCGTCGCCCTGCTCACCGCGGCGCTGGTATTCGACAGCCATGTGGACCTGGTCGAGCGCGACAGCAGGACGGTGGTGCAGGTCAATGGCCGGCTGCACGATGTGCAGGGCTGGCTGGCTGAAACCGGCCAGCGCCTGACGCGGCGCTGCCAGGCGGTGCAGACGCCGGCGCCTGCGGATGCCCAGGCCCTGCTCGCCGCCGTGCGCGCCTACAGCCCGCCCGACTCGGCCGATGGTCAGCTGGTGCAGGCCTGGCAGCTGGAGGACTGGGCGGTGGCCGAAGTGCATTTCTCGCGGCTCAAGCCCACGCTGGTGGTGCTCCAGCGAGCACCCGACTGGCGCGTGCATCCGCAGGCGGTGTGGAGCGGCTCGACCGCACCCTGGCGGGTCAACGATTTTGTGCGGCGCTACCTGCGCCAGCAGGCACCCGACCTGCCCGGCACCTTGCTCCACTGTGTGGAAGTCGAACCCTTGCGTTTTCTGGCCTCATGACAGGCGTTCAACCGGTTTCGGTGCTGTGGTTCAAGCGTGACCTGCGGGTGCAGGACCACGCGCCCCTGGCCGAGGCCTGTGCCCGCGGGCCGGTGCTGGGGCTCTACATCGTCGAGCCCGGCCTGTGGCAACAGCCGGACGCGGCGCTGCAGCACTTTCGCTTCATGGCCGAGAGCCTGCAGGACCTGGCGCAGGCGCTGCAGGCACTGGGCATCCCGCTACTGATTCGCGAGGGTGAAGCCGTGGCCGTGCTGCAAGCCCTGCAGACCGAACAGCCCTTCACCACCCTGTGGTCGCACGAGGAAACCGGCAACGGCTTCACCTATGCCCGCGACCGGGCCGTGGCCGCCTGGTGCCGCAGCGCGGGCGTGGTCTGGCAGGAGCGCCCGCAGTTTGGCGTGGTGCGCAAGCTGCGCCAGCGCAAGGATTGGCAGCCACGCTGGGAGGCCCTGATGGCCGCGCCCTTCGTGGAGACACCCATCATGCGGGTGCCGACCCTGCAGGCGGACGGCTGGCGGCTGACGGGGCTCTCGCCCGCCCGGCTCACACCGCCTGCCGGCCTCGCGCACGACCCACCCGCCCGCCAGCGCGGCGGTCGCACGCGGGCGCTGGCCGTGCTGCAGGACTTTCTGGAGACACGCTGCGCGCACTACCGCGGCGGCATCTCCTCGCCGCTCTCGGCCCCCGACGCCTGCTCGCGCCTGTCGCCTTATCTGGCCTGGGGCTGCCTGAGCCTGCGCGAGGTGGTGCAGGCCACGCGCTTGCAGATGGCCCGCCTGCCCCCGCAGGCCGGCCGAGCCCGTGCGGGCCTGAACGCGTTCATGAGCCGGCTGTACTGGCATTGCCACTTCATCCAGAAGCTCGAAAGCGAGCCGGCGATCGAATGGCAGAACATGCACCGCGGCTACGACGGGCTGCGCGAACACGACTTCAACCCCGCGCACTTCGAGGCCCTGCAGGCCGGCCGCACCGGCTGGCCGATGGTCGACGCCTGCGTGGCCATGCTGCGCGAGACCGGCTGGCTGAACTTTCGCATGCGGGCCATGCTGGTCTCGGTGGCCGCCTACCCGCTGTGGCTGCACTGGCGCCCGGTGGGCGAATGGCTGGCGCGGCAGTTCCTGGACTACGAACCGGGCATCCACTGGAGCCAGCTGCAGATGCAGTCGGGCACCACCGGCATCAACACCACCCGGGTCTACAACCCCGTCAAGCAGGCCCAGGACCACGACCCGCAAGGCCTGTTCGTGCGCCGCTGGCTGCCTGCGATGCGGCGCGTGCCCGACACCTGGCTGTTCGAGCCCTGGCACATGCCGCCCTCGGTGCAGCAGCAGTGCGGCGTGCGCGTGGGCCATGACATCGCCCAGCCCCTGGTCGATCTGGCGCAGGCCACACGTGAAGCCAAGGCCCGGCTGCATGCGCGCCGGGCTGAACCGGCCGTCAAGGCCGCACAGGCCGATGTGGTCGAACGCCACGCTTCACGCCGACGCATGGGTGTGCGTCAGGCCGAATGGCGTGGCGCCCCGCGCGAGAACCCGCAGCTGGGTCTGGACTTTGGTGATTGAGGCCTTCATTCGCGAGTTGGGGCTCGCGCCTGCAAACATCAGGTCATTGACCTCGGCGATGGATCAACCGGGCTCAAAACGGTAGAGGCGCTGCGGGTTGTCGACGAGCAAGGCCTGGCGGGCGGCTTCGTCGGGCACGATTTCAGCGAGGGCATCGACCAGGGCCGCGTCGTCGGGTATGTGGGTGTGGTTTGGGTGCGGCCAGTCGGTACCCCAGATGCAGCGCTCTCCGTTGGCACGCCAGAGTTGCTGCGCCAGTGCCACCCCCAGCGCATAGCGCTGGTCCGGCGGCGCATGGGCGTCGATGCGGTCGATACCGCTGAGCTTGACCCAGAAGCCCGGGGTGTCAAGCAGGCGCATGAGGGCCTGGAAGTCCGCGTGCTGCGGCCCCTGCCGGGCGTCCACCCGGCCCATGTGGTCGATCACCACCGGCACACGGCTTTGCGCCAGCACAGGGCCGAGTTCATGCACCAGCGCTGACTCGAAATGCACCTGCAGATGCAGGCCATGGGCCGCCAGGCGCGGCGTGAGGGCCAGCACCTCGCGCACATCGGCGCCCTTGCCCAGATGCCGCATGAAGTTGAAACGCACCCCCCGCATGCCGGCCCGGGCCAGGCGGGCCAGTTCGGCATCGGGCACGTCCACCGGCACCAGGGCTACGCCCAGGTAGCGGCCCTGGCCGGCGGCAATGGCGTCTTCGACCACGCGGTTGTCCAGGCCATGCACCATGGACTGCACGATGACGCAGCGCTCAATGCCCAGGGTGCGGTGCAAGGCAAACAGGGTCTCGCACGGCGCGGCCACCGGCGTGAGCGAGCGCGCCGGGTCGTAGGCGAAGCGCTCGGGCGGGCCGAACACATGCACATGCGCGTCGCAGGCCCCGGGCGGCAGGCGCAGCCGCGGCTTTGACGGCTGCGCCTGGTAGGTGCGCACCGGGCTGAGCGGGTCGTGGGTCGATGTCGGGGGCGTGCTCATGACAGCAGGTCCGGCCGGATGAACATCGTGCGCCGGGTGTTGCGAAACAGGGGCCGCACGCGGTCGCTCCAGGCCGTGTAGCGCACCGCCAGCCAGGGCGCTGATTCGGTCACCTCGGGGCTGAAGAGTTCGTAGCAGGCCAGGTGCAGCGGCAGCCCGGCGGGCACAGGCTCGCGCAGCAGCCGCCGGGCGCGCAGGCAACCGGGCACGCTGGCCAGGCCGGGCAGGTGTTCCTGCTCGTACCAGGCCTGCAGGTCCTGGGCGCCGCCTTCGGCCACATCGGTCTCGACCACGTAGTGGTAAGGGGCCTGGCCGCTGGTGCTGCACGCATGCGGCCAGGACTGCGCGGCGTGCTGCGACTCGGGGCCGCACAGGTCGGTGCCCGGTCGCAGCGCTTCCCAGCGGGCGCCTGCCGGCAAGGGCGGCAGGGACTCGGCAGATCCGCCCCAGTAGTGGCGCCAGCCGCCCACATCACCGCGCAGGGCTCGCCACGATTGCAGGCCGGGCACGGCCGGTCCGGGCCAGGGGCCCGGCAGATCACACAGGTACAGCATGTCCGGTTCCTTGTCGGTCAGCGCCACGCCTCAGTCAATGCCCAGGGCCGCCAGAAAACGCGAGACCATGTTGTAGGCCGCCACCGTGGCGACGATCTCCACCAGTTCGGTCGGTCCGTAATGGCGCGCCATCTCGTCCATCACGGCCGGGGGCACCTGCACATCGCGCGTCATGTGGTCGGTCAGTTGCAGCACGCGCCGCGTGCGCGCATCAAACAGCGGCGAAATATCCGGTTCGCGCACCGCCTCGATCCAGGCCTCGGGCACGCCGGCCTTTTGCGCATGCGGCACATGGGCTTCGAACTCGTAGGGCGCGCGGTTGAGCACCGCCACCCGCAGGATGATCAACTCGCGCAGATCGGCCGGCACGCTGCAGCGGTTGCGCACGGCCGTCAGCATGGCCTCCCAGCCGGTGGCAATCGGCACGCTGTGCAGCAGCACCTGGTAGAGCGGCGAGATGCGGCCGCGTTCGGCCAGGATGCGGGCCTCGATCTCGCGCAGATGGGGCTGCGTGCCGGGCTCGACCAGGGGCACGCGCAGCCCGTGCATGTCTGCGTGGGCGCTCATGGGTTGAGGCGGATGTTGCGGGCCTTGATCAGGGCGGCCCATTTGTCGGTGTCGGCCTTGAGCAGGGCCGCCATCTCTTCGGGGCTGCTGGGCTTGGGTTCGGCGCCCGATTGCAGCAGCCGGCCGGCCACGGCCGGGTCGGCCAGGGCGCGGCGGGTGGCGGCGTTGAGGGTGTCGATGACCGCACGCGGCGTGCGCGCCGAGACAAAAAACGCGTACCAGTTGTTGGTGTCCACCGCGGGAAAGCCCATTTCCTCGAAGGTGCGGACCTCGGGCAGGCCCGGGTGCCGGGCGCGCGAGGCCATGCCCAGCGCCTTGAGCTTGCCGGCCTTGATCTGGCCCATGACCGCGGGCACATCGGCAAACACACCGGCGACCTGGCCGCCCAGCAGGTTGGTGAGTGCCGGCGCCATGCCGTTGAAGGGGACATGCAGCAGGTCCAGTCTGGTCGCATCCTGCAGCTGCAGCAGGGCCAGGTGCGGAATGCTGCCATTGCCCGAAGAGGCGATCGGCACCGGCGCATTGGCGGCCCGGGCGCGCTGCACAAAATCGGCCGCATCCACGGCCGGGTTCTGCGCCGCGGTCACGAACACTTCGACGTTGTTGACCACCAGTGACACCGGCGCAAAGTCGCGCACCATGTCGTAGGGCAGCTTGTCATAGAGCGAGGGGTTGATGGCCGCGGCCCCCACACTGGTGATCCACACCGTGCTGCCGTCGGGTTCGCCCTTGAGGGTTTCCATCGCACCGATCGCGCCGTTGGCACCGGGTTTGTTCTCGACCAGCACCGTGCGACCGAGTTCGCGCGAGAGTGATTCCGAGAGCGTGCGGGCGACAAAATCCACCGGACCACCCGGCGCAAAGGCCACGATCACCCGCAGCGGGCGGTTCGTTACTTGCGCCCCGGCCAGCCCACCCCAAGCGGCAGCCAGCGCGCCGGCACCGGTGCGTTGCAGCCACTGGCGTCTTGACAGTTCCTTGCTCATGCGAGTGTCTCCTTGGTTTGCCTTTGAAAAAAATGAGCGCTGCTCAACCGCAGCGCACCGTCATGCCACCGTCCACCACGATTTCGGTGCCGGTGATGAAACGCGCCTCATCCGAGGCCAGAAACAGCGCCGCACTGGCGCTGTCGCGGCCATCGCCCATGAAGCCCAGCGGAATGCGCGCCAGGCGCTGGTCGAGCAGGGCCTGCACATCGCCCCCGGCGCGCTGGCCGGCCAGCCGGGCCTCGACCATCGGCGTGTGCAGCTGCCCCGGCACCACGGTGTTGACCCGGATATGGTCGCTCGCATGCTGGATGGCCATGCCCCTGGACATCTGGATGACGCCGGCCTTGGCCGCGGCATAGGCCACCTGGGCGCTGCCCGTCCAGCGCAGGCCCGAAGTCGAGGCCATGTTGACGATCGCACCGCCGCCGCGGGCCTTGAGCACTGGCAACACGTGTTTGCAGGTGAGGAACACGCTTTTGAGGTTGTAGGCGATCTGCTGGTCCCAGACCGCCTCGCTCATCTCGACCGGCCCGCCAGCGGCCGAACCGCCGACGTTGTTGATCAGGATGTCGATGCCGCCCAGGCGCTCGACGCAGGCCTGCACCATGGCGGCCACGGCCTGGCTGTCGGTCACATCGCATTCGTACGCATGGATCGCGCCGGCGTGTTTACCGGCCAGTTCCAGCGTCTGCGCCAGATGCGCGCTGTCGCGGTCGACCGCCCAGACCTGCGCGCCCTCCTGGGCCAGACGGACCGCCATGGCCCGGCCATTGCCCCAGCCCGGGCCGACACAGCCAGCGCCCGAGACCACTGCCACCTTGTTTGCAAAACGCATCGTGCTTGCTCCTTGAGGCCTGCAGTGTGCGAGGCCAAGCGCCGGCTGTAAATGGCATTTATCCTATAGCAGCTATAGATATTTCGAATTTTTATGGACCTTCGCCAGCTTGAATCCTTTGTCGCCATGGCCGACACCGGCAGTGTCAGCCGCGCCGCCACCGCCCTGCACCTGAGCCAGCCAAGCATCAGCCGGCAGCTGGGCCTGCTCGAAGCCGACCTGGGCCAGCGGCTCTTCGAGCGGCACGGCCGCGGTGTACGCCTGACACCTGCCGGCCAGACCCTGCTGGCCCATGCGCGCACCCTGCTCGAAGGCGCCCGTCAGGCCCGCCAGCAATTGCAGGACATGGGTGATGAACCCGGCGGGCGTGTGGTGGTGGGCCTGCCGCACCGGGTGGCCAGCGGCCTGTGTGTGCCGCTGGTCGAGCGCTTTCGCCAGAAGATGCCCAAGGCCATGATCAGCATCAGCGAGGGCCTGAGCCTCTCGTTGCGCGAGGACCTGCTGCAAGGTCGCATCGACCTGGCCTTGCTGTTTGACCCCGCCCCCACGCCGCTGATCGTGGACGAGGCGCTGATGCGCGAGCGGCTGATCCTGGTGGCGCCGGCCGGCACCGTGCTCAAGCCGCGCCTGACCCTGTCGGAGCTGAGCGCCTGGCCCATGATCCTGCCGGCGGCGCCCAACCCGATCCGCAGCCTGGTCGATGCGGTGCTGCTGCCGCGCCGCATCGGCCTGCAGATCGTGGCCGAAGTCGGCGCCGTGCACAGCGCGCTGGCCCTGGTCGAACACGGCGTGGGCTGCTCCATCCTGCCGCAAAGCGCCCTGCTGATGGCGCGCCAGGGCACCCCCCTGCCCACCGCCCTGATCGGCCCGCCCGCCCTGTGGAACCGGCTGGTGCTGGCCATGCCGGCGGCGCGGCCCCTGACCCGATTGCAGCAGGCCACCGCCGCCTTGCTGCGGCAGCTGGATTTTCGGCAGCCGTTCTGAAAGTCGTCCGGCCTGCATGACCGCGCTGCGCGCATGACCTCGGCTTCGCCCTCATGACGGCGCTGCGCGCCATGACGGTGAAATCCCGGTCATAGGCGCGCAGCGCCGTCATCGAAGCGCAGCGAGGTCATGCGCGCAGCGCGGTCATCAGGTCACAGGGTGTTGGTGAGTTCAGGCACGGCCGCGAACAGGTCGGCTTCGAGGCCGAAGTCGGCCACGCTGAAGATCGGCGCTTCAGGGTCCTTGTTGATCGCCACGATCACCTTGGAATCCTTCATGCCCGCCAGGTGCTGGATCGCGCCCGAGATGCCGGCGGCGATGTAGAGCTGCGGCGCCACGATCTTGCCGGTCTGACCCACCTGCAGGTCGTTGGGGGCGTAGCCTGCGTCCACCGCGGCGCGGCTGGCACCGATGGCGGCGCCCAGCTTGTCGGCCAGGGGCGTCATCACCTCGTTGAACTTCTCGCTGCTGCCCAGTGCGCGACCACCGGAGACGATGATCTTGGCGGCCGTGAGTTCGGGGCGGTCGCTCTTGGCGATCTCGCTGCCCACGTAGCGGCTCTTGCCGCTGTCGGCTTGTGCTGCTGCCGATTCAACGGCTGCATTGCCACCGGTGGCGGCTGCTGCGTCAAAGCCCGTGGTGCGCACGGTGATGACTTTCACCTTGTCAATGCTCTGCACCGTGGCCATGGCGTTGCCGGCGTAGATCGGGCGCTCGAAAGTGTCGGCCGACTCCACCTTGGTGATGTCGCTGATCTGGGCCACGTCCAGCTTGGCCGCCACGCGCGGGGCCACGTTCTTGCCGCCGGCGGTGGCGGGGAACAGGATGTGGCTGTAGTGGGCAGCGATGGCCAGCACTTGCGCGGCCACGTTTTCGGCCAGGCCATGGGCCAGGGCTTCGCTGTCGGCATGGATGACTTTGGCCACACCGGCGATCTGGGCGGCAGCCTGGGCAGCGGCGCCGGCGTTGTGGCCAGCGACGAGCACATGCACCTCACCGCCACAGGCGGCGGCAGCGGTCACGGTGTTGAGGGTCGCGCCCTTGATAGAAGCGTTGTCGTGTTCGGCAATGACGAGTACGGTCATGGGGTTCTCCTGGATTCTGGGTCAATGGATGACAGATGACTGGGCCTGGCGGCCCGGATGACGCGCTGCGCGCATGACCATGGTCTTGTCATGCCGGGCGCAGCCCGCGTCATGGTTCATCGTTCATCAGATCACTTTGGCCACGTTCTTGAGCTTGTCCACCAGCGTGGCGACGTCGGGCACCTTGATGCCGGCGCTGCGCTTGGGCGGCTCCTGCACCTTGAGGGTCTTGATGCGCGGGCTCACGTCCACGCCCAGGTCCTCGGGCTTGAAGGTGTCGAGCTGCTTTTTCTTGGCCTTCATGATGTTGGGCAGCGTCACATAGCGCGGCTCATTGAGGCGCAGGTCAGTGGTGACCACGGCCGGCAGCGAGACCGAGAGGGTTTCCAGGCCGCCGTCGATCTCGCGCGTCACGTTGGCCTTGCCATCAGCGACTTCGACCTTGGAGGCAAAAGTGGCCTGCGGCAGATCGGCCAGCGCGGCCAGCATCTGGCCGGTCTGGTTGCAGTCGTCGTCGATCGCCTGCTTGCCCAGGATGATCAGGCCGGGTTGCTCCTTGTCCACCAGCGCCTTGAGCAGCTTGGCCACGGCCAGGGGCTGCAGCTCTTCGGTGGTTTCGACCAGGATGCCGCGGTCAGCCCCGATGGCCATCGCGGTGCGCAGGGTTTCCTGGCACTGGGTGACGCCACAGGAGACGGCGATCACCTCGGTGGCCACGCCTTTTTCCTTCAGGCGCACGGCTTCTTCAACGGCGATCTCGTCAAAGGGGTTCATGCTCATCTTGACGTTGGCGATGTCCACACCGCTGTTGTCGCTCTTGACGCGGACCTTCACGTTGTAGTCCACCACCCGCTTGACGGGAACCAGAATCTTCATCAGACCATCTCCAGGTTATGTAAAAACGCGGCGCCATTGATTGACGTTACGTAAACGTCAATTCTGCACCAGAAACCCGCCCGGACCAATGGCCGGGCAAAAAACGAACGACCGTGCTTATTTTAACCGCGTACAGCCTGCAGTCCACTCCGGATCATCCCGCATGCAGGGAGCCCACCGGGGGTTGGGGCGTCACATGGTGCACCACACGCTGGGGGTAGGGAATCTCGATGCCGTGCACGCGCAGGGACTGCAGGATGGCCAGGTTGATGTCCGAACGCAGGTTCAGCAGGCCGTTTTCGGGGTCGGCGATCCAGTAGCCCACGGTAAATTCCAGCCCGTCCGCGCCAAACGCCGACAGCGAAGCTGCCGGTGGCGGGTCGGCCAGCACGCGAGGCTGTGCGCTGCAGGCCTCGATCAGGAGCTGACGGACGGTATCCACATCGCTGTTGTAAGCCACCGAGACGACGGTGGACTGCCCCACCCGCGAATCGGCCAGGGTCAGGTTC
>Ga0255182_1001897_pt1 | contig 10115 bp, 10 predicted proteins | sample Atl_UVDOM_RepA_8_FD_188420 | JGI IMG/M metagenome (GOLD analysis project Ga0255182, IMG submission 188420) | Freshwater microbial communities from Altamaha River, Georgia, United States - Atl_UVDOM_RepA_8d | ecosystem: Environmental > Aquatic > Freshwater > River | place: USA: Georgia... | reverse complement strand
GCTTTAAAATCTGAATCATCCTTTGAGTCACGGCTTGAATACCTTCAAAAATAGAATAGCAAATCATCGAATGACCAATATTCACTTCAGCTAAATAAGGCAATTGACGAATGAGTTTGGTATGAAAATAGTCAAGACCATGTCCTGCATGAACACCTAATTCCAAATCATGAGCCACTTGAGCAGCAACAGCCAAACGAGACCATTCTTTGTTTTTAGCGGGTTTATTTTTTAACAAAACCCAACGGCCCGTGTGAAATTCAACAGCATCCGCCCCGACTTCACGAGCTGCCAAAACTTGATCAATATCGGGTTCGATAAATAACGAAACCCGAATCCCTTTTTTATGTAATTTTTGAATATCCGATTTCAGTTCAACAATTTTTTTAACTACGTTCAATCCACCTTCGGTTGTCAGTTCTTCTCTTTTTTCAGGAACGTAACAAACCCAAGCGGGCTTGTTTTTCAAAGCCACTTTTAACATAGCGGGCGTCACCGCCATTTCTAAGTTAATTTTCAAAGGTGATTTCTTTGTTAAAAGTTTCACATCGGCGTCTTGAATGTGACGACGATCTTCACGTAAATGAATCGTAATTTGATCCGCGCCTGATTTTTTTAATAATTTTGTTAATAAAAGCAAATCGGGATACGCGGTTTCTCCTCCGCGAACTTGTCGCAAAGTGGCCGCATGATCAATATTAACACCTAAACGAATTTTTTTTGTTTTCATATTTTAAATATCCTAAGAAAGTTCTTTTTCTAAAAAGGAAGCAATTTCTTCTGCAATTTGATTGATCTGTGATTTGACGGTTCCCTCAACAAGAACTCGAATCAAGGGCTCTGTTCCAGAAAAGCGAATAAACAATCTTCCCTCAGTTCCTAGCTCTTTTTCTTTGGCTGCCACTAATTCCTTATAACCAGCAATTGAATTTAAATCGACTTTTTTACGTACTCGGCAGTTGATCAAAACCTGAGGAACTTCTTGAAATACATTCGACAGTTCGCTCATTTTTCGGCCTGTTTCTTTCATCACGGATAAAATATTTAAACCCGCGACGGTTCCATCCCCTGTGGTTGAATGATCTAAAAAGATAATATGACCAGATTGCTCGCCGCCTAAATTGTATTGTCCTTTACGCATCTCTTCGACGACATATTTATCACCCACATTGGTTTTAATGACTTGGATACCTTCTTCGCGCATCTTTTTTTCAAGACCGAAATTACTCATCTGAGTCACAACCAAAGTATTATTCTTTAAAAGATTTTTTTTCTTCATGTGCAAAGCACAAATCGCCAAGATTTGATCGCCGTTTAAAATTTTACCTTTTTCATCGACCATCACGATCCGATCCGCATCACCATCTAAACCAATGCCTACATCGGCGCGGTATTGAACAACCGCTTGACTGAGCTGCGCTGGGTGCAAAGCCCCTGCTTTGTCATTGATATTTGTCCCATTCGGCTGATGTCCCAGTTGAATAATTTCAGCGCCTAATTCTTCAAAAATTGCTGGTGCGACCTTGTAAGCCGCGCCATGGGCTGTGTCTAACACAATACGCAGACCATCTAAAGTGTGTTCCAATGGAAAAACGGATTTCGCATGAACAATATAGCGCCCTTGAGCATCTTCGATCCGTTTGGTACGACCGACTTCGCGTGACTGAGGCAATAAACGAAATAAATCATCCTGTGCAACTAGGCTTTCAATTTCTTTTTCTAAAGTATCTGCCAGTTTAAATCCATCAGGTCCGAATATTTTAATGCCATTATCTTGGTAAGCATTGTGAGAAGCTGAAATGACTATTCCAGCCGCCGCGCGCATCGTACGAGTTAAATATCCAATCCCAGGAGTTGGTAACGGTCCCACCAGCTGAACGTAAATACCCATCGAATTTAATCCACTGGCTAAAGCCTGTTCGATCATATAACCCGATAACCGTGTGTCTTTACCAATAACAACTTTGTTGGCCTGCGAAGGTGAACTGATTTTTTTAGTACGAATCAGATATCCAATAGCCTGTCCGATTTTGACAACCACATCTGGAACCATCGGAAATTGATTCGAAGTTCCACGAATCCCATCAGTACCAAATAATTTCTGCACAGGTTTATGTTCAATCGATTGATTTTTTTGCTGATTCTGAGTAGCCATTCTGTTTCCTTGATAAGTGATTTAATTTCTTTTTACAAGTTCGACTTTTACTGCGTTCGGTTTGACCGATAAAACTTTGATCCCTTTGGGAATATCAAATTGGTTGACGTTAATATCAAATTCAAACTGACCTGTTGGATAATCCGTCGCATCCAATTTCAGTAAAGAAATTTTTTCTTTGAATTTTTTAATGATCGGCTGAGGACCCGAAATTTTTAATTTAATTTTGTCGGCAGACTGACTCATTACGGCTACATTTTCAGAAGTGATAAATTGTAATTCAAATTCCTTCACTCCGACAAAATCACGTCGTCCTAAAATCGAAATCCATAAAATTAATGAAACAAACAAGGCCACTACTTTATAGGATAGATTCTCAGTAAAAAGATGCTTATGTTCATTCATATTTTCTGCAGTTTTTAGAATTTTTTTTCTCATAAGGAACCTGCCGAATCCGAAGCCAGTTTGTACTTCATCCCAAAAGCTTCATACAGAGCTTTACGAACATCGACTAATTCAGCCTGCATGCGCATATGACCACCGTTTACGATGCTGATCGATCTGGTTTCCTCGGAAACGACAAGCACTAAAGCATCTGTTTCTTCGGTCAAACCAATCGCAGCCCGGTGACGTGTTCCTAAATTTTTATCCAGGGCCGGATTTTTACTGAGTGGTAAAAAACAACCGGCATAGGCAATTTTTCCCGATCGCACAATGACAGCTCCATCATGCATCGGAGCAGACGGGTGAAAAATAGAAACAATCACTTCCGATGAAATTTTGGAATCCATTTCGGTTCCAAGTTCCACATAGTAATCAACCATGATATCTTTTTCGATCACAACCAAAGCACCATAGCCTTTTTGAGCGGCCTCGATGACACCTTTGGCGATTTCTTCGACGATGTGTGTTTCCATAGCCGGTGATACGTCAGAAAATAAAGGGTGACTACCAATATGGGCTAATGCCCGTCTGATTTCACCTTGAAATAAAATAACAACGATCACGAATAAGTTCGAAAAGAATTTTTCAAGCAACCAGTTCAAAGTAAAAAGCTCGAGCCAAATACTCAGAATATAAGTAATCGCTAAAATGCCCAGACCCGATAAAATTTGAACGGTTCCCGTACGACGAATCAGAATTAATATGCGATAAACAATCGCCCAGACCAACAGGATGTCAAAGACATCCTGTATCCGCAAATTGCTGAGTATAAATATTAAATTTTCTGAAAAGGTCGAAAAAAAATTCATCGATTAAGAAACAGGTGCTGGTTTTCTGCCAGCAATCGAAGCGTCTTTTGTTTCCGCATCGGCTGAAACTGTCTGACCGAATCCGCCATCATCGTTTTTACGATTTTGTCGAACTTTTTGAATTTCGCTAACGGCCGCACCATTCACCAACATTTCGACTTCGTTGCCATCAATCGTTTCATACTCAAGCAACGCTTGAGTTAAACGCTCTAAAGCATCGCGGTGCGTAGTCAAAATATTTTTAGCCACTTCATAACCTTCATCAATAAACTTGGTAACTTCGTTATCAATTTGTTGAGCTTTGGCATCCGAATAGTTCCGAGATTTCTGTCCGTACTGCATTCCCAAAAATACAGGACCTTCGTGTTTTTCGTAGGCTTGAGGACCCAAAGAACTCATTCCCCACTCAGTCACCATACTGCGTGCTAATCCTGTGGCACGTTCGATGTCATTGCCGGCTCCCGTAGTGTAATCGCCGTAAACGATTTCTTCAGCCGCACGACCACCAAATAAAAACGCAATCATGTTATGAGCTTTTTGTTTCGATAAATTCAACATTTCCTTTTCAGGTAATGTTTGCGTGATTCCCAATGCCATTCCGCGAGGAATGATAGTCACTTTGTGAATCGGATCAAGGCCTGCTAATTTTTTACCAACAAGTGTATGACCCGCTTCATGATAAGCTGTGATTTTTTTATCTTCTTCACTGATAACCATCGAGCGTCTTTCGCTGCCCATGATCACTTTGTCTTTCGCTTTTTCAAAGTCTTCGTTTTCTAAATATTTTTTGTCAGCACGTGCTGCAATTAAAGCCGCTTCGTTCACCAGGTTTTCAAGATCCGCACCTGAAAAGCCCGGAGTTCCACGAGCAATTTTAGAAGCGTCCACTCCAGGTCCCAACGGAGTTTTTCTCATGTGCACAGATAAAATTTGTTCGCGACCCTTAAGATCCGGTTTACCTACAACCACACGTCTGTCAAAACGACCTGGACGCAGTAAAGCAGGATCTAAGACATCCGGACGATTCGTCGCTGCGATTAAAATAACACCTTCAGTGGATTCAAAACCATCCATTTCGACAAGTAATTGATTCAATGTTTGTTCACGTTCATCATGACCACCGCCCATGCCGGCACCACGGTGACGACCAACAGCATCGATCTCGTCGATGAAAATTAAACAAGGAGCATTTTTCTTACCTTGTTCAAATAAATCACGAACGCGGCTGGCGCCCACACCGACAAACATTTCAACGAAATCAGAACCTGAAATTGTAAAAAATGGGACTCCGGCTTCACCAGCTACGGCACGTGCTAATAAGGTTTTACCAGTACCCGGAGGACCTACTAACAAAACACCCTTTGGAATACGTCCGCCTAATTTCGTGAATTTTTTAGGATCTTTTAAAAAGTGAACAATTTCTTGTAAATCATCTTTGGCTTCATCGACACCAGCAACATCCTTGAATGTCACCTTGTTCTTGTTTTCAACGAGCTTAGCGCGAGATTTTCCAAACGACATTGCTTTGCCGCCGCCCACTTGAATTTGGCGCATGATAAAAATAAACATCCCCACAATCAGCAACAAAGGTAACCAGTTGATAAAAAACGAAGCAAAGAAACCTTCGGATTCATTGGGGCGATAATTCGGAGTAATTCCTAATTTTTCCAAGCGATCGTGAGCTTTATCAATGTTTGTATCGATCACAAACTGCTGGCCGTCGTATTTAGTCTTGAATTCAGATTTGACTTCGCCATAAATTTTATTCGTATTTTTGTCTAAGAATATTTTTGTTTGATCCAGTTCGCCCAGCTCAGCGGCTTTGAAAAACTTTTCATTATCAAAATTTTTAATGACGTTTTTTTGTTTCATTTCATAAGCTTGAACGAAAAAAATCGACATAATGATGAACAAAAACCACAACAACATTGTTTTTTGATTGAACTTCATGAAACCTCTAACTTCCTTGGTTCTCTGTTATTACGACTGATCTTAGTATCAATTTAAAAATTAATATTAATTCAGCTACGAAACCGTGTCAGGTAATTCTAGCACGATTTCACCGGAATGAATCAACCAATTCCGGCCCAGTATGTGAAATGTGTGTTCTTTTTGATTTTTGTCGAGTCTTTTTAAAATTTCTTTTAAATGCCCCGTCGTAAATTCTCTTTGCCCACTCATTTTCAGAAGTTTTGCTAAAATTTTCATCTGGTCTTTAGTGGAGAGAGTCAAAAAATCCACAGACTTTACACTGTAACTATTTTCGCGATTTTGAATAGGACAGTCCAGCAATTCCTGTTTGGGATCGAGATCCTCAATCAGGTAATCGAGAGAACGCCCCAGATTCGAAACTCCGCCTGGATGTCTTTGCTCTAACGCAGGCAACCAATGATGACGAATCCAATTACGCAGATAATCAGGATTCAAATTCGTTGGATCTTCTAGATATGAAACATTCTGTATTTTTGCATAACTCATTAAATCAACTCGGGTTTGATACAGTAACGGGCGTAAAATATGACCATTCCACATTCGAAAAGAAGCGAGTCCCTCCGTATGAGTCCCTCGAATCAGTTGGATCAAACGCGTTTCAAGTAAATCATCTTGATGGTGCCCCGTGACTAAAATGTCGTCCGCAGATAAATTCTGCTGAAAAAACTGGTTTCGGTATTCACGAAATTCAGCCTCTGACTGCAACCGAACGGCAGACCTCACACTGATCAAATTCACATTTAAATTTTGACAAGTCTTTACTACCAAGGCCATCGCTTGATCGCGAAAGTCTTTGTTGTCAAAATCACCGTGGTGAACGTGAAAAACTCGACAACGCTGCAATAAACCCAAACGATGAAAAAGATGCAACAAACACATCGAATCCAAACCACCAGAAACGGCTAAGGCCAATTGGCGATCCGAAATATCCAATATTCCTTCCGCTTTGATTCGGTTCCAAATCTGATGTTCCAAATCATTCCACATCACGACCACCTTGAAATTTTGAAATAACCTGTGACTGAGTAAATTCGGTCAATCCCCACTCGCCTAATTCGACACCATAACCTGAGTCTTTCCAACCGCCAAAAGGGACTTCGACACGCGATTTAACGACATCATTCAACACAACAGTGCCGGCCTGAATTTCATGGGCTCTTTTTAAAATCTGCGGATCTTCAGAAAAAATTCCAGCCCCCAAACCATAGACAGTGCTGTTCGCCAATTCAATAGCCTGATCGGTTGTGTGAAAGGGAAATATCATAAGCGCAGGACCGAATATTTCCATTTTCTTTAATTCAACAGCCTGATTCAAATCCAATTGATAAATACGTGATGGCACCCAAGCGGCCAAAGAATCCTTGGGGGGATTTTTTTCAAATATTTTTTTTCCTAAAACTTCGACTTGCTGACATTGATCTAAATAAGACGGAACAAAGCGATGATGCGCCAGCGGCCCCAGCCGACATGATTTTGTCATCGGGTCTGAAAAATCCCAATCATTCATCTCGTCAGATAAAATCTGGGTAAACCGATTTAAAATAGATTGATGCACAATCACCCGTTTCGCGGCAATACAAACTTGGCCCGCATTGTTCATACGAGATTGAATTATTTTTCTGGCAGCTATTTGCAAATCACAATCTGGGAAAACTAAATAAGGATCGCTTCCACCCAATTCAAAAACACTTTTTTTCAACGAATGACCCGCCAAAGAGGCCACTAATCGACCTGCCTCAGTCGATCCGGTCAAACTGACTCCCGCAATACGGCTGTCATTTAAAATAGACTCAGTCTGACCATGAGAAGTCATCAAGTGCCGAAATATTTGAAGAGACCCCAACTGATCAAATATTTTTTGCAACCACCGCCCCATTGAGGGCGTGATTTCAGAAGATTTTAAAAGCACAGTATTACCAGCCAACAAACAAGGAAAAAACATTCGAAACGCCTGCCACAGAGGAAAATTCCAAGGCATAATTCCCCAAATAATCCCTAAAGGTCTACGACGTAACTGATGTTGAAATCCAGATTCGCAGATGTCCGGTAAAGAAAAATGAGTCTCTTGAACTGAATCTAAAAAATACGGGATCGAATGAATGACTTTATCGACTTCGATCAAAGACTGTGTCAGAGGTTTACCCATTTGGCGGGTCATGTCGGTCGCAATTTGCAGACGATCAGATTGAAGTAAAGCCACCATGGGCTGTAAGTATTGTTTGCGTTCAGCAACAGATTTTTTTTGCCAATCAAAAAATCCACTCTGAAGAAGTGATAAAGCCTCATCGACTTCAGAGGGACTTGAATAGCTCCAATATTCGATTTGTTCGGCGGTGTAGGGATTAACTGTCCACCAATTATTTTTTGTCATCTTTTTTGGTAATTTCAATTTCAGCCGAAATTTTAAATTTATGATTTTCGGCAAATTTTGAAAATTCTTGGACAAAATCAATTTTACGAATCAAAGCAATCATTTCATTGGTTGCTTTCAGCGTAATATCATCCTTAGTTTTAAGAACCTGAGTCACTACGGTACCCAAAAGCTCTTTTGAAATTTCAGAGGGTGATCCCGAAGAAATAATTTTCTTGATGGTATCTGAAATTTTGGGATCTTTTTTGTCGCCGGAATCTGATGAATTATTTGCCATAAACTTTTTTGATCCTGTTTTTAATATTCACCATCATCATTGGTAAATTGGCACTAACCAAAGGTTTTGCAATCGAATCAGGAACCAACATTCCAAAGGAAGCTTCCACTGCATATTCGACTTTGCATTGTTGACCTTCGGGTTTAATCGACCACGAACCCATCATCGTTTTAAAAACGTCTCCGGAAATAAAATTAAATTTAATGGAATGCGGAGCATGTTCTTCGCAACGTAATCTATATTTAAAAGTCTTGATCAAAGAAACTCCGTATTCCATTTCCTTGACGTTCCCCTCGGATTTTAAAATTTTCACTGATTTAACTTCCGTTAAAAATTCAGGATATTTTTCGTAATCAGAAATGAGTTTGAAAAATTCTTCTGCTGTGCAGTTAAAAGTTTCTGTTGTCTTTGCGCTAGCCATACTTAGCCTTTCTTAAATAACGCCTCAGCGGCGGCTTTGAGTTGATCCTTATTGTCCTTAAAAGCGCCCCCTTCACGGGGTTTATAATAATCACAAAAATTTGCTCGATCTTTTTCCTTGACCACATCTGCAGAGGGCTCTTTGCATTCGTTGTACGATTTGGGATCATAAAAACCACAATTTTTACAGCTGTGTAAATCCGTTTTACAAGAATAACATTCATCCTTGCGACCCACATGTCCCAAAATCGGATTCGGTTTTTGACAATGAAAACAGATCAATTCAGCCATGATTTAAATTTTCTTTACTGAAAAATTATGATGAGTCTCTACGTGACGAATCGTTCCTGTTTGTGAACGCATCACCACAGATTCTGTTTTAGCACGACCACCTGGTAAAACTTTGACCCCTTTTAACAAAGGTCCATCCGTCACACCCGTCGCACAAAACATCACATTGCCCTGAGCTAGCTCCATCAAAGTATATTTCTTATTCAGATCTTTAACGCCCATTCGCAGAGCTCGTTCTTTTTCTTCTTCGTTTCTAAATTTCAAACGACCTTGAAAATCTCCGCCTAAACAGCGCATCGCCGCGGCTGAAATAACTCCTTCGGGAGCCCCACCAATTCCTAATAACAAATCAATGCCCGAATCCGGCCATGCAGCTGCTACGGCTGCGGAAACGTCACCATCCCCGATTAACTGAATACGCGCGCCGGTACGACGAACTTCTGCAATCAAAGCTTCGTGTCGTGGGCGATCTAAAATAACGACTGTGACATCGCCCACAGGTTTATTTAAAGCCTGAGCCACGCGCTGAATATTTTCAGTCGGAGACAAATCAATATCAATCAAACCTTTTGCAGCCGGTCCGCAGGCAATTTTATCCATGTAAGTATCAGGCGCGTGTAAAAAACCATTTCTTTCTGCCACTGCAATCACAGAAATCGCTCCGACTCCGCCTTTCGCGCAAATGGTTGTTCCCTCTAAAGGATCCAGTGCGATATCAATGGCCGGGCAGTCGTCTTTTTTCTGACCAACTTTTTCTCCGATGTACAACATCGGCGCCTCATCACGCTCGCCTTCTCCAATTACAACCGTTCCATCAATACGAACTGAATCAAAGGCTTTTCTCATAGCATCGACAGCCGCTTGATCGGCTGCTTTTTCTTCGCCACTGCCAATCCATTTTGCTGATGATAAAGCAGCTGCTTCTGTAATACGAACGAATTCTAAAGCCAGGTTTCTGTCCACGGTGTCTCCTTCATTTTTTGAACAAATTCTTTTCTGAGTCGAATTGGTTTTAATTCCTGATCTAAGGCACAATGAACCGTTTGGCCGACTGTGCAGATTTTCTGATATTGATTGTAAATTCGATACTGGATGAAAACTCGAGCCCCTTCGGAACGAATCTGCATGTCGATATCGATCACATCACCATATTTTAATGGAATTAAATACTGGGCTTGCACGTTCAATACAGTCAACTGACTGACGGATTGAAGTGAGTGATCTAATAGGCCCTGATCGATGAACCAACGCACACGCGTTTCTTCGAAAAAACGAATGTAATTTGAATGATGGACAATACCCATCATATCCGTTTCATAAACCTGAACCAGTCGATTTTTAAGCACCACGAACATA
>Ga0255182_1001894_pt1 | contig 10122 bp, 12 predicted proteins | sample Atl_UVDOM_RepA_8_FD_188420 | JGI IMG/M metagenome (GOLD analysis project Ga0255182, IMG submission 188420) | Freshwater microbial communities from Altamaha River, Georgia, United States - Atl_UVDOM_RepA_8d | ecosystem: Environmental > Aquatic > Freshwater > River | place: USA: Georgia... | reverse complement strand
TTTTTTTTCGTTGAAAAGTGCGCAGTGGCTTTTTTTTTTCAAATTGCCTGAAAAAGTCCGCAGTGGCTTTTTTTGCGGCTGAAAACTGATTTTGTTTTAGGGTTAAAATGGCAATTGCTCGCGCAAAAAAGTTCTTTGAAAGTGGATCTGTTGTTGGGGATTGTTTTTATTCACCAACCCTATACACACAAGCAAAAACGGGGAAAATAAGGATTTGGACGGCCTGCGCATATATCGGGGATTTTCGCGTCGATGGCGGTTGGGAAAAGGTCGTGGAGCCTCTTGATTTTGCGAGCGGCGGAACCGCGGTGTATTTTACGGTTTTTTCATCAAAAGGGGGCAAAGAAACAACTTCGCACCCAACACGCGTTTCGAGCGGCAAAAATATTGGGCGCAAAAATGAAACCACCCCATTTCAACAAGCGCTTTTGGAGATTTCATCTGCGTTTGATAAAAAGGTCAAAAAAGGCGCAAAATTGTCATCGGAGGATCTTGGCGCACAATCTTTTGCGAGTTTGGTGAAAACAGGTGCTCACCGCGTAAACGTTATGTTGTTGCACGATGTAAATAAAGGCCATTGGGATCGTGTCAAATATCCTTGCTACCTTCAGCCGAAATTGGACGGTGTTCATTTGATTGCAGTTTGGGTCGGCGGGCGCGTTGATTTGTATTTGCGAGGCATTAAACGCGAAATTGATCAGGCCCATATTCGTGAGGCCCTTGCGCCCGTGATTTCGGCGAGCGAATGGGAGAGTTTTTACATTACAGGTGAAATGTGGACGCCAGGCATAAATCGCCAAGAAATTACTTCGGCGGTGACCGTGCAAACTGATAGTGGCCAAAAAAAAATAATCTTTAACGTGTTTGATGTATTTTCGGTGGATTATCCGCTTCCATTTGAGGAGCGTTATAAGCTCGCAATAAAACTTGTGCGTGAAGCCAAATCTCCGTACATTAAGCTTGTTCGCGCAGAAATTGTTCGCTCGCGTGGTGAGATTGAAAATATTTTTAAAGAATATGTTTCTGCGGGCTACGAAGGGGCAATTATTCGCGACCCAGATGGTTTGTATGAATTTGGCCTCTCGCGTGAGATTCGCTCGTATTCTGCAATGAAAATGAAATTACGCCCTGATTTTGAATTTGAGATCACCGGCTTCAAAGAAGGTGTTGGCAAAAATCGCGGGCTAATTATTTTTACAGCAATTACTTCGCAAAAATTCTTTGAAGAGTTTTGTGACGCAGTGAAGCCAGAAATACGCGAATTTTCAGTGTCCCCATCTTGGACCGAAATTGAGCGCCGCGAAGCATACACACACGGTGACGATTACATTGGAAAATTCGCGACGATTTCTTTTGACTCTGTTTCAACGGATTGTATACCAGTGCAACCTGTGCTTTTGGCCATTTCAATTTTATGAGCGAGGGCACGCATTTCTCTCGGACCCCGAGAGGGGGCTCAACCCGCCTAATTTACAAAACTGTTTCAAAAACGTATATTGGCCTATGAACAACGAAACTTTGTAAAGTTTCATCAAACTTTTTTTTGCCCCTGTTGTGGCCGTGTGAATTATTTCCACGGAGATGGGGCATGCGGGAAGCCGTAACCATTTTCAAAACGCTGAGGAAGCGCTGCAGAAGTGTTTGGCAAATAAGTAATCATGACAACGAGCAAAAACGTGAGAAATAACGAGTAAATAATTTTCGCGTAAACTTCGTCGGAATTGATTGGAAAAAGTTTATTGATGGCAAGTTGCATGGAAGAATTCCACGAGAGCGAAGTTACAAGAGCAAACGCACCAATAAGGTAATGAGCTGTTTTGATTCGTAATTCAGAAATATATTGCATTTTTGGGGATCCAAAAATATTCAAATTATTTGGGCCGTAACTGCAATGATGACCCTTTCACAAAAATTTTCGCTCGTATATCAAATGAGCTTAAATATTTTTGAATGCAGTGACGGTACAGATTGCGGCGGCGTTCCCGAAATAAATCGCTGTGGAAATTTGATGCGCTATTATGCGGAAATATTTGAGCAATTGCGGGATGATATGTTGGTGCAAAAATTAATTGGAATAATTTTTGAATCGTATGGGGTTCAATTGAGCGAAGAACATGTGCGCGCTGCGTTTGCCACGAAATTTGATACATGGGGGGGGGCACTTTTAAAAATTGTTCAGCGCTGTAAACTTGGGGCCGCAAAATGGATGATGAGCGATACAAAAAAGCTTGGCGGTTTTGAAATTCCTCTTGTTGATTTTTCAAATCGCCCTGGGTGGCAAAAATTCAAGCGCCGAGATGTGTTGCGCGTTTGCCTGCAATATGCCCCCGTTCATCGATTTTTAAACCCTGGCAATCAACTTTCAACATATGATGATTCAGTGATGCTCTCCGGCGATTTCGATATAGAAGTTTTTGGGTCATCGTTCAATACTCGGTTGCCGCGTTATGGCTGCATGTTTCCGAAAGTTGAAGCACCGTTTGGCGCCATTGGAACCGCCGAGGAAATTCTTCGCGGGATTTATGAGGGAAAAATTATTGCAAAGGGTATAATGGTTTCGCCGCCATCACCACTGCAACTACACGGTATGGCAATGATTTGGCTAAAAAAAATACTTGACGCCGGGATTCGACTAAATATTGTGCTGACAATTTCTTCATCAAAACGGGGTGTGTTTGATTGGAGCGAATGTGTAGGGCTGCGAGAATATTTTGAAGAACCATTGCGCGTTACCCACGCATACGAAATTTTTGGGTCCTCGAAGATGGTTCGTCGTAAACTTTCTTGCGATTGGGAAGAATATTTTTATTATGGTGGTTCGCGTTGATTCACGGGATCTTTTGAGCAAAAACATATAACCTCAAATTTTCACACACAAATCGATTTCTTGAAGAAAATCATCATCGGCAAGCGGTGGCAAAATTATTTCAATTGGGAAATGGTCGGAGCCAAAACTTGTGTCGCAAACTGTGGCCGATATTGGCTTGTGTGTCTCCGAAGAGATCCAAAAATTATCGTAGCAAGAGCCGGAGCCACACACAGTGCCGCGATCAATGCAATGAAACCAGCCGCTGTCGAGGCCCATTTTTTCCGCCGGCGTGTTGAAGTCCCCGCAAAGAATTATATTTTTTTCACCAACCGAGCCACACGTATTGCAAACATTTTTCAATTCGGCAAGAAAAACTTTTATGCGATCAATTTCACACACACGATCTTTTTTTTTGCCCCAAACAACGTGTATTGTTGAAAAAACGAAATCAAAGCCAGAAGAGAAGCGAAAAAAACCAATCGCCGGTGGACGCACAAAAGAAGTGTTGCCGTCAATAATACATGGCTCAGAACAGAGCGAAATATTTTTGCTCCAAATAAACGCGTAAAATTCTTTGCGCTTGCCCGTTTGATGCGCTGATGTTTCCGCGGAGCCAACTGGCGGTGATACCCAAAATGAAAGAGATTTTGCGATGAGCGGAACCACGCGCGGGTCACGGATTTCTTGGAGCGCAATCAAATCGTATTCTGCCAGCTTTTGTTGAATTTCAGCGAAATTTCTCTTGGATGATAGCGAAAGATTTTTGGCGTTCCACGAGCAAATTTTCATTTATATTAAAATGGAATTATTTATTTCTGAATGTTTTGACTTCGAGGGAAGTTGCGGGGAAATTCCTGAAGTTGTGCGCTGTGGAAATTTGATGCGCTATTTGCTTGAAAAATGTGATGACAAAAATATCTTGCTGAAAAATTAATTGGGTTAATTTTTGGAGCATATGGACGCGAACTAACGGAAACTGATTCTGTGAACGCGTTTAATTCTCAAAAAAAATACCGTGAAGAATTGACGCGTGTAATACACAGCTGTAAATTGGGGACCGCAAAATGGATGCTTGGGGGGGGGGGTGATTTTAAAATTCCTCTCGCAGATTTTTCGAACCGTCCCGTGGGCAAAAAAATAAGCCGCGCAAATATTCTTCGCGTTTGCCTGCAATATGCCCCTGTTCATCGATTTTTAAACCCTGGCAATCAACTTTCAACTTGGGACGAAAAATTGATTCGTTCTGGCGATTTCGATATAGAGATTTTTGGGTCAGCGTTCAATACTCGTTTGCCGCAGTTGCATGTTTCCGGAGATTGAAGCACCGTTTGGGGGCATTGGAACAGCGGCAGAAATATTTGAAAGGATTTATGCTCGCAAGCTCCAAACGGTTGGAATATTGATTTCGCCACCGTCGTCAATCGAGTTGCACGGTATGACAATGATTTGGCTAAAAAAAATATTTGACGCCGGAATTCAGCTAAATGTTGTGCTGACAATTTCTTCATCAAAACGGGGTGTGTTTGATTGGAGCGAATGTGTAGGTTTGCGAGATTATTTTACGGAAACAAAACGCATCACGCATGCATATTCGTTGTTTGGCTCACAGCAAATGAAACGCGTCAAATTATCTGGCGAATGGCGCGAATATTACCATTACGCGTGTTGACCCCTCTTTCGGGGTTCCCGAAAGAAAAACGCGGTCCGTCAATTTCGCTCTGATGGCGGCAAATAAGGCAGGCCAATTTCGGCAAAAATATCGCGCTCAGTTGGCGTGGGTATTTTTTTTTCGCCCCGCCATAGGCCCCATTGATTCAGCAACAATCCCTTTGCTTTGGCGCGGCCACGAATGATTATATTGAATTTTTTCGAGCCCGTTGCAAACAGTAAATATGCGGCTGGTGGGATGACCGAACGTGTAATAAAGACGTCTACAGCAATATATTTTCCGCGAGCATATTGGTAGTGTGTACGCACGATTTCTTCGCCGGCTGCAAACGGTGGCTCAAAATATTTTTCAACATCTTTGAACGAACGTGCAAGAATATCCAAATCATTTACGGTGGCCAGCCCGCGGCGGTAAGAGCCAGCAATGATCAATCCTTCGCGCTCCAATTTTTCAAAGTATTTTCGCGGCACACTTGTTTGTGGCTTATAACGCAAATATGCCTGCGCGGCTGACGGCAGCAAAGCCCATATTTTTGGTGTCAAAAGTTGAGGGCGAATTGGGCGCGCAAGATTCAAATGCGGCAACAATTTGCGGGCCAATTCTTTTCCAATTCCTCCGATACTCGTGAGTTCATCCATTTTTCTGCAAAAAAAAATATGTTGCGATGTATACGCCATTGCGTGTTGGCTCTCACAGGGAAAATTGAATCAATTTCAGTATCAAAATGAAAACTCTTATTGTTTTGCTTCTTCTCACAAATATTTGTTCGGCGCTTGGTTCTTTCAGGGAGTTTCAAGATTTCGTCCGCGCACATAACATTTTGGGTGAAAACGCTGCCAAACGTTGTGTTGAAAATATTAAGGCGCATCGTTTGATTGTTACAGGAATATTCGCGGCTGTGGGGTTTCTTTTGATGGGGCCACTTGCGGCTGCCGTTGCACCTGCTGGCTTGTACGGTGCGGCTGCTTATTCTGCTGGGTTAAAAATAATTGGTTTTGGCGTAAGTATGAAAGTTGGCACGATGGTGATTGCGGGCGTTACGCTTGGAACCGCTCATCTTGCCGTTCCTGATGGTGGATGCAATCTTGAAACTGTTTACTATGATATTATTCGTTCAGCAAATGGTCGCGTGATTTATTCTGGAAAATTCGTAAATAACGTTCCAGCAGATGCTAAGGGTTACCACGGGTCAGATTAAAGAGCCTTCCGTCAGAGGTAAGTTTTCAGCTTACTTTTTTTTGTTGCTGTCAGGGTGGCAAAAAAAATAATCGCCTGTTGGGGAAATTATTTCAAACACGCTCTATTACTGTAACAGGTGTTGACGGCCCGTTTTCTCTTGGAAGTTTCCAAGAGAGGGTTATTTAGTTTGGTGAAAAATCGCTTGGAGTTTCGACCATAATCTTATTTTCTTGCGCATGATGAATCATATCGTTTACTTGCTCTTGGTCAACAGCGGTTTCGGAAGGAATTGGCAAAAGCGTTATTGGCTTGTTCGCGAAAGTTACTGTAAACAAAACTTTTGTGTCAAGATATGTTATGTTTTCAAGATTGATGTAGCCAGAAACAAGTGCGCGATGAGGCCAAAACTTTTGGAGCTCTTCGAACGCCGGTTGCTTCAACTCTTCAACTTTTACGCCAGATTCTGTGTTTTGAACGATTGTAACGTTGTTGTTAAAACGCGAACGATCAACGGGCTTCATCATATTTTTCAAACAAATCCAGCCGACTTCTTTATCGATTTTTTTTGATTCTTCAATGCCTTCCTTGTTCACAGAATTTATTTCAGATTGAACGATGCCAATATGGATCAAAGATTTCTTTGGAAAAGTTTTGGCCATTGCTCTAAGAAATTTTTCGTCCAAAATCTTGAAAAGTTTGCCAACATCACCAGCGTCATCAATCATAAAAGAAGCTTTAACTTTCGTTAGTTTACCGTCTTTTGAAAGTGTTTGGGGCCTAAGCTTCATATTCACTTTCGAAACCGCAAAACTAATCTTGGAAGATTTACCCTCGATTTTTATGTTCGAAGAGTAATATTTGGCGTTATCATAGGAACTAATCAATTTGATCTCAATATCGGTTTCTGGGTTAATTTTTTCGGCCATAGAAATTGCGTCTGAGATTGATTTGAAGTTGGTATAATGATGTTGCATTTTTTAGAGAAAGAATATAATCAATTTTCTGAGGCAAAAATGTAAAATTGATTTCTGGAACGATATCTTAAAATAATGTACAAACAAGCGATTATTTGCTTGAAAATTCGATTTCGTATTTCACTGCCGAAATTGGTCGGGTGCAAAATAATTTTGCTTCTTGGCGAGGAATTTTGTTACAACCGCAATTTGGCCGAACTTTTGCAGCCGGCCTGTGGTGATATCATTTCGGCGATTTTTGGTCAAAACAACCTCGAAAAAGGTTTGGTGCAAGCGTGTAAAATTGGCCACTTTGGAGCAATCAAAACTCTTGTACATGCGGGGGCAATAAATTTTGATCAAGGGCTGGAAACAGCGTGTGTGTATGGCGGCAAAAAAATAATTCGCGCGTTGTTGAAAACTGATATCAAAAATTACAAGCCAGCAATGAGAGCAGCGTGTTCTGCCGGACGCATATCTGTTATTTGGAAATTCAAGCAACTTGGTGTGATCGAGCCTTGTATGTGTGATTGCAACCGTTTATGCGAGTAACGGTCCGGGCCGTTAACACCCGTGATGCTCTGGCAATTTTTTTTTGGCCAAATATTTGCGACGGGCATTTCTGCTCAAAATATTCACGTGTTATGGCCAAGCGTATTCAATTTTGTGTTCATTATTGAAAACGGCCAGGCTGCATTATGGTTTCAAAAATTGTTTTGTAATTGGTATCGGTTTCAAAAATGTATGTGCATGATAAGAATTGTTCGGTGGCTTCATTTTGGCCAAAAACATGTAAATTAGGCTCAAAATCGGAGACGGCCAGGGTCAATTGGTTACGGCGTTATTTGGCCAACAAAAGCTGCCGTACGCGCGCCGGACCCCGTCAAAAAAAAATGATTATTTGTATGTCTTAAAAATGAATATTTGCTTTACTTGCGGAAACAATTTGACAGAGCCGATACACGATGTTGAAAAAATAGCCGGGCGCTCTTCTCATGAACGATTTTATGCGGCAACAAAAGGAGACAACGAAATGGAAGAATATTTCAAAAAAAAAGAGATACCGATATGTTGCGCAACAACGCTCACAACATACGTAAATAATCGTTATTTGCATTATATGCCAAATTAATGAAAACTTTCCATCACGCGCGTTTTTCTTCCGGGAGAAGTTGACATATATTGGGGGTTTGATAAAACTTTCCAAAGTTTTCTTTCGTTAACGTTTGCACGCAGTGCAAAGGTTAGAGGGCAATGAGAGCGATTATTTTTTTTGCTTGATCTTCGGATATTGCCACCGGCGAAAGTTCGCGCACAAGGGCAGCATAGTTTTTAACGGGATAAATCAACGGCGAAACAAAATTGGCAATTGCGGGCAAATTTAGTTCAAAAGAAGCTGTAATGGCGTCGTGAATAATTGATTTGACTTTGGAATTTTTTGTGCCGTAAATTACAATTTTTTGCGGCTGAAATTTCAAGCGACGCAAATGTTCTGCGCACCAAACCGCGTCTGAGGGCTGAATCAATTTTATTATTGCGCGATTCGATGCGGGGCGAATAATTATATCTTTTTGAGTGCAACCCATTTGTATATTCACAACGAACATTATTTTTGGTCGATTTTTCTGGTTCCGATTAAAATCAGTATGGATAAAAAAAATTACAATAATTTAGGGGCTTTCTTTCGTGATTTACCAGAAGAGTGTCCAAAACTCGCACCATTATTGCTGTATGTGAATCGTCCAACAATTGCGTCTTTCTTTCGCTCAAATAAAAATCTTACATTTCTTATTCCTTCAGAGCCAATGATGTCCGAGCTCAAGCGCGATTTTGAATCGAAAAACTTTAAATCGCTTGATATGAAAATTCTTTCGCTCTTGATTCCAGAGGCAATTCATTCGGCGTCTGGCTGGCAAAATGTTGAACTCACTTCGGGCAAAACAATTGTGCCAATCAAACATGTGTCTGGAAACTCTGTGTTGTTTTCAAACGGTTCCAAGGCATACGAATCTGAAAAATTTCATTCGGCGAAATCAGGCGTGGCTTTTTGGGAACTTGATGGCGCAGAAATTCCCCTTGGCGCTGTGTTTCGCGGACAAAAAATAGAGAAGCCAAAGGTTTCAACAGGGAGCTTCGAAAACGCTAAAACGCTAATTGATTCTGACGAAAAAAAAATAGTGCTCGCGGAATATCGCAAACAAAACTTCAAACAACTTGTGTGTGATTTATACTCCGCGCTTGATGCCGAAAACATGAAGATTGCAGATTGTTTCATCAATGGCAACCCAGCGGCGGAATTCTTTTTGCTCTTTGATTCACCGTTCATTCAATACGACGCAAAGAAATTTAAAGAAAACAAGGTTGCAGATTGCGAAAAATGTTATGGGGAAATTTTGAAGAAAACAGGCGAATATTTGTGCAATTCACGTGATTTGGTCAAAATAGATGCGCTACGTTCTGCATTGAAAGATTCGCATATTTTCGAAAACGAATACAAGAATTTTTATGCAAGCGTGGAGAAGTCAGGGGAATTTGAAATCGGCGGTGAGCGCGTAAAAATTTGCCACCCTGCGCTTGCGAAATATTTGTACTCAATTGAACTTTTTTGCCACGCAATTAAGATTTCTGTTGAAGAACTTGCTTCGGCTGAAAATCCTCAGGAAATTCTTGATCGCATGATTCTTTTTAACGCTTCAACCAATACGCGTTCAACCGAAAACGTTCTCTTCTCCGAAGAATCTGCGTTTGACGAAAATTTGGAAGAATTCAGAAGACGTTTTGAAAAATGTGGGTTGTGTCTGTTTAAAACAATTGAAGGCGCGGGTGAAGCAAAAATTCCTAAACCAAAGTCACGTAAATTTTTGAAGCATCGTGGGGCGATTAAAAACATGTCTAGCGAGCAAAAAAAAAAGCTCTTGAAATATTTGAACTCCAATTAAGCGGAGTGCTTCTTTTTTTTTTGGTGTTCTTTCACGCCGCAAAATAAATGAGCAAGCACATGAAAAAGTTCTACGCCGGCGCGGAAGACAAGGAAGAACCTTCGATCTTTTCGAAAAAGAGGATCGAAACACGCGAACATTTTATTCGCGAAATTGCACGTGTCTTTTCAGAAGAGTTTGGGTTAAAAAACAAAGTTTCGGGGGAAATAACCGAGATCGTCAAAAACCTTCGTGAAAATCTTCCAATTGATTCGCGCTTGAAATCTTCCAAGGGAATTTTCGAACAATCTTGCAAAAAAATAGCCGAAGTCTTTAATTCATTTTTCGGCCACGGTTTCATCGACCTTCATTCACCACGTTTGTGCGAAGATGTTTCCGAAAAATTGTATTCGCTTACGGTTCAAATTAACGGCGAATACCACGAAGTTCTTGCGAACACAAATACGCTGATCAAAAACATTCACACCGTTGTTGAAGCGCTAAAGAGCAATTTTAACACGTTTAAAGACGGCATCAAAATGCCGCTTGCACGTGACTTTCATGATACCGCAATAAATACACTTGAAAACTTCG
>Ga0255182_1001893_pt1 | contig 10127 bp, 8 predicted proteins | sample Atl_UVDOM_RepA_8_FD_188420 | JGI IMG/M metagenome (GOLD analysis project Ga0255182, IMG submission 188420) | Freshwater microbial communities from Altamaha River, Georgia, United States - Atl_UVDOM_RepA_8d | ecosystem: Environmental > Aquatic > Freshwater > River | place: USA: Georgia | collected... | reverse complement strand
CGCTGCCTTCAAGCTTCGCTCGCAGGCCGCCCAGGTGGGCTCGGCCCGCGCCGACCTGCTGCCCAAGTTCTACCTGGCGTTCGCCGCCCAGGACGGCCGCGTGGACGTGGACCTGCCCGGCATCCCGGACGGCAATGCCGACATCCAGGCGATCGGGCTGGGCGTTCGTCTGCCCATCTTCACCGCGGGCCGCCTGCGTGCCAAGATCCGCATGCAGGAGGCCCGGCTTGATGCGCGTGCGGCCGAGTACGAACGCTCCATCCTGAACGCCCTGGAGGACGTCGAGAACGCCTACACCGGGCGCCAGGCGCTGGACCAGCGGGAGATCCGTCTGGCCGAGGCCGTGCGCCTGACACAGAAGGCCGCCGAGAACCTGGAGACCGCGTTCGTGGGGGGGCACGGGCTGTTGCTGCCGGTGCTGGAGACCCAGGCCCTGTCCCTGCAGCGCGAGGACGAGCTCGTGCAGACCCGCACCCTCAAGACGGTGACCACCGTTCAGCTGTACAAGGCCCTGGGGGGTGGCTGGCAACCGGTGCCCGACAGGAGCCCGGCTAACTGCCGCTGAGGGCGCAGACGCGGTTGCGGCCCGCGTGCTTGGCGTCGTAGAGCGCGTGGTCGGCCTGCGACAGCAGGCGCTCGGCCGATGCGGCCAGCCCATCGGGCACGCAAGACGACACACCGATGCTCACGGTCACGCTCGGCCCCACGGAGCTGCCTTCGTGGGGCAGGGCGAGGTGTTCCACCGCAGCCCGCACGCGTTCAGCCACCTGGTGGGCGGTGTCCGGGTCACAATCCGGCATCACCACCACGAACTCTTCGCCGCCATAGCGCGCCACGAAATCGGCGGGTTGTCGCACCGAGGCTTCCAGCGCCTGTGACACCTGCCGCAGGCACTCATCGCCTGCCGGGTGGCCGTACAGATCGTTGTAGGCCTTGAAATGATCGACATCGATCATCAGGATGGCCACCGGCGCCGCGTCGCCAGCGCCGCGCGTCCAGACCCCCTGCAGGTGTTCGTGGAAGTGCCGGCGATTGGCCACGCCTGTCAGCACATCGGATCGCGACAGGTGCAGCAACTGCCGGTTGAGATCGCCCAGATCCTCCACCAGCGTCTGCTCGCGCCGCAGCAGCAGGTAGCGGCGACGGCGGGCCTTTTCGACCAGGTAGTTCGCCGCCAGGCAGAAGGCGCCTGACACCGTCAGCATCTCGATCATGGCCAGCCGGATGGCCGGCGGGTAGTTTGGCACCAGCAGGATCCCGCCGATGTGCATGAACAGCACCCCCGACACGAAGACGGTCGCAAAGCGGAAGGTCATCCGCTGCACCACCGTGCCGTAGACGATGATGATCAGAAACCCCGCGTGGTAGTAGTTCGACAGCGGGTTGTGGCTGTGATACAGGATGGCCGCCAGGCAGAACGTGGCGCCCCATCCGCTGAGCAGGATCACCCAGTCGACGTAGTACAGCGACTGCACCTGCCGAGCCCACCGACGCCACCGCGGTGCCAGGACCAGCACCGCCACGCACAGAGGCGTGAACACCACCAGGCGAATGAACGCGGCCAGTGCGAACACGTCGTTGGCCATGAGCCAGTCGACCAGCAGGAACGCATCGAAGATCAGCAAAGCGAGCCAGCCCGACCGAAAGGTCTGCTGGAATCGGCGCTCATCGCACGCCTGCAGATACTCCCGTTCGAGCCCGCCGGGCAGGGCCATCGACCAGAACGAGGCCTTGAGGCCTTCATCGATCAAGGCGTGCCGGGTCTCGGAGTCAACGGCGCTGTCGACCGGGCTGTCGAACTCGATGTCGGCCGTCGCGTTCATGCGTGCCCCCCGGACCTGAAGCCCGTGCCACCCAGCTGGCTGACCCACACCCTGTTGCGCCCGCGATTCTTGGCGTGGTAGAGCGCCTCGTCGGCCAGAGCGATCAGGTGTTGAACCGATGCCTGCCGATCGGATGGTTTCAAGGTGGCCACCCCCACGCTCACCGTGACCACATCGGACACGTGCGAATCGCCGTGGTGCAGTGCCAGTTGCTCGACCGCCTCGCGCACCCGTTCGGCCGCGCTGGCGGCGTGCTGCGGCGACGTGCGGTGCAGCACCGCAATGAACTCTTCACCGCCGTAGCGGGCGATCAGGTCCCCCGGGCGTCGCAGGCTGCTGCGCAGCGCGCGGGCCACGGCGATCAGGCAGGCATCGCCCGCCGGGTGACCGTGGCGGTCGTTGTAGCGCTTGAAGCAGTCGACATCCAGCATCAGGATGGCGAGCTCGGCATCGTCACGCCGCGCGCGCTCCCAGAGCTGCTCGGTGTAGGTGTCGAAGTACCGTCGATTGGCCAGGCGGGTGAGGGGATCGACGCGAGACACCCGTTCGAGCTCGCGATTGCCGGCATTGAGCTCCTTTTGCAGCAGCCGTTGGCGCATCGCCAGCAGGTAGTTCTGGCGCTCGTCGTGCTCCAGGCCATACAGGTAGTACAGCGTGAAGACGGAGGCCGACACGTGGATCAGCCCGATCGGCACCGCCAGGGCCAGGTTGGGCGACGGCATCCACCAGACCGCCACGACATAGAACGCCAGCAGCGCCAGACAGGTGGCCACCGACAGCCAGAAGCGCGTGCGCACGAACACATTGGCGTAGATGATGATCATCACCAGGCCGGTCGTGTACGCCAGCGCATGGGGGCTCTCGCTCGACACGGCCAGCCCCAGGTGCAACAGGCCGGCCAGCAGACTGGCGCCCACAGCCAGCAGTTCGCGCAGCAGCAGCTGCGGCAGCCGGCTCATGATCCACATGCCGACCAGCACGATGGGGGTGTAGACCCACACCCTCAGGCGCAAGGCATCATCGAATCGATCGGGGATCATGGCGCGATCGGCCAACAGGAAAAGGTTCAGCACGAAGGCGACGAGCGTGCCGGCGATCAGCAGGGTGCGCAACCGGGCGTCGCCTGTTTCCTGGATGAAGCGCTGTTCAAGATGGGGCTGGAAGCGCAGCCACGGATGGCCGTCACGCAACTGGGCGTCGATGTGGTTGGCCAGTTCCCGGTCCTGGGGACGCAGCATGTCCTGCAGGCCCGCCGTGGCCGGCAATGCCCCGGCGCCATCCGCCGGGGCGGAAGGGCTTGCGTGAAGGGGGGCACTGCTCAGCATCGGGGTCCTGCCGTCAACGCACCCGATCGGAACCCCGGTGAGGGCTCGGCTGGCTTTCGGGCAGATGGCCCTGATCGCCTCGGTAAGTTGACATAATATACATTGTCACTACTTAAATCGATGGTGCGTGGTCACAACCGGTGCATCGGTATCGACAGCCTACAGGCCATCCGACACCACGGCCCCCGGGGGTCACCCCATCCACCGTGCGATCCTCCACTGACCGCCCCCCTTGAACAGGTGGCGTGATCCGCCCCCTGTCGCCGCACCACGTCAGGACGCTGCGGCCAGCGACGATTGCGGCGCCAGACCGTCGCCCCCCGAAGCGCGATTGCGACCGGCCCGTTTGGCGCGGTACAGCGCCGCATCCGCTCGATCGACCACGGCCTGTGCCGACGCATCCGCCGCGCTCCCGCGGTCGTCCATGAGCGAGCGCGCCCACCCGACACTCACGGTCACCTGACCCACGCCGGGCGCGCGGTCGTGCCGCAACTCGGCGCCGCGCACAGCCGCCACCAGGCCCTCGGCCAGCGACTCGGCGTCCCAGGCCGCCGGCCCGGAGAGCACGAGCGCGAACTCTTCACCCCCGAACCGCGCCACCTGACCGCCAGACAGCACCGCACAGCGATCCAGAGCCGACGCGACATGCCGCAAGCACTCATCTCCCGCCGGATGCCCATAGTGGTCATTGAAAGCCTTGAAGTGATCCACGTCGATCAGCAGCACCGCCAGTGGCTGCTGGTCGCGGCGAGCGCGCGACCAGGCCTCGGACAGCAGGTCGTCGAAGGCACGCCGATTCAGGCTGCCGGTCAAGGCATCCCGCCGTGCCAGCTCTTCAAGCCGCGACTGGGTCTCGTGCAGTTCACGACGCAGGTGCCGGGCGCGCTGGGTCTGCATGAAGCGCTGGCGCTCTTCTCGCTCCAATCGGAAGTTGGTCATCAGCGTGTAGATCGCCATCGCACCGATGAACGTCAGCATGGGCACCACCAGCTCGACGGGCAAAGACACTGCATGCCACAGGCTCGCCCAGTGGATCGCCAGCACCATCAGCGTGCTGACCAGCGCCACCCGGAACCGGAACCTTTGCACCACGTTTCCGTACACCAGGATGGGAACGAATCCCCCATGGTAGAAAATGGCCCACGGCCCGCTCTGCATCTCGGGTGACAGGAACAACACCCCAGCCAGGCTCAGGGCGCACAGGGGCGCCGACGCCCCCACGGCGATTTCCGTCACCTCCGCGGGGAGCCTGCGCAACCACGCTCGACCGAAATGACCGATCAACAGCATCACCACCGCCACCGGCGCAAACAGCCCGACCCGCAGGAAAGCCGCCAGCAGGAACACCCCCACGCTGATCTGCCAGTCGACGATCAGGAACGCCAGATAGATCGGCAACGCGAACCAGCCGCTGAGCACGAAATGGCGCAAGCGGGCCTCGCGGGTTGACGCCACAAACCGACGCTCGTCGTCACGCGACTCGAAACGCAGGGCCAGCCAGGGCCACGGGTGTTTCATGCGGCCCACCCCGTTGATCGAGGCAAGCCCCCGAGGGGATCGGCCCACCGGGCCCACCACCGATTGCGGCCACGCGCCTTGGCCTCGTACAGGCAGGCATCGGCCGTCGCCACGAAGTCGCCCAGCCGCGATTCCGGACCCGGCGCCACGGACGACACGCCCAGGCTCACGGTGACGACCGGCGACGTGGGTGACGCGTCATGAACGATGGATGCATCGACCACAGCCTGACGGATCCGCTCGGCCGCTTGCTGCGCCGTTTCCAGGCCGGCTCCTGTCATGACAACGGCAAACTCCTCACCGCCCCACCGTGCGATGAAATCCCCGGGTTTGCGGAGGCACGAGCCGATCGCCTGAACCACACTGCGCAGACAGGCGTCGCCCGCCGGGTGACCATGCCGATCGTTGTAGGCCTTGAAATGGTCGACATCGATCACGATCAGGGCCAATGAATGACGCTCCGACTGGGCGTAGGCCCAGACCTGCTCCAGGTAATCATCGAAGTAACGGCGATTGGCCACGCCGGTCAGGGGGTCCGTGCGGGCTGTCTGTGACAGCACTTCATTGGCACTCGCCAGTTCCTGCTGCAGTTCGCGTTCCTGCAGCGCCAGCAGGTAGGCCGTCCTTTCGCGGTGCTCCAGCGTGTAGTTGCCGAACAGGGCATAGCTGGTCGACGCCATCAGCAGCAGGATGCTGGCGATGCTCAGCGGATCGTCCAGGGGGGCCAGCGCGCCGATGGTAAGGACATTGCCCACGTTGAGCAGCACGGCGACCACCACCACAGGCCAGAACCGGCCGATGGTCGTCGCGAACACGACGACCAGGTTCAGCGACACCAGCGTGGCCACCGCCCAGGGGCTGTCGCTCAGCAAGGTCAGCCCCATGCACACCAGTCCGGCACCGGTACCGGCCACGGCCACCAGCCACTCGCTCAGACGCGGGATCGACCACCAGTTCATGGCCAGCATGCCCAGCACCACCGGGATCACATACACACCGAGGCGCAACGCAACGGCCCAAGCCAGCACGTCGGACATCATCAGGGCATCGGCAATCACCATGCCCAGAAACAGCACGATGCTGCCGGCCCCGCCGGCTTGCAGCAGCCGACGGCGTTGCAGGGCCCCATCCACCACGAAACGGGCCTCCAGCTCGCGCGGAAAGCGGAGCCAGGCGTACCCGGTGGACAGGGTGGTATCGATCAGACGGCTCATGGGCGAACTGCGGGCCACAGCATGACCACACCATACCGGCATGGCTTATGCTCGGCGAGCCCCAGGACTGCATACTTTCCCGAGGATCCATGCGTAATAGTGCCACTTGTGTCAAATCGTCACCAAACCGCCCTCGCCTGGTGGCGGCCGCCCTGCTGCTGGCCAGCGTGTTGCCGGCTGCACAGGCCGGCACCGTGCTCGACGGCGTCAAGCAGCGTGGCCAGTTGCGGTGCGGCGTCAGCACCGGCGTGGTGGGCTTCTCGGCGCCCGAGACCGGCCAGCGCTGGAAGGGGCTGGATGTCGACATCTGCCGGGCCGTGGCCGCCGCCGTGCTGGGTGACCCCGACAAGGTCAGCTACACCCCATTGAACGCCCAGCAGCGGTTTGCCGCCCTGCAGTCCGGACAGATCGACCTGCTGTCACGCAACACCTCGTGGACGCTGACGCGGGACGCGTCGCTGGGCTTTCATTTCGTGGCGGTCACGTATTACGACGGCCAGGGCTTTCTGGTGCCCCGCAAGCTCAAGGTCACCAGTGCCCGGCAGCTCAAGGGAGCCCAGGTGTGCGTGCAGGCCGGCACCACCACCGAAAAGAACCTGGCCGACTTCTCACGGCGCCACCAGCTCGGCATCAAGCCGGTCGTGTTCGACACCTTCGAGGCCGCGTTCAAGGCCTACTTCTCCGGGCGCTGTCAGGCCTACACGACCGACGCCTCCGGCTTGGCCAGCGTGCGCAACAAGGAAGCGCCCCGACCTGACGAACACATCGTCCTGCCCGAACTGATCTCCAAGGAGGCCTTGGGGCCCATGGTTCGCCGTGGCGACGACGACTGGCTGGCCATCGTGCGCTGGACGGTCTTTGCCTTGATCGAGGCCGAGGAGCTGGGGCTGACCCAGGCCGGTATCGAGGCCCGCCGCCAGGACCCGGACCCGGCCATCGCCCGATTCACCGGCCAGGGCGAGGACATGGGCAAGCTGCTGGGCCTGGATCGCGCCTGGGCGGTCCGGGCCGTCAAGGCGGGCGGGCACTACGGAGAAATCTTCGAGCGCAACGTCGGACAGCAATCGCCCCTGAAGCTGCAACGCGGCCTCAACCGCCTGTGGAGCCAGGGGGGTCTGATGTTCGCGCCCCCCATCCGCTGACATGCTCGAGTTCCTCTGGCAACCGGCAGGCTTCGACATCGGCGAAACCGGCTGGTGGACGTATGACAGCCAGCAGCCGCTGTGGCAGGCCTTCGGCGTCGGCCTCGGCAACACCTTGAGGGTGGCCGTTCCAGCGGTCGCGTTCGCCCTCGTGCTCGGGGCCTCGCTCGGCCTCGCGAAGCTGAGCCCCCTGCCCTGGTGGCGTCGGCTGGCCGGCGCCTACATCCACAGCGTGCGCAACGTGCCGCTGATGGTGCAGTTGATGCTGTGGTACTTCGCCCTGGTTGACCTCCTGCCCGACCCGACCGCGGCGTGGTCGGTGCTGCCCGGCGTCTGGCTGAGCAAGGGGGGGCTGCAGATCCCCTGGTGGGATGCGGCCTCGGGCCAGTGGAGCGTTCCCGCGCAGGACACCTTCAATGTACAGGGCGGCGCGGCGCTGACGCCGGAATTCCTGGCGCTCTGGCTGGCCTTGACCGTCTACACGTCCGCCTTCGTGGCCGAAATCGTCCGCGCTGGCGTGCTGTCCGTTCCCCGCAGCTTGCTGGAGGCCGCCGAAACCCTCGGCGCGACACCGGCTCAGGTGCGGTGGCGGGTGCTGTGGCCCCAGGCCTGGCAGGCCAGTGCCCCGGCCCTGGTCAATCAGGTGCTCAACCTGATCAAGAACTCGTCACTGGCCGTGGCCATAGGCTATCCGGATCTGGTGTCCGTGGGCAACACGGCCCTGAACCAGACCGGGCGCGTCATCGAATGCATCGCCATCATGATGCTGGTCTACCTGCTGATGTCCCTGACCGTGTCGGCCGTGCTCAACCGGCGCCCGGCCTGGGCCCGTGGAGCCGGTCCATGACCCGCTGGACGCGCCTGCTGTGGCAGGCTCCGGCCGCGGCAGCGCTGGCCTGGGCCACCTGGAACCTGTTCGACTGGGGGGTGTGGCGGGCGGTGTTCCGGCCCGATCTGGCCGCGTGCCAGGCCCTCGAACGCCAGGGCGCTTGCTGGGGCGTGGTGCCTGCCAAACTCACGCAGTGGCTGTTCGGGCACTACCCGAGCGAACTGCAGTTCCGCCCAGCACTCGCCCTCGCGCTCTGGGGCTTGTCGCTGGCGATGTGGCTGTGGCCGTTGCTGGCGCCCCCCCCTGGCGTTCGCCCCACGCTCCGCAATGGCCTGGGCCTCCGCCTGGCGGCGGCGGGCCTGGCGCTGGGGGGACTGGCGGTGCTGCACGGCAGCGATGCCCTGGGTCTGGCCGCATGGCGCACGGTCGACAGCCGAGCCTGGGGCGGCCTGGCACTCACGGTGCTGCTGAGCCTGGGGGCCCTGGTGCTCAGCGTGCCGCTGGCCTTGCTGCTGGCTCATGGCCGACTGTCGCCCCATCGACTCCGCGCTGGAGCCGCCACGCTGGCCATCGAAACCGTGCGGGGTGCGCCGCTCGTGATGTGGTTGTTCATGGGGGCGTTCCTGCTGCCCGCCGTGTTACCCGAAGCCTGGACACCTGGCCCCGTGGGCCGAACGCTGCTGGTGATGACGGTGTTTTCGGCCGCCTACATGGCCGAGATCCTGCGCGGGCACCTCAGCGTGATCGCGCGCGAGCAGGACGAAGCTGCCGAGGTGCTGGGGGCCTCTCGCTGGGCGCGCTGGCGGCTCGTGGTCTGGCCCCAGGCCACGCGCGGCGCCCTGCCCGCGTTGACCGGCCATGTCATCGGCCTGATCAAGGACACTGCATTGGTGATGATCGTCAGCTTGCAGGACCTCACGGGTGCGATGTCGATGAGCCTCAACGGCGATGCCGATTGGCGCCCGTTCTTCCTCGAGGCCTACCTCTTCATTGCGGCGATCTACGCGGTGCTCTGCCTGTGCGTGGCCCGGCTCGGCCAGCAACTGGAGTTGCGCTACCCCGTGCACCGTCATCTGGGTTGACACGCTGAAAACGCCACTTCGCGGATGCGCGAGGTTGGGGCTGGGTGCAGCGACCTTGGTCGAGAAATGGCACGGCGGGAGTCCCAGCAACCTGGTCATGTGCGCCAGGGACGGCACGCCTGGGATTGCGCGCAGGCCACCAGCGGGGCGAAACAGGGGTGAAGGAGCACCTGGCTGGGCGCCTTGTGGGTGCCGAGGAGCGCAGCCGTGGGCTGGGCGCGCGACTGCGCGCTTCAAGAACTGACTTGCCGTGGTCGTTTGAGCGGAGCGGCGTCAGCCGCGCAGCGAGTTCCACGGCACCAGCCCATGGTGAGCACCGCAGGGGAGCCCCGTCGCAGACGGGGCCACCCACATTGAAGCCCGGCCGGGTGTCCCTTCACCCCGCGCCCCGCGCTGCCCCGACAAAACGCTCAACCCACAAAGCGCCCCCCAGTCCCGCCTGGCAAATCCACGCAAAGCCACAAAAAAAGGCCCACCAGAGTGGGCCCAACTCAACACACGTTGCCGCAAAAAATGGAGGACGACCGGCCGTTTCGCCGGCCGACAGCTAAACAGGATCAGACTTCTTCGGCCTCGACCTCGGAACGCTCGATGTCCTCATCGAACGCACCGGTCTCGCTGCCGGCCAGCGGAATCAGGGGCTTGTCCAACGGACGACAGATGCGGCTCTGCAGGCGATTCAGCCGTTCCGATCGCTCCATGGCTTCGACCACGGCCTGCGGGTCCATCATCAGGGCGAAGGGATTTGCATAAATGCTCTGCTTTTGCATGCTGCCTCCAGTGGCGTGAGAAATGACCGTTGATGGATCTCACTGTAGGAGGAGGTCAGCGCCTGCACCAGTCGCCGCACCTCCAAACCTCTTGTCAGAAATTGTCTGACAAGGCGGTCGAAGGCGCCCTGGGGTTGCCACTCACTGGGCCTGAACGCCCGAGAACAAAGTCTCGAAGTTGCGCGTCGTGCAGGCGCCGATATCTTCAATCGACATGCCCTTGATCTCGGCAAGCTGGCGCGCCACCAGGGGCACGTACGCGGGCGTGTTGGTCTTGCCCCGATGAGGCGCCGGAGCCAGATACGGGCTGTCCGTCTCGATCAGGCAGCGATCCAGCGGCACGAATCGGGCCACCTCACGCAGATCGGCTGCGTTCTTGAAGGTCAAGATGCCCGAGAACGAAATGTAAAAGCCCAGATCCAGC
>Ga0255182_1001888_pt1 | contig 10138 bp, 10 predicted proteins | sample Atl_UVDOM_RepA_8_FD_188420 | JGI IMG/M metagenome (GOLD analysis project Ga0255182, IMG submission 188420) | Freshwater microbial communities from Altamaha River, Georgia, United States - Atl_UVDOM_RepA_8d | ecosystem: Environmental > Aquatic > Freshwater > River | place: USA: Georgia... | reverse complement strand
CGAAGCGCTCGCCGCGGAACTGTTCTGATCGGGCGATCGGTCCCCTGTTTCGCAACCGGCCTGCTCGGCGGCCTGCTCCCTCTCAGGGAGCAGGCCTCACAGCGACGCGGATTACCGGGCAACAGAGCAGGCGGAGCGAGGCGCGCTTCGTGTTCGACGGCGAAGAGGACGACCGCACCGACAGCCAACGGGTGCCGGCACTCGGCTAGCAGCAGCAGGCCGACCACACCGGCTCAACCCTCCGCCACCAGCGTCCTCAGCATCTGCTCCGCGGCTGCGCGGTCGTGGAAGCTTGCGTGGGCCTCGAGCGCGTTCGTGAGTATCTCGCGCGCCTTCGGTCGCGCGCCCGTCGCCGCCAGCGCGTGCGCGTAGTGGTGCGCGATCACGGGATTGTCGGGTTGAGTCCGATGAGCCTGTTCGAGCAGGCGCAGGCCACGCCGCAGCGCGCCCTGGCGCACGAGAATCCAGCCGAGCGTATCCGCCGCCTCGACGCTGTCGGGCGACAGGCGATGCGCCTGCTCCGCATGCGCCAGGGCGCGTTCGTCGCCGGCGAGGTCGTAGAGCCAGGCGAGATTGTTCAGCGCAACGGCATCACCGGGTGACTGGCGCAGCACGGTTTCGAAATGTTGCCGGGCCGCGGGCAAGCTGCCCCCCTGGAGCTCGAGATTACCGAGGGCGCGACGCGCGGCGAGATCGGCCGGCGCGTTCACGAGCCGGTCGGTGAGCAGGCCGCGCGCCGCATCGAGCGCACCGCTGCGCGCCATCGCTCCGGCCAGCATCAGCGTGGACTCTCCCGACGGCTCGCGTGCGTGCGCCGCGCGGAAGGCATGCAGTGCGGCGGCGTGGTCGCCACGCGCCGAAGCAAGCTGGCCCAACGCGACGTCGGCCAGCGGCGCGTCCGGGTATGTCCGGCGCAGGCGTTCTGCCATGGCACGCCCGGCGCTCTGGTCGCCCTGCTCGAGGCTCGTCGTGAACGCACCCCACAGCGCGGCGACCAGCGTCGGGTCCCGTTCGAGCATATCGGCGTAGCGCTTCTGCGCGTCCGTGTAGCGCCCGAGTCTGCGTTCGGCCTCTGCGAGCAGCAGCGCCGCCGGCAGCAGGTCCGGCGCGTCCGCGTGCAGCGCCGCCAGCGTCGCCTGCGCGTCCTGCGCGCGTCCCGCCATGAGCTGCACATGGCCCCACAGCAGGCGTCCGCGCGCCGCGCCCGGCTGCAGGTCCCGCGCTTCCTCGGCGAGCCGCAGCGCGGTTTCGCGCTGGCCGTGCTTGAGCGCGTGCAGGGCGAGGAGCCAGCGCGGTTGCGCGGCAGTCGGTTGCGCGCCGACAGCGGCTTCGAGCAGCGTCCGGACCTCTTCGGTGCGACCCTCGCGATCCGCGATCAACGCGAGCGCAACGGAGGCCGGCGTGTACGTCGCGTCGACGGTCAGCGCCTGTGCAAAATCAGCGCGGGCCGCGACGGCATCTCCCCGCTGCAGGGCAAGCGTGCCGCGATTGGCCCAGCCGGGCGCGAACGCGGGGTCGACGGCCAGCGCGGCGTCGAACGCCTCGCCGGCAGCCGCCGGGTCACCGGCCCGCGCATGCGCGAGGCCCAGCAGGTTGAGCGCGGACGCGTCCCGCGGACGCAGTTCGACCAGGGCCCGCGCCGACTCGACCGCGGCGGCGGCGTCGCCGTACGACATCTGCGCGTGGATCAACAGCTGGCGCGGCGCTTCCTGTTCAGGCGCGTCGGCCGCGAGTCGCGCGAGTTGCGCGATGCCGGCTTCCGGCCTGCCGGCGGCGAATTCGGCCAGCGCCTGCTGCTGCCTCAGCAAGGGGGAATCCGGCGCCTGCGACTGCGCAAGCCGCAGGTACTCGGCGCCCTTCGCGACGTTCCCGGCAAGGAAGTGCGCGTGACTCAGCAGCGCGGGGATGCCCGGATCCGCCGTGGCGTGCCCGGCGACGGGTGCGAGCACTTCAATTGCCTCCTGCGCGCGCTGCTGCTTCAGCAGCACCGTCGCCAGCAGCTTGCACGCGCCCGGCTGTTGCGGCCAGGCGCCGTCGAATTCGCGCAGACGGGCTTCGGCGAGGCCGAGCTTGCCAAGGCGCAGCGCGGCCTCCGCACTCAGCAGCAGGGCCTGGGGGTGTTTGGGCGCGGCGCCGAGGGCATCCGCCAGCGCCGTCTCCGCCGCCTCCCACCGTGCCTGCGCATGCGCGAGCCAGCCCTGGAGGAAGCGGGTCTGGGGTGCTTTCGGCGCGGCCCTCGCGAGGACCTCGATAATCGTGGCGGCCGCGTCGGGTTTGCGTTGCGAGAGCAGCGCTTCGGCCTGGCCGGCCAGCGCCTCGTGGCGCCTGGGTGCCTGGGCGGCGGCGCGCTCGAAGGCGGTTTCGGCAGCCGCGAATTCGCCGCGCGCGAGCGCGAGGCGCCCTTCCAGCAGCAGCGCCTCGGGATCGTCCGGTGCGCGGGCCAGGGCCTGGCGGACGGCGGCACCCGCGGCGTCGAGGTCGTTGCGCGAAAGTGCGAGCCGCGCCGTGGCGAGTTGCAGGCTCGCGGCCTGCGGGTCGCGCACGGTGGCGGTGTCGAGCAGGGTGGCCGCAACCTCGAGTTCGCCGAGGCCGAGGCGCGCCTGCGCCTCCAGTGCTTCGATATCGGACGAGCGCGGGCCGGGCAGTGCCGCGATCTCGGCGAGCGCGCGTTCGTACTGATGGCTGGCGATGCGCGCGCGGATGAGATCGAGCGCGAGCCCGGGTTGGCGGGCTGCCAGCGGCGTCACCTGTTCCAGTGCCCCGAGAGCGGCCTCGGGCTGACCCAGTGCGAGGTAAACCTGGCCCAGCTGCCAGCGTGCGTCGTCGTTGTCTGGCGCCAGCGCCAGCACGTTCCGGTAGTCGATGACCGCCGCGTCCAGCTGCCCGTCGCGACGGGCCTGCGCCGCTGCCTCGAGCAGCTTGGAGGCATCGGGCGCCAGGGCGGTGCGCAAGGCAAAGGCGCCGCCGGCACCGAGTGCGCTGAACAGCACGAAGACCGCGAGCCTTTTCGCCAACCGGCGGCGGGCACGCCTGGACCTTTTCATGGGCAACTCCGTGTACGGCTGGAAGTTGCCTTGGTAGCGGCCACGGCCTGGTGTGCTCGGAGCGCGAGTGCCGTGAAGTGCTCCCGCGTTTAATTGGGATAATTTCCTGTACGTGAGTTCGGGTTCGCCCCCTGCCCTCACCCGGGGCTCAGGGTGCCTGCGGGGCGACCCTGGCCAGCGCAGCTGCGTTGCCTTTCCGGTCGCCAAGCGCGAGGCGGGCCTCGTCGGCGAGCTTGTCGAGTTCGGGGCTGCGCGGCCGGGGCAGCGCCTCGATCTCGGCCAGGGCGCGCTGGTGCTGGCCGAGCTTGATGCGGGCCCGAGCCAGGTCGACCGTGATGTCCGGCTCCATGCCGGCCAGCGGCATCGCGTGTTCCAGTTCCGCGAGTGCGGGCGCGATGCGGCCCTGCGCGAGGTAAGTCTGGCCCAGGCGCCAATGCGCGAGGTAGTGGGTGGGCTCAAGTTCCAGCGCGTTCCGGTACTGGGTGACGGCGTCCTCCAGTTTGCCCGCCGCGCGCGCCGTCTCGGCAGCCGCGAAATGATCCTCGGATTGCGGCGCGAAGTTCATGCGCCACACCGTGACACCGGCGGCCACGAGGATGCCGGTCAGCACGAAACCGCCGATCACCATCAGGTTACGGCGCCAATTCCGGCGCGCTTTACGCCGTGAGCGGTGTCGCGAGGTGGCCATGGCTGGGGCTGCTCGATTGAAACGTTGGATTCGCTATCGGCCTGAAATCTATCCGACTTTACGGAGACTGCACAGTACGGCCCCGGGGTGTGCACGACGACTGCGCGTTCGCGCGGTGCGGGCGGCAACCGATGCCGCCCCCGGCTCCGGCGAACCCGCCCCGCCGCGCCGTCCTACACGAGGGCGCCGCCCTGCCGATTATTTTCTGCAGGAAATATTGCTATAAGTATCGGCGTCAAGAAAGAAGGAAGAGCCCATGATTGCACGCGCCACTCAAGCGGCCGGCGAGCCGGAAGCGGCGGTCGTGCTCAGCAAGGCCGTGGCCCGCGCGGCAGAACGCCTGGGGATCAGCAAGAGCCAGCTCGCCAGGATTCTCGGCCTCAGCCCGCCGACCATCACCCGCCTTTACACCGGTGACTACCGGCTCGACGAGCGCCGCAAGGAATGGGAATTCGCGTTGCTGTTCCTGCGCGCGTTCCGCGCGCTGGATTCGATCGTCGGCGACGAGGCCACCGCACGCCGCTGGCTCAACAGCGAGAACCGCGGCCTCAACGCGCGCCCGCTCGAACTGATGCGTCACACTGAAGGACTGGTCCGTGTCGTTCACTATCTGGACGCCAGCCGCAGTCTCGTCTGAGTCCCGCGCCTTCCAGGCCCACGCCTGGCGCATGGTGGAGGCACAGCACGTCGCATCGACGATGAAGCTCGTCGATACGGCCGACGAGCAGAACGTGCTCGAGGCGCTGCTCGAATCGAGCAAGCCCGCGCTGGCGCGGGACACGCGCCAACTGCACTACCTGCTCGCCACCCCGTTCCGCTACGACCCGCCGCCCGGCGGCTCACGCTTTCGCGGCCCGACCGACAGCGGCGTGTTCTACGGCGCGGAGTCCGTGCACACCGCCGGCGCAGAACTCGGTTACTGGCGCTGGCGCTTCCTGCGGGACGCCGTCGATCTCGACCGGCTGCCGCCGGTGGCCCACACCGCGTTCAGCGCGGCCATCGCGACCGCGGTCGTCGATCTGCGCCAGCCACCCTTCGATGTCGACGAGCACGCCTGGCGACACCCGGGCGACTACGCGCGCACCCAGGCTTTCGCTCGCGTCGCACGCGAAGCGGGTGTCGGCGGCATCGTCTACCGCTCCGTGCGCGACCATCAGTACGCGTGGTGCGTGGCCCTGCTGGATCCCGCGGGCTTCGCCCAGCCGTCGCCCCATCCGGAAATGCAGACCTGGTTCCTGACGGTGTCGCCGCAGGAAGTGACCTGGCGCCGGGACCGGGAATCCATGCGCTTCGTCACGGCGGACTGGTAGCGCGCACGCGGGGGTTGCGGCGACCAGCCCACCTCCCCGGATCATCCCGGCTCACCCCGCCATCCAGCGCGCCACCGCCTGCCGGTGCAGACGCTGCACCGTGGCTGCGAATGCGTCGAAGCAAGCGAGCCGCGCGCCGGAGGCCTCGTCCATGTACAGGCGGCGATTCACTTCGACCATCAGCGCGCAGGCGCGCGGCTCCGTGCGATGGAAGGACGCAGCCATCATCGCGCCGGCGAACGGCGAATCGAGTCGCACGCTGAAGCCGGCGTCGGCGTAGGTTTCGATGAAAGCCGCTGCGAGCGCCGGCGGCGTGTGGTACTCGTCCGTGCCGATGCAGATATCCGGCCGTCCCGCCGCTTGCTCTGCTTCACAGGGCAGCGGCTGCGACGGAAAGCTGTGGCAGTCCAGCAGCAGGGCGCGCCCATGCGTCGCGAGACAGTCCGCGACGGCGCGATTCAAGGCGCGGTGGTGTGGCCGGTAGTAATCCGCGAGCAGACGCTCGAGCTCGTCGCGCGTCAGCGTCCGGCGCAAGGGCTGCAGGCTGGAACCTCGGCGATAGACGGCGCCCATGCCGATCTCCGCCATCGGCTCGAGGGCATCGTCCTCGAAGCGCTCGACGTCGACCACCAGGCGGCTGACGGGCGCGATCACCGCCGGTGTCTCCCCATGCGCCGGGCAGAAAAGCGCCCGCGTGTGGCTGTCCGTCATGCGCAGCAGCTCGCGCGCGAGCTGCGCGTCACTCAACACGAACTGGTCTCGCACCTGGTGCGGGATGCGCGTCGCGTCGTGGGGAATGTGCAGCAGCGTCCAGGGCGGCAGCGGTGTTTCGTGCTCGGCATTCATGTTCGTCGGTCCAGGCTGGTGTCGGGGACGCGTCAGGCGGGGGCGCCGTCCGCGCGGTAATACGCCGCGGCCGCTCCCTCGAGCGTGAGGCGGTGCAGGCCGACCAGCTGCTCCTCCGTCAGCCGCCAACCGGCGTAACCGCCGCCGAGCCCGAAGGCAATCGGCAGCGCCCGTTCGCGGCACCAGTCGAAGACGATGCGCTCGCGCGCGGCGAGCATCGCCTCGTCGATGCCGGCGAGGCCGCCCGTGCTGCAGTCTTCGAACGGGTCCATGCCCGCGTAGTAGAGGCAGAGGTCCGGTGGCGCGGCGCGGGCGGCGAATTCCGCGAGCCGCGCGCGCAGCGTCGGCAGGTAGGCCCGGGCCGAGCGGATGATGTCGAGCGTATTGCGCGGCGCGGGCGCGTAGTCGTCGAAGGCGCTGACGGCGATGTCCAGCTGCGAGATGCGGGCCTCGTCCTCGACCAGCGAGTGCGTGCCGCCGGCGCAGTGGGCGTCGGTGTCGACGATCAGCACGCGCTTGCCGGCGTCCGCGAGTTCGAGCGCGGCGAGCGCGATGCCGTTGAAAGTGCAGAAGCCTTCGCCGGTGTCGCGCCGCGCATGATGCTGCCCGCTGGACAGGCTGCCGGCGCAGCCCCGCTCGAGCGCCGCGCGCGCCGCCGCGACCATCCCGCCGGCGTGGGCGCAGGCCGAGGCCCACAGGCCACGGTCCCAGGCGAAGCCCTGCGACTGCGCCAGTTCGCGGGGCTGGCCGAGCTGCACGGCGTCGACGTACGGGCGGTCGTGCACGCGCGCGAGGCGCGCGGCCTCCAGCGGCTCCGGCGCGCGCCATTCAAAGCCCGGAATGGGTGCGTCGAGCAAGGAGTCGCGCAGCCAGCGCGCCTTGCGCGTGGTGTCGAAGCCGTGGCCGGCCACGACGTAGAACGGGCTGTAGTAGAGCGGAATCGGCAAGTGCGATTGGTCGTCGAAGCGCATGGCAGGGTCCTCCCGGAACCGGGTCGTCGAACAGTCGAGGGCTAGCCTGGCACCGCCGCCCGAGACCGGGCGGCGGGCGAGCCTGGCTCAGCAGCTTGCCGACGCGTCGTCGGCGTCCTCGGCAGCGCTGTCGTCGTCGCCATCGTCGTCCTCGTCTACTTCGACTGCCGGCGGCCACACCTCGTCTGCCCAGCGTTCGGCCTCATCGGCATCGATCAGGCCGGTCCCGAACAGGCAGGCCCAGCGCCCCTGGTCCCAGCCGTCCACCTGCATCTTCCACCAGGCCTGCACGAGGGCCTTGGCGGCCTCGGTCGGCGAGACGTCCATCGGGCAGTGGCCAATCGCGTTGTCGGTGCAGCCACAGGCGTCACTCGAATCGCGCGAAGCGGTCACGACGTAACGGTCGAAGCCCGGCACGCGGAAGACGTGATAAGCCTCCGGCCAGCTCATGCCGGGCCCACTGTCCGCCCAGTTGATGTTGCAGATGAAATCCGCGACGAACGCGAGGCGGCCCGCCGGCTCGGCGCGTCCGAAGGCATGGCGGCCCAGCACGACCTCGTCGTGCTCGTCGACCATGCCCCACTGCGGCAGCTCGTCCTGCGTGGACTCGAGCAGCACCTGCGCGACGGCAACCTCCAGGCGCGATACGTAGGGCTCGGCGGGCACGCCCATCGCGTCGAAGAGCGCGTCCAGCGAGGGATCCTCGATCCCGCGGAAATACGCCTCCAGCACGCGACGATCCGCGTCGGCCAGCAAGGGAATGACTACTGCGTTCATGTTGAATCTCCTGTTTAGCCGCGTTCGGCAAAATGCCGGGGCCGGCAAGTCGGACTAAATCCCCCGGTCGATGAGGCTCGACCACGCCCTGCGCGACAGCCGCCGCGCCTGCCTACTGTTCCCACACCTCGAGCGTCGTCGACTCGCCGAGCTCGAGCAGGCGCGCCTGCAACAGCGAGAGCGTGAGCGCGTCGGCCGCCTCGACGGCACGCGTGTCGTTGCCGGGGTGATAGCCCTCGATGAAACGAAGATCCCCGCGCGCGCCGCACCCGCCGCCGAACTCGGGCCCCAGGTCGAGGCGATCGAGGTACTTGAAGGCCACCGTGTTCGATGCGTAACTCTCGTCCCACACGTCGGCCACCAGCCAGTGGTCCGCGGGTTCATCGAGCATCGCGCGCAGCTCCCTGCGGCTGCAGCCGTCGTTGTGATCGGCCATGAACTCGAGGGCCTCCTTGCCGTAATGGCCGAGTTCCTCCGTCAGTTCGCGCCAGGTCCATTCGGGCATGCGTTCGTCCGGGTCGCCGAAATGCAGGAGGTAGCCGCGCGACGACGGCACGGCAACCAGCGTGCGTTCGGCCATCGACGTCGGCAGCAGCAGCGGCGATTGCTCGGCCTGCACGAAGGCTTCCGCTTCGCGCACGAACGACGGGGTGATCAGCGCGCCCAGCACTGAGGCGGCGCGCACGAGAAACTGACGACGGTCCATGGAACCTCCTCTTTAGCAGCTTCGCCGGGAAGGCAGGGGCTGCAATCCGGAACAACTCCCCCTGGTCGTTGAGGCCGACCACACCCGCAAACGAAAAAGCCCGCGAGCACAAGCTGGCGGGCCTTCGGCGTCCGTTTAGCTTGTACTTGTAAAGCGCCCAGCAAGTGGCAAATCGGCGCAGATGAAGTTTACCGCGCACGCCTGCCCAGTCTCAACACTGGAGAACTCTTCCGCGCCGATGTCCCGTCCTGTCCGCAGCCGGTGTCGCCGCAAGCCTTACTGCGGCGTGGACGATGCCGCAGGAATCATCAAGCCCTTCTCGTAGCGCCCCCGGAGGTGGAACATCTTTGCGACCATCGCGTGGTTGGCCTCCTCCGGGCACCAGCACACGAGCTTGCCCTGCCACTTGATCCACTTCGCGGCGTTGTGGACGGAGGCTTCGAAAATTTGCTCGAGTTGCTCAAGGGACGGGTCGATCCAGATTTTCACGCGGGCTGACCTCCTCGATGAACGGAGTTCAGTGTACGGCCGGTGGTGGCTCAATTCGTGAGCCTGCGGAACAGCGGAAAGCGCCCGAGGCGCCCGTGATGGGCTACATTCGGGCCACGCGGGCCGCGTCGCGGCCGGCATCACCGGGCGTGCCCGGCTTCACTCACCGGGAGGGATCGAATGGACGTAGGCATCGCGCGCGAGTACGGGGTCGAATGGCAGGCCAGCGGCGCGGTCGGACGCATCGTGCTCGACCGCCCCGAGCGCGCCAACGCGCTGGACCTGCACACCGGGCTCGCGCTGGCGCGCGCGATACACGCCGTGGTCGACGCGATGCCGCGCGTCATCGTGGTCACCGGGCGCGGGCCGATCTTCTGCGCCGGCGGCGACATCAAGTCGTTCCTGGCCGCCGGCGAGGCCTTCGAATCCGTCATTCTCGAACCACTCGAGGTCCTGTTGCCCGCTTACCGCAGGCTGGCGGAAGCGCCGTGTCCGGTTGTGTCGGTCGTCAACGGCCCGGTGGGCGGCGCCGGCATCGGTCTCGCGTTGCTGGGGGACTTCGTGCTGGCGAGCACCTCGCTCAAGCTGCGCACCGGCTATGCGGCAATCGGGCTCTCGCCGGACGTCGGCGCGTCGTGGTTTCTTGCCCGCCGCATCGGCGCGGTGCGCGCCCTGCAGTGGTTCATGACCAGCGATCCGATTTCCGCCGAGCAGTGCCTGGCGGCAGGTGCTGTCGACGCCTTGCACGCGCCCGAGTCCCTGCACGACGCCGCGGACTCGCTCGTCCGCACGCTGCTTGCCGCCGCGCCCGCTTCGCTCGCGGCGATGAAGCGCCTGTGCCTGGGCGTGCACGCGCGCACGCTCGAAGAGCACCTGGCACTCGAGGCGCAACTGCTCGCCGAGCGCGCCCGTTCGGGCGATGCGCGGGAGGGTGTCGAGGCGTTCATCGCGAAACGGGCGCCGAGCTTCGCGGGAAGCTGAAAGGACGAGACCATGGGGCAGCGCCTGCCTGCGCCAGGCAGTTGGGCTGACGCAGGAAGCCCTACAGGCATGCCGCAAAGGCATCGCCTCACATCATGGAAGATCTTCGCCTCTCCCGCTCCGGGAGAGGCCGGCCGCGCAGCGGACGGGTGAGGGTCGCGTCCGCTTGGCGCAGCGCCGGCGCAGGCCACCCTCACCCGCCGCCTTCGGCGTCGACCTCTCCCGGAGCGGGAGAGGTGAAGACCGCTCGGTCACGCCTTTTGCTGGGAAACAGCCCGCGCCGACCCGTGGCGCAGCAACGCCCCCGGATAGACGTTGGTCTGCTC